>Ga0316220_1000862_pt1 | contig 38501 bp, 36 predicted proteins | sample TBH18005metaG_FD_203632 | JGI IMG/M metagenome (GOLD analysis project Ga0316220, IMG submission 203632) | Freshwater microbial communities from Trout Bog Lake, Wisconsin, USA - TBH18005 | ecosystem: Environmental > Aquatic > Freshwater > Lake > Hypolimnion/Profundal zone | place: USA: Wisconsin... | reverse complement strand
CCCATCCATGTATTAGCACTCTTGATTGCCATGGCACTGATTCGCAACCGCATTAATCCTTCCTTAAACTGGTGGCGACGCCAATTACCCGCCTCATTCTCTAGCAAATGAAAATGCTCTTTCCTTTCATTTACGAGCGCTATTTAGCCAAGCAGATTTATGCTGCTTTTGGCTTTATCTTATTCGCCTTGGTAGCTTTGTTTTTGTTCTTCGATATCTTGAGCGAGTTAGGGTCTGTGCAGGGGGGCTACACGCTTCCTCTAGCGCTACTTCACGTTCTTCTGAAAGCCCCAAGCCGCATTTCAGAAATCATCCCCATTGCAGGTTTGATCGGCAGTATCTACGTGTTTGCAATGCTAGCTAGCCAGTCTGAGTTCACTATTTTGCGCATCGCTGGATTGGACGTTAAACGCGGGCTCATTACTCTCACAAAAATTTCACTTCCATTAATAGCGCTCACACTCATCATGAGTGAATGGGTTGGCCCTTATTCCGAAGCAAAGTCTGACCAGATTCGCATGAAGGCTATGGGCTCAGCCTATACGTCACAATTTAAAACGGGTGTTTGGGTAAAGGATCGCCTACGCGATGAAGATGGCAGCGGGCCCGTGCGTCCAGGAGTGCGCTATGTCAACGTGGGCAAAGTTGACAAAGATAATGAGATTCAAAATATCCGTATGTATGAGTTTGATGACACCTATCATCTTCTCTCAATCCGTAGCGCAGCCTCCGGACAGTTTGATGAGACTGGCATTTGGGTTCTAAATGATGTCACCGAAACTCGCTTTAAAGAAACAAAGCAGTCTGACCCACTGAACCCCGTTTTTTCTGCGCAAACTTTTACGCACCCGATTCTCACTTTGGAATCGGAGGTCACGCCCCAAATTTTAAATGTGCTTTTAATTAGTCCTGAAAAAATGTCGATCATGAGCTTGGGTCGCTTTATCTCCCACCTTCGTGAAAACAAACAAGATGCGCAGAGACATTCCATCGCCTTCTGGAAGAAAGTGGTTTATCCCTTCACCATTTTTGTGATGCTCGCGCTAGCCCTTCCTTTTGCATACCTTAAGGTTCGAGCAGGAAGCGTTGGTATTAAAGTGTTTGGCGGAATCATGCTCGGTATGAGCTTCCAGCTATTTAATTCCCTCTTCTCTAACGTAGGGCTTTTGGGCTCTTGGCCAGCGCTTCTAACAGCGCTTACCCCGCCTTTGCTCTACTTTCTTTTGGCGCTATTTGGGTTGCGCTGGGTTTCTAAGGCTTAGGGAGCTTATGACCTGGGCATACAAACGCCTTATAACGGCCTTCATGGTCAATTTGGCATGCCTAGCAACACAAGCCTGGGGTATGAGCTTTGAGAAGCAGGAACGTTGCATAGATGGGCTCATGCCTAGATGCCAGCCGATGATTTTGGCCACCGGGCAAATTGATAAAGATAGTCCCAAACAATTTAAGTCTTTTGCGCAAAACTTTCCAAAAGGTACCTGGGTTGCAGTCTCTAGCCCTGGAGGCAATCTTGTGGGCGGCATGCAACTTGGGCTTGCGATTCGGGAGCTGGGCTTTAATACAACGATAGGCAATACCGACTACAGCCCACCCGATTGCCTGTCCGCTTGCGCCTATGCTTTTGCGGGGGGCCTGTCCCGCAAGCTGACTCCGGGCAGCCGATATGGCTTGCATCAATTTCGGGGCACAGATCAGGCGATTAATGCCGAAGACACCCAAAAGATTAGCGCTACCTTAGCGAAGTATTTAGATGCCATGGGAGTAGATAGGCGCTTACTTGACTACGCCCAAATGACTAGTAGCGATAAAGTCACCGTGCTGACACTCGCTCAGGCACAGTTACTCAAAGTAGACACTGCCGGTCAAACGAGCTACGCGCGCTGGAAAGTAGAAGTCACGCCCGACAGTAAGTTACTTGCCATCAATAGCAGCCTCTTTACTGTGGGTAGCCAAATCCCCATTACCTTAGGAATTTTGCCGGTCCCTGGTCAAAACAATAAAGTGGCTTGCCTGATCTATTACAAAAGTAATGATGCATCGGCATTTAGCGCTAGCAATCCCCAGCATTTTGAAATCGGCAAAGAAGTCTATCCCCTAATTCCTGCGGGTAATTGGCAAGAAAAAACAGGTGGCTATCAAGCGACTTTCCTCATTCCAGACAATTTACTCAATGCCTTGCTGCAAGCGCCGGATGACACAGTAATTACGCTATCGGGTAGTTTTAGCAAGCCACCCCAAAGCAACACCACTACAGCAAGCACCAATCCCCTCATTGCCTACTTTGGCGTGGGCAACCTTAAAAATAGCTTGCAGGCGCTACTAAAAAGATAGCTACTAATGAGATCATTTTAAAAACTACACCGCTTTAGTATTTAACTTGAGCCATTGGGTCCAGCTTTCAAAGTCAAAGCTAGATGTTGCAAAACGCTCCATCATCCATGCTTCGATTACTTTTGAACCTGCATCAATTCGATATCCGTTGATTCTCAAAAAAATATCCATCGCCGCAAAAGCCACTCTTTTATTTCCATCTACAAAAGGGTGATTCATACCTAGACTTTCTACTAGGGCTGCTGCCTGCTCTATAGCGCCACTGTAGTAGCCAGTTTGAGGCCTATACAGAGCCGCCTCTAAGGCGCCAGGATCTCTAATCCCTTCAGACCCACCATATTTTTTAATCAAAATTGCATGTATCGTCATTACCTCAGCAACCGTTAAATAATGAAATGCATTCATTTAGCAAGCGCTTCATAGAGCAGATCAAATTCTTGCATGCTGCTAGCCAAAGCCTGTATGACTTCGCGTCGTGGTGCTGAGTGGGATTTCTTATTCAAGTAATCCTGAAAAGCCTCATCGAGAACGGCGTGCAATTTACGCCCTTCATTTTCAGCAACAATCTTCAAGGCATCCAAAACCTCAGGGCTTGCCTGAGAGGAGAACTTCACAAGGGTCTGAATTGGCATTTTTGGCACTTTCAAGATTTTTCAAGAAATTTCATGATATAGCATCCAAATACTGAATTCAACCCCCCCCCGATTTAGCCCTATTTAATGCAGGTTTTTCTTTTCTTCAGCCGGAGGCGCTACTACCTCTGCTTCAGTAGGTGCAATTTGTGCCGGTACATTTAGTTGCAGTTGCCCCCAATTTGCCTGAGCAGCGAGACGTTCTAATAACAAACGCATCGTTTGCAATATAGGTACCGTGAGCTTAAGGTTCAAATTAGAGCCACCAGGCATCACCAAATCTAATGAAAGTACATCCACGTTTTCTACCTGCATCATGGTGCACTTCACATCCATCACTAGCACTGGGTCAGCACCAATCGGATACTTACTGGCAGGTGCGTAGTCATTAGTAAATTTGGTTTGCTCTTTTACCGTTTCTTGCTGGAACTGCGCAATCGCTTTGGCAGCAGGTTTTTCATGTTTTTGCTCTAACTTCTTTTCCACCAGATGATCAGTTGCGGCTAAGATGAATAAAGTCACACGGCGCGTAAACCAAAATCGATACTCGTCATCTTCCACCGTATTAAAGCGGAACATCAGTCGATCTTCGTTTGGCATGTAACTGCCGTTAAATTGTTTGATGCTCATTTTCTTGGGCTGGTCTCTTAATTATTTTTATCTACAAATTTGCATCACATCTTCGCAATGGGGCGCACTCAAAAACTATACTTTTTTCCATACATAATCATTTGAAAAATGAATTGCCCCATCACTTTCAATTGCAGTCAGTATTTCAGTTTCGGCCGTGCCTTGACGTACAAAAGAGAAAAAATAGCCGTCTGCATAGGCTTTTGCGACGGCCCATACTTGTTTATTACCATCAAAAACAATGAGGGAATCCCTTGGCGCAGTACGAATTTCCAACTCCTGCTCCCCACTCCGATAGAGGCCGGTGATAGTTGGAGATCTTAGAACGGGTTCTGCACGCTGAATTAAAGAATTCGCAATCGTATTGTTTAGCGTCCAGTGTGAGCCGATAAATCGAGGATCAACGTAATCTAAATCGCTCTTTTCTAGAACATTTAAAAATTCCTTGACCTCCCTAAACAGTACCAAAAACTCATAGTTGAGTGCGCCTGCTAAATCTAATTTTTGTTTGAGCTCGTCTAAATATTGGGCATCAATACCAAATTTTCGCTCGCAGTCTTGCCTATCATAAGCATATTGATCCAAATTAGATTGCGTATTGGAAATTAAAAAAACTTTTTTAATCGAGGGGTCTCTTATGACTCGAATAAATCTATCCCAAAGAAAGGGGTACTTTTGTAAGTAATTGATTTCATCGCGCCAATGCGGAACTAGTGAGGGGCCGTCTCTTGAAAAATCATGCCAAAAATATATGCCATCTTTATGCGGCCCCTGAGTGGTATCTGGCATTTGGTATACCGTTAACTCTTCTACTGCAGGGGTGAATTCTTTTCCATCTAGATTGGTAAGGGTGCGCAGTACAAATTCTTTTGTCGTGATATTCCAGTCGTAGGGCATGGAACGTGGCTCAGGCGAAACCATGGCGCCATAACCTCGTGACATACAAGAAAACCCGAGAGAAATGTATTTAATCATCCAAAAACCTTAGGCAGAAGGAGGGATTTTACTAGGATTTTAAATACTCAAATTGGCCAAATCGGACATAATTGGGGCATGAGCATGAGCTATTACGAAATTTTAGGGGTGAGCCCCCAGTCGGAAGATATCGTCGTCCGTGCAGCCTATCGCGCTCTCGCCCAGCGTTATCACCCTGATAAATCAGAGGGGCCCAAAGAAGCTGCTGCTTTGCGCATGCGCTCCATTCAAGAGGCTTATCAAGTACTGTCTGACCCCGTTAGTCGAGCAGCCTATGACGCCAGTCTTTCAAAAGGCGAGAATGCCCAACCGTTTTTTCCGACTACACAGCCCCACTCTATAGCCAACCTAGAGGCGCAGGCTTGGGAAATTCTGCTGCGCCTACATCCTGACTTAGGCAGCAATCTCAATAAGCTAGAAACAAAACAAATGCATCTAGCTAAAACTTACCGCTCCTTGCTTTTGGAACTCATTTCAGAAAAGTTAGTCAGCCGTCTAGTGAGCTCTATCTGCCAAGAGATGAAAGACATCGAACCCGATACAAGATTAGGTGAATCAGGTAAAACGAACCTGCATTAATAGCCAATAGATTGCCGCTGCGGCAATCGTCAGAAAAATCACCGGCAACAAACTCTTAGCAACCACCTTCAGATCCTGCCAGCTAGGCAAGCAGAGCAACAAAATAGGTGAAGTGCAGACCCAATACCAAATGTCTCTTTGTGAAAAATGCCAACTGACATACTGAGGCGTAAGCATCAGCAAAAAGAGAAAACTCACTAAAGGTGCCAGGCCAATAAAGAGGCCGTTGTACCAGGTGAGATTTTTGATCGACACCGTACCCAAAACCCAGTTACCATTTTCTAGTCTTTTAGGCCATATAGAAAAAGAACCTGGTTGACCATTACATAGGAACGCAGCAAGCCAGTGTGCCCCTTCATGAGCGATCGTACCGGGCAAGAATAAAAAAGCCCTGACATGCGCGGAGGCAATAGATCGATTCAGAATCATGCCCAGCAAGATCGCAGGCACTTGATAAGAGATAGCAAAAAGAATTTGCTGTTCTAAAGAGCTTAATTGCACGTCAGGCAAATGATCAAATTCAATAAACGATATCAACTAATGTGATTGAGTAAAGCGATACTGCTTACCTTACCATCAAAACCATGTTGCTTGCGCTCTAAAAATAGCTTTCGATCACCGGGATCAACAGCGGCACCATCCTTATCCCAATCAAGCTCCAATAAAAGACTGCTAGGGTCGTAAGCGTAGGTACCCGCTTGCATAGCAAGAAGGGTCAGTTCCGCATCCGCGTAGTGTCTTTTGTATTGCGGATAAAAGAAGTTGTCGCCGTAATTATTGACTGCCCAGCTGCGACGCGCCAGACCAAAGCCAGCTAAAGCCCCAGCCCATTTACCATCATTAAATCCAAGAAAGTGTTTTTGATCACCCATCGCTGATAAGGCCTCTTTGAGCCAATCTTTGCCAGCAAAGGCATCTTGAGCAACATAGGCAAAGTAAGCGCTTTGGGTTTTAGCAAAAGCGCGATTGATTAAGGCAATAAAGCCTTCTTCTTTTTCATCATGGATGCATAAAATCATGCCAGGAGCATTAGCTCGGCTTGCCATCAGCTTGGCAGCACGCTGGGCATGCTCAGCATTGATAAAGGGCATAGCCGCCAATACTCCACCAGTAACGAGAGAATCATTCTCGTAGGCTGCGAGCTCTTTGCTAGTAAGGTATTGAATTTGCATGACTTATCGTATCAGATGAGTAATCACAAAGTTCTTTTGGCCGCAGCTTTGTAGACCTCATCACGATCCCGCTTTCCAATTGCAATGACCGTCACCGTGACCGTCTTATTGACAACCTCATACACTAAGCGGTAACCAACTTGCCGCAGTTTAATTTTGTAACGATTGTCACTCTTTCTTAATTTGGCACTTGGGATGCAGGGATTTTCCAAGCGCTCAACTAATTTCAATTTAAATTGCTCTCGAACAGTGGCATCTAACTTTTTCCACTCTTTGAATGCCTCTTCATAAAAATCAAGCTTATAGGTCATTCAAAGACACTCGAATCTTCTTTTGTCCTTTTCGAGCATCAGCTATAGCATTGAGTTCTAAATCCTCTAACTTATCCATAAGCAATTCATAAGCTTTACGTGGCACGCAATAAAAAACCGGTTCATTTCGATTCAGAATTGCAATAGGAAAACCTTCCCCAGCGGCCACGGTATTCATGGGATCCTTCTTTAATTCGGTAACGCTAGCAGAGGTACTGGTCAAAATGAGATGCGTCATAGAATCTTCCTGTTTGAGCGAGCATGGGTAAATTGCCCTCTCATTTTAGCACTTTTAAAAGTGCTTCTCAAGATACCTTTAAAATCCTTAAGATCAAGGAATACTTGCTTAATTTACAATAATTTCGCAGTATGGCGCTCACAAAAGAGTTCACCCACATGCAAGACTTTGACTTTAGTGCCCATAGCCATCGCTTCGCGGGCAGTCAAGCCACTGCTATATGGAAAGGTATCGATCATGGTGGCATGGCTATTAACGGCTTGTAACGCTTCTTGATGGGATACTGGGATCACAAACTCCGCATCTTTACCCAAGACCGCACGAATGCGCTCTTGCACTTGTGGGTAGCGGTACTGATTGTGAATAAAGACTTTGGCCCCACGAACCTGTTTAATCTCTTTTAGAAAGGCGCGAGACACTTTTGCGGGGTTGGCAAATACGCAGGGAGTCTTTGATTTAAGGGCCGCTGGAGCCGGCAAATAATCTGGTGGCGTATAGGTGCAATAACCCCCAGGAATATTAATCAGAGGCTCGCTATAGAGACCTTGTAATCCAATTGGCGATTGCGCGTCATCACCAATCCAGCCATCAAACACCGTAAGTCCTGTAGTAACACTCTGCCCCCCAACCCACTTAAACATCTTGCGTGCCGGCTTACTAGATAGCGCCTGCAAACCTACGGCATCCATCCAGCCGCCTAAGTCATAAAGAACATCCAAATCAGCATCGTGGATTTGCTTTGCCAGTTGAGTAGCATTCAGATGTTGCACGTTGACCCACTCAGAACTGAGCTCTTTAAAGGTCTGCGTTGCCCAATCCGATTTATGGCCCCGATTAAAAATCACAATATCACAACCCTTAGCCACATGACGCCAACCCGCAATCGTTAAGAAGTAGACTGGTGATACACAAAACAACGGGGAAATCAGTCCAACTCGCGGGTGAAAATCTTTGCGGCGATATTGCTCCTGATGGTTTGACAATGGCTCTAGTTGGACATGAGGCAGTCGTAAATGCTGCGCAGAAAAATCTTTCACACGTTGTGACAAGTGTTGGGTGCTACCAGGCTTATTCCAGGCATCGCGATCATATAGGCTAGCCATGAGTGTAGTAAGCTGCGCATCCATCGCAAAACTCGCTTGCTCTAAAAGCGGCTTGACAATGGTGATTGCTCCTAGCGGATCGCCAAATTGATTCATGGCCAAGTCTGCCAAACCCAGTCGAGCTTGCGGAGCGCCATCGCGTGAGCGCAAAGCATGTTGATAGGTGCGCTGAGCTGCCTCCATTTGCCCTAAGGCATAGTGAGACTTGGCGATCAGAATTTCACTTTGCCATAAATCGGGCTTTAGGCTCAAGGCATGGGCACAGCGGTGCAAGGCTTGTTCGGGCTTGCCCCAGCCAAAATAGCACAGCCCCAGATTGTGTTTAAGTTCAGCCGATTCAGGGGCTAATTGCTCAATGCGTTGGTATAGTGCGATGGCCTTTTCCCACTGAGCTGCATCGCGTGCTGCCTGGGCCTGTACCAATACCTCTTGAGCCGACACAATAGTTTCTTGACTCATGAATAAAGAAGATGCTTAAAAGAATTTAATATCGGGCGGATTGATTTTACGCAGGTGCTTCTCGCACCACTCTTTCGAGTTTGCTTGGGTCATATACAAATTACGATAGTTCACCCAACAAGCCGCTAGCCATGCTGAATTGGTCTTGTGAGCTACGTCCTTCATTTCTCGCAATAACTTTAAGTGGACGTTTAGTTCGCGCTCACGCTCAGGCAGCGCGATCTTAAAAGGCTTGAGATTTTTGCCGGCCGTTTTCATAAAGACTGGAAATAAGCGCTCTACTATAAAAGGGACATAAGTGGCACCGTTATGTAAGTCACGCTCGTCTGCCTGCTTAGAATGCAATAAATCACGCACTTTAGGCGGTAACTTCTTATTTGCAAGACTCAGAATATTGGCCACCCAAGGTAAATAAGCGGCCCAAAACTTGGGGGAGCCTACAAAATAATTGGCGGCTGAAAATTGATTTGATGGATAGATGTTGGTGAGCTCCTCAACGGGCAAGCCAGCCACCTGAAACACAGCTTGGCATAGTGCCATGAGTTTTGGGTGGGTGGTATCGCCCTGCATCCATAAGTTATGAAAGAGTGCCTCGTTATGCGGGAACGGATCACAATAGTAAATATCACAGCCTGGGTTGGCTTCAATAGTCTTCACCCAGTCGGCACCACTCATCCCTGTCTTTTCCGTAAAGCGCCATGAGAGGGCACCCCAGAGCTGCGCCCCTTTGACATACTCACTTTTAGCAAGTTTTTCAAAGACTGAAAACTCTAATAACTCAGAATCGCTCTTACTGTTATCAAGGGCCGCAAAATTAGGATCAAGTAACTCTCGCTGCCAAGGCTCGTAATAAATCTGAAAGAGGCGCAGTGGGGACTGTAATGAACCGGAGGGCTTTTTGGCTAGATTTTGCTCAAGCTTAGGATCAGTCTTGGGGATTTCTTTGGTAGAAGCCTCTGGTAAAGGAGCGCGCTTTAATTCGACTTTGGAGGTAAATGCGGCCCCTTTGACCAACGATGGCGACTGAGCCGGCACCTTCTTCATTGCAGGCTTAACCATTGCTTTGGCTGCCGCAGAAATAGGTGTCACTTTTTCCGCTAATTTAGTATTAGGCTGAGGCTTGCCTATTCCCTTAATGCCATTTTTTTTAATAGCCTTAGCACCCCTCGAAGCTTCGCTTAAGCGGGCTTTATCAGAGCTGGATTTACTGGCTGCTTTGTTAGAAAGATTTTTTTTAGTGGGCATAAATAGAATTAAGTGCAATACAACATCAAATGTTCGCTATTTAGTAATAAATTGCTCTGCTAGAGTCCACTGTACAGGGGTTAAGTATGCATTTGCCCCTCCTTCAAAATACATTTCAATTCTTCGAATAACGTCTTGAGTAGTAATCATGTCCATACAACGCGGTAAAAAATATTCACTTCCCGCATGGGGATGTACATCAGAGTGAACTTTTTTAACAACATCTACACACAGAGCATCTGGATTGTCATGCTCGTCACCGATTGGTACAGTTCTTGATTTCCAACAACCCCCAAGATCGCAGCACCTCAAGGCGCCATTGGTATGAATAAATTGATGGGATGGGTATGATGCCCACTGCGAGGGTTCGCGCCCCCCAGCCACGACAACACAGGCCCTACTCTTGGGCATGCCAGATTTAACTTCAACAGCTGCGGCCAAATGCATTAATGATGTAATTGGTGATAGAACACCTTGAGAATGGTAGACAACATGAATTAATTGCCTCAGGTTAGTTTTTCCAAGTTGATTAATAACACCCCTTAAAGGAGGATGCTGGTGGTCCGCAGCTCCAACTTGAACAAACATGATGCGACCTTTAAAGTGATCGACAATCTCTTGAAAGCGTTCAAAATCCCACCACTTTATCGTGAAATCATTTTTTCCCCCAGCAACGATGACCCAGTATGGAATGTCATCACCAGTAATTTCACGCACCCTAGAAAACCAAAGCTTTTCTTGCTCTGCTAAATGTATATCCCCTTTATATTCACCTACCGGAATCCGCAAGCCCAACTTTTGCTCTAAATCTAGAGTGAAACCGTCTACATAGATCATTGGCTTGGTATTACTTTGGTGAATATTTGGGTATTCACAATTAATCACCTCAACCTCTGGATCATTTTCGTCCAATGGGGTGATATAGGGATTAAATTCCCAAAGCTCAGAAAAAGGAGTTCTTACATCCGTTAAAAACTTATTTGGATGGGCCTGATGCAAATCACGAACCGCAGAAGTTAGCATGACAATATCGCCAACTGCCTGAAAGTTTCTTAAAATCAGTTTTTTCATGGGCAATAGTTAAGGTAAAACCTTTATTAGTATCAAACTGATCTTAGCATGACCAAGCCAATATATTATGTAACTTAATGATTCTTATGGCATTATGAGCTAGTTTCTTCGATTTTTAACAAGCCGCCACAATTAAATAAACCTATGCGCGAAAAATATCAAGATTTATCCCTAGTATCCGTTGGCGAAGGTGGAAACACCTATCTTCAAAAAATTCAGGAAGGGTTTTTTGAAAAGTACCTATCCGGAGATCTTATTTTAGACATTGGCAATGCAGGTATGGTTGGATACGCCACGATACTAAAAAATGCAACGGGTATTGATTTAGATTTTCCAGGGTATGACGGAAGAACGCTTCCATTTAACAGTGGCTCTATCGATGGTATTTGGGCCTCTCATGTCCTAGAGCATATTCCTGACTACACCAATGCGCTAAGAGATTGGCACCGCGTTCTGAAGGTTGGGGCACATATGGCCATCATTGTCCCTCATATGCACTACTATGAGCGCAAGGAACGACCACCCTCAAAATGGAATGGGGACCACCGGAGGTTTTATACTCCAGCAAGATTGCTGCGTGAGATTGAAGAAAGTCTTTCGTTTGACGGATACCGCATATGCCATCTTCGGCAAAATTGCAATGAATCAATGAACTATCAAGAGATGCAAGCTGATGAACACTCTCCTGGACCTTATGAAATTGAGTGTGTCATTAAAAAAATAGCGTCTATTGAGTAATCATACAAACTCAATGCCCAAAATGACTATGGGTTGAATGACTCAAAGAGAGCTTTTCTCAAACTGGACAGCCAGGGGATACCAGCGACGAGTCATGTCATCAAGCGCATTAACGCAATTTAACGGACTGCGCTCAATCCGACTAAGGTAATACCGCTTTAACAGAGAAACACAGTTCGAGAGTGTTTTAGTCGTTAACTGTTGGTCAAAATGGCAAGTGGTTTCATGGAATTCAAAGGTAAATACAGCCTTCTTCCCTTTAAATACATCCTCAATTGCCTGAAAAATACCCTTTTGCTGAACTTCAGTAGCGTGCTCTAGTACTGAAATACTAGAGATATGTGTTGGTTTGTATTTTTTAATCAAACGAGTGAGGGTCTCATGGTCAGCAATACCATATTCAAGTGTGACGTTTTCTAATACGCCATTTTCAAGCAAGCCAAAGTCTTGATCCACCACTACCAACTTGATGCCCGCTTTAGCAATTAATTGCGGAAAAATACTCAGGCCTGTTACTGGTGAGCCGCCGCCAATATCAATCAAAACAGAATCCTTAGTCAACCCAAGCATATCGATTGCAATCAAATATTCCCAGAAACGTTGACTTATTTTTCCGCCTCCATAAACATATCCATCCCACTCAGCAGGATGCTCCGTTGTGCCATAAGACTTCCACAATAACTCTTTTAGTTGGGTAGTAACCGTCATATATTCCTCACATTAAATTGATCGATTTTGTGCTTAAAACAGTTTACAGCCAAGCAATCGAAACAATGCATCAGCTCTAAAAACCGTTTAAACACGTTCACTAGGCAACTTATCTCATGAAAAAATGGACACCAGCAGTAATCATGCCCACCCAAGCGCTCCCTAAAAATAAGAGGCTCTTAATGGACTCCAGATTGCTTGGCCAATATCTAATGACTCTTGCTGTCCAAAATAATAGCCAAATCAATGTGGCGATAAAAGCTAAAAGATTTAAATCGTAATCACTCACCAATCAACCCCACTCCAAGGCTTGCTTGAGCACCTGCCGATAATCGGTAGTCACCGCTAGATCTACCCCGCGATCAAGTTGCAATGAGCCCAGCCCCGGCCAACGCCCAAATACTCTGCCGCCAGCAATACCAGATCCCATGACTAAAGAAAGGCTTGCATGGCCATGGTCAGTGCCCCCGCTACGATTGGTGCGTAGCCTTCTGCCAAACTCCGTCATCACTACCAAGGTATAGCGCTGCTGCTGGGCTTGCATATCCTCATCGAAAGCGCCTAGTGCGTTAGATAGATCTCTTAGCAAATAATCAATCTTGCCATTTTGATACTCGTGTGTATCCCAACCTAATTGATCAACACAGGCGTATTGCAAGCCGACATTGGCTTGCAACAGTCTTGCAACGGATTTGAGTCCTACCCCTGGATCACTATTAGGATATGGAGTGGCACCAGAACTGATATAAGGCATCACCTTATTGGGGTTGCCTACTTCTTTTGGAAATGTTTGATTGACTAAGCTTAGGGTACTGGCAGTCGTCTGCATAAGATGACTTGCAGGGTGCGATACTTCTGTGGCACATAAACTTTGCAAGGCTCGCAGTGCTGCTGGGCCGCCAGGATAATTGATGCCATTGGTGAGATCCCTTGCTGCCATGACATTGCCAGAGCCTTGCATGACCCCAGGCAAATTATTGTTACCTGCAAATAGGGGTAATAGGTCTTTATTCTGAGACTGTCTTGCGCGCGCTAACTGTCGCGCCATCCAACCATCGTTATCCGGCAATTTAGTCAGCGAGCCCACACCGCGCTCCATGATCTCTTGCGCCTCAAAGTGGGAGCGCGTCTCATCAGCAAAACCCACTGCGACCCAGGGTACTAGGCGCCCTGCACTATACAGTTTTGCCAAGGGCTCCGCTTTAGGGTGCCAATACAAGGCTGTGCCATCAATCGTTAAGGGCTTCTCATTAAAACCACTGGGGGTAAAGCGATGCTCAGGTGGGCGGGCGGCAATAAAGTCGGGGTCGTCTAAAGGGGACAGAAAACTTAAAGTATCAGCGCCACCGCGCAAGAACACCAAAACAAAGGGTATACGCGCGCTCGGTAAATTGGGGGGAACTGCTAGCGCATTCGTCTGACTAAACGCAAAGTCGCTGATACCCGCAAGAGAGCTGACAAAGGGCAACCCTAAGCTAGTGATTAAAAAGTCACGCCGCTGCATTTACACCCCTCCCCCACCTGCTCTTGCCCATTGCTCAGCAGTCGGCAAAGCCACCTGAGTCTGAAAGGAAGGAGCGCAGGCCATCAGACCCACTAAACGACACGCTCTTTTAGCATCACTTGCAATGTCATTGGGATTGGTATTTTGCGTACTCAATAAGGTAGCAGTCATTTCAGGATGAACCTCTCCAAACAGGGGCTTTTGCCAGCGCTCTAAGACCTGGGTATAGGTTCGGCGAGTGGGCAAGCCATCAAAAGGATTCCAGTCACCGGTACCCCACCAATTCTCCGCCATGCCTTGGGCTAACTGCATTCGTCCGCGCAAATATACCGAAGATAGGTGCAGAGCCAGAGCATGCGGCGGCCCATCGGGACTGCGCCATGAGTAAAGTGGAGGCGCAGCCTCATTGATTGGGCCCATAATACGCCCCTCCTCTAGATTGGGGGCTAGGTTTACCGCCCTAGAAAAACTAGCCACTAAGCGCATTGGTGAGCGGGCTTGCTGCTTTTGCATGACTGGTATTTTTTGTGATTCACGAACTAAGTGGGCATACACCAGTGTGAGCTGATTGGGTGCGTTACGATTCTCCCAAAATATATTGGCCGTGCTACTCACTAAAGATGCAGGAGCGTTATTACCCACTAAACGATTAACCATCTTGCTCGCTAGGTGCTGCGCGGTTGCTTTGTGACTTGCGCATAGACTGAGCACTCGCTCACCATCTTTCATGGGCCCCGCAAACGAGGCAAACTCATTGGCCAAGACCCGTTTTTGATAGTTATCGTGCCAGGCCTCCACATAGGTAAAACGTCCTGTCTTGGGTAAGTTTTGACCACCACCAATGCCAGCACCATTTTCAACCGTCCAGCCAGTAAAGGCCCGCGCTGCCTCATACACATCCTCATCTATATAGCCAGAAGGCTTTCCTTCTCGTGCACCCGGTACTTTTTTCCAGTCTGCGAACAAGTTATTCAAGTAGGCAGAGCGGCCTAAGGTATGCAATTCAAAAAGTTCACGGGCATAGTTTTCATTCGGACTACCAGCACGAGAGGATTGATTATTGAGGTAGTAGAGCATGCAGGGATGCTGGGCAGAAGCCTTGAGCATCTCAGTAAAATTACCCCAGCAGTGCTCTCGAATCACAGTGCGCTCCCAGTGCGGTAAAAATGCCCGCACACTGCCATCTTCCCCATAGACTGAAAAGTGATCACGCCAAAAGGAGACCCACTCTTCCTTCCAGGGATCCGTAGTTGTCAGCGCCTGTAATAAATTAGCCAACCGCAACTCGACCAAGGGACGTGAGCGCTCAGGCGGGGGAATCAGGTCGCCATTACCGGTGTACGGAAACAAGGTGGGCAAATCAGCATCGAGCAAAGATAAAGATCGATACTCATCAACGGCAGGATATTCACGACCATCGCCATACTTGCCCGCGTCATAGCGCAGGCGCAATTTGAGTTCGGGAATATTGAGCTGGCTGTTAATCATCCCGATAAATCAAGGTAATTAATTGAAGCCGTTCGGGTTTTGACTTTGCCAGCGCCAGGTATCAATACACATTCGCGCAACATCATGCTGAGCCTGCCAGCCTAAGACATCTTTCGCATAATCTGCCTGCGCATAGTACTCAGGCAGATCACCAGGGCGACATCCCACAATCTGACGAGCAATTTTTTTTCCAGAGGCACTCTCAAATGCATCAATCAGCTCCAAAACAGAGGTGCCCTTACCCGTTCCTAGATTGACCGTGACAACACCATTATTTTTACTTAAGAAATTGAGCGCTGCTAAATGACCGGATGCAAGGTCATCGACGTGAATGTAATCGCGTACACCAGTACCATCGACAGTATCGTAGTCATCACCAAAAATGGATAAATATTCACGCTTGCCAACAGCTACCTGCGCCACAAAAGGCATTAAATTATTCGGAATACCAGAAGGATCTTCGCCAATATGCCCAGAAGCATGTGCTCCCACCGGATTAAAGTAGCGAAGCAACGCAATACGCCATGCAGAGTTGCTGTTGGCTAAGTCTTGTAAGACCTGTTCTACCATCAACTTGCTGTGCCCATAGACATTAATGGGTTTGAGAGGATGCGCCTCGGTATAGGGGAGAAAGACGGGTTCGCCATAGACTGTCGCCGATGAAGAAAACACTAAGGTGTGGATGTTGGCTCGCGCCATTTCCTCTGCCAAAACAACGCTACCACTGACATTATTGTCGTAATACAAAAGCGGCTTTACTGAGCACTCCGCAACAGACTTTAAGCCTGCAAAATGAATGGCTGCCGAAATTTTATATCTGGTAAAAATTGACCTCAACACTTCTCGATCGCGAACATCGCCCTCTACAAAATGAGGACGCTTACCCGTGATTTTTTCAATTCGATCAATGACGGTTTTTTTACTATTGCAAAGGTTATCAAGCACTACTACTTCTTGACCTGACTCAATCAGCTGAACCACAGTGTGTGAGCCGATATAGCCCGTTCCACCCGTTACTAAGATAGCCATTAGATCATTTCCAGCAAAATAAAAGTGGCCCTACTTACTAACTTCATTTACTACGTGTCTCGAGCAAGTGATTGCGAATGATTTGATCCACATATGAAATCATCCAGTAACGCTGCATCACTGCTGTAGTGAGTGCCTCTGGTGAGAGTGCGGTATTGACCTGCTGGGCAGTCCAATTGGCTTGACCACGCAATGACAAGGCTCCGGCAACACACTCCATCAGCGCTTGCTCAATGGCTTCATTGACACCACTAATAATCATTTTGTCGATATTGGCGGTACCCGCATATTTTTCGGTAAAGAACTGAACAATATCGGCAAAGCCTTTAAAGTCACGATTAGCCAGCACGACATTGGTCAGCTCAATATATTCAGCAGCCTTGCCAGCTAACTGGGGTGAACGGTCTTCACTAGTCCACTCCACCTGCGGAAAGTAGTTATCCTCTTCATCTAGCTCTTCAGGCTCAGGAGTTTTTTCATCTGCCTTTGCCTCTGGTACCTTAGGTTCAACAGGTTCTTGAGTATCTGCAGCGCTCGCCTGAGTCATCTCCATCGCCACGGTGAGATCTTCTTCTTCGCTACGCGGAACAGGCAAAGGCTCTGGTCTTTGAAAATCAATTTTGAGTTGCTTATAACCGCTCAATATAAACAGGGCTTTTAATACACCCAACCTTTGGGTGATTGCGCGCTTATGCGATACCTGCGTAGTCTCGCGTAGCAAGCTATTAATGAACTCATTAATTTGAGTCGGAATCTTGCTTCTAAACTCATCTTGCCAAGCTGTCCAACTGAGCGCTGCACCACTTTTCTTAACCAAGTTGGTACGTGCGGTATTTTGTACAGCATCTTCTGGTTCAATCAAAATCATTACCCGATTGCGACCGACTAAAATTCCAAAGTGCGCTAAGCGATTAGAGCGCGCATCGCTCACATCAAATACTTCACCTTGGTTAATCAGCGCTGTTTGACCAACTAAAGTAGCGCCCGGCTTTAAGATCCACCAATGCGCTTTTGCTCCTTCTAGCTGCAGCATCCCTTGCGCTTGCGACTGCTCATTTGCTAAAGCTGCAAAGCCAGTGGCCTTGGTTAAATAATTAAGCTTGGGATTGGTTTTATCTTGTGCGTACCCAACCCGAACCAGTAGTTCAATGTTCTCTGGCAAGGTGAAAAAGCGGCGATTGAGGTAATCCAGTAACCAAGAATTGGGATCGCCCTTCATTCCATTAGGCGGTGCCATCGTATCTTGCTCAAGACTCATACCAAAGAGTGTCACGCACGTGCCATGCCCATCCATGAGCACAGGCTTACCGGCAGGATCGAGTTTGCGCGAGTACATGATGCCGTCTTTGCCATCCGGAAATCCCTGAATGCCATAGACATCAAATTTGGGGTTATAGCGAATCAAAATAGAGTGGCCTTCGCCCTCCTTCCAAGATTCGTAGTGCACACCAAAGTGATTGCGCGTCAGCGAGGCAATCTTGGCACCCACACCATAGTTAGCATGCTCATTATTGGTTGGGCCTGAAGCCGATAAGTTATTGAGCAAATTGGTCATCTGCTCCAAACTCATGCCATCACCATTATCAATAAACGAGAGCTTATAAATATTGCTTTTATTTGCAATACCGTGGTTGTAATCCAGGACGATTTTGCGATTGGGTTGACCCGTTCTTTGGCACGCCTCAATCGAGTTTTTCACAAACTCACGAATGTATTGATCGGGTGTGCAATCGCGACCTAAATTGCGAATCAGGGCCGATAGCCCCATTGGGTTGACTGCTGTGGGTTTAAAACCAACTTGATCTGCCATGAAACCTGAGCCCTCTAATAATTTTGAATTTCTTTTATCTCTTTAGTCTCTTTTGACCATCTTATTACGAATAGTTGATGGTGAGTTCAAAATATTAAGTAATTGATTTAAATGATAAAAATGATAGTTCGTTTTGCAAAAAGATTGTTTTAGGCAAACGAGCTCTAAGGCTTCCAGCGTACGCCTGCCCCAGACTCAGGGGTGCCGATGAATTCCAGGCCTGCGGCTTCAATTGCAGATTTAACGGCATTTAAGGTCTTTACATTTCCCGCTGGGATGCCATCAGCCGATTCTAGGCGAACCATAGTTGTAAAGCCTATCCCGGCAGTCTTTGCCATCTCGGCGACAGTGAGCCCTAGCAACGCCCGTGCAGCCTTAATTTGCCCACTTGTGATCAATCTTAAATTACCCTATAATGATATTAAATATATCATTAACGTTATATTTAATATTTAATTGGAGATAAAAAATGCTTATTAATCAAGATTTTACATGGGATCGCACTAAATATATAGGTGGATCCGATATCGGCGCTATCTTAGGTCTGTCAAAATACCGCACCCCCTTGCAGGTCTGGCAGGAGAAGGCAGGACAAGAGCTCCCCAAGCAAGACTCCATGCCACTGCGATTTGGCAGCTTTGCGGAGGAATTTATTGCACGTGAATATGCTCAGGAAACAGGCTCTGAAGTAATTGAGCATCCAGAACCTTTTATCCATCCCGAGTATTCATTTTTATCTGGGCACATAGACCGATTTGTCTTAGAGCCCAATTGCTCACTCTTTCAGGCCAATGGCAATTTAAATGCCAAGAGACTGCTTGAGTGCAAGACGGCCAATCCATTTGCTAAAGACGAGTGGGGAGAGATTGGAAGTGATGAGGTGCCCATGAGCTATTTAGTGCAATGCGCTTGGTACCTTCTTTTGACCGGATGTGAGCGTGCTGACCTAGCAGTCTTTTTTAGTAGTAGCGATTTTCGCATTTACTCCATCCACAAAGATCTTGAACTAGAAAAAATGCTCCTAAAAGAAGCGGTGCAATTTTGGGAAGAATATGTGCTGGCCAAAACACCCCCTCCTCCAATCAATGAGGCCGATTGCAAGCTTTTATATCACCAGGCGGCAAAATCAAAAGCGGTTGAGATTAAAAGTTCCACATTAGAACTCCTACAAGAGATTCCGCAGCTAAATGAAACCATAGATCATTGTGAAAAACGCATGAGTGAAATTAAGCAAGCCATCATGCAGGAGATGCAAGATGCTGATACTCTTCTATTTAATGGCAAAACAATCGTTACCTGGAAAGCGCCCAAGCCATCGATTAAGCTTGATAGCAAAAGGCTCCTGCAAGAGCACCCTGATTTATTCAATCAATACCAAATTACCATTGCTAATTCGCGAAGACTAATAATTAAAGGATCTTTACTGGGTGGCGGAGAGCAATCATGAAGGCAACCACCAATTACGAAGACAGTTTTGGGGCCATGGTTCTACAAAAAATCAATCGCCTCTCGCAACTTTTGGAAATCGATAGTAGCGAATTGAGCTTATGGATGGAGCAATTTGAATCTGCAGGTACGCAGAGTATTTTGGGAATGCTCCACCTAGCATGCATCCATCGCCTTGACCCCTTATTAGGAGAGGTCTCCATCTGGCCCGGTGAGCAAGAGCCCTACCCCAGCATTACGATGGATGGGTGGATGAAGCTAATCAACCAGCACCCCTCTTTTATGGGGGTGGAGTTTAAGGAGGGCCTTTCTCAAGACTCGACCAATCTAGAATATATCGAGTGCACCATTTATCGTAGCGATCGAACTATCCCGATTCGCGTGCGGGAATACCTTGATGAAGTCAAGGCAGATCATCCGCAGTGGAAAACCATGCCAAGAAGAATGTTACGTCACCGAGCATTACAGCAATGCGCCAGATTGGCTTTTGGAATTAGTACGCCCGAGACCCCGAGCACTCTTGGGAAACCAAATCTAAATAGTAAGACCTCAAATGGCACGCAGAAAATGGAAGAGGCTTCATATGACAAAAAAAGCTCAAACCCACCTCATGCAATTCCGAATGGCGCTACAAAAACTTCAGCACCACCTGACAAACAAAGCCGAACCCAAGCCGTTAAGCAGAAATTATCGCATCACGCATCTTAATCACAACATTCAGTCATGAGCCCAATAAAATCTATAGCCCTTTTATTGCATTTTTACTAAATCAACATAAGATAGATACAGGCTTGCGCATTGCTGATGTTTAAATTTAAATCCAATACATCCCCAGGAGCATAAGAATGGCAAAATCTACCGGCCCCAAGTCAGCCGCCGGAAAAGAAATATCTTCATTAAACGCTTTTAAGCATGGATTAACCTCCCGTAATTGGTTAGATGAAAAACAGGCTGATTACTTTGAGATGATTTTAGTTGGCCTCAACAAAGAGTATCAACCACAAACACCCACTGAAGTGTTAATGATCGAGCGGGTTGCCGTAACGATGACCAAAGCTAAACGCTTGAGTGATATTGAAGATGCCCAGTATCAGTTAGCAAAAGAGCTTGTAGCCCAAAGATTCAAGAATGGCATACCGATGCATGTTCACGATATGCTTAGACCAATCCAAGGCGATTCTGCCCACAATCAAGCCATTCTCAAATTACAACAAGAAGCTTGCATGCCCAATATTGAAACGATGAATATTATTAACCGGCAGCAAAACGCCCTGAGCCGACAACTCTCTAAAGAACTGTCTGAGCTTATTACGATTATTAGTCTACGAAAAACTCAAAAAGTACATTCCAAGGAAATGCCAGAGATTGGCGGGCCTGAAGAGGCTGACTGGGACTTTGAATAAGGTAAGACTTTTAATACTTAAGTTAGCTGCTCATTGACCCAATTTTGAACAGCCTTAAAGTCCACTTTCCCATTGATAGAGAGTGGCATCTCATCAATCATTAAAACTTTTGCAGGAACCATATAACTTGGCAGAATACTTGTTAAGGAGCCGAGGATTTGATCTGTATTTTCATTGCACGACGAGGATCTGCCTACAACACCCACCAGACCCTCAATAGTTCCATCCTCTAAAACAGGGTGAGGAACAGCGCATACCAAATCAGATTTACTTGCAGCCCTTAGAGCAGATTCAATATCTTGCAACTCAATTCGGTAACCTTTGAACTTAATTTGACGATCTATTCGCCCCAAATATAGATAGCCATACCGTTCATCCCAACTTGCTAAATCACCAGTTCTATACCAGCGCCCACCATCTTGCTCAAAAAACTGGCTGGTATTTAATTCTGGGGCACCTATATAGCCTGATGTTAACTGCTCAGTACTGACGCAAAGCTCACCAATCCCATCGGTTGCCAACATAGTCTGTGGATTAATAATTTGCATCTTCACATCAGAATGAGGCAAACCAATCGGTATGACACTTGGCAAACCCCTAGAATCAAAGTCTGTATGTAGCATATCTGGAGGTATTTCGAAGTGGGCAACTGAGATAGTCGCTTCTGTAGGTCCATAAAAATTAAAGATCTTAGCGTTTGGGGCTGCTAACTGAAAAATTCTTGCCGCTTCGAAAGTTAAAGCCTCGCCACCAAAAAAAGCTGCCTTAATTTTTGGCAAAGATCCAGGCTTTAACAATCCCAATTTATGGGACATGGATATCACTGAGGGAACTGAAAACCAAATCGTAATTTCATATTCTTTAGCGTATCTCGCCGCAAGTAAGATCTTGTCAGCAGGAATCGAATAAAGACTAGCGCCGCTAGACCAGGCAACGACCATTTCAATTATTGATAAGTCAAAAGAAAAATCAGCAAGCTGCATAATTCGATCATCAGCACAAGGCCGAAGGATTTGCAAAAAAGTTGAAGCCCTATTGGTTAATTGTTTTTTTGTGATAGGGACGCCCTTTGGGGTGCCGGTAGTACCGCTCGTAAAGATGATATAGGCTAAATCAGCCATGAGCTCGCTACTCTCAACTGAACTGATAAGCTCTTGAATTGCAAATATTCGCTCAGGCCCAAACTTTGGATTTAGTGGGCAGTATGGTTTTCCTAAAAATAAACAGGCAAATAGTCGAAGGTATTCAGCAATAGATCTCTCACCGCCTACAAACTCAACACTAGGTAAATCATTAATAGGAATAGTAACTATTCGAAAAAGATCAGAGTATGTCAGCCTCCCTTCCGAATGATTTAGAGCAATTCGATTTTGGTCGAAATGCTTTTCTCCTGCATTTAAAAACATTAATTAGCTTTTTTAGCTTCTATCATTGACGCTAGATCAGAAATTGTTCGAATGGAATCGATTTCTTTAGATTTAAATTGTATGGAAAAATGTTCTTCACATTTTAATAAAATTTCAACGTTTGTAAAAGAATCCCATCCAGGCAAATCACCTGTTTGCATATCTAAATTCAATGTTAAATTTGGATTATTGAGAATTTCTTTAAACAGTCCAGAAATTTGCAGAAGAGTATTAGCTCGGGTCATTGTTATTGCTCCAACTTGATAGAAAGTGATCATACGCTGCGTAAATAACCGAATCCCAGTTTTTATGATCTACCGATCCAGGATTATTTTTCCAGTATCTATCAATGAAATTAACCATCAAGTTAGGTCGAAGAATGTTCATTGAATCTTGTTCACTTTTACGCTCCATAATGATTAATAATTTATTATTTCCAGAGGTACACAAGGCATCATGAAGCTCTAAACACTGCTCCCTCGAGAGAAGATCAAGCGATTTAAATAAAAATACCTTTTTTGCATCCTCTAGATCTTCTTGAAGTTTACGAGATAGCATTTTAAAGTGCGCTCGAGACTTCCTCAGAATCAATTCTTCGGAATTAGAGCCGATAACATCCTTAAGACTGTAACCCGAATGAGAATTAAATAGGTAATTTTTATCTTGAAACAAAAATTCAGTATCGCCATTTTCATCATTTTTATCCAACTTTAAGCTTGAAGTGCTTGGGCATGGAAAATTCTTGCCTTCATACTTAAAGTACTTTAACAAACCATCAAATTTCATTGCTGCGCCCTTGAATAAGCTAAGTGGCTCAAAACCATTTTTATTCTGGACCCAACCAAACTCACAATCAGACCCAATAGACTCAAACATTTCATACTTCATTTGTCCAATTAAAGATACAACATCAGGACTCAACATTAATTTAGAAAAATCCTCATTTGGACTATTGCAAAAATATTTATAAAGCCTACTAACAATCAAATAATCTTTAGAATCAATCTTTAAAAGAGCGCTCTTGTTGAGAATGATCCTTAACGCAGATTGATAATCATTTAACGTAACATATAATGAGGCGGCTAATGTATAAAACTTAGACGTAAGTGGAAATTTTTTTTGCGCCCTATTTAAAAGTTCAACGGCTTGCCTATTTAAGCCGTTATTTACTAGCCAGTTTATAAGATTTAAATATGAATCAACACTATACTTTTTCTCCTCCAAATATCTTAATGAAGATTGATATCCATTTTTAATATCCCCTTTTACATAAAAAATCTTTGCTTCAAAAAAAAACTTTTCTTCGAAAGAATATTTGTGAGTTTTTTTTAAATGAATAATTGCATTCTCTATATCACCACAATTAATCATTCTATCAACTTCAAATATTAAAGAATCAATATGAGCCATTTTAATCAGATCTTTATAGGGTATTAAAATACATTATGATTAAAATCGAAGAAAATATCTCATTCTAGGCCGGCACAATAATGAAGGTCCGAACTTTAAGAAAATATTAAAATTTGTCCTGTCTATTTAATAAAAGACATATTTTCGGTACAAAAAACTGGTTTAGATGAAATTTTAGCAATCTCTTTAGCCTGCCATAATTCACTTTCAATAAATAACCGACCACCATACTTCAAATAAGCGTATGCCTTAAATTTTCCATGGAGTGCCAATCTTCTACGCTCGGATGCAGAATCTAAATTACACATTATTAGTATTTTATACTTAATATTATTTTTGAATAGCCACTCCTCAGTTACAGCCCTATGTTTCTCAAGCCTTGATGTGACAATTGCCCCCAATGTTTGCGTAGGAATATATTTTGGTCTTACATTTGCTATATGGTTAATATAGGGAGCTAAATCTTCATCATCCTCCCCAGCTCCATCAACACATAAGACGCCATCTAAATCATACAAAAAATCACTCGCAAACATATGATGAAAAAAGTTCCATTCGAAGACTCGTGGTTGAGGGACTATTTTAAAAACTAAATCAAGTTTTTGCGCCATCTCAGCAGTCGAATAAATCGCTGAAAATTTAATATCAAACCTATCCATATGATGTGCTAGGCTCTTCATAACTTGGCGCATTTTCTCACCCGAATTAATGGAGTCATCCATAACTAAAATTTTATGAATTGAGTTTTTTTTGGCCCCTCTCGAAACTCTTTGATCAAATAGAGCCAAGTCCCGCCCCATTTTTTCAAACTCATCCAATGTTAGAACTGGAATATTCAATCTCAAGGCTAAGATATTTGCTGCTAAGAGACCACTTCTGGGGATTCCAACAATTGCATCGATCTTCATGGCAAGAATTTTATGAAGGGATCTTTCAATGGAAATAGTAAGATCTGAAAGAGACTCAATGTTAAGAGAGTCACAGTTGAAAAAAGGCTGCTCAGGCCAAGTATTAAACTTTAGAAGTTTGTCCACATTTTTACCAGATTTTAATTTGAGAAAAAAGTCCTAGTTATCTTAAAACATAAAAATTTCAATAACAGTGCAGCAACAATAATGAACTACAAAAATCATAAATTAATGCTAATCAAAACCCATCGAAGCTAACTTATTCAGATCCACTCTAAAGTTAGATTTTTCATTCCATTTTATTATCTTATCATTCGGAAGAAGGTATCCAATTGAAGTATTGTTTGATATTGCAATTTCATTTTGAATACTATTTATATAGTTTATAGACAAAACACAACATTTCTCATTTTGCGTGAAAAATGCGTTGTGTAATGCGCTGTTAAACTCACCAACTACAAATTTGGCATTACTGAAAATTTTAATTTGCTCTCTTATTGAGTAAGATGAAGGTTCAATAGTATCAAACCCAAATGTACGTAAAAAATTTTCAACTTCTCTTTGATTTTCAAAATTTCTTGTTGAGTAATGGTTTTCCGGTCTAGCTATAAAAATCCTATCTTGATAATTATTATTTGTACAAACTATAGTATTAATTTTATTTCTAAAATATTTGTTCCCCCAATAAATTTCATGGTAATCGAATACGATAAGATCATTTACAAATATTTTTTCATAATCAGAGTCGAATAAAATAATTTCAATGTCTGGAAATAATTCATAAATATGGTTTAGTACAAATGGAGGCAATCCATGGGGAATTATTACTGGGTAGTCAAAACCCCTGCCATATAAATCTTGAATTATAAATAATCTAGGGAATATCTCGAGCAACCAATGCCCATATACAAGGTTGAAATGTAGTATGTTGTAGGCATTATTTAGGCGTATAGGTTTTAGCGTTGTTCCACCCAATTCAAATATGTTTTTCTTTCCATGAATAGGATACAAGAGGCCTTCTTCGTAGTATTTCTTAACATAACCTGGGTAAAGCTGGATATTTCCCAATGAAAATAATGCGCTTCCATCATCATTTAAAATCCACCCCTTTTCAATTACGGTCGCATTCTTAATGGAATAAAGTGAAGTGGGCGGATGAAATGCGCTTTTTGAAAAATTATCTTCAGCGCCAGTGTTTGTGAACTTCTTAATTATCTGATCTCTAGCGGATGGACCAACAATCTCCTCTAAGAAATTCCACTGCAACATTTAGAATTTTCCAACAAAAGTTTGAGGTATTGAGAAGACCTTATCCAAGGATTCTGAGTAATCGATTTGATAATATTCCCCATTTAAAGTACTGGAACCACTAACTTTAGATAACATTTTATTAATTGAATCTGAATGGAAAATACTCTCAGAAACCCTCTCCATTGACAACCAGTGTCGCACCCAAGATCTAAATGTATCATCGCTAATTTTATGATGATCAACTACTGAGGGTCCAAAATCAGGTCTTTTCATATTTCGAGTTTCTTGCAATCTTGTTATCCCCTCAAAAATATCGGCATATCTGAGATGCATTAAATATAAATTCATAAAATTTGGCTCAAAGTTGCAGTAATGAAATCCCGGAGTCCAATTAACTGGCTCCTTCACAAAAACTGGCTTACAGAGGGATAAATTAAATTTAAGATACTTTCGCTCATGGGATATTAAACTTGTAGCAGATAAATTTTTCTCATTAACTTCGTCATGTAAAACATCGAAGCCAATTGCATTAATTGCTCGAAAATTTGAGTCATAAAACTCTTGCAGCAGAGAATCGTTAAATAAGAGAAGTTCATCAGCATCCACATACCCCGCAAGATCATATTCAGTCAGCTTAGAGTTTACAAAATCGCTTACAAACCTAGTCCGTGACTGTGGATCATGAGCATGCCCACCTCTTGGAACATTGATGACGTTGATTGGTGATTTTATTTGAGAGATTGAATCATCATTACTTCCGTGATCTAGGATATATATATCTCGAGGATCGAAATAGTTTAAATGGTGATCAACCCATCTGGGAAGCTTGAAACGTTCGTTGAACGCCATTGTTACAATACATTTTTTCATGTACGTCATCCATTATTTATAGTTAACATCTTTAAATACCATTAATTAATCCTACCGAGCATTAAATACCGCCTAAAACGTATATATAGATTTTTTTCTTCATGAATAAATAATTTACTGCTTAGAATCACATTTAATACATCATTTAGATCAATCAAAGTTAGCATAGCGAACTAATCATCTTGATGAACATCGACGGGAGGATTTATGTGGAACCTCTCAGCGGATTCAGTAATAACTATATCGGGCTTGAATTCATCGACTAAAAAATAATCAATTTTGGTGTTCCAAACAAATAGAACCTCCTTAAAAATAAAACTGAGAAATTTAGCAAGTCCAGCGTCAGGATTCCAAGAGTAGGAGTCTCCAAACAGTAATACTCTCTCGCCTGTAATAGCATTATCATTTTTGTGTAGGAGCTTTTTTCCTACGTGCCCGCCTGAAATTCCCTCGCTTAATAAACTCTCAACCCCTGGATGAATTAAGACTGGACGAGTAGTCACTAAGGCCGGCGCAAATTTTAGGGAAAGATCGTCTGGCCATTTGTACAACTTATATTTGACCTGACTTAATGATGGTAACTCAAACCCCATTTTCTTAACTACGGCTAAGGCAGAAAAATACCCACCAAAAAAATTTAAATGGCTATTTCTCTTTAAAAATAAGTAGCCATATTTTTTTAATTCAAGCAAATCGTTTCTAGGATAGATCAAGAAATTACTCTTTGATTGCTCTAATTTTGATGCAATTCTGTCTTCAGAAATTACAATGCCATCAAGGTTTGGACTAAGCTCTGGATAAATGACGTCTTTTTCAGGATAAATAACATGAAAATATTTAATACCCTTCATTGATAATTTATAAAGACGTTCCTTTAATAAGTTTTCATAAATATCAGAGGAGGAAATGAGGTTAGGGTGTAGGCCCTTAATCTGGTCGGCCCACTTATTTGCCCCGTCCTTTATGAATAAGTGGCCTTCTTTCCCAACTATTGCAGAACCATCGGAAGAAAGATCCCCAAACTTGAGCGATAAAAAATCTTTATTTTCAGGGTCATCTCTATATGACTGAAGTTCCTCAATTTCAACACTCAGATTCTTAAAGCTTTGAGCAGCAAATTCCTCAATATTTTGATCCAAATTATACTCTCCACTAAACATTAATGTAGTTCTAGGCAATTTCTATTTTTAATAATTATAGTAATTCATGAGAATAGAACAGCCATAATCTTAATTACCAGTTCTTAGGTTTTATTTAAAGAACGCTCTTTAAATACAGGAATCTCTTTTCCTCAAACTCTGTTGAGCCTCCAAGAATCTTATGAATTATCTTGATTTCTGATACATGACTCTTCTTGCTACTCATAGACTTCGAATGCTGCCTATGCTTAACTATCTGCCCTGGAAAGTAAATATACCCAAAACCCAATTTAGCAACTACGTTGTATAGCACCCAATCATAGGCAAAGCTAACTTTATTAAGATCATTTTTGGCTTTTTCCAGAGCCTTTAGTAGAACTGAACGCCTAAAGATTACAGAGCTTACAGATAGAATTCCATTTCTGACCATGAAGTCAGAATTCAATGCCTGCTCAGGCGAAATCTTTGCAGAGCTGGAAATATCTAAGCAAAAGGTCTCCATTATGTACTTGCTATGACTCTGAACTATAGTTTCACCTGCCTCATTTACCCAGCTCACATCTGAAAATACGAGCCCCGCTTTTGGGTTTTCTTTGAGTAGTGCAACACCTTGCTCCAAGAAATACTGACTGACTGAATCATCGGCCTCAAGGAAATAAATAAACTCCGCAGTTGAACTCTTGGCAATGTCATGCCAGGTTTTATAAAGCTTGCCGCCGTTAGAAGGCAGCTCCACAAAATCAACTCGGCCTGCTGTTTGTTTTACAGCTGAGGCAATTTCAACTTTAGACTTATCGGTTGATGCAACATCAAAATAGGTAATTTTGGCAGCAGGCAATGATTGCGCAAGCACAGAGTGAATCGCTTCTTGGGCATACTTTCCATGATTGTGGCCAATCAAGCCAACTTCAACATCTGGTAAATCAAATAGGGTCTGAATTAACCTATAGACATACGCAGGCCAACTGCATTCAGTCTTGACCCACATTTTTCTGTCTTGTGCGCTTTTCTCAGACTTAGAACCAAGAACTTTTTCTAGCATTAAAGCAGCCGAGCGTACGCTCATGGAGCTAGCAATCTCGCCCAATTTTTTGTTCTTTGAGATTAGACTTGAAATTCCTCCGGCACCAGCAAAGGCAACCACCGGAACACCGAGTGACCACGCTTCAAAAGCAACCGTTGGCAAAGGATCCTCTCTTGAGGAAAGGAAGAAAGCATCAGCAACATTGAGCACCTCTTCAATGCTCTCGTTATTTGGAACGAGTATCAAATTCGCACTATCTTGCAAAGCATTAATTTGCTCATCTAAATCTTCTCTAGTTTGACGATCCCAATCTCCCTGCCAAACAAATACGGTATCTGGATTAGCTTTTGACATTTGCGCGCAGGTTTGAATAAATAAATCAGCACCCTTGCGATGATCTGCATAACCAATTCCCACAACGACCTTTGGCTTTCTCTTGCAACCTAGATAATCCAAAAAAGCAGTCAGGTTCTTTTTGGTATCAATTTCCCGAAGCTGCTTATATTTGCCCTGCGGGATAACCGAAATATCAATTGGCTTTTTATTGGAAAAACTGCCGAATAATTTGGCAATTTCAGGAGTGGGTGCGATGATTTTCTTAAAGGATTGACTGACTTGCTTGATCACCGGCTTAAGTTTTAAATCTTCCAGCATTTTGTTGAGCTCATGCACCAAGAGGATTGAAGTCCAGTTTGGTGCAGCAAAAGCAATGCCAGCTACCGCAGAAACACTGGTGTTGCAAATTAGATGACTATAACCTTGAGTTTGCAATTGCTCGGCAATCTTTTGCAGATCTCCACGAGCTTCAGCATTGACTACATGAGTGGGTGCAACAGCTTTGTATTCCTCCAAGAGTCCATCATATCCAGCGTCTGCACGGAGTAACACATACTGAATCTCCATATTGAAAGTAGTCTTTAATGTTCTACCAATACTTAGGAGTAAGCGCTGGGCCCCAGCAGGAAATGCATCGTGCCCCACCAGCACTACCTTTTTATATTGCGGCTCAAACTCAGGAAATTTTATGCGCTCTAGCGCATTGAGATAAGCATGTCCATACCTGCGATCAGGCTCTAAATAGGCGCCCTCGCCCCATTCGTTCCAGGCATTAATACACACTAATTTGGGTGCTTTGGGGTTTTGCTTTGCCTCTTCCACCAAATAACCCAGCCAATTGGAGAACTTTTCAGGAGTGGAACCGTGAACAACGGAAGAGGATCCTTGACGCCTGCCATCATTATCCCAAGAGGGGAAGCAAGTTCTGATTTGGTGATCGCCAGTCTTTTCTGCTTTGGCACGCTCAACAAATTGATCATAGCTATAGACGCGCAAATCTGGGCTTTTCTCATAAATGCGCTCTGGTGCAATCGTTTGCATCTTACGACTTAACTTATGCGGTGGAAATTCAATTGCCCCATCTAAGCCATACTTCTTGTAGTCCTCATCCTCAAAGGTTTGAGCCATATAAATTAATGGGTCAAATCCTTTTTTACTGAGGGCGCTACGCAAACTTTTCACAAACTTAACCGGCTCTGGTAACTCGGAGACTCGATAAATTACCAACAACTGCCTGCCGTCAATTTTTTTATATCTAGGATCTGCCAAGTAGCTTGCAAAATCTTCGGCAAGATTGGAGACCAATTCCTTAGGATAGGTTTGCTCGAGTAAGACCTCTTTTTCACTTCCATCCCAGCGACGACTCCAACTTTCATTTGCCCAAATCAGAAAATAACCAAAATCCAGATTTTTGTTATCTCTAAATGCTTCTAAGGGTTTTTCAAGTAAACGTTTTTCACCAAAGTTGTAGTAATAAAAACCAAAACCATCCAGGCCACCCTGCTTTGCCATGGCCACTTGTTTTTCTAATACCGAGCCATCTGCCAAATCATAGAATCCCAGGTCGGAAGGTATACGTGGTTGATAGTGTCCTCGAAAGCGCGGCATACCCCGTACTACGTTATGCCATTCTGTAAATCCTGTTCCCCACCACTCATTATTTTCTGGAATCTGATGAAACTGTGGCAAATAGAAAGCATAAAAATCAACATCAATTTTTTGCGCTCTATCAAGTAATTTGAGTTGTGGCTCAAATTGCGGCGCAGGGCGGTGATTTTCACGTACCTCTTGCTGCACTAAAACAACTGAAGATTCACCTTGAACCTTAGACCAATCTAAGCGACGCCAATTGAGCATGAGCTTTTTAAATACTTCCTCGTTCGAGCCCGATAAATTAAAGCGCTCTTTGATGTAGCCCCAGCTAAAACCATTTGAGGGCACTCTACCCTCTTTAGCGCCGTAATAAATAAAATGGATATAGGGATCTAACTCTGACCCAGCAATATCAGGGTATTGCGTCAGATAAAAACGATAATCAAATAGTGGATTTGGATTAAGAATTGCCCCAAAAGATTTGGCTCCAATAAAAGAATGTAGCGCCGTCTCTTTTCGATTGGGTACTTGTTGTTTTACATATTCAGGGTCTAAACCGATTATGGGTTGCACATTCTGCTTATCTCCTACCATCGCATAGTGCAAGAGAGTATTACTGCCTCCAAGGGCAATACCAACTTGAGATCTGTACCAGCTAGGACTAAAAAACGGATTAGGGGTCCTACCTTCAGCATCCCCAATGATGACAAAATGCTCTAATGGATCCATGCCTGCATCTTTGACATCAGGGTAGGCTTGCAAATAATGCGAAGCAATAAAAAGCCGAGTATTCAGAATTAAGTCATAGACTTTTTTCTGCGATTCGGTCATTAAACTTACTTGTTCAGCCATAGCTCTTTCCAAATTCTTAATTTAGTTATGGGGTGTTAGATTTATTTGCGAAACAAAAACAACTGCGTCTTCTGGACCACTTCATCTGGGTTTTCGGCTGCCACCAAGAGAAGATTCATGTAGTTTGATGCTTGATTCGTTGCTGCTTGTGCATATTCGTTTCTGGCCTGGTACAGCGTTTGAATTGCAATCAAGACATCGGTGGTACTTTTTACGCCGGCCTCATAACTCTTTTGGTTGGCTGTGACGCTCAATCTTGCAGTGTCCATTGCTTTCCACTTGATCTTAAGAGATTCAAGGCCAGCTTCCACAAGTGCATGCAGTCTTTGTGCCTCTACCTTAGCCTGGGTCTCGGCTTGCTCTCTATTGCTAGAGCTCGCTTGAGATTTGGCGTAGGCTGTGTAGTTATCAACGTAGCTATTGGCATCAATTGGGATCGATATCGCAATACCGTTGTTGTTTGACTGAACGCCGTTGTAGTTTGTTTTCTGGGCGACATAAGACACGGTTGGCAATACTGCTCCTGCTGCTTTGGCAATATCGTATTTAGCAATCGTCTCATTAGCTCTTGCAGAAATAATAGCTGGGTTCTCTTTATCTACTTTATTCAAAATTGCCTGAAGGGACTCCAACTTAAAGTCTTCGTGCTTACTGGGCAAAATAAAGTCGCTGCGCTCTGGATAGATTCCGGTAATAGCAAAGAACTGGTCCTTTGCACCCTTTAAGTTTGCTTTGAGGGTGAGATCATTGGCTTTAGCCTGCTCAAACTTGACTTGCACATCGAGCATATCCGTGACAGTGCCCTGACCTAACTCATATTTGCGCTCAGCGCCCTTGTATTGGCTCTCAAGAGCAGCAATCTGACTATCGTTGGCCTTAATTGCCTCGGTTGCCAGCACAATCTGATTCACTGCGTTCAGGGTTTTTTGAGCAAGATCAATTGTCTTAGACTGAAAAGTCGAGTTTGCCAGCGTAATGGTTGGGCCACCCTGCGCTACCTGAGCTGCAGCGGTTGCATTAAAGATCGGCTGAGTAACGGATTGGGTAATGTTAGGCGAGGTAAAAGTAGGCAACTGCTGACGGGTATATAAATAGTTTGGCAAATACGACAAACGTCCACTAACCCCTTGTGAGGTTGTTGCTTTCTTGTCCGCTTTTGCGGCTTGATAGGATGGATCGGCATCTTGCGCAGCAATAAATGAACCGACCAAATCAACGGCATAAGAAGGCAATGGTGCAAATAATGCAGCTGCCGCTAATGAAATAATGGTTTTATGTTTATACGTCATCGATTACTCTATTTGTTAATACTGTATTAATTCTGTTACCCCGCAGCAAGCTAGTACGGCAATTGATTCTGTTACTTAACTTACTTAATTTCACCTCAAATAATTGCGTTTTTGAACCCCTAAAACTTTACTGCAGCCAGCGCTTGGATATGCACTTAAAACCCAATTAATTCAAAGATTTAAGCGCTAACCAAAAGGCGCTTCCAACACTTTACTATAACCACTTGGGCCTATCCAAATACCTTCTCTAGCGCCAATTCCAATCCTATTGGAAGGCTTTCATTTTTATCACTTTTAATCCTGATTTAATCCTTAAAAGCCTTAGCGAAACGGTCTGTGATTGGCTTGAAGAGGTAGCTTAGGAAGGTACGCTCACCCGTCTTAAAAATGACATCCGTTGGCATGCCTGGCTGAATAGTCAGCTTTCCAAGTTCCTCAAGACCTTCCTTGGTTGCCTCAACCTTAGCCAAATAAAACTCCCCCTGAGGGCCGCCAGGAGCGGCTGGTAACTTATCAGCCCCGACCATCACAACCCTGCCGGTAATCACGGGGGTAGTGTTGGCATTAAAGGAGGTAAAGCGCAAATCTGCTACTTGACCGACCTTGACCTTATCGATTAAGTTGGGTGGAACTTGGGCATCAACCTCTAAAGCTGACTCTGAAGGAACGATTTCAGCGACAACCTGCCCCGCTGGAACAGTGCCTCCAATGGTGTTTACTTTAAGGCCAATGACCGTGCCTGCAACTGGCGCCTTAATCGCTGTTAAGTCACGGTCAAAGGCGACTGCTTGAAAGCGATCTTTTAGGGCATCACGAGTCTTTTGAATTTCTGCCATCTGACCATCAATGTCTTTGTAGTAGGCTGATTGCATTTGATTGAGTTGTAATTCAGCATCAACCTTTTGACGCAATACCTGATTAGCCTGCGCTCTCGATACATATCCCTCTTGCGCCAAGGTGGCATTGTTTTTTGCCTCCTCACTGAGAGTTGCTAGCTGAGTACGACGGCCATTGAGAACCGCCACAATTTCTGCCCGGCGGGTATCAAAGAGTTTTTGCTGAATTCCTTTTGCTTCCTCTACCCTTGGGTCATTACCAAAGCCATCTAAATCCGCAGGCCAAGTGATTTTGCTTTCACCTTTACGCTCTGCTTTGAGGCGCGCTTCAGTGACTAAGGCGCCGATGTATTGCAATTGAGCAGTGGAAAGCTCAGCCTCTGCCTTTAAGGGATTAATCCGGATCAGGACATCGCCCTCTTTGACAACGTCACCATCTTTGACCAAAATTTCCTGAATCACGCCGCCTGTGGGATGCTGCAAAGTCTTGCGATAACCGCTCACCATGACGGTACCCTGAGTCGTGACACCAGCATCAAGCGGAGCAAAAGCCGCCCAAATTAAAAATAAACCAAAGCCAATTAAAAAGATCTTGGCAGCAGCACGACGAATCTTAGACTCTTCGACCTGTACTGGCGCCATTGGGCGATATTTAATGACATCTGGGTGATAGGGATTCCATGCCTGTATCCAGCTTTCCGCCTTTTTATCAAGCTCCCTAAACTGCACTACCAAAGCATGCGTTTTGCTATTTTTTTTCTGATCCTCATCTCCAGGGATCAGGAGATCATCGCTGGCATTACTCATGATGCTCCTCCTGGCGCTGCCTCAGATTGGGTTGGGGGTGGGGTTTGCTCACTCGAGGGGCTAGCCGGATCTGGCGCGGGGCTACTCGCTTGTGAAGTCGGAGCATTGTTGGTCGCCTCTTTGGCTACCACCTCTTCAGCACTAGCATTACCATCGCCTGGTTTACTGCCTGGAACTCCTTGTAAGTTACGCACCGCATTAATCATCTCATCGGCCGGGCCAAAGCCGACTTGTCGACCATTACGCAGAACCAAGAGATTATCGGCAACACTCACTAAGCGAGGGCGATGGGTCGTGATGATGACTGAAGAGCCCTGGGATTTGAGGTAAGTAATTGCCTGAGCTAGTGCAGACTCTCCGACCTCATCCAAGTTGGCATTAGGCTCATCCATCACAATGTATTTGGGAGTTCCGTAGAGCGCGCGGCAAATCGCAAGGCGTTGGCGCTGGCCACCTGACAGAGCAAAACCGGTTTCTCCTAACTCGGTATCGTAGCCGTTAGGAAAAGACAAAATAGTCTCGTGCATACCGATCAGTTTGGTTGCTTGCACCACCTTATCCGGATCGACCTCGCCTAAACGGGCAATATTTTCAGCAACCGTTCCCTCAAAAAATTCGATCTCTTGGGGCACGTAGCCAATTTGCGGGCCGAACTCATCATGATTCCAGCTCGAAATATCAACGCCATCAAGACGCACTGAACCTTTGGCAGGGGCCCATACCCCGATTAGTAACCTTGCCAGACAGGTTTTGCCTGCCGCACTGGGACCCACCACCGCCACCGCTTGCCCAGGCTTGACTTCAAAATCAATTTCTACCAATACCGCTTTGTTGTGCCCTGGTGGCACTGCAGCAACTGTGCCTACTACCAAATGCCCCGTCACTGGGGGCAACTGCATCTGACTTTGGCGTCTCTCATCAGACAGAAGCAGCGCATTTAATCGCTCATAGGATTGCCGCGCAGAGATAATTTCTTTCCAATTGGTCATTAATTTTTGCAATGGGCCAACAGCCTTTGATATCAGCATAGAGGCGGCCATCACCATACCGCCAGTAATGAGATTTTCCATGGCCAAAAAGGCGCCAAGCGCCATTTGCAAGGAAGGCAGCATCTTATTGAGTAAGCCCGCAAAGCCTCCGGTTAAACCTGTTGCTTCACTGGCATTGACTTGGTGCTGAAGATACTTGTGATGCTGGCTATACCAGCGCTGACGAATAGCTCCCATCATCCCCAGGGCTAAGGTAGATTCAGCATGTCGCAGACTGTTGTTTGCAATTCGGGCAGCTTCGGCCTGGGCATCATTTGCAGTTTTCAGAACTGGACTAGACACTTTTTGCGATAGGTATGCAGTGACCAACATAATGGCTGAAGCCGCTAACGCAAAGATGGCTAAGAAGGGATGAAAGAGTGCACCGATAATAATAAATACGATGCCAAATGGCGCATCAATTAAGGTCAAAAGTCCCTGTCCCGTTAAAAACTGGCGCAGGGTTGCTAGATCACCAAGCAACTGTTGAACATTGACATTCTTGCGACCAACATATCGCCGAAACGATGCATCAAAAATGTCTGCCGACAAATCCCAATCCAAACGCAAAGATAATCTGACCAAAATGCGGGTTCGAATCCACTCGATCGCCGACCAGAAGACATAAAGCGCAATGACTAAGAGGGTTAATGAAATCAAGGTGACGCCACTGCGCGGCGCAATCACCCGATCCATCACATTCATCATGTACAGCATTGGAACGATTGCTAAGAAATCAATTAAAGCCGTTAATGCAAAAGCAAAGTAAAAGGTACGGCGACAGTCATATAAAACTGTCTCAATTGGCTTTCTATCGCTTGGCGCTATTGCGCCTGGACCACGCGCATTGACCTTTGGACTAGATGCCTCTTCTGGCCTTGGGGATGAGTTTGACCCCACACCTTCAGGCGTGTTTTCGTGATTGCTTGGTTGCTGATCCATGTCGCTCATTTTATTCCCCATTATGGCTTAGTGGGATGGGTAATGCTGTGGTTTAACAACTCATCATGCATTGGATCAGGAGCACCAATTAATTGAACTGGTGGCAGATCAACGTGTGATTGAGATGCAGCACTTAACAAGGCCTCAGTAGCATTGGCGGCGTGACCTGGAGTCTCAACCACAGCGATTTCCTTGATGCCCAGATTTTCCAGATGTAGAGCATCAGCTGCTGTGAAGCCACCGGCTTCAGCAATTGCAGAAGCAACATCACCAGAGATGACCAAGGAAATATTGACTGGCTGACCATCTTGGCTGTGAGCGATATCGACAGCATGGTTGGCAGGATCAAGGCTGCTTAATAGATGACTGATGTCAGTCATTGCACTGGCATCATGTACTGGCAATCCAAGATCAATATACAGTTGATGCGCAGAACCTGTGTCTACCGCATTGACACCAAGCTCGGCCATAGACTTCAGGCTGGTAGCTAAGTGAGCGTAATTATCAACGACTTGAGCACTTGCATCTATGACCAAGTTCGCATTTGGTAAGGCTTGTAGCATTCCAGCGTCGACTAAGGCGGATGCAAGAGCATCACTAACTGTGACATCACCACCATCAACTACAACATCACTTACGCCGGATGCGGTCAAGGCATGCAAGAGATCGCCAAACTTATCAGGCGTTGTGTACTTGAGCAAGTCAATACCATGCAAGGCATTATCTGTTGCACTCAATGCACTGGCATCAAGAGCGCCGTGATTAACCAGAGCAGCTAGTTCATTATCAAGTGAAGAGTCTAGGCTTACTGGTGAATTGAGGTTATCGCTACCAACAATATGCTGCTCAAAGTTAAAGCCGTGCTGGTGTAGCTGCTCAATAGCGCCAATATTCATCCAGTCGGCTCCATGTAAATCTGAGCCTAGTGCAATAGAACCAATATCAGTAATACCAGAAGCGCTCAGAGCACTGGCAAGCTCTGAAGAAATTTCTGGACTCATATTCGCTAAATCAACGACCTGCTGATGAGTGAGGTCTAAGGTCACATCAAGACCAATTGCACCCTTAGCTACTTCAGTTGCATTAAGCGTGAAATCTGGCAATGCATGTTCAATAGCATGAATTGCATCATTGGTATTAAGAGTCATTGAACCAAGGTCAATGCTAATGTGCTCAAAGTTGTCTGTGCCAATCAAGCCATCAGCAATGGAGACATGACCTACATTGAGGAGTTCCAGATCCTTCAAGCTGGTACTCAAATGAGTCGAGTGTCCGTGTACAGACACGTCCATTGAACTCTCAAAACCGCTAAAGCCGTGGCTGATTAACGCGCCTGCCTGAGCATCAGTAATGCTCAAGGTCAGATGATCGGCTGCATGGCCAGGCGCTGCAGTATCAGCTAAGTGGATTGCTGCATCTAAGTGATGCAATGCGCTTAAGGCGCTATCGCTTGTAAAGTCATTAGCCGAGAGCTGCTCCAGACTAATATCGGTCACACCATGGCTTGCCAAGGTATCGAGATCAGCTGTTAAGCCAGCACCAGTGCCACCTGCCAAGCTAGCAATTGCATTGAGTTCAGTGATGCCGCCATGCGCATCGCTATCGAGCGCTAAGGTGACTGGACCACCTTCAAAGTGTGGCAAGCCGCCTACTAAGCCGTTAAAGTCTGCGCTACCCAGATCTACGGTTAAGCCACCACCAGCAACGCTAACTGCGCTGATGTTCAAGCTCTCCAGATCATGCAAGCTGGTAGACAGATGGGTGCTGTGCGCGCCATCGAGGATCACATCACCAGTATGGAACTGACCAAAGCCGTGGCTGATTAACGCGCCTGCCTGAGCATCAGTAATGCTCAAGGTCAGATGATCGGCTGCATGGCCAGGCGCTGCAGTATCAGCTAAGTGGATTGCTGCATCTAAGTGATGCAATGCGCTT
>Ga0316220_1000858_pt1 | contig 38664 bp, 33 predicted proteins | sample TBH18005metaG_FD_203632 | JGI IMG/M metagenome (GOLD analysis project Ga0316220, IMG submission 203632) | Freshwater microbial communities from Trout Bog Lake, Wisconsin, USA - TBH18005 | ecosystem: Environmental > Aquatic > Freshwater > Lake > Hypolimnion/Profundal zone | place: USA: Wisconsin... | reverse complement strand
TTTCAGCATCCTGCACATTAATTACTTTGATCTTTGGGCTCATACATTTATTTAAAATAAATTCAATTGCTGCTTCCCTTTTTCAATCTTTGCCGGACTTGGTTTTATTTCCGGACTTACATATGAAGGAACAAATGGAGGCTGGTCAGGGTCAACCGGCATGTTGATGATGTTTGTTTCGGTGCAATAATCTTCTTTCCCGAATTCGCATTTACCCAAAATCACATCAGGTATCTTCCTGATTTCAATACGTGTACTGATTTCATCGCATTCCACTTTAAAAGCAACACAGCAGATCAGCAAGCTTTCTTCGGGTTTCATCTCACTCAATATTTGTTCAACCACATCGGGTGTAATGGTATTGGTAGTCGTGAAAATAAAATGATGTTCGGTGGCAAAGCCTTGTTTCCAGACTACTGTTTCGCTGGGGCAGAAGGTAAAACCTTCGTGGCGTGCCATAGCGGCAGCAAGCAATTGCACATTGTAATTGGGATTAATCACCCATTGATTGTACTTATCTTTATTAAGCAGGCTGGGAGCCAGGCCGTAAAACTTAAAACCACCGCCACCTTTCCATTCCTGTGCTTTCGAAATGCCGCCCTGGTCGGTTCCATCACAAACCATTTTTAGGCGGGGCAAACAATGGGTATTGCAATGCTCGCCCAATTCAATCCCAATCCATTTACGCCCCATCTTATGAGCTACGGCAGCGGTTGTTCCTGAACCCAAAAAGGAATCAAGTACAAAATCACCTTCGTTGGAAGCTAATTGAATAACTCGTTGAATTAGTCTTTCAGGTTTTGGGGTAGCAAATATATTATCTGAATTAAATTCTTTTATTTCCTTTTTTGCCTCCTGATTATCACCAACATCATCCCTAAGCCAAATCGTTTTTGTTGTTACTCCATCTTTAACTTCGGAAAGAAATCTCTTTAATTGTGGAGCTCCATTCCCATCTTTACCAAAATAAAATCGATTTTCGTCTAGATATCTTTTTGCTGTTTCTGAATTAAATCTGAAGCAACTTCCTTTTGGAGGCCAATATTCCTTTTCTGTGTTTGGATTAACTATTGCAAAAACGCCACTTTGGGAAAAAGATTTTACAAGAACATTGTCAGAACGCCATAATCCTCGTCCATCATTATCATCGTATTTATAATAGGCATTTTGCTTTTCTCCTCTGGGGGAAAGATTAGGCCGCCAAACCTCCTTGTTTTTGGCATAAACCAAAATATGGTCATGGCTGTCAGAAAGCCATTTTGCATCATTAGAAGGAGAATACTTCTTTTCCCAAATCACATTGTTTACAAAATTCCTCCTTCCGAAAAGTTCATCGCAAAAAACCTTCAAATAGTGGCATTCATCGTCGTCAATTGAAATCCACATACTTCCCTCGTTGGCTAATAGTTTGTGCAGCAACTCCAAACGAGGTTTCATTAAATTGAGCCACATGCTGTGTTCCAGGCCATCGTCGTAATGTTCAAAGGCATTACCGGTATTGTAAGGAGGGTCAATGTAGATGCACTTTATTTTTCCGGCAAAATTTTGTTCCAACGCTTTAAGAGCAAGGAGATTGTCGGCATGGATAAGCATGTTCCCGGTGTTTGTTTCGCCATATGATTTTTCGGGGTCTTCAATAAATACCCGGGGTTCGGGTTTCAGTTCAAGGTCTTTACCAGGCCAGCCAAGTTCAAGCTTTTTATAGTTACTATTCATTAAATAATTTTTGGAAATGAGTTGCAAGCAGTGATTGCAATCAATATAAATTAACTGTTTAATTTATCTCTGGTAAATATAAGAATTAAATCAATGAGTTTTATTTCGGATTACTTACTAATAACGCCGGCATCGGGAAAAATAGATTCGACTTCGACTCAAATAGCTCCGTTCTTCTCGCAAGGAACTTCAAAGCCGAACAAAATAGACCCGGTTTTCTCTAAAATAGCTCCGGCGCCGACTCAAATAGCTCCGGTCTTCTCACAAGGAACTTCAAAACCGAATAAAATAGACCCGGATTTCTCTAAAATAGCTCCGGCGCCGACTCAAATAGCTCCGATCTTCTCACAAGGAACTTCAAAACCGAATAAAATAGACCCGGTTTTCTCTAAAATAGCTCCGGCGCCGACTCAAATAGCTCCGATCTTCTCACAAGGAACTTCAAAACCGAATAAAATAGACCCGGATTTCTCTAAAATAGCTCCGGCGCCGACTCAAATAGCTCCGGTCTTCTCACTAGGAACTTCAAAACCGAATAAAATAGACCCGGATTTCTCTAAAATAACTTCGTTGTCGAATAAAATGAATATTAAGTCTCAAATGTTAGGGCAATTGATCATTCTTATTTACCTGTCTCCAGCAACAACACCCCATAAACAAGTCGCCTACTGCCAGAAGCCAGTAGCCAGCCGCCAGCCACCCAATTATCCTCCAATCAATTCCTTCAGCGGAATCCGGTCCTGCTCCGTATATTTACCATCTTCAAAGGTAGCCACGAAATTTTTATTGATCTGGTAAAGCTGACTGTTAATCCGGTCCATTGGGTAGGTATTCTCCTCAACAAAATCAAGAAAATCGTATTCAGTAAAATTTAATTCGCACAACGATAACTCGTATTCATCACTCTCCATACTCATATAAACCAGTGGTAAACCGTGTGTACGGCAAATTACCGGCCTTGAATCGTAAATCGCACAACTGTGATCGACAAGAAATGGGCACTGAACGGTATCTTTTGGAACTGACAACCCCGAAAGAGATTGAATTTCAGTGCCGAGTTCCGCTTTGATTGCATAAAATTCAACTGGAAAAACAGAAATCGCCATGCAGCACAAATCGCACCCTTTCTTACAGTTGATATGGTTTTCATGAACTTTTTCCAGCGTTTCAGATAACAAATCGATCTCCTTACGCAACTTATAATAGGGGGCAAACGGGGCTTTTTCTGGTGAACTCATAACCATCTGGATAATTTCGCGCAAAGGTAGTTATTTGCCGGAAACACCGACTTTAAAAGCTCCTAATCCGCCTGTTGAACGAAAAGTTCGATATATTTGTATTGGCTTATCCGACATATTCAACTTTTATTAGAATATCGCTTTATGAAAACAAAAATTCTGACCCTCGTAATTATACTTTGGGGGCTGATTACCAATGCACAGACAATCCCGACTATTGCATCCGGCAAAATCGAAAGAATTGAAAACTTTTCTTCAAGGTTTGTGGAGTCCCGCAATGTCGATGTCTGGCTTCCGGACGGATACAATTCCAACAAAAAATACAGCGTTGTTTACATGCAGGACGGGCAAATGCTTTTTGACAGTACTAAAACCTGGAACAGGAAAGAGTGGGGAGTCGATGAAACCTTTTCCCGGTTAATCAACCAAGGAAAGATTAATCGGTGTATCGTCGTAGCTATCTGGAATAGTGGTACCAACCGGATTTCCGATTACTTTCCAAATAAAATTTTCAATCAACTAACTGATAAAACCAAAAATACCTTTTCTGATAAATACACCAACGGAAAATCGGTCAACAGCGATAACTATCTTATGTTTATGGTTAATGAACTGAAACCGTATATCGATAAGAATTATTCAACCTACCCCGACAAAGATCATACATTTCTCATCGGTTCAAGTATGGGTGCAGCGATTTCACTGTATGCCATAAATGAATATCCTGAAGTTTTTGGTGGTGTGGCTTGCTTATCAACTGCCTGGCTTAGTTCGATCGAACCCAACTACGAAATTCCCGCTGCCACATTTGAATACCTCAGGCATAACCTGGCTTCCCCATTCGGGCACAAAATCTATATGGACTACGGAACGGGTGAAAGCGATAAAAACTATGAGTTAACACAGTCATTCATTAACTTGATTATCAAAGGAAAAGGATTTAGCTCATATAATTATCTGTCCAAAGTATATGAAAAAGAGGTTCATGATGAAGTTGCCTGGAGCAAACGGCTCAATATCCCCATTGAATTTTTATTGGGTAAATTACCTGATCAGAAACCTGCTACCGGGAAAATTGAGAAATATGAGGATTTTCAGTCAAAATATGTGACCGAAAGAGACATTGAGGTCTGGTTACCCGCTGATTTTAATCGTTCGAAAAAATACGGTGTACTATACATGCATGACGGACAAATGTTGTTTGACCCTTCCACCACCTGGACTAAAACCGCCTGGAAGGTTGATCAGGTACTGACAAAACTTGTTAACGAGCACAAAATTAAAGATGTGATCGTCGTCGGCATCGGGAATACGGGGATGAAAAGGCATCGGGAATACTTTCCTCAAAAACCATTTGAGTCGTTAACGACTGAACAACAAGATTTTATTAACAAATCGCTTCAGAGTCCTGGAGGGGGAACCGAAATTTTTAAACCTGGTTCGGACAACTATCTCAAATTTATAGTGTCTGAACTTAAACCTTTTATCGACAAAAACTATCCGGTTTATAAAGACCGGAAACACACATTTATCGCGGGTAGCAGCATGGGTGGACTGATTTCAATTTACGCAATCTGCGAATATCCCGCAGTTTTTGGAGGAGCTGCATGTCTGAGCACTCATTGGCCGGGGATCTTTTCCATGGAGGGGAATCCGGTTCCGGATGCCTTTGTAAATTACATGCAAACACATTTGCCCGACCCGAAAACACATTTGATTTACTTTGACTTCGGTGATCATACCCTTGACGCGATGTACCCACCGTTGCAAAAAAAAGTGGATGAGGTGATGAAAGAAAAGGGATTCACGGATAAAAGCTGGGTAACCCGGTTTTTTGCCGGCGATGATCACAGTGAAATATCATGGAACCGAAGATTGCACGTCCCCATGGAGTTTCTATTAAAAAAATAAGTTATGATTAAGATTTACAAATTAGCCTTAATTTCGATTATATCTGTGATTTCCAATATCTCTGTTTCTGCTAATGCCATGGATTCAACAACCTCGATTCACCAGGCCCGACATAAGACTGTAAGGATAGCAATGGCTCAGATTAACTGCATAGACGGAGATTTATCCGGCAACCTCGTCCGTATAACCAATGTCATAGGAGAGGCGGCGCAAATGCAGGCCGACATCATTGTTTTTCCCGAATCCTCTCTTCTGGGATGGATTAATCCGGAGGCATTCCAGCGTGCAAGCCCAATTCCCGGACGGGAGAGCGAAATAATTTGTCAGTTAGCCAAAAAATATAAAATCCATATCTGCATTGGTCTCGACGAAAAAGATGGCGACAGGCTCTACGATTCTGCCATCCTGATTGACGACAATGGGAAAATACTGCTGAAACACAGAAAGATAAACGTACTTCCTGAATTGATGACTCCACCATACGCTGTTGGGGATGGAGTTCAGGCTGTTCAAACCAGATTTGGAATCATCGGGGTAATGATTTGTGCCGATTCATTTCGTGACAATTTGCTGGAAAGTATGAATGAAAAGAAACCTGATCTGCTGCTGATCCCCTATGGTTGGGCTGCCCCTGAAAATGAATGGCCCGGTCATGGCCGGGAACTGCTCAAAGTTGTCAGAAAAACAGCAATAAAAGTTAACTGTCCCGTGATTGGGACTAACCTGGTAGGTCAGGTATCCCACGGCCCATGGACCGGCCAGATCTATGGGGGTCAGAGTGTCGCTTTTGATCCGTTAACAAACCAGCTTTTAATTGGAAAAGACAGGGATAAAGACTTACCGATTATTTCTTTAGATTTAAAATATTGAATTTAAAACAGGCTAGCCAGACGAAATAATATTCAGAATTTGAGGAATTGGATTATGAAGATTAAACAATTTGAGATCCGGATTGCAAATCTGAATCCTCAGATTGGAACTGAGACCGGTAAAATATGGCCCGTACTTGTTATACAAACTAATTTGCCCAATAAAATTCCGCATCCGTCAACCATTATCTGCCCAATTACTTCCAATATTAAAAAAGGAGTCAAAATCCTGTGGGTTAATTTGAAGAAAAACAGTGTAAATTTGACTGACGATTATGATGTAATGATAGTCCAGATCCGAACTATTGAAAATAAACGATTGCTCAGAAAAATGGGGGATCTTCCCCCCGAGATGACAACAATTGTAAAAAGAAAATATCAGGACAATATTGAACATCGAATAGAATCGGCTTATTTCTGATCGCTGCTAACCGAATCTTCCGGCATAATCCTTTCCTTTTCCCCTGTTTTTCCTATTTTTGTTCCCTTGTTAAAAGGAGCTCCGGATAAGGAGGTTTTAGTGACAATTAATTTGATGAAAAACAACAATAGTGATGATTGAGATCCCAAGCAAATATGATCCTTCAATAGTTGAGGACAAGTGGTATAAATACTGGATGGAGCAAAACTTCTTCCATTCAGAACCCGATGAGCGTGAGCCTTATACCATTGTAATTCCCCCTCCCAACGTAACCGGTGTCCTGCACATGGGACACATGCTGAATAATTCGATTCAGGACATTCTGGTTCGCAGGGCCCGGATGCAGGGAAAAAACGCCTGCTGGGTGCCGGGAACCGATCATGCCTCTATTGCAACGGAAGCTAAAGTTGTTGATAAATTACGCAAAGAGGGAATCTCAAAGGATAGCCTGACCAGGGATGAATTTTTAACCCATGCCTGGGAATGGACCGACAAACATGGAGGAATTATCCTGGAACAGTTGAAAAAACTGGGCGCTTCGTGTGATTGGGAACGGACCTGTTTTACAATGGATAAAATCCGTTCAGAATCAGTAATTAAGGTCTTTGTCGATCTTTATAACAAGGGATTAATCTATCGCGGGGTAAGGATGGTCAATTGGGATCCGGCGGCCAAAACTGCAGTTTCCGATGAAGAGGTCAATTATAAGGAGGAGAAATCCAAATTGTTTTATGTCCGTTATCTGATTGAAGGAACAATAGATGAATATGTTACAGTCGCAACTACGCGGCCCGAAACGATTTTAGGTGATACCGCCGTTTGTGTTAATCCTAACGATGACAGGTTCCGTCACCTTTCCGGGAAAAAGGTTTTCGTTCCGTTAATCAATCGGCTGGTTCCGATTATTCAGGACGAATATGTGGATATTGAATTTGGTACCGGATGTCTGAAGATTACACCAGCTCATGATATCAATGACTACGAGATCGGTTTGCGGCACCAGCTGGAGGTGATTGACACCTTCAACGACGACGGCACACTGAGTGAAAAAGCGCAATTGCTTGTTGGGGTCGATCGGTTTGAAGCACGGAAGCAAATTATCCCGATGCTTGAAGCGGCCGGAAACATGGTTAAGATTGAGGATTACAACAATAAGGTTGGTTATTCGGAACGGACAGACGTAGCGATTGAGCCAAAACTGTCGGCTCAGTGGTTTCTTAAAATGACAGATATCACCAAACCTGCTGCCGCAGCTGTTGAGGACGATGAAATTAAATTCTACCCTGCAAAATTTAAAAATCTCTACCGCCATTGGATGGAGAATATTAAAGACTGGTGTATCTCCCGCCAGCTCTGGTGGGGTCATCGAATTCCAGTTTATTACCTGGCCGACGGTTCATTTGTCGTAGCAGACAGCGATGACCGGGCGGTTGAAATGGCGCGACTGAAGAGCGGGAATGACCTGCTTTCGATTGGTGACTTGCGTCAGGATGAAGATGTACTCGATACCTGGGCATCCTCCTGGCTTTGGCCGATTTCAGTGTTCGACGGAATTAACAATCCAGATAATAAGGAGATTAATTACTATTACCCCACGAATGACCTGGTCACGGCTCCCGAAATTATTTTCTTCTGGGTGGCCAGGATGGTTATTGCAGGATACGAATACCGCGGTAATCTCCCTTTTAAAAATGTCTATTTTACCGGAATTGTCCGTGACAAACTGCATCGCAAGATGTCAAAATCGTTGGGGAATTCCCCTGATCCGCTCGATCTGATTGCCAAATATGGGGCAGACGGGGTTCGTGTTGGGATGTTATTCTGCTCACCTGCAGGAAACGATATCCTCTTTGATGAATCACTCACCGAACAGGGGCGTAATTTCAGCTCAAAGATCTGGAACTCTTTCCGTTTAATCAAAGGGTGGGAGGTTGATCCGACCATTCCTCAACCGGAACATTCACGGCTTGCCATTGAATGGTTCAAAGCCAGATTAAGTGAGGTAATCGTCACGATGGACGATCATTTCGATAAATACCGCCTCAACGATGCGCTAATGACCATTTACAATACGATCAGGGATGAGTTCTCCGGATGGTTGCTCGAAATTGTTAAACCGGCTTATCAGTCACCCATTGATGCAAAAACCCTTGAGGAGGTCAGCGGACTCTTTGACGAGGTTCTGCGGCTGCTCCACCCGTTTATGCCCTTTATTTCGGAAGAGATCTGGCATTTACTGAAGGAAAGAAAACATGGCGATTCAATTATGATTTCACCCTGGCCAAAAGCAATCGCAGGGCAGGAAGAGATTTGTTCAAAATTTGAACTGGTCAAAGAGGCAATCACCGGCATCCGCTCCATCCGTAAGGAAAAAGAGATCGCCAATAAAGAAGCGCTGAAGTTATTTATTGTCCCCGGTGAGAAAGGATATGTTCCGGAATATAACTCAATATTAACCAAGATGGCAAACCTCTCTGAACTCCAGGTAGCCACGGAGGAAATCTCCGGAGCCTTGTCATTCCGGGTAAACACCTCTGCCTTTTACATTCCTCTTGGGGCTGTGGTTAATCCGCAGGAAGAGGTTATAAAGATTGAAGATGAGTTGAAATATACCATTGGGTTCCTTGAGTCGGTTATGAAAAAGACGGGCAATGAACGGTTTATGAACAGCGCACCTGCCCAGGTAGTGGAACTCGAAAGAAAAAAACAAACCGATGCCCAGGAGAAGATCAGAATGCTTGAAGAGCGGCTACTCTCTTTTAAATCGTCGATGAATTAGTTTAAGGGCTATTAGGCTTTAGTCTAATAGGTTGTCAGGCTGTTAGGGCATTAAAAAAGGCCTTCCGGATAATTAATATCGGAAGGCCTTTGTCGTTTTAAGAATCGGGATTATTAGATCAATACATTGCTGACTTCGAGGTATTCCAGGTCAAATGCATCGGCAACGCCTTTATATACAACCTTGCCGTCGACGATATTCAAACCTCTTTTCAGGGCGATATCCTCTGAACACGCTTTTTTCCACCCTTTGGCTGCCAGGGCCATTGCGTAAGGCAATGTGGCATTGGTCAAAGCGATTGTTGAGGTACGCGGGACAGCCCCCGGCATATTGGCAACGGTATAATGGATCACTCCGTCAATCACATAGGTAGGATGATCATGGGTTGTGGGAACCGTGCTTTCGATGCATCCACCCTGATCAACGGCAACATCAATTAAAACAGTTCCGGGGTTCATGGTTTTCAGCATATCTTTGGTAATCAGGAACGGAGCCTTAGTTCCGGGGATAAGTACTGCCCCAACAATAACATCACTCACTTTAACCTGAGCCCTGATATTGTAATCATTCGACATCTGGGTCTTCACATTGGCTGGCATAATATCGTCAAGATACCTTAATCTGCGCAGGCTGATATCCATGATTGTAACGTCGGCACCCAGACCGGCGGCCATTTTAGCCGCTTCCGTGCCAACTATTCCTCCGCCCAGGATCAGCACTTTTGCTGGAAGGACTCCGGGTACACCTCCGAGTAGCATTCCCCTGCCGCCAAAGGTTCTTTCAAGGTATTTAGCCCCTTCATGGATCGACATTCTCCCGGCCACCTCCGACATCGGAATCAGTAACGGAAGGGAGCGGTCATCCAGCTCAACCGTTTCATAGGCCAGACAAACAGCTTTGCGACGAATCATCGCCATGGTCAGAGGTTCTGATGAGGCAAAGTGAAAATAGGTATATACCAGCTGCCCCTCCCTAATCAGGTCATACTCTGATTCGATAGGCTCCTTAACCTTCATAATCATCTCCGCAATCTCATAAACGGCCCCAATTGCAGGCAATATATTGGCCCCTGCAGACTCATATTCACCATCGGCAAATCCGCTGCCATTTCCGGCAGTAGCCTGTACATAAACCTGATGGCCACGTTTAACCAGTTCTGCCGCTCCCGCCGGGGTAAGCGCCACGCGGTTTTCATTGTTTTTTATCTCTTTCGGTACACCTATAATCATAATTGTAAAATTTTAACGGGGTAAAAATAGGTAGATTCAACTTTGATAAACATGACTAAATACCATATATTCAAGGAGTTTTAGGGTTCTGAATAATTATAACCAAACCTTTCGGATTTGATGACAATTTTAAATTTTCAAACCCGCAATTGATAATGAAAAGAAAGTAAATGTGCAAAAAAAAGGAATAATTATAATTGTATCTTTGTCCCCGGTCAATAATGAATCACAAAAATGCCTAAAATTTCGATCAGGGGAGAACAATTGCCGGAATCGGCAATCCGCAAATTAGTTCCATATTCCGATAAAGCCAAAGCTTTAGGAAGAAAAGTCTACCATTTAAATATTGGTCAGCCCGATATAAAAACTCCTCAGCATGCCATTGAGCGGATCAGAAATTTTGATTTTGAACTAATCCCTTACGGCCATTCATTTGGAAACGAATCATACCGTAACAAGCTGGCTCAATATTACCGGGACCGAAACCTGGACGTTGATTCAAGCGAGATCCTGATAACCACAGGGGGATCTGAAGCGATCTCTTTTGCCTTTATGGTCTGTTTCAATCCCGGTGATGAGATCATTGTGCCGGAACCCTTTTATGCCAATTACCTCTCTTTTGCTATCGCTACTGACGTTGTCATTCGTCCCATCTCCTCCTCGATTGAGAATGGGTTCCAACTCCCCGCAATCGATGAATTCGAGAAGGTAATTGGTCCCAGGACCAAAGGGATCTTCATTTGCAATCCCAATAACCCGACCGGCTACGTGTATACCAAAGATGAGCTGGAGAAACTGAGCAAACTGGTTCTCAAATATGACCTTTACCTGATTTCAGACGAAGTCTACAGCGAATTCGTATATGATGGGAAGATCCACCACTCGGTCCTTGAACTTAGCGGAATCTGTGAACACGTAGTGATGATCGATTCCATATCCAAACGTTTCAGCGCATGTGGAATCAGAATAGGATCGGTCGTTTCAAAAAATCAGAAGATTATCAAGGCGATCCAAAAAATAGCGATGGCCCGGCTCTGTCCTCCCATGCTCGGACAAGTGGTTGCCGAAGCCGCTGTCGATTCCCCTCCCGAATATATGGAATCGGTCTATAATGAATACCTAAGCCGGAGAAACTATATTATAAACGCGCTGAATGAAATTCCGGGTGTCTATTCCCCTATGCCAATGGGCGCATTCTACTCGATTGTCAGATTGCCTATCGATGACAGTGACAAATTCTGCCAATGGATGCTGGAAGAATTTGAATACCAGAACGAAACGGTAATGATGGCTCCTGCCTCAGGATTCTATTCCACCAAGGGAATCGGGAAAAATGAGGTCCGCATAGCCTATGTCCTCAATAAGGAGGATCTCCATAGGGCAGTTGAGTGTCTGAAAGTCGCCCTGAAGGTTTACCCGGGGCGAACGATCGAGGAAGGCTTTTAGGCCTCAGGCTAATAGGCTGTTAGCCTAATAGCCTGTTAGCCTGAAAAAATACTCTGCTTAATTGTCTGATAGAGCCATTACGTAGGGTGAGATCTCACCGTAAAGGTCAAAATCGTCAGATGAAGTAATCTTAGCCATATAATAACTGCCAATTTCAAGCTTTGTCGCGGCAGCGATAAGCACCTCACCATCGACTTCCGGTGAATCAAATTCGGTACGTCCGATAAAATAATCCCCCTCGAGGCGATCGATCACCACCTTCAGGATCTGACCTATTTTTGCCGTGTTGATTTCGGCTGAAATCAGCTGCTGAATTGCCATCAACTCGTCAGCTCTGGCCTGTTTAACTTCCGCAGGTATGTTATCCTCATATAATTCACCGGCAATGGTCCCCTCTTCGTGGGAGTAGGTAAAAACACCCAAACGTTCAAACTTCATCAGGCGGATAAAATCCTTGAGCTCCTCAAAATCGGCTTCCGTTTCTCCCGGATGCCCTACCAGCATGGTGGTACGAATATGGATGCCGGGCACTTCCTTCCGAATACGCTCAAGCAGCTTGATGGTGCCTTCCCTGGTAACATTCCGCCGCATCAGGTTAAGCATGTTATCACTACAATGCTGAAGTGCAATATCGAGGTATTTAGCCACATTGGCCTTTTGATGGATCACCGGGAGGATCTCAAAGGGAAAATTGGCCGGATAGGCATAATGGAGTTTAATCCATTCGATCCCCTTAATTTGGGATAACTCCTCAATGAGCCTGGCAAGACCCGACTCTTTATAAATATCACGACCATAATCCGAGAGGTCCTGGGCAATGATGAGCAGCTCTTTCACTCCGCTATCAGCAAGGCCTTTTGCTTCGGTTATTAAGTTTTCAATCGATACCGATTTATGTTTCCCGGTCATTCTGGGGATTGCACAATAAGAACAGGTCCTGTTGCACCCTTCGGATATCTTCAGGTAAGCAAAATGGGATGGTGTGGTAAGATACCGCTTGCGTGATAATGACATCTTATAGTCGGCGTTGAGATCCTCAACCATCTTCTTAATCTGGAATTTTCCGTAAACCCCGTCCACTTCGGGAATTTCACTCTGCAAATCATCTTTATACCGTTCAGAAAGACAGCCGAAAACGTATATCTTATCAATTAATCCCCTCTTCTTAGCGTCGGCATAACCCAGAATCGTATTCACCGACTCTTCCTTGGCATCGCCGATAAATCCGCAGGTATTGATCGCTACAATCCGGGCTTTTGAATCGTCCGAATTGTGGGATACCGAATAACCGTTGGCAGCCATCTGGGCCAGGAAAAGCTCTGAATCGACCAGATTCTTTGAGCATCCCAGCGAAATAACATTTATCTTTTTTTTCATTTTAAAACTCAATTAAAAACTAATCCACAAAAACAAAAGGATGCACGATGGCATCCTGTTCTGCAGCAAGGTGCATCTTTACCTATTTAAACAACGAATCGACAAATTCGGTACGGTGGAAGATCTGTAAATCCTCGATACCTTCACCAACGCCAATATATTTGACAGGAATTTTGAACTGATCTGATATCCCGATCACCACTCCCCCCTTTGCCGTTCCATCGAGTTTGGTCAGCGCAAGGGCGGTCACTTCGGTGGCAAGGGTAAACTGTTTTGCCTGTTCAAAGGCATTCTGCCCCGTCGATCCGTCAAGCACCAGTAACACTTCATCGGGAGCAGAGAGATAAACCTTTTGCATCACCTTCTTGATCTTGGAAAGTTCATTCATCAGGTTGATTTTATTGTGCAGGCGACCGGCGGTATCAATAATGACCACATCGGCGCCCATTGCCTTTGCCGATTGCAAGGTATCAAAAGCTACCGAAGCAGGATCTGATCCCATGCTTTGACGGACTAAATGAACTCCTACCCTGTCTGCCCAGATTTGAAGTTGCTCGATTGCGGCAGCCCTGAAAGTATCTGCAGCGCCTAAAACAACCTTTTTGCCGGCCCCCTTAAACTGGTGAGCCAACTTGCCAATTGTGGTGGTTTTGCCCACACCGTTGACTCCCACGACCATGATCACATAAGGTTGGCCCGTTGGCGGAAGATCAAAGTCAGAGATATCCGTGGTGTTGTTTTCTTCGAGTAGCGCCACAATCTCTTCCTTCAGTATCCGGTTCAATTCCGACGTATTCATATATTTCTCAGCCGCCACCCGTTTTTCAATCCGTTCAATAATCTTCAGGGTAGTTTTAACCCCAACATCCGAAGAGATCAGGATTTCCTCCAGATTGTCAAGCACCTCGTCGTCCACGATAGTCTTGCCCATAATGGCCCGTGAGAGTTTTTGGAAAACACCCTCCTTTGTTTTCTCAAGACCTTTGTCAAGACTTGCCTTTTTGGATTTGGTAAAACTAAAAATTCCCATATTTAATTGATTTGAACCGATGCAAATTATGCGATTTCGGGAAATTGAAAAGCGGAATCGTTGAAAATAAAAAAAGAGCTTCCATCCTTTACGACGAAAGCTCTTCTTCTACATAGGCTGTAGATTATTTACTTTTAAAATAATCAGTTACCGAATCGTTAGGAATAATCTCCTCTACGAATTTGTATGCTCCGGTTTTTTCAGATTTAACCATTCTGATAACTTTGGAATAAGTTTTACCGGCCCCTTTCTGAAGTGATGCAACTACTTTCTTTACTGCCATAACTCAAATTATTTAATTTCCCGGTGAACGGTAATACGTTTAAGAATTGGATTGAATTTTTTCAGTTCCAGGCGTTCCGGTGTATTCTTCCGGTTCTTTTTGGTCACATAGCGGGAAGTTCCGGGTTGCCCGCTAGCCTTGTGTTCTGTACACTCCAAAATGACCTGTACTCTGTTACCCTTTTTTGCCATTGCTCAGTAACTTATAAATTGTTTTCTAAATAACCTTTGGCTTTTGCTGTTTTTAAGGTAGCTGCCAAACCGTTTTTATTGATTGTCCTCAACCCTGCGGCTGTAACATTCAACTTAATCCATCTATCTTCTTCGGGAAGATAAAACCGTTTGGTGAAGATATTCACCATAAATTTCCGATTGGTTCTCCGTTTTGAGTGGGAGACATTGTTCCCAAACATTACCTTCTTACCTGTTATCTGACAAACTCTAGACATTGTGAGTAAATTTAAACTTGCTTCCTACATTTTTCAAACAGTTCGCAAAGTAAAGTCTTTTTGTTTAAATAATCAAACTCTTCCCCTCTTTTTTATCGCTATTTCTGCAATTGTTCATAAAACATCAAACTAAACTGATAATCTGGGAGATAAAACACATTTACGGTGTTCAAAACTACCATAACGGGAAGATCGCCTGAATAAATGGCGCTGAACATAACGAAAGATGAGCCGTCAGACCCTTTTATTACCCGGGAAAGTCCCGATATTGACCAACCCCATCCCCTTTAAGGCCTGCTTTTCGGATTAAAAGTGAACCCAATTCACGATACCCAGCTCAAATAAATGAATCTCGGGCACTAATCTGACCGTTCTGATTCCCATTTGGCGCCTGAAACATTTTATTGCGCTATACGTTGGGTAGTTGGAACGGTTTCACTAATTTTGGTAAATCATAAACGAGAAAATTTTGAATAACTCAACCGATAAATATTATCCAACCTTCTGGCAGGCGGCCAATCTGATAGTGGTTTACATCTTTATCCAGACGTTGGTTGATCTTCCCCTGGCTATTTACGACTATAATCACGGCACCGACTGGCTCTATCAGCCCTGGTTAAAAGTCCCCGTTTTTCTTGGATCCACCCTGTTTATCCTCTGGCTCGGCTATTTTTATTCCCGATTATCCTTCAGCCAGGTATTTTCGCTCAAACGGTTTAATTGGCTTACCCTCCCGGCTATGATCATCGCATTCGCGGGATTGCAGTATTTCCTGACGGAAATAAATATCCATTTCGAAAAAATCCTCCCTCCCCCCGGCTGGTTTATGGAACTCTTTGCCAGGCTTTTCGACTCCGACCTTGGCGTCTGGGGGGGAATCCTCCGGATTGTGATTATCGCCCCGATCGTTGAAGAGGTGATTTTCAGGGGCGTGATAATGGCCGGTCTTTCACGCAATTACCATCCGGCCTGGGCCATCTTCTTCTCTGCCCTGTTATTCGCCCTTTTCCACCTCAATCCCTGGCAGTTTGCGGCCACTTTTGCGCTCGGACTCATTCTTGGATGGATCAGGATACGGACCGGATCGGTCCTTGCCTGTATTGCCGGTCATGCCATCCATAACGGACTGGTCTTTCTCACCGTTTACTATTACAGTGATTTGAAGGATCTGGCTATAATAAAACCGGGGGTAATCAGTAATTACTGGATCCATCTACTGATATTCGCGGTCGGAATTACCCTGATATGGTTTTTCAGCAAAGGGAAAGTAACCGATAAGGGGTAAACCGATATCACAGCATTCAGATAAAATGCTTTGGCATTGCAATAAATGCATAAATAAAGTTGATGGAAGAATGGATCAGCCAGCCATTTGAAAATCCATACCTCATTCGGGTATAACCCAGTACATAGCCGGTAACAATATAGGGCCCGGTGATAATGGGAAAAAGCAGGATCATCCACCAGTAAACCGCCTCATAATTGAACAGGTGAAGCATCCCGAATGTAATGGCCAGCATATGAAATACATATTTGAAATTTGATTTTACAAATCCCTCAATGAAATCGAATGGATATTCAACCTTCCTGAGGCTATAAAAGATCAACGGGAAAAGGGGGATCACGGCAAGAAAAACATAATATTGACCCCGCTGAAAAAAGAAAATCTTCATCAAAATGGTTATCAATACGGCAGCAAAAAGGGCGCAATTGATTTTGGTGACAACCAGATTTAGCCGGAATAGAATCTCCTCAATGAGTGGCCCGATGATGACTATAATCAGGAAGATTTGCAGTGAATCAATCCGGGAGTTCATGCGCAGAGGCAATGGGACAAAACGATTAAGCGCCATCACAACCAAGGTGGTTAGGAAGGTAAGCAAAAAAACCATCCCCATGATCCTGAAATAAATCCTTACAGTAAAGGGATCGATGGCCTCAACGGAAGCCGGGTTTCTGATATATTGAAAGAAAGTCTTCATCACCGGAATGTGTGAATTTTCAATCTCATTTGATCTCCATCATCGACAGTGACTCCTTATCTTTTATAAGCAGATGATTTCCCCAAAATATCGGGTAGCTGTAAATGGGTGATTCGGCAACTTTAATCAGGGCAACTTCGGAATACCCTTTTTCATCGGGTTTGAAAACCACCAGATTGGAGGTCTGCGCCAGCGCAATGATCAGGGAACCCGAATCGACAATGGTTCCAAAATCGCTGTGCAGCCGGGTGTCTATCCAGGCCGTTAGCCCTGTTGTTGCATTCATGCAATAGAGCTTGCGACCGTCCGAGAGACCATAGAGAAATCCATCTTTTAAGACCGGAGTATTCCATTTTGTCCCAAGCTCACCATTTTTCCAGAGCTCTTTTACCACATACTGATCGCCCATTTTCTGAATTTTAACTGCCTTTGTCCCCTGTCCCTGCCCGGTGATGATCAACGTTTCCCCATTGATGACCGGTGTAGCAGAGTTATAAAACCGAAATTCCGTAGGCACAGGAAATTGCCAAAGGATTTTGCCTGACTCCGGATTAATCCCCACCAGATTCTTTGCAGTCAGATCAACAAGCTGCTTCACTCCCTGGACATTCATCATGGTCAGTGAAGCATACGAAGGAGCATCACCGGCACTTTGCCACCTTGGTTTCCCGGTTAACAGATCAAAAGCAATAAGTTCACCTTTCTCCTTCCCGCCCAGATGGACAAAACAGAGCCCGTTATAAATCAGTGGAGAAAGACTGGTGAAAAAAGGGGGCAAATCTTTGGTATACTCTTCATTTTTCCAGATCAGTTTTCCATCGGAGGCATCCAGGCAACAGAGCGCTCCGCCAACTCCGAGTGCGACAATCTTCCCCTCTCCCACCACCGGAGTGCTTCGCGGACCGGGATGCAGCGAACTTGCCGGACCCGTAATTGCCAGCGCAGGATATTGATACCTCCAAACTTCTTTCCCGTTTTCCCCCTCAAAGCACACAATAACTTCATTATCACCCTGCCGGGTAAAGGTATAAACCTTACCTCCAACGACCACCGGCGAGGCATCACCCAAACCGACATTCACTTCCCATTTCCGGGTTAATACGGAAGGCCACGATTTCGGGGCATCGAACCCTAAAACTTTTCCGTCGCGGTCAACTCCGCGCCATTGTGGCCAATCCTGGGCCAAAACAGGTGCCGACATAACCAGAACCATAAATCCGGCCATTGCCATCAACAAGCGATTTGTTTTCATTGTCCTGATATTTTTAATAAGCTATTAACCTCTTACAGCTGTCTAAATATACAAAAAATAAAAACATAATTAATTTTTCAGGGCTCTCTTTTCCAAAATATTAATCGTGGAGATTGGTTATTATTTTCGCCTGGCAATCCCTGCGTTCGAACGGGAATTTTGCAAACCCCATTTCCCGTAAGGCTCGCTATGATCGCAAAGTTTTATTGTATCCTCTTTTTGAACCCTTTGCATTCTTGGCGCGAAAGTTTTTCAACGAATCTCTTTTTTCCCGTAAGGGACGCAGGGATCGCAAAGATTTATTGCCGTCTGTAAACCCGGATCCAATCGATATAAGTGTTACACGGGAATACGGCATCGGGGGTAATGGCTCCCCCGTAGGTCAGGTTATCGTTCCCCCCAACCCCGGCGGTTAAAAGGATAAAGAAGTTATGTTCAAAAGGCCACCACTCCGCAAAATGGTTGGAATATTCCGATATAAATACATTTTTCCCGCTGATCATCTCATTCCCCGTCTGATCCTGACCGTCAGCGCCATTACCAAATGCGGCGCCATCTTTAAAATAATGGATATGGTAGACTATGGTATCGATGCTGAACTCCATCCGGTCGGTGAACCAGTTAATTCCATAAACATGAAAACCGGCGCTCCCGGCCGTGGTATCACCAGCTGCGGGCGGAGATCCGCCATACCCGGGATTGACATAGGGCACCTGCTTATCCTTGAATGAATAGTAAGCCCCTTCATGGCCGTGATTCCAGTCCAGGTATTGATTATTCTCCCAGAACCAGGCATAATGGACGCTTCCCAGGTTATCAGCAGGAATGGCCCCCACATACTCCATGATATCGATCTCGCCACCCTGAGGCCACATAATGGAGGCCACATTCGAAGGTTTCTCGGAGGGCATCATCCAAAAGGCAAAACCCTGTCCCTTATACCGGACATCTTTAGGCCAGATGCGGGCTTCAATCCGGTATCCCGGCCCCCAGGCTTCCTTGCCCGATGAACTCAGCCTTGCACTGGTATAATTGCGATCGAGGTACGTCTCACTGCGGGTGATAATGGCCAGGCATCCGCCATCGGCATTGGCAACATCCTTCATAATGGCTGCATTAACAGGCCGGTCAGTTGCCCGGTCAAGCTGACCGGTCCCAAAGTCTCCGTTCACCCCGGTTCCCGTTTCGAAACTCCATTTCGTGAGGTCAATCCCCGTTCCGTTAAATTCATCGCTCCAAACCAGGGTATAGACATAAGGTCCCCTGGAGGTGGTATCTGGCGGGGTGACAACCACCGGCTTCTTTACCGGGGCCGGAAGAGTCGATTTCTGGCATGAGTTGAATACCAAAAGCATAATCAGGGATACGAAAAAAACTGATCGAAATTGAAGCATAGCTAGGATCCAATGGTGTTAGATTTTGGACGATAAAGGTACTTCTAAAAATAGATACTTTTCTGCGTGTGTCGCTGCAATAGCAGTTAATTTGGAAGATTTGGAATAATCCAATCTCTAAGTCATATAAACGGAGGTGACATTTATAATAATTAAATTGACCCTGCTGGTGCAGATTAGCCATTCGCTCCAGCAAGGTTTAATTTTGATACAAAATGGTAAAACTTAATCCGGCCACCTGATAAAGTCCCCTAATGACAGGTTTCATAATTGAATTACTCAGTGCAATTTTCCATTCTCCCGCGGGCAGGGTAATTTGTTGACTGCTATTCAATCCATTACAAACCACCACTACCTTTTTCCAGTTGTCATTTTCCTGCTTCCGTTCTATAGAATAGGCAATTAAACCTGACGTAGTATCTAAAAACATTAATTGTTCAGTTATTGCCTCGCTTGTGCGAAGTCTGAACAGTGGATGGGATTTTCGTATCCGGATTAGTTTTTGAACGTACTGATAAGTCTTTTTGTTTGTAAATTTAAGATTCCAGTCTATGGCATTTATGCTGTCGGGCTTGTTAAAGGAATTATCAACCCCATGCTTGCTTCGCAGGAATTCAGATCCGGCCAGCAGAAAAGGTATTCCCTGGGAGGTAATTACCAAACCCAGCGCCATTTCCTGCATCCGTACTTTATCCGCCTGACTCGCATCTCCGGCAGACTTACCGATTTTATCCCAAAGGGTGAGATTGTCATGACAATCAACATAGTTTATCACCTGGCCAGGATTATTCGCATAGGGTACTTTGGCATAAAATGCTTTGGTCATATTGACCTGCGGATGAACCAGTGCACCGACAATTCCAAATTTCACGGTTTCCGTAAGAGCAGGGTTTCCGTTTACAAATCCTCCGGCCTTTTCATCAAAAACATATCCTTTAATGCCGTCACGGATATCATCGCTGAAAACTGCAATGTTATTAAGCCGGCTGACAGAACTTTTGAAAGCCATTTTATCCTGATCCAGGTATGGAGCAGAAGCGGCCCATCCTTCCCCATAAATCAGGATGTCAGGTTTTATCTCTTTCAGTGCGGCAGAAATCCGGTTCATCGTCTCAATATCGTGGATTGCCATCAAATCGAACCGAAAACCATCGACATGATATTCCCGGACCCAGTTAACCAGGCTCTCAATCATGAATTTCCGCATCATCGGCTTTTCTGAAGCGGTTTCATTGCCACAGGCAGACGCATTTGCAAAGGTGGTCTCATCTTTCATTCTGTGGTAATAACCGGGAACCAGTTGATTAAAATTGGAACCTTCCGACAGCGCAGTATGATTATACACAACATCCATAACGACTCTTAAGCCTGCCCGATGCATCGCCTGTACCAACGATTTAAATTCCAGGATACGAATTGCACCATCATACGGGTTAGTGCTGTATGAACCCTCCGGAGTGTTATAGTTTTTAGGATCGTAACCCCAGTTATATGCCGGCAGATTTAATTGAGTTTCATCAATCGAATTAAAATCAAATACAGGCAATAAATGAACATGCGTAACTCCAAGTTCTTTGATATGCTGCAAACCTGTACTTTGGGAATGATTGTTTTTTGTATTCAATTCTGTCAATCCCAGGTATTTGCCCTTTTGCCTGATGCCTGATGATGGGTGCATGCTGGCATCGCGCAAGTGCAACTCATAAATTATGGCATCCTGTGCCGAGTTATCAGCAGTAAATACCGGAGATTTGTCCTTATCCCAACCCCTGGGGTTTGTTTGTGATAAGTCAACAATCTGAACCCTGTTGCCATTAACTCCGACCGCCTTTGCATAGGGATCAGTCACTTCATTATGCCAGTTCCCGTTTATTTTAGCCTGAACGGTATAAAAGACACCCCGGTTATCTCCTTGTAATTCAACAATCCATGTGCCGTCTGTATCTTTCTGAAAAGGCGCTTCTTTAATCAGATTACCGCGATCTCCCTTGTCGTAAAGTTTAATTTTTACCTCATCAGCCGTGGGGGCGAACACCCTTATTACAGATCTTGTTTTTGAATAGACACATCCAAGATCTTTTCCTGAATAAACAGGGTAAGTAATTGAAGCATTAGTTATTGATTCCTGAGCTAAGCACGAAAAGGTGCAAATAAAAGCTATTAATAGTGCAATTGAATACTTATTCATAATGATTAGAGTTGGGTAACTGTTTTATCTGAAATATCCATAATTGAAAAATCCCATTAAGTATATACCTCATTTTCAAGAGCTTTGTAAGGCAGCGTTTTTTCAACATTCAAACGTGTATTCACCTTTATCGTTTACCGTTTTATTTTACTAATGCCGGTCCGCAGCTCAACGAAGACAGGTATCTTAACCACCAAACTGTCAACAAATTGCCGCACTTCATCTCTCACCCGATATATTTATAAGAACAAGCCGTGTGGATATAACCGATAAAACCTTCATACTATTGATGCTGAGTTCATCTTTCGGCTGAGCCATCCTCTCCGCAAAGTTTACCAGTACTGATCGATCCGGGAAACCCCAATTACGGGGCAGCTTCCGGTTATGGCTCAATCAATGCACTGCAGATTCAAGTAATCTGCTATCTGGCACAAATTTCAATCCACGGTTAACGTAACTTCTTGCTTTAGGTTTATTACCCTTATTTAGATATAAAACAGCGATTGAATGATAAGTCAGTTCAATTAATTTATTTAGCATCTGATTTTTAATGGGCAAAGTACATTTATTCTCAAATTCAATCAACGATTTGTCACCGGCCGCTATCTTTTCCTGATTAAACAGCTCACTTGTTATTTGTAAATATGCTCTTAACCTATTTTCAGTCAATACCGGCTTTATCATATCATAGTTATACTTCAGCTCAAGCCGGTTAATGGTATCCAATAGCGCATAGGAGTCAGAAATACCGAACAGCTTTCTGGTCAAATAACTTCCCATGATAATATTGGCATTATTATGGTTTCCTTTAATCTCAAGGGCCTTTGTTATAAACTTTTCAACCTTATCAGAATTTTGGTACCGATAACTCATCTGCATATTGTAGGCGAAACTAATTTCCTCAATCGTCTTTTTGTTGGACAATTGGGAAACTAACCGTTGATGGAGGGAGTCACAATAAGCATCTTTATCGGTATATTGAAGTTTATGGAGAATAATGTTATTGAAAACTCCAAGTACAACATTCAAGTCGGTGTTTTCAAATCTGGAAAGCTGCGCCAAATAATCAATATCTGAGACTTTATCAAAATCACATTTTTCTATCTGAAATAATAGAGTTGTATTTAGAAGTGTCTTTACCTGATTATCGGGATAGAAGAAAAAGGCCTTCTGGCATAATATCAAAGCCTTTTCGGTTTCATGATTTTGAAACGCAGATAACGCTTTATTGTAATATTGAAACCCCGGAAGATTATTAAATTCAGCATCTTTCACCTCCTTAAACTTTTCCTGGAATATTTCTTCGACAGACTTGGACTTATATTCAGATTCACTGATTAACTTGGATGAACGCAAATGATCGACATAATTCTGCTGAAAATCGCCATTAAAAATGGTTATTTCAAAATCGGGGTTTGTGGTTTCTATTACGACAGAATTTGAACCGGGATTGGCAATCAGATACACATGGTTCGAAGAGGCCATCACCTTGAATGGAATATCTAATTTACTAAATGCATATGCATACAACATTGAAGCTGACACACAATTATAGGTGCCCGACTGAAATATAACCGGAAAATACTCATTGTCATTGTATTTTTTGAGGAAATGGCTATGAATGCCGGAATAAGCAATCTTAATTTTTTTATTTATGTTCTTTGATTCAATAGCCTTTGGTGAAAAATCTTCAAAAATAGTACTGTAGGTTTTAAAATCCTGGTTCGCTTCCTCAATAGTCATTTTTTCATCAATTGCCAGAAACAGATTAAATGCCTCTTTTTTATTTTTCACAAAATTATAAAATGATGCTTTCTCAAATTCTGAATGATACCTTAAATCTGAAAATCGAACCAACGAGTCATTTTGACTCTGAGCTATAACCGGAAGTATACAAATGAAAATCCCGATAAAAGTCAGTGGTAATAATCTCTTCATAAACATTATCATTTCAAATCTTTAATGTTTTTTCTTGGGCCGGACCTAATGATTCCTGATTTTGTTATAAGTCTGCAAAAATCAATACCATTCTCCTGGTTTGCTGAAATTTGCCGTTAGACTGGCCAATTTACATTGTAAAATTACTTTAATTCCAATCACAATTTACCTGAAACGAATTTTATTTATGTAAAGAACAGGCTATTCCTGCCTGAACTCCTTAAAAAGATCACCCATGAATTCAAAAATTGATCCTTAAATTCCGTTGGGAAAATTCTATATTTACCCGGTATTAAAATCATATCCGAACTGAATACAGTGATGGTTCGGGCAACAGATTCAGAAAACATGAAATTATGATCAGACAATGTGTAATTATTTTCGGATGTCTGGCTCTTGGTGAGATGATCGTGAGCTTAACGGGGATCAAACTTCCGGCCAGCATAATTGGCCTGTTGCTGCTGACCCTGTTTTTAAAACTGGGATGGGTAAAACCGCACTGGGTTAAGGGGATATCCGATTTCCTGGTAAAAAACCTCCCCTTCTTCTTTGTCCCGCCCGGGGTGGCTATTATGTTGTATCTCGATGTAATCAAGGTCTCCTTCTGGCCGATTATTGTCGCTTCGGTTGGGAGTACCATTCTTGTGCTTGCTATAACGGGACTGACCCACCAATGGCTCAGAAAAAGCAGGAGAGCATCTCAAAAATTAGTTTAGAAGTTGAATATTAGCAATTTCCGATGGAGAAGTTTTTTCAAAGTGAAGTATTTGTCGTGGCCTTTACCTTTCTGGCCTATTTTCTTGGACAGAAGCTGCAGGAGCGGACCCGTTTGATGATTCTCAATCCCATTCTGGTGTCCATTGTGATCATCATTGTTTTTCTGTCGGTGTTTAACATTGATTACGCTTCCTATCATCAGGGGAGCAAGCTGATCGAGTTTTTCCTGAAGCCTGCAGTTGTTGCCTTGGGAGTTCCCCTGTACCACCAGCTTGAAAAAATTAAGAAACAGGCCTTTCACATCCTGATCTCCCAACTGGTTGGCTGTATCGTTGGAGTCGTATCGGTAGTGCTGATTGCCAAATGGATGGGCGCTTCCAAAGAGATCATTTATTCCCTGGCCCCAAAATCGGTAACCACACCCATTGCCATTGAGGTTTCCAGGGCTATCGGAGGTATTCCCCCCCTCACCGCCGCTGTGGCTATTGTTGTGGGGATTTTTGGCGGGATCTTCGGATACAGCATCATGAAACTAACGCGGGTAAAGAATCCGATCGCCCAGGGTCTCTCGATGGGGACTGCCGCCCATGCCGTAGGCACTTCGAGGTCGATGGAGATTAGTCCTGCATTTGGCGCAATGTCAAGTATTGGACTGATCGTAAACGGAATTCTGACCGCAATCCTAACCCCATATATCCTGCAGGTTATGAATATCTGGATAAAATTTTAGGGTTCGAAGTCGCCACTGAAATAGAACCCTGTACCGAAAACCAAAAATCGGCTATTTGCCGTCTATGGGGTGAGAACACTGGAACAGGTTGTATGAGTAAGTGTTTTTAATCGTTGGCACAGTTGTTAATGGTCCATAAACCGTTGATCCTCTGCCTTGACTGTCAGTTTAAATCTGAACCAGTCAGGATAAATGGATAGTGTCATAAAGATTCCGTATTAAAATTTTAAATATTAGATTAATTTTAACCAATTATTTACTACAGGGTTATGATAAAATATGAATTCTTTGATGACGGAAAATTGTTAATTACAAGTTATATTGGTGATATTGATAAAGAATTAATTAAGTCGTACCTTAATTTTATTTTTACAAAATCAAATGGGGTCAATATAAAAAATTCGATTGCTGACTATCGTTATTCAACGATGGTATTTAGTAATAAAGATCTGGCTGAAATTGCACAATTCAGAACTAAACTGGATCCGGACGGGAATAATAATACAGTTTTTTTAGTTGATACGCCTAAAGAAACCGCTTTTGTCAATTTAATTTCTGAAAAATATTATAAAAATTTACATCCGGCTAAATTTTGTTCGACCTTAAAGAAGTGCATGGAAATATTATCCCTCAAAATCGACACAGGTGAACTTGAAAGAAGATTAAATGAATTGAAATTTGAATATATTGAATAATCAGGTACAGAAGTTTAGATTTCGTCTGACAATATCGATTTTTTCACCCTAAGCGGGCAAAGTGTTTTCCAGGGGATTTTCTCTTAATGACCCATTGGAATTAGGGGATGTAAATTCCCACTTGACCATTCCTGTCGGACAGGATATTCCCTGCCGGGATTGAAAACCCCAGTAGCTGCGGGGGCGGATTTGCAATCCGACCCTGCAGGCTGATAACCGTAGCGTTTAGATGTAATTATCTGTCCACCGTATAATTCAGTTCAGTTACCCCGCAGGTAAATGGTCTGGATGACACTAGTTTTATTTTTATTTTTTCTTTGATGTCTGCAAACAACGGAATGCCTTGTCCAAGAATAATTGGATTGACAAATAGCCAGTAGCCGTCAATTAAGTTCTGTTGAATAAGTGAATGTGTTGCTGCCGGGCTACCAAAAAGCAGGATGTCACTACTTTCGTCATTGCGGGATTGTTTTATTTTATTTATACTGTCCGAAAGGTTGTCACTAATAATTGTGGTGTCAGCCAAACCCGTATCTTTCATTGTTTTTGATAAGACAACTTTGTGAACTTTGCTATACCACTTTGAATGTTCAATGTCGTGCCTGCTCGCTGTTGGTTTGTCTGCTGCGGTAGGCCAGTAATTTTCCATCATCTCATAAGTTACTCGTCCGTATAATGCAGTGTCGCCTTCGCTTATCCGCTTACCGACAAAGTCAAAAATTTCTTCATCAACCTTAATCCAGTCCATTTCTCCGTTCGGTCCTGCCACAAAACCGTCAAGGGATATGTGCATAAATGAAATTATTTTTCTCATATGGTTCTAATTTTTATTGGTGTTATTCATTTGACAATAATTTGTTTTTTAATGGCCAAATGGAATCGCCATGATTAAATATGATTATCATTTACGGTTTGTGATTCCCGAATCATGGCTATTTCACTCGAATAAATTTAGGTTAACTCACTTATTTATAAATTATTGATTATCGTGGAACCCTTATAAATTTATTCATCTTTTTTGTGAATGTTAGTTCATGAGGGTTTCATATAGCCAAGTTCTTTCCATTTTTCTATCCCGATTTTCAAAATAGTTTGAAGTTCCAGTTCATCCACCTGTTCTTCTTTGTTGAAATGAAAACATGTTTTTCCTTTTAAATATTTATTTAGCGTAGGTATTATCTCTTTGAGTTTGGGATCGAGATATAATGGAAAAAAATGTAATGCCACGCTATCCTTACAGTGCTCAATAGAAGCGAAGAACATCCCGGGGACCATTTTTTTGCTGTAACCATAGGGAACAGGTTTATTACCAATCAGTTCAAACGAATTTTTCAATGGTTTCTCATTCGCTGCCATTGGTGGAGCAAATTTTTCCAGATTGCTTTTTAACTTTTGGTAGATAACATGTTTTGTTTCTTCTGTAACAGCCATATTTTGCATTTTAAGATATGTACACTAACAGGTTTAACCCGGCAATAGTTTATGAACCCATAGGTGTGCCTTGAGTGGTAAATATAGTTAAGTTCCCTGATTTGTCAAATTCAACAAAAGTACGGAGGGGCAAGTCCCCTGGCGCGGGATTTATACCGTTGTTGATGCGGATTTGTAATACGGCAAATAAAATAGAACGCTGCTGGTGGGGAGTTGTAATCCCCGCTTATTGTTAATGGATTTGCAATCCGAAGCGATAAACGCCGCTGGTGCGGATTTGTAATCCGCACCATACTGATACCGGATTTGTAATCCGGTGAATTAAACAATTTCGGGATAAATAGCCGGGTAATGTTTTATTGACTATTCCGCTGCTGGTGCGGATTGCAAATCCGCACCAGCGAGAGTCTGTTATCCAATGAATCAAACAATGTCGATAATCAAAGTCCGGGAATATTTTAATTCGTATTCCTATATTTCGGGTGTTCAAAGTTTGATATGTCGGGATTGAAAATCGCTGCTGGTGCGGATTTGCAATCCGCGCCTTACTGATACCGGATTTGTAATCCGGTGAATTAAACAATTTCGGGATAAATAGCCGGGTAATGTTTTATTGACTATTACGCAGCAGGGGCGGATTGCAAATCCGCACCAGCGAGAGTCTGTTATCCAATGAATCAAATAATATCGATAATCAAAGTCCGGGGATATTTTAATTCGTATTCCTATATTTCGGGTGTTCAAAGTTTGATATGTCGGGATTGAAAATCACCGGTTCTGCGGGGCGCGGATTGCAAACCGCTGCTGGTGCGGATTTGAAATCCGCGCCTTACTGATACCGGATTTGTAATCCGGTGAATTAAACAATTTCGGGATAAATAGCCGGGTAATGTTTTATTGACTATTCCGCTGCTGGTGCGGATTGCAAATCCGCACCAGCCAGAGTCTGTTATCCAATGAATCAAACAATATCGATAATCAAAGTCCGGGGATATTTTAATTCGTATTCCTATATTTCGGGTGTTCAAAGTTTGATATGTCGGGATTGAAAATCACCAGATCTGCGGGGTGCGGATTGCAAATCCGCACCAGCCAGACAACCTATATTTCATACCCACCTTTGACAATAAATTTTTGAAGCAGGTTTTGCACTTTTATATTTACATTTTTGGGTGAAATAATTACACCTTCCAATTTTTCAAAATACTCCTTTGCCTTGTCCTTATCAACAGTACTCTTTAAATCATCGAAGCGGCCGAATTCATTCATATTTGATTCTGTCAGACCGGTATTCATCATCGCACGGAGCTTATTTTCGTCTAATCCAAAAAGTTGTGAAAGCGTATAAATTTCTGCATTCCTGGCTTTAGATTGATAGTCAGTGATATATTCCCTGAACGATTTATTACTTTCCTCTACGACATTCCCACTCTGAACATCGTGAAGAAAAATATTGGCATACTTCTGTTCTTCCTGAGTGAGCGTTGCAAAGGATTTATGTAAATCATCCAATGAATTTTGAAATTGTTCATTGTCAGCTCCATCTTGTTTGAGCGATTTAAGGAATTTTTCAAAACGGGTGTTCATATAATTGGCATCAATAACCCCGGTATCTATTTCAGTTAAATATCCTACAATTTCAAAAGGAACATCCCCTGTTCCGCCTGATCCGCCAACTCCATTAAACAATTCCTTGTAACGAAGGGCCAAAATCAGGTAGGTATTTTTATTAAATTTTAATTCAATCACAGACTTAGGTTTTCCTTTTCCATGGTTAAACTCATAGATTAACTGGTTCCATTTAAAGCCTTGAATCTTGGCAGCCTCTAAAAAGTTATTTAAAACTTTGAAAAGTATGGCAAACCGGCCACGTTCAGAAAGATCATCCGGTAACCTCCCGAAATTCTGAATAGCAGCACCCTTGAATAATTGAACTATCTCATCAAATACCGAGTTCATTCTTTCCAGGTTATAATCCAGATGCTCCACGAACAATCCAATTGGATTATCGCCCGAATAAAGTTTTACCGCTTTGTTAATATGCTGTTCCATCGTATGTGGCCGCCTGTAATAGCGTATGGTTCCAAAGGGCTTATCGGGACCAAACAAACGGTTTGTCCGCGAGAATGCCTGAATGATATTTTCATATACAGGCATTTTATCCATATAAAGCGTATTTAACCATTTTGAATCAAATCCTGTAAGCATCTGATGAACCACGATCAACAGATCCAGTTGTTTTTCCGGTGTTCTGTTTATTGTTCTGTAAGGCTCTTTATGAGCAAGCCTGGTAGCAATATCTTTCTTAAATTTAGAATAATTGGAGAATGTAAAATTCTGTTCATAACGGATGTTATAATCTCCAATAATCTCAACCATCCCATCTTCTTTAAATTCAACATGGCCGTCATTATCAATAATCGGATCGAATAAAGCAGCAATTTTTAAATCAGGGTTTTTATTCTTTATGAGCCTGTAATATTCAATGGCTTCCCATATACTGCTTGTGGCAAAAAGGGCATGGAACTTTCCGTTTTGGCTAAGGGTTAACCAATTATCCAATATATCCTCAACCACTTTTCCCCGATGCACTTCACAATCATATTGCGAATTAGGCAAATAATCTTCGATTCCTTTATTGTAAATCCCATCAGTGCCTAAAAATCCCGCCATTTTAACCTGCTTCATGAACCTGTTGAAGATCTCTTTTTTTACGGGATCGGCAAATGCCTCACTTTCGTCGCTTGCTTTGGCGACAGAAAGGGCAACTTTCGTCCTTAAATCCCTGTCCCTGTATGTGGATACTTTATAGGGGTCAAAGCCAAGCACATTCTTGTCTCGTATACCATCAGCAATGCTGTACCGATGCAATTCGTCGCCGAATACAGTTGATGTGGTATTCAATTTCTTTTGGTTCTCGTCATGGATCGGTGTGCCCGTAAACCCAAAGAAAATGGCACTCGAAAATGTCTTTTTTATTGTAATGAGCATATCGCCAAACGTTGAGCGGTGCGCTTCATCGACAATAAATACAATCCGTTTCGAATTCATCAGCAGAATATCGTGAGCATTCAAACCCTCGTCTTCATCTTTAATGTTACTCATTTTTTGAATCGAGGTAACGATTAAGGTGTTCGCCGGATCGTTGCTTTTTAGTTTTGTCACTAAAACACCCGTATCTTCTGTGGCCTGTACCGCCTCATTTTCATCGGCAAAACCACGGTACTCTCTCAATGACTGGGTACCCAATTCGATGCGATCCATTAAAAAAATTACTTTATCAGCATCTTTCGAATTGGCGATCAATTGCGCCGACTTAAAACTGGTCATAGTTTTTCCGGAACCGGTGGTATGCCAGATATAGCCACCCAGCTGATGCTGGCTTTTCCAGTCGGTTTTCGAAACCTTATCAGACAGGGCATTGGCGGCAAAATACTGGTAGCTGCGCATGACCTTTAGCGCACCGTCGGAATTGTCGGCCACGGTATAGAAGCCAATTAACTGGTGTGCCATTGGAATCGAAAGAAGGGAAGAGGCCACATTTTTCCAATCGTTGATGTGTTCGTTGTTGAAGTCGGCCCAATGGAAATAGAAGTCTTTGTTAAATTTACCATCAGGACCCGGATTTGCGAAATAGACCGTTTCGGCGGGCTCCATGGCCACGTAAATCTGAACCAGCGAAAACAAACCGGTAAAGATCCCTTCGCCCGAATATTTTTCGATCTGGTTGTATGCCTGACTAACATGGATCCCGCTTTTTTTAACCTCGATATGGATAACCGGCATCCCGTTGATGAGCAGCATGATATCGCCACGTCGGTCGTTCAGTATTTTTGATTTGCTCCTGAATTTAGGTTGCTGTGCAATCTGGTAACGGCTTTGACCGGCAGCAATCTCGTGGCGGTCGTATATTTTAAGGCTGATCTCCTTTCCAAAATGGAGGGTATCGGCAGGATTATCGCGGATGATTGCAACTGTTTTGCCGTTGATAAACCCGTTTAATTTAAGGGGGGTACGCAAGGCGGCAATTTGCTCCATGATTTGTGCCATTTCACCCGTGGTTAACGGATAATCGTTGAGCCGGTCGATGGTACGGTTGTTTTCAAACAGAATATTTGCCCAGTTCTGAAGCAAATCGTTTTCGGTGGGGTATTTTATGACCTCTTTTTCCCATCCTTTTTTTGCAAGGATTTCGATTAAAGCTTCTTCAAATTGGGTTTCGGTTGTAAATGGCATGGTTGGTATATTTAATTGTCTGAATTCAGACATTTTTTTTATAATCTTTATTATCAGGATGATTTATATTATAAACTCTTTTGAATTCCATACTTTTTGCACCAAAGTTGATCAGTAAGCCTATGGGCAAGTTATAGGCTTGACAATAGTTCATTGCCTGAGCAAGGTGAACATCTTCTAATCTTATTAAAGCTTTCAATTCAACCATAATATTGTCTTCTACAAAAAAATCGACCCTTCTTGTACCTATATTAATACCTTCGTAATAGATAGCCATTTCCATTTCTCTGTTAAAATTCAAACCTTGTTTATCCATCTCAATGGCTAATGCTCTTTGGTATATCACCTCCTGAAAGCCATTGCCCAAGGTGCTATGAACTTTCATTGCACATCCAATAATTTTATGTGTTAAATCTTCGTATTTCATATTTTCTTTTTTTCTCCTGCCTTGAATCATTTGTCTGAATTAGGATTTGTAAGATTACATGATTAAAGGATTTTTTTATAATCCTATCATCTTTAAATCCTTGCAATCTTAATTCAGATATTTTCCTTGTAATCCTAATTCAGACTTCTTAAACAAACATCTTTTCGAGAAAGGCTTTTTTTATGTTTTTTAATTTATTTAACTCGTTGTTATTAAGAGAGATAAGGTTCTCAAGGTGGTTGAAATAATTGCCAATTTTCTCTTGCTCTTGCATGTTTGTTGGTGCGTAAATTTCTATTTTCATCATTATTTCTGCATTTAATTTTGCACGACCACCTCCAACTAAATAAGGCTCGATATTAACTTGCGAAATTGCATATTTAAGAAATATATTGTCTGCAATACCTTTCTTCGCTTTAAGTACATGAGCATGATTATTTACCCAAATTTTGCCAATAACAAACTGAACTGGATAATTTTTTAAATCGTTAGCACCATCCTCGGCAACAAGAATAAATTCACCATTATGAGTATAACCATCTACATAATCTTGAATACCATTTGCACCATAGTAAGGTGTATTTCCAAATACTCGATCTGTTGCAGTAATTGGAATTCTTAAATTATCATATCTATCAGTCAGCATATTAAGCTCTTGCTCTTCCCAATCCTCTGTAAACCCCTTAAAACGAATTTCAGGGACATTGGCCCCCTCTTTAGGGAACATTTTTTCGAGCATGGCTTTTTTTATCGTTACCAGCTTATTATACTTTTGTTGGTGAAGGGTGTGGAGGTGGTCGAGATTTTTGAAAAAGGTGCCGATTTGGGATTGTTCTTCTTTATCAGGATATAAAATTTTGATTTCCTTTAAATCAGTATTCCGCAAATGTACTACTGATTTTCCTTGAGCTCTTTTAGATAAATCTTGACTTATTTTTCCATTTGAAATTGACAATGCTAAAAAAATGGAATTAACCTTATTATCTGGATAAATAATATTAAGATCACCGCCTAATAAAATGCCTGATTTTATTACGGCTGAGGCTCTCGCTATATCTTCTGCAGTTTCGCCTGAAGATGGAACAATAACTTCGTTACCAGTACTATATACCGAACCTTTAATATCCACTGCGAATGTATCTATATCAGAAATAATTGCTTGGTATTTCGTGTATAGCCTTCCATAGAGAATTATTGGTGTTCCAGTTTCAACTAAATCATTTTTTGAATAGCCATGACCTTTTGCAAAATCTGCCACTTCAGATAATTTGCACTCTTCCCAATCATCACTAAATCCGGAAAAACGAATCTCAGGTTTTATATTTTTCACCGCCATTTTTTCACCCCTTTAATAATGATTTAAATTCATTCAGACTCTTTAAATCATATTCATTCGCATCAAGCTCATCGATTAATGAGGATAGGGCGCTTTCGGTTTGGTGTATCTCATTAATAACAGATTCGTAAGTGACCGCGTATTTTTCGGCAAGGGCCTGTAATTTTGCCGATAGTGTTTTAATCATCACCTCGGGCAATTTATTTAAGGAAGTAACCAGCGGAGTAATCCATTTGAGTTCAAGTAATTCAAAAACCTGTCCATCGGATAAGTTCTCTATGGTTGTTTTGGTTAACAGATGCAACAGTATTGCATCTGTTTTCACCTGCACCTTGAGTTCTTTTTCTTCGTCAATCAGCTCACCAACCTTTAATATTTTACTTTCGTAGGAATCGTCTGCAAAAGCAACGTTCTTCCTGCTGTTCGACTTTATCTGCCTGATTTCTTTCGATATAGCCGCATTTACAAAACTGTCTTTTGCATCGTTGACTACCTCCGATTCTTTTTCCTCCTCCGAAAGGGAATCGAGAATTTCGTCATATTCAGCCGCTATTTCTATTAGCCGACCCTCTTTCTGCTTCAAACTGTTTAATTCATCCTGAAGATAGGTATCCTGCACCAATTCAAAGGGGATCAGGTGTCCGACCCATCCTTCCTGAACTTCCTGATCGATGCCATTTTTCTTCTTCAGTACCATTTTAGGATCTACCTTTTTGGCAGCCTCAAAACCTTCAGTTTGTACAATTTCAAGATCTCCCTCTATTTTAATCCAATCATCGTTAAGAAGCTGGTAAGCCTCATATTTATCGATAAGGGGAACGGAATCCATCCGTTTAAAAATATCTTCGGTTAAGAGCATCTCTTCTTTGGGAATATTCACCGACAAGATATTGGTCAATAATTCCTGCTTCAGAAACGCGGCAAAATTGCCGAATGAGGCGTTAAAGCCAGTTATAAAGGCTTTTACATCGGGATGCTCCGTAATAAAACGGTTCACATTTTCGGTATTCAATTCGGCATAGGCATCTGAGGTTTTTGAGAATAAACCGGCACGCAAATCCGGGAAGGCTTCCCAAAATTTGGCAAGTTCGTCTATCTCTTTTTCGGGAATTCCCCCAAACATCGAGGCATAAATATCCCAGGTTTCGGCATTCTCCGACGAATCGACATAGCGCGGGATATTGAGGTTATACTCATTTGCACGAATTTCATCCCTGGTTACCACTTTCGAAAATTTTGGATTCGAATGTCTGGCAATCACCGTATCGGCCATTCTTTTGATGTCGGAAGCCCTGAGCTTGTTATTTTTCCCAACTTTAATAAAACCTTTGGATGCATCGACAATCAACACATCGGTATTTGTCCGTTTTTGTTTTAAAACCATCACGATCGTAGGAATACCTGTGCCAAAGAAAATATTGGCCGGAAGCCCGATGATGGCATCGATATGATTGGCTTCAATGAGATTTTTACGAATAGCCCCCTCTTCACCGCCCCGGAAAAGCACACCATGCGGCAACACAATGGTCATGATACCATCGGGCTTTAAATGAAACAGGTCGTGAAGTAGAAAGGCATAGTCTGCTTTTGTTTTTGGCGCCAGACCAAACCGGGTATAACGCGGATCGGTCTCCTTGTTGGCCGAATCCCATTGCTGCGAATAGGGGGGATTTGAAACAACCGCATCGACATAAAGGGGATTGTATGTATTGACAGGATCATTTTCTTCAAAATAAGGCCAGTCATCCCCCAGCGTATCACCATTCCGGGTCTTAATGTTATTGGGTAATATTCCACGCATGACCAGATTCATGCGGGTTAGGTTATAGGTGTTTTGTTTCAGTTCCTGGGCATAATATTTAATATTGTTTTCGTCATCCATATGTTTGGCCACGGAGCGTCCGATGTTAATTAACAATGAACCAGAGCCGCTTGTGGGGTCTAATATATGAATCTCCTTTTTATCCTTCAGATGGTGTGCCGCTATTTCGGACATCAACAACGAGACTTCGTGCGGGGTATAGAACTCACCCGCTTTTTTTCCGGCATTGGCCGCAAACATACTAATCAGATATTCGTAAATGAAGCCAAGGACATCGTAATCCTGCTTGCCATTCATAGGAATATCCCTGATCAGATAAAGCAAATCGCTGATTGCCTTTGTCTGAGCCCCGGAACTTTCGCCTAATTTACTCAATCCGGATTGCAAAGTATCGAAAACTCCTTCGTAGACTTTTTTGTGAGCGGGACTAATCAACCGGCTAAAGGCAGACAAAGCGTCGCGAACATTGGAGACATCGAAATCCTTACCCATTTTAATCCAGGTTGAAAAGAGGTCTTTATACCCAATGAAATAGCCCAGGTTACTTTTGATATGTGCAACCGTTTCACCATCTTCTTCGGAAAGGGCTTTGATGTCGTTGTCGGAAAAATCTTCTTTTCGGGCAAATTGTAATTCTTTATCAGAAAGATATTTATAAAAAATGAATCCAAGTATGTAGTCCTTGTATTCATTGGCTTCAATTTTTGATCGCATTTGGTTAGCAGATTCCCATATTTTTGCTGCTAATTGTTGTTTGTTCATGCTATAAGGTTACTTAAATCTTTGATTAATTGAGGGGATATAAATTATTTTTTATGAGTGGTCAATCTTAATAGTAACGGTTTCGGGCTTTGCGTTGGTGGGCTTTTGAAACAGAAAACTGTCTGCCAGCACAAACGTATATTAATTATTCAAATGTTTCTATTTTCACTGTCCACCTATTAGTATAAAACCCGTGTTGGCTACTGTACTACTTCTCGCTACGAAAAGCGGCAGATTCAAATTGTCCAGTTCCATTCAGTTTGCAGGGTTTGCCATTGCATATACATTAGTGATTGAAGCATTTTCTAAAGCTACTCCGTTATGAACTTGAATTGCAGGTTTTCCATCTTTTTGCGGAATCTCTCGTGTTATGAATGCAGTGTCAACTCCATAAACAACACCAGCATTATCAAATACAGGTCCTCCACTCATACCATTGAGTGATGTGTCTTGTGTAATAAAACCGATATAATTTTTAGTTTGGTCTGTTACTGTTATTGCATCGATAATAAATGTAGGTTGCCAGTATTGTCTTACTCCACCAACATTTAATGTTCCGTCAGGACTTTGTGTTAATGTTGCTAACGGATAACCACATAAGCAAACAGATTTACCTGCTCTTGGTCTGTCTAATGAGAAAGTAACGGGAGTTGTCCCATCCATATTTATCCTTCCTAAAAAAATGTCTCGCACAGGGTCACGATATATTTCTTGAATTAAATTTGGTGGATTTACAATATGGTCAGGAATATTTCCTCTATACTGGAATGTTGAATTTGAAGGCACATCAGTGATAACGTGAAGTGCAGTTAGAAAATGTCCTTGGTTGCTGATAAAAAAACCTGTCCCACTGACTCCGACTTGTGTGTTTTGTCCTTGAATTGAAACAAAAAAAATTGGGAAAATTGAATTTTTAATATTTATGACTGCTTCTTGATACATAAGATTTAATTTTAATTTGGGTTTAACTGTCTCGCTTGGCAATATTTGCTTTATCCTTTTCTGGAAGATTGCCATAAACTTCTGCTATTTTTTTCGGCTGAGTGATAAAGTAGTCGCAAATAATATTTACAAAACTGAATAATGCAAAAGCGGTTTCAGGTTTGTCATCAAGGTCAATTACACCTGGATGAACGGCATGGTTACCAATTACTCTCACGCTGTCCAATGCTTGTTGTAGCTGAACTGGCAAACCTTTCTTTACAAGATTTGCAACATCGTCGTTTATATTTTTTCCCTTCTCTCCTAAATGAATGCACATTTTCTGAATTGCAAGACGCAATAATGCGGCTGAACCTCTTGGTGAAATATTTACAATGTCCTTTGCTTCATTATAATCGTTGAGAATTTCTGGTGGTAAATCAGCATTTGGCATTTCAACATTACCTGTCAATGGGAAAACCATTTTCTTATTCAGCCAAATTGAAAAACCGTCGCAATGTTTGCATTTTGCCGACATGGTATTCTCAAGGTAGTAAAAGGTGTGTTGAAATTGCCCGTTTGGTTGGCGTTGCTGATAATTGCATTGAATGTTTGAAGACCATGTTTGCTCAGCTAAAACTCCGCAATGTGGACAATGAAATGAATTCTGTCCTGCTGTTGGTGGTATGTGTTTCATAATGTCAAATTACTTGAAGTCAGTTTGATGTTAGCACTATCACCAAAGCCTTGCCGCCAAAATATGTGAATAGATCCATTAAAACAATACTTATTATTCCTAATTTAGCGAATAGATCTGATAAATATCCGACTTATATTGTAAAATTAATTTTATTACAAATACAAATAATCAAACTCGCCTTTTATTTTATGTAAACTTATTAACCACCATTTATCCGCAAAAAATTACAAAAAATTCAAAATAAAAGCGCGAAAAACTCTTAAAGAATTTACAGTTTATTTGTGACTTCAAATTGCTTCCCGGAGAATCTAATTGGAGTCTTTTTCAAACAAAATTCCCCGTAAAAGAATCCTTTTAGTACTAAAAAGAGTCGGCTTAGACTCTAAAAGAGTCCAATTGGATTCTAAAAGAGTCGGCTTGGACTCTAAAAGAGTTGACTAATTCTCTTTTTTATGCTTTTTAAACTCTTTGAGAATTAAAGTGGATTCAATTTTAATATTAACCCGCTCTTTTTAAAAATAAGGCAAGTCATATTAACGCTCTTCCAATTCTTTTAAAATCCATTTTGGAAATACGAAGATTTAATCGCAGGGCAGAAAAAAAAATTGCCATTAAATAATATGATTTTCAAATTATTTAATGGCAATTTTCTGTTTCAAAATCCGTACTTAATGGACCGTTTTGTTTTTAGCTGCATTATTTCCGCCGCGGCCGGGGAAACGGGATTGAAGATCATCATAAATATTCTTCATACCGGGCTGACCAGCCTTTGCTGCACCTTTTACGGCAGTGTAAAATACCAGAGCAGCCATGTAAGCCTCACTCCCGGCGAGAAGGTTGGTATCAGACAATTTTTCATTCAATTGTTCCAACGGCATTAAAATTCTTTTTAAACTGGTTACCACTGCTGTGTCTTTGGCAAATTCAGTCAGGTCAAGAAATGAAGGAACAATAGTTGGGTTCTGACTCGCATATTCAAATGATTTATTTACAAATGCGATTGTCTTATCTCCCATCTTTGGCAATTGATGCCGGTCATCGACCGTAAGATTAATTAAGTCAGGCAGATTTTCATTGATGGTCGCAATAGCCTTATTAATGTTGGCCACTGCCTCCTCACTAATGGTAATTGAAATTTGATTTTCCATCCCTTCTACTTTAAGTTACTAATTGATCTGCTTATCACTACAATAAGATTTAATTAAAAATACGGCGAATAAAATTAAGAAGTTGGGATTTATATAAATAAATTAAAAATATTTTCTACTTATTTTTTGCCACCTCCTGGGGTGAATTTAGGCGGAGATTATTCAGCAGTTCGATTACCCCGTCGACCTTTTTGCCGCTCATATCGCGGATATTTTTGATAATGGTCCAGCCCGTGTC
>Ga0316220_1000854_pt1 | contig 38796 bp, 30 predicted proteins | sample TBH18005metaG_FD_203632 | JGI IMG/M metagenome (GOLD analysis project Ga0316220, IMG submission 203632) | Freshwater microbial communities from Trout Bog Lake, Wisconsin, USA - TBH18005 | ecosystem: Environmental > Aquatic > Freshwater > Lake > Hypolimnion/Profundal zone | place: USA: Wisconsin... | reverse complement strand
CACCCTCCCGCGCAACTTCCTCCACGCCGCGCGCCTCGTCTTCCCCCACCCCGTCTCCGGCAAGGAACTCTCCTTCCAGGCCCCGCTCCCCCCCGAACTCACCAGCTTTCTTGCGACACTGCGCGGTTAACTCCCCGCGCTGCGCGTGTATCGCCGTGCGCGCAGCACTTGGTAAAATCACTCTGTGAAGACTCCTCGCTCCCTCCTGTTCGCCGCCGCGCTCCTCGCGATCCTCCCAGCTTCGCTCCCCGCGCAAGCCCCGCCCGCGCCCACCCCCGGTACCGTCTTCCGCGTCATGTCCTCCGAGGTCAACCTCATCTTCACCGTCACCGACAAGCACTCCGGCCAGTCCATCACCACGCTCCAGCAGCAGAACTTCGGCCTCCTCGACGACGGCAAGCCCCCCGCCAAGATCCTCAACTTCCGCCAGCAGACCAACCTGCCCCTCCGCGTCGGCATCCTGCTGGACACCAGCTCCTCCGTCCGCCAGCGCTTTCACTTCGAGCAGGAGGCCGCAACCGAGTTCCTCCTCGACATCCTCGGTCGTCAGGACCGCGCCTTCGTCGCCGGCTTCGACGTCAACCTCGACATCGCACAGGACTTCTCCGGCAACATTGACCTGCTCAACCGCGGCATCGAAAAATTGCGTCCGGGCGGCGGAACCGCCCTTTACGACGCCGTCTACCGCACCTGCCGCGACCAGCTCCTCCCCCTGCAATCCCAGGAGCCCACCCGCCGCGCCATCATCCTCGTCACCGACGGCGACGACATCTACTCCCACGCCCTCGAGTCCGACGCCATCAAAATGTGCCAGCGCGCCGAAACCATCATCTACGCCGTCAGCACCAACGCCGGCCCCTCCCACGACAAGGGAGACGAGGTCCTCAAGCACATGACCGAGGAGACCGGCGGCCGCACCTTCTACCCCGCACGCATCGAAGACGTCGCCCTCGGCTTCCGCTCCATCCGCGACGAGCTCCGCAGCCAGTACTCCCTCGTCTACCAGCCCTCCGACTTCAGGATGGACGGCGCCTTCCGCACCATCTACCTCCAGGCCGTCAACCCCCGCTACGTCGTCCACGTCCGCAAAGGCTACTTCGCCCAAAAAGCGCCACAGTAGTTTGTAATTTAGTTGTTGCTGGTTAATAGTTGCAGCAGCCCCGCCTCATCCAACACCGCCACCCCCAACTCCCGCGCCTTCTCCAGCTTGCTGCCCGCCTCGTCCCCCGCCACCACGTAGCTCGTCTTCTTGCTCACTGAACTACTTACCTTCCCGCCCGCCGCCTCAATCCTCTCCTTCGCTTCTTCCCGCGTCATCCCCGCCAGCGTTCCCGTCAGCACAAACGTCTTCCCCGCCAGCGCCGTCCCGCGCACCTTCTTCTCGCCCGTGAACTGCACCCCCGCCCGCTCCAGCTTCTCCAGCAGCGCCACGTTCTTCCGCTCGCCAAAGAACTCCTGTATCGCCTGCGCCACCACCGGCCCCACATCCGGAACCAGTTGCAACTCCTCCACGCTCGCGTCCCGCATCCTCCAAATCCCGCCGAACTCATCCGCCAGCACCTGCGCCGTCCGTTCCCCCACATGCCGCACTCCCAGCGCAAAGAAAAACTTCGCCAGCGGCCGCCTCTTCGACGCCTCAATCTGCTCCAGCAGCAAATCCGCCGACCGCTCCCCCACCCGCTCCAGCTCCACCATCTTCGCCCGCTTCTCATGCAGCGTATACAGATCCGCCACATCCTTCACCAGCCCGTTCGTCAGCAGCAGCTCCACCATCGCATCGCCCAGTCCCTCGATGTTCATCGCCTTGCGCGACGCAAAATGCAGCAACTCCTCGCTCACCCGCGCCGGACAGCTCGCGTTCACGCACCGCCAGTCCGCCTCGTCCTCCTCCCGCACCAAATGCCCGCCGCACTCCGGACACACACTCGGAAACTCAATCTCCTTCGCTTCTTTCCCGTGTTCCACCACCTCCACCACCTTCGGAATCACATCGCCCCCGCGCTCCACCCGCACCGCATCCCCAATCTTCAGCCCCAGCCGCGCCATCTCGTCCGCATTGTGCAGCGTCGCCCGCGCCACCGTCGTCCCTCCGATGTTCACCGGCTCCAACTCGGCGACCGGCGTCACCTTCCCCGTCCGTCCCACCTGATAGATCACTCCCCGCAGCACCGTCACCGCCGCCCGCGCCGCAAACTTGTACGCCACCGCCCACCGCGGAGCCTTCCCCGTAAATCCCAGCCTCCGCTGCTGCTCCACCGCGTCCACCTTCACCACTACCCCGTCAATCTCGTACCCCAGCGTCTCGCGCAGCGCCTCCGCCCGCGCAATAAACTCCAGCACCTCATCCACCGACCCCGCACGCACCCGATTCCTGTTCACGCGGAACCCCGCCGCCTCCAACGCATCCAGCGACTCCGTCTGGCTCCCCATCAACGCCTCGCCGTTCGCCAGCAAAAAGTACGCGTAAAAATCCAGCCGCCGCTGCGCCACCACATTCGGCTCTAGCGTTCGCAGCGTCCCCGCCGCAGCGTTCCGCGGATTCGCCGCCGCCGCCAGCCCCTCCGCCTCCCGCTCCGCATTCATCTTCCGAAACGCTGCATGCGGCATCACCACCTCGCCCCGCACCTCGAATACCTCCGGCATCCCCGCGCTCTTCAACTGCTTCGCGCTCACACTCAGCGGAACAGACCGTATCGTCCGCACGTTCTGCGTCACGTCCTCGCCCACGCTGCCGTCGCCGCGCGTCACTCCGCTCACCAGCCGCGCCCCGCCGTCCGGCCCCGCCTCATACGTCAGCGCCAGCGACAGCCCATCCAGCTTCAGCTCGCACGCAAACTCAATCTTCTGCTTCTCCCCCAGCAACTCCTGCGCCCGCCGCGCCCACTCCCGCAACTCTCCCTCGTTGTACGCATTCTCCAGCGACAGCATCGGCCGCGAGTGCTGCCGCTTCTGGAATCCCTCCGCAGCCTTCCCGCCCACCCGCTGCGTCGGCGAATCCGCCGGCACAGCCTCTCCGCTCTCCGCCTCCAGCCGCGCCAGCTCCCGCATCAGCGCGTCGAACTCCGCGTCCGGTATCTCCGGCGCGTCCAGCACGTAGTACAGATGCTCGTGCCGCCGCAGCTCCTCGCGCAGCTCCCGGATTCGCCGCTCGTTCTCGCCCGCCTTCGCCATACCGTGGATTATATTTCCCGCACCGCCGTGCGCGTTTATGCTGAGAGCAGATGGAACCCGTCACCCACTTCCTCACCGGCGCCTGCCTCTCCCGCTCCGGCCTCAACCGCACCACCGCCTACTGCACCCTCGTCATGACCCTCGCCGCCGAGGCCGCCGACCTCGATGTCTTCTGGTCCCTCGAAGGCCCCGCCGCCGGCCTCCAGCACCATCGCGGCTGGACGCACACCCTCATCGGCACACCCGTCGTCGCGCTCGCCACCGTCGCCCTCGTCTACGCCTTCCACCGCTGGCGCTCCCGCCGCCGCCCGCGCCCAAACACCGCCCAACCCATCCACTGGCCCATCCTCCTCCTCTGCGCATGGATCGCCGCCCTCTCCCACATCCTCCTCGACTTCACCAACAACTACGGCGTCCGTCCCTTCTTCCCCTTCAACCCCCACTGGTACGCCGCCGGACTCGTCTTCATCTTCGAACCCGTCATCTTCCTCGCTCTCCTCGCCGCTCTCATCCTCCCCGCTTTGTTCTCGCTTATCGATCGCGAAGTCACCAGCCGTTCCTCCCGCCCACCCTTTCAAGGGAGAGCCCTCGCCATCTCCGCCCTCGCCGTCATCGTCGCCCTCTGGGGCTGGCGCGCCTTCGAGCAGTCCCGTGCCCGCCAACTCTTCCTCGACGACCAGGCCACCTCCGACTCCACCTCCGCGCCCGTCCTACGCTCCCAGCTCTCGCCCTATCCCGTCACCCCCTTCCGCTGGCAGGCCGTCCTCGAAACCCCCGCCTACTACCGCGTCGCCACCATCGACCTCGCCACCAACTCCGTCACCTCCGACTCCGCCACCGGAATCTTCTACAAGCCCGCCGACTCCCCCGCTCTCCTCGCCGCCAAACGCTCCCCCATCGGCCGCGCCTACCTCGACTGGTCGCAGTTCCCCTACCTCGAGGACCTCGGCCCCGCGCTCACCCGCTCCGGCCAACCCGCCACCCTCATCCGCTTCACCGATCTCCGCTTCCGCTACGACTCCGCCTTCCTCGGCGGACGCACCCGCTCCGCCATGGCCGCCGCCGCCTACGTCGCCCCCGACGGCCGCGTCCTCCAGCAGCAGTTTGAGCCGCACTGAGGGCGTGAGCGTAGCGGGAGCCCTTAGGCGAAATCCTGCATGCCGCGCCGAAGCACCATAGGTGCGTAGGCGGGAGCGAGCGGAGCGAGTCGAAGGATCTGCTGGGCTCCCCGAGCCCCTGTGCCAGGTACCGCGGCGGGCTCTTTCCTCCACAGCACGAAGCCATATACTTGAATCCACGGCGCGCATCCACGCCTCCCCGAGGATTCCCATGATTGCTTACCTTGTCCTTCTGCTGTCCGTTCTCAGCCGCGTCGTTCCCCACGCCTGGAGCTTCACCGCCGTCGGCGGAGGCCTGCTCTACTTCGGCGCGCGCCGCTCCCGTGCCCACATCGCCGCGGCCGTCGCCATCCTCGCCGCCACAGACCTCTTCCTCACCCACTTTGTCTACGGATACCGCATCGTCCTCGCCCACTATCTCCTCACCTGGGCCTGGTACGCCGCAGTCGCCTTGGCCGGCAGCGCCATCCTCGCCCGCCGCGCCACCGTTCTCCGCGTGGTCGCCGCCGCCCTCGGCACCTCCACCTCCTTCTTCCTCATCAGCAACTTCGCCGTCTGGGCCTCTTTCTCCATGTACCCCCGCACCCCCGCCGGTCTCGCCGCCTGCTACGCCGCCGGCCTGCCCTTCTACGGCAACGACTCCGTCGCCACCCTCGCCCTCGCCAGTCTGCTCTTCGGCGCTCCGGCACTCTACCGCCGCTTGCAGCAGAGCCCCGCACCCTCCGGCTCCGCCGCTTAATCACCCCGCACAACATCAAGGGCGCTCCGCAAGGAGCGCCCTTTGTATTTTGCGTGCGCAGCCGTCACCTCTTCAACTTCCTCGCCACGCTCCACCCAATCCCCACCAACACTGCCCCCACGCACGCCAGCGCCACCGCCGCGTGACGGTGGAACGCACCCACCACCGTGTGCACAATCGCCGGCCCGTACAGAATCACAATCAGCCCGCACACTAAAAATTGCACCAGCTTGCCCACGAAGTTCGCCAGCAGGTACGGCAGCGGCCGCATCTCGAACACCCCGGCCGCAAACTGGAACAGCTTCATCGGCGTCGGCGGAGGCAGCGCCGCCGGAATCAGGATCGCCAAAAACTCCTGCCGCTCGAACTTGTCCCGCAGCGCCTCATACCGCTCGCGGTTCACCCGCTTCAGCAGGAACAGCTCTCCGCCCCCGCGCCCCACATAGTACGGAACCAGCCCACCCAGCGCGCTCGCCGCCGCCGCCACTAGGCAGATCGGCACAAACAGCCGGTGCGCCTCCGCCACATACCCGATGATCACCCCGTCCATGGACACCGGAACCGGGAACACCGCCGCGTCGAACAGCGCTATCCCCGCCAGCCCCCACAGCCCCAGCGGCTTCAGTGCCAGCAGCATCCAGCCGCTGAACCGGTGCAGCGCGTGTATCGGCCCCATCCTCACAATATTCTTGATTTTACTCGTTACTTCCCATGCTCCGTCCGCCCTGCCAGCAGATCCACCGCGTGAGGCAGCACATCCACCACCGCCCCCAGCGAAGTCTCCGCTCCGCGCACACTCCCCGGCACGTTCACAATCAGCGTCCGCCCCATCGTCCCGCACACTCCGCGGCTCAGCGCCGCCAGCGGAGTCTCCGCCGCCCCCACCGCCCGCATCCGCTCCGCCAATCCCTCCACCATCCGCTCGCACACCCGCCGCGTCGCCTCCGGCGTCACATCCCGCGCCGCCAGCCCCGTCCCTCCCGTCGTCACCACCAGCTCCGCCTGCGCGGCCAGCCTCCGCAGCGCCGCCTCAATCAACTCCACCTCATCCGCCACCACCTCCGCCGCCACCACCTCAAATCCCGCCTCTGCCAGCCGCCGCGCCACCGCCGGCCCGCTCTCGTCCACACGCGTGCCCCGTGAGCATCCATCGCTCACCGTCACCACCGCCGCCTTGTTTCGCTCCGCCATCCCCACGATTCTACGTCCTTGCCTTATTCTTATCGTCCCAACCAACAATACCCGTGTGCACCCACATCCGCCCACAATGGCATAGATGGCGCGCGCCAGCGCGCAGTTGGAGCGCGGAGCGCCACATGATGCGAAAATAGACTTTGGCACACTGGTCGGCAGCGTAACCTTACCCCGCCCCCAGCGTCCCACCCTTATAGATGTCCATCTTCGACCTCAACAGCACCCCGCCCGCGCCCGACGCGCCCCAGCCTCCCGCCGCGCCGGAGACAGCGCCACCGCTCGTTGACCCCGGCAACCGCTTCGCCGGCCTCGCCCACCACGAGCTCCTCCAGCTCCTCGACGACATGGACGACGAGCGCGCCCGCGCACGCCGCCGCGAGTCTTTCTACATCTCCACCATCGTCTATCTGCTCATCGCCTGGTTCGTCTTCTACGGCCCCCAGGTCCTCTTCCACGTCCCCCGCATGATCAACCCCGGCGACATCCTCAAGAACAAGGACCTCACCTACCTCGACCTGCCCCCAGACGCCCTCCAGCGCCTCAAGCCCCGCCCGCAGCCACGCCCGTTCACCGAGAAGGAGCGCACCACCAACACCCCCGACCGCAAGCTCCTCGACAAGCTCCGCGCCGAAGAGCCCAAGCCCGCGCCCCAGCCCCAGCCCGAACTCCCCGCCGCGCCGCAGCCCCAACCCAAAATTGACCATCCGTTACTCGAAGAGCCCACACCCGAGGCCCCCAAGCCCTCCTTCAACCCGCCTGCCCGCTCCCCCAGCGAAACCATGCGCCAGTTCGCCGAAAACGCCATCCCCACCCGTCCCGGCTTCGGCGGCAGCTACTCCGGCGGCCGCATCCCGGGCCACGGCGGCCTCGGAGAAGGTGTCCAGGTCCTCAGCGACACCTCCGGCGCGGACATTGACCCCTACATCAAGCGCCTGCTCATCGACCTCAAGGCTCACTGGCTCCCCCTCATCCCCGAGGAGGCCAACCCGCCCCTCAGCAAGAAGGGCGAAACCCTCATCCGCTTCACCATCGCGCCAGACGGCAAGCTCACCGCCATGAACCTCGACGACTCCACCCACGACGTCGCCATGGACCACGCCGCCTGGGGCGCCGTCACCAGCATGGGCCAGTTCGAGCCGCTCCCCAAGGGCATGAAAGACCCCAACCTCACCCTCCGCATCCTCTTCATGGTCAACGAAAAGCCCGACGAGTAATGTGAACCCATGACACCGACCGATAAGCACGCCCAGCACCGCCGCATGCAAATCCGCGGACTCCTCTGGCTCGCCCTCGCCGTCGTCGTCTTCTCCATCGTCCGCGCCGCACTCCACCACTCCCTTCCTCCCCACTGGTGGCTCCCTTGGTAGACGAAAAACTCCTCGTCGTCCTCCTCGGCCCCACCGCCAGCGGCAAAACCGCGCTCTCCCTCGCGCTCGCCCAAGCCTTCTCCGGCCAGATTGTCAGTTGCGACTCCGTCGCCATCTACCGCGGCCTCGACCTCGGCTCCGCCAAACCCACCCAGGCCGAACAACAACTCGCTCCGCACCACCTCCTCGACATCCGCAACCCCGACCAGCCTTACACCGCCGGCGACTACGCCCGCGACGCCCGTGCCGCCCTCGCCGCCATCTCCGCGCGCCATCATCTCCCCATCGTCACCGGCGGGACCGGCCTCTACCTCCGCGCTCTCCTCCTCGGCCTCTCCGCTGCGCCCCCGCGCTCCGATTCTCTCCGCACCCGCCTCCGCTCCGAAGAGCATGAGCACGGCCCGGGACATCTGCATCGCATGTTGTCCGGTCTCGACCCCGCCGCCGCCGCTTCCATCCATCCCAACGACACGCCCAAGCTCATCCGCGCCCTCGAAGTGCCTCTGCTGTCCAGCCAGAATCTCTCCTCCACTTGGAGCGAAGGCCGCCAACCCCTCACCGGATACAAAATCCTCCGCATCGGCCTCGACGCTCCCCGCCCCGCGCTCTACGACCGCATCAACGCCCGCGCCGCGCAAATGTTCAAGGATGGCCTCCTCGACGAGACGCTCTCCCTCGCCTCGCAGTACGGCAACGATTGCCGTCCGCTCTCTTCCCTCGGCTACGCGCAGGCCCTCGCCGTCCTCCGCAATCAACTCACGCTCGACGAGGCCATCGCCGCCGCCCAGCAGGGTCACCGCAACTACGCCAAACGCCAAATGACCTGGTTCCGCCGCGAACCAGACGTCCACTGGCTCAACGGCTTCGGAGACGACCCGCAAATCTCCTCACAGGCCCTCGCCACCGTCCAAGCCGCTATGGTGTAATGCGCGAACCGTCTTTGCCTATGCCCTTGCTCTTGTCGTCATCCCGACCGAAGCGCGCAGTGCGTAGTGGGTTGCGGATGGGGCACAAAGTCAAAACTGCGGGGTATGCGCAAATATTCAACAAAGCGAATGCAGATGTGTCAGTTCTGCCTCCATGGATGGTTCAGGCGGTCCGAGCGCAGCGAGAAACGCTTGAACCATCCATGGAGGCAGAACTGAGACAGATGCATGAGCGCAGACCGCTCAGCATGGGGGGGTAATGTCCGGATTGCCCGTCATAGGCCCAGAGCTACGGTCGTATGGTGTTTCATCACGGGCCTGATACGCGCAATCCCACCGAATCACGGTGTACTGTTATTGGCATGAACCGACGCTTGCTTTCTGCAGCCATCCTACTTGCTGTAGTGGTATCCCCTCTCTTTGCCGAGAAGCATCACAATGTGGTTTTTGAGGCGACAGTCGTGCGTGTAGAACCGTGGGGACTAGTCGCGATTAGCTGTGGTGTGGCAATTGTCTATAGGCTAGCTGAATACAAAATAGATGTTGTCTATCAGGGGCACCTCAAACGGGGACAACAGCTAATAGTGCGGCATCTTGCGTGCAACCATAACGAACTTGATGAATTGCAGCCTGGCGATAAAGTAATTCTGGAAGCTGTAAAGCTATCGAAACCTGAGAAGCGCGACTGGATGACGTACCCGAAAAAACTGAAACTGAATGAACCAATGCCATCAAGAGAAGTTGCCGTGTCCTATGACGCTATCAAAGTTGCCAAGTTGATCTATCCCACCGTTAACTCAACCCCCTAATGATTTAGACACTCAGACTTGCCCGCAGTGTCCCTATGGTCGGCAATCCGGACATTACCCCCCTCTGGGGTGGGTATATCCTACCTGCGGAAATTCGCGGGGAATGAGGAGACAGCCTACCGCTTCCCCGCTCTTGGCTCATCCTGCAATCGTGTCCAGTTGCGCGGCCATCTTCACGTCGTTCTCCGTGATGCCGCCTGCATCGTGCGTCACCAGCCCCAATAGCCTTCTCCCGTAGATTCTTCAATCCCCGTAAAGAATGATCGTCAGCCGCCGTGGTCCGTGAACGCCAAGAATGCGAGTCATCTCGATGTCCGAGGTGGCCGACGGGCCGGCGATAGTGGTTAACGGCTTGGATTTGACCGCATCCAATGCAGCCAAGGCCTCCGGCAACAGCTCAAAGACGCGAGCAGTGTCCACGATGCAGATGTGGTGATCCGGCAACAGGGTGAGGACACGCCTCCCTTGTGCGCCTTGATGCACCAGTAGGAGGGTTCCGGAGGATGCGACAGCAGCTTCGCTGGTGGTGATGACGGCAGGGATGCCTTCGATGGCGGCGATGGGCAGGTTGCGGTCGATAACGACATCGAAGTCCGAGGGCAGCCACGCGGCAGGAAATTCACTGGCGACGATGAAGCGACGCTCACCGACCTTGATCAACGCCGCCGAGATGGCACCAGACAATGCAGCCTCTCCGTCTACTTCGATAACTTCGGCACCGTAATCCAATAAGCGATCACGTAGCAGATGCAGGCACTGCTCGCGGTCCAGACTACCTGTGCGTTGGTAACTGCGCGGCGCAGTGGGAGGCGTGGCGTCACGCTCAGCGGGCAGCGCCGCGCGGATGCGGGCAAGGATCTCTTCGCGTGCTGTCTGTGCGGCGCTCATAGGCCAGTCTCCCTGCTGTTCGCCTTCCACCAGTCGCGAAAGCTCTGTTTGGGCAGCGCGCGCAGGTCGCGAAAGCGCGTCCAACCGCCTGCCATGCCGGGCAGATGCCGCAACTGGTCGCCGCGCTGGAAGAGCGTCTGTCCCATGCGCCCTAGGCGCTGCGCCGCCTCGTAGCGGCGTCGGCTGCCAAAAGCGATGGCCGCTCCCTGCATCGCCAGATTCATCTGCGACAGATTGCCGCTCAGGGTCTTCTGGTCGTCCTGCACCACGCGGCCACGCAGATGAATCAATATTTCGGGGATGTTGATCTTGACCGGGCAAACCTCGTAGCATGCACCGCAAAGCGACGAAGCATAGGGCAGCGAGCGCGAGTGCTGCATGGAGTTGAGCTGGGGCGAGAGGATGGCACCGATGGGGCCGGAGTAGATGGATCCGTACGCGTGGCCGCCGGTCTCACGATAGACCGGGCAGGCGTTCAGGCACGCGCCGCAGCGGATGCAGTCCAGCGTCTCACGCTCCATCTTGCTCTGCAGCAGTTTCGTGCGCCCGTTGTCCAGCAGGATGACGTGGAAGGCGCGCGGGCCGTCGCCAGCGTGCACTCCCGTCCATAGCGAGTTGTACGGATTCATGCGCTCGCCGGTGGCCGAACGCGGAAGCAGTTGCAGGAAGACTTCCAGATCCTGGAACGACGGAATCATCTTCTCGATGCCCACCAGCGTAATCAGTACCTCCGGCAGAGTGACGCACATACGTCCGTTGCCCTCAGACTCGACCACGCAGACGGAACCAGTTTCGGCGATGGCGAAGTTGGCCCCGCTCACGCCAATCTTGACGCGCAGGAAGCGGTCGCGCAGATACCGGCGAGCTGCGGCGGCCAGTTCCTCCGGTTGCTCGGTCAGCTCGGCGCGGTGCATCTTCTTGCGGAAGATATCGCGAATCTCAAAGCGGTTGCGGTGCAGCGCAGGCACAACGATGTGCGATGGTTCGTCGTCGCCCAGTTGCACAATCATGTCGGCCAAATCGGTCTCGTGCGGCGTAATGCCCGCGGCGTGCAGCGCGGGGTTCATCTGCACCTCGTCGGAGGTCATGGTCTTGACCTTGATGACCTCGTCGCCGCCGTACTGCTGTATCAGCGAGATGGCGATGGCGTTGGCCTCGTCGGCGTCGCGCGCCCAATGCACCGTGCCTCCGGCCGCCGTGCAGTTGCGTTCGAACTCGATGAGGTAGCGGTCCAGATGGGCGAGCGTTTGCTCCTTGATCTCATGCGCGCTCTGTCGCAGATGCTCCCAGTCCGGCATCTCGGCCACACGGAGCGCGCGCTTGTTGCGGATGACATCCGTGGCATGATGAACGTTCTTGCGCAGTTGCTCGTTCTGGAGCGCACACTTGGCTGCCACGGGAAACTCCGGCGCCTTGGCGGTCTTGCCCACGCGGATGCTCATCGCGCCCCTCCCTGCGCCGCCAGGATGGAGGCGATGTGCAGCGTGCGGATTGCAGAGCCGGCGCGATGCAGCCCGCCGTAGAGATGCATCAGGCAGGAGTTGTCCACCGCCGTGACGACCTCCGGCGCTACGCTCACGATGTTGGCCTGCTTCGCTTTCAGCATGGCGCCGGAGACATCGGCGTTCTTGACGGCAAACGTCCCCCCGAATCCGCAGCACTGCTCCCGGTCGGGAATCTCCACCAGTTCCAGCCCGCGCACCGCGCGCAGTAGCCTGATTGGCACATCTCCCAGATGCAGCACTCGTACGGAATGGCACGACGCGTGATACGCCACACGATGCGCGAAGGTTGCGCCCACGTCCTCCACGCCCAGCCGGTTCACCAGCAGCTCGCTGAACTCGTGGATGCGCGGCAGCAGACTGCGTACCTCGGCAAGAAATGCCGCGTCGTTCGACGCTTCGGCAATCATCTCGTAGTGCTCGCGCATCATGGAGACGCAGGAGGATGAGGGCACGCAGACCGCTTCCGCATCGCGAAAGGTCTGCACAAAGCGGCGCACAATGGGCACTGCCTCGCGGTGGAATCCGGTGTTGTAGTGCATCTGGCCGCAGCAGGTCTGCTCCATGGGGAAGGTAACGGTGTGTCCCAGCCGCTCCAGTACCTGCGTCACCGCAATCCCCGTCTCCGGAAACAGCGTGTCGTTATAGCAAGCGACAAACAGTGCGATGCGCACAGATCCCTTTCGTTGTTCCTCGCCTATGCTCTATCCGTCCGAAATCGTGTCGTTCATTGTCCCATCCATCTTACTGGCATTCCGGTGTCAGCCTTCCCTTCACAGCTCCTGGCAGTCTTTCTCGCCTGCTTTGCTGTGTGCCTGGGATTTAGGGAGACAGCCTACCGCTTCCCCGCTCTTGGCTCATCCTGCAATCGTGTCCAGTTGCGCGGCCATCTTCACGTCGTTCTCCGTGATGCCGCCTGCATCGTGCGTCACCAGCCCCAAACGCACTCGGTTGTAGCGAATATCAATGTCCGGATGATGTCTCGCCGCCTCCGCCGCCTCCGCTACTCGGTTCACAAACTGCATCGCGTCGGCAAAGTCGGCAAACTGCATCTCCCGCACCAGCGCTCCGTCTTCGATCTTCCACTTCGGCAGCGCCTTCAGTCGCTGCACCAGTTCCGCGCCCGTCACTCTCTCCATGGCTTCATCCTCGGTGTGTGTTTCTCCCCATTGGATGTGTTCGCTTCATGGAGACACTCATCGTTCCCGGGGTATTTCTTTCAGCAAACTCCACCATCGTGAAATTGCACCAATACCAGTGCGTTTTCACCCAAGATTCGGAAACCCCAGACAGATTCCCCGCTGCGCACCCCATGCTTTCACCATCAAATCACCACGATTTCACCATGATTCCACCGTCAAAAACCAGCGTTTTACCGCCGGTAAACCATCGCCCCGCCGCGGATTGTCACCTCGACCCGCCCAGGCAGGTCCCATCCATCGAACGGCGAATTCCGCGACTTCGACCACGATTCCGCCGTGCGGAAGGTCCACTCCCGCCCCGCGTCAAACAGCACCACGTCCGCCGCCGCGCCCACCACCAGCCCGCCCAAACCCTTCAATCCAATGGCCCTTGCCGGCCCCGTGCTCAACAGATGCACCACCCGCTCCAGCTTCATCCCATGCTTCCCATGCAACAATTTCAGGCTCAATCCCAGTGAAGTCTCCAGCCCCGTGATCCCGTTGGCCGCCCGCTCGAACTCCACTTCATTCTCGTGCGCCGCGTGCGGCGCGTGGTCCGTCGCAATCGCGTCAATCGTCCCGTCCAACAGCCCTTGAATCATCGCGTTACGGTCTTCCTCGCTCCTCAGCGGAGGATACATCTTGGCGTGCGTGTCGTAGTCCCCCACCGCCTCATCCGTCAGCGTGAAGTGGTGCGGTGCCACCTCGCACGTCACCCACAAACCCTCTGATTTCGCTTGCTTTACCGCCTCCAGCGCCCGCGCCGTCGAAAGGTGCGCCACATGCAAATGTGGCCGCATCCCCTTGTCCGCCGCCATAATTTCGCGCACCAGCCGCAGGTCCCGCTCCACGATAGCCGCTTCCGCTTCAACAAGATACCCCCTCAACCCCAGCCGGAACGCCACCGGCCCCGCGTTCACGCTGCACCCCCCCGTCAGCCGCGTGTCCTCCGCATGCTGGATCACCGGCAGCCCCAGTCGCGTCGCCGCCACCAGCGCCCGCCGCATGATTTCGTCTTCCAGAATCGGCTTCCCGTCATCCGAAACCCCAACCGCGCCAGCAACTTGCATCTTGTCGTACTCGGTCAGCTCCTCCCCCAGGCTCCCCACCGTCGCCGCCGCCACCGGAAACACGTTCACCACCGCCCTCCGCGCCGGCTCCAGCATCCACCGCGTTATCTCCGGCTCCCCGTTCACCGGCGTGGTGTTGGGCATGCAGCACACGCTGGTGAAGCCCCCTGCCGCCGCCGCCGCCGTCCCCGTCGCTATCGTCTCCTTGTACCCCTGCCCCGGCTCGCGCAGGTGCACGTGGATGTCCACAAACCCAGGCGCCACAATGAGTTCCGAGGCGTCAATCACCGTCGCCGCCTGCCCCCTGGGGATGCGCCCCGGCTCCTCAATCGCCGCCACCAACCCGTCCTTGAGCAGCACGTCGCGCTCCGCGTTCACGCCCGTGGACGAATCCACCACCCTCCCCCCGCGTATCAAAATCGCCTTCACGCTCATCCCCGCCCCCCTGTCTGTAAAGCCCTTACCAGCAACGACATACGTATCGCAACCCCATGCCGCACCTGCTCCGCTATCATGGACTGCGGACCGTCGGCCACCTCGCTGGTAATCTCAAGCCCGCGGTTGATCGGCCCCGGATGTAACACACAGGCCTTGGGCGCGTAGAGCGCAAGTCGTTCATTGTGCAGTTGATAGCGATCCGTATACTCCGCCAAGTCCAGTTGCAGCCCCGCCAACCGCTCTTTCTGGATACGCAGCATCATCACCACATCGGCCTTCGCCAAGGCCTTGTCAAAGTCCCGCTCGATGCTGACACCGCGCCCTATGGTTACCGCATGCTCCGGCAGCAATTCCGGTGGCCCGCAGAAGACAACACGAGCCCCTAACCGAGGCAGCAGCAACGAGTTGGAGCGCGCCACGCGGCTGTGCAGGATGTCTCCCGTGATGACCACGGTGACGCCGCGCAGTGTGGTGCGTGAAATCGCCCCGCGCCGCGCCGCCGGCGCCAACCGCAACCGCGCCAGAATAGTCCGTAGATCGAGCAGCGCCTGCGAGGGATGCTCATGCATGCCGTCACCGGCGTTCAGCACCGGTAACCCCGTGGCCCTGGCCAGCAGATACGGCGCCCCCGAGCTTAAGTGCCTTAGAATGATGCACTCAGCGCCCAGCGCGCGCAGCGTGATGCCCGTGTCCTTGAGCGATTCGCCCTTCTCGATGCTCGACGACTTGTCGCTGACCAGCGTGGTGACCACGCCCAGCGACTTGGCCGCCAGCTCGAAGCTGGTACGGGTGCGCGTGCTGGACTCGTAGAAAAGCAGCGCCGCCTTGCGCCCGTCCAACAGCTTGGCGCGCTCCCGAGGCCGTGCAGCCTCCAGCTCCGTGGCCGCGGCCAGAATGCTGGATACATCGTCCAAGGTGAGATGGTTGACCGAGAGCAGCGAACCAGCCGGATAGTCGTTTATAGCAACGGCGCTGCTCGCCGCCGGTACGCCCGCCGGCCTCGCGCTACGGGTTGCTCTCTTCTTGCCCGCCATGCCTCGGCCTGTTGTTGTTGCCGCTTAGTCGCGTTCCACCAGAAGCACCTGCTCGCTCTGGTCAATCTCCTGCAGTTTCACTTCGATGATCTCTTTGTCCGTGGTCTGCACCTTGCGGCCAATGAAGGTGGCCTCGATGGGGAGTTCACGGTGACCGCGATCGATGAGCACCAGCAACTGCACGCTACGCGGCCGGCCGTGGTCGAAGAGCGCATCCAGCGCGGCGCGGATGGTGCGGCCCGTGTAAAGCACGTCATCCATCAGAACAATGTCGCGGTCGGTAACGTCGAAGCCTATGGCGCCGGGATGCACCACCGGGCGCACATCGTACGTGGTAAGGTCGTCGCGATAGAAGCTGATGTCGAGCACGCCGGTGTCCACCGGACGCTTCTCAATCTGCTCGATGCTCTTGGCGATGCGCTGGGCCAGCGGCACGCCGCGGCGCTTGATGCCCACCAGTCCAAGGTTGTTGCTGCCGTTGTTCTTCTCCACCACCTCGTGAGCCAAACGCACCAGGGTGCGTTCAATCTCCGAGGCGGACATCAACCGGGCTTTTTCACGCAGAATAGCTTTGCTCTTGTCGCTCATAGGATTGTGCTGATGATACGTTCAGGCGCTGCTGGGACGCAACGGTTTTGACTGTGGAAGAGTCGGCGTCAGGCTTGCGGGCGCCGTAGCCGGGTGGGACGCAGCCAGCCCAGCAGCGTCCCGAAGAGGAGACAGTAAATGGTCAGAACGAGGCCCGCCAGCAAGCTACTCAGTAGCGACCCGGCGGCCCGACCGTCCGGCGTCTGAAAGAAGGCGAACCAGTGTTGCACCAGCAGCGCCGCGTCCGGGTTGGCCGTGGCTGGCATGTGCTGCATAGCCAAATTCAGCGATTCGGCCAGCGCTTGATCCATCTGCGCACCCCTGTGCAGCAGATAGCGCTCCACTAACTCGGACCCCGTGTCCACCAGGGAAATGACCATCGATAGGGCTATCCCCAGCACCAGCCCGATGCGCGCCCCCACGCCGGCGCCCATGGGCATATCGGGAACGCTGCGCTGGTAGAAGCTCAGGCAGAGTGTTGGAGCCAGCAGAATGAGGATGGTGCTGAAAAAGCCGAAGAACGGCAGATAGCCGCCCAGCCCAGAACAGGTCCCTGCAGCCAGTGCCACAATCATTGCCAAGCGCAGCACAACTCGCCAACGAATGCCACGTACGCCCAGAGGCGCTGTCGAGGCGGAGTTGGGAACGGCGGCTGTCGAGGTCTGCTGTTCGCCCAGCCTCCCTGTTGCCTCTTCGCCGAGCACCAACTGCGGCGCTCCGCATTGGGAGCAAAAGAGCTGTAGTTCGGCTAACGACGAGCCACAGCGATGGCAGTTGTGTTGTGTAGAGTCCATATCCCTGAAAGTTAGTGTACCGCCCCTGCCGACGCATTTCCCTGCCCCATCATGTGCTGCTTGTCCTATACTGCTTGGCATACCAGTGAATGGCATGGCCCCGAAGACGCCAACCCGCAAACGCGCCGCCAAGGCGCTCACTCCCTCGCAGATTCCCGACAAGCTCTACTTCCGCATCGGTGATGTGTCCCAGATGTGCGCCGTGCCCGCCTATGTGCTGCGCTTCTGGGAGAGCGAGTTCCCCCAGTTGAAGCCCAACAAGGGCGGCACCGGCCAGCGGCTCTACCGTCGCCGCGACGTGGAGAATGTTCTCACCATCAAGCGTCTGCTCTACGACGAGGGCTACACCATCCCCGGTGCTCGCCAGGCGCTCAAGGACGAACAGAAGCAACACGCGGCGGAACTGCCCTTTGCTGAGCGCGGCCGCAACCTTCAGATGGACAAGCAGATGCAGAAGCTACGCAAGGAGTTGCGCGAGATTCTGGAGATGCTCTCCTCAAAGGCGCCGGTCACTCAGCTTACCTCCTCGCGACTGCGTCAGCGTCCCAAGCCGCAGGCCGTGCCTTCACCCGAGCGCAATCTCTTCCAGCAGTGAGGTTCCGTCCCAACTGACATTTATGTCCACCGTTCACACCATTCCGCCCGCCGATTCCAGAAGCCCCCATACAACCAACGGCGGTTGCCGCAACTGCGGCGGGCGACGCTTTCACCGCTCCACGCTGCGCTCCTTCGACTTTATCCAATTGCTGGGTCTGCGCTATCCCGTGCGCTGTGTGCGCTGTAGCCAGCGCCAGTACGTGGACTTCCTGACGGCCAGTCTGGTCTATCCCACCAAGGGGCAAGCACAGTCACGCCGCCGCCCGCGCCAGAACTGGCGCCAATGGACCAGCGGCTCCGACGCCAAGACCATCGAGAAGCTCTTCGGCGAAGATAAACCCGACGTCCGCTGACTGCGCTCCTTCGCGAGATACAATCAAGCCACTGCAATGTCCTCCGACCTCTCGTCTGCGCCCGATTCCATGGAAGATGACGCCTCATCGGCCCCCGTGCAGGCCACAGCCGCCGGGCCACTGCGCTGGCTGCGCCTTTCGCACAAGCACAGCGCCTTCTCCGCCACACTGCTGCTGATGTCCTCCACAGGACTTTCGCTCGCCATTGGTTTGGTGCGCGACGCCATCATCGCCAAGCTTTACGGGGTTAGCGGCGCCGCTGACGCATACCGCGCCGCCTTCGTGCTGCCCGACATGATTAATTACTTCCTGGTCGGCGGCGTCGCCTCCATCACTTTCGTCACCATTCTCAGCCGCTACCGCGAGCAGGGCCGCGAACGCGAAGGCGAGGATGCGCTGGCCAGCATCCTGACCATGATGCTGGTAGTCCTCGGCGCCGGCGTGCTGGTGGCGGCGTACTATGCCCGCGGCTACGTGGCCTGGTGGTTCAACGGTTTTTCGCCGGAGAAGATTACGCTCGCCACCCACATGACGCGCATCCTGCTGCCCGTGCAACTCTTCTTCTTTGCCGGCGGCGTTCTGTCTTCGGTGCTGCTGGTGCGCAAGCAGTTCGCTTACCAAGCAATCACGCCCCTCATCTACAACCTTGGCATCATCTTTGGCGGCGTGGCCTTTGCGCGCTCGCTGGGCGTAACCGGACTGGCCGTCGGCGCCTTGCTGGGTGTCATCGCAGGGCCCTTTCTGCTCAATCTCTACGGCGTATGGCGCATCGGATTTCGCCTGCGATTTTCACTCCACTGGGCGCATCCCGGTCTCGTCGAGTGGGTCAAGCTTTCGCTGCCGCTGATGCTCGGCGTATCGCTGGTCTCCTTCGACGCCTGGATTATCGCCCACTTTGCATCGCACGGCTCCGGCGATATCGCCCGCCTCTACAACGCCAAGCGCCTCTTTACTGCTCCTGCGTCGCTCATCATGTCGGCTGGCGTGGCCTCCATGCCCTTCTTCGCATCGCTCATTCAGGGTGGCAAGCAAGAGGAGTTCGCGCGCACAGTCAATTCCACGGTCTCGCGCCTTATCGCACTTTCGTTGCTTGTCTCCGCGTGGATGATAGGACTGGCGCTGCCGCTTACCAATCTTCTGCTGCGCCACGGCGCCCTGAAGTCGGCCGATGCCACACTCATCGCCGTCTACCTCTCCGGTTTCTCCGTTTCGCTGCTCTTCTGGTCGTCGCAGAACATCTACGGCCGCGCCTTCTATGCCGCCGGCAACACGCTGACGCCAATGGTGGCTGGAACACTGATCGTGCTGGCGTCTTTGCCCATGTACTGGTGGCTCTATCGCGCGCATGGTTCCTTGGGACTCGTGCTTGCGTCGAACATCGGCATTCTGGCGCATACGCTCACGCTCGCCCTTCTGCTCGACCGCAGCGGTCTGGCTCCGCTGCGCGGCCTGGACTGGGCCGAAATCTTCCGGGCACTGGTGGCCGCACTCGCCAGCCTGGCTGCGCTTCTTGGCCTGCGCCATCTGATGACCGCGCCGCTTGGTTTCATTGCAAACTTCGTTGCGTTATTGTCCGGTACTGTGCTGTGGCTGGCAATCAGTTGGCTTGTGCTCCGGCTTACCCACTCCCATCTGCCGCAATTGCTTCTTGAACTCCGCCGCAGAAAGCAATCGGCCCCAGCATAGAGCCGGGGCCGTTGGGGTTTGTGCGCTTCCTGTGTTGTTACTCGGAGATCTTCAATGGCAGCGACGGTTCAGCCGCCTCCTTGCCGCCGCCCGGCTTGCGGATGTCGATGCCACCCTTGAAGTAGGCGCCATCCTCGATGCTGATGCGCTGCGCGATGACGTCGCCTGTCAGTGAACCTTCGCTGCGGATATCCACGCGGTCGCTGGCGGTGATGTTGCCCTTCACTTTACCCAGCACCACCACTTCGCGCGCTGTGATGTTGGCTGCCACCTGACCATTGCGGCCGACGGTGACGCGGTTGCCCGGCAGGCTGATGGATCCCTCCACCCGGCCGTCCACATACAGCGACTCCGAGCCGCTCACCTCGCCTTTGACCATCAGCGACTTGCCGATGGTGGCCTGATCGCCGGCTCCGTTGGCAGATGTCGGGGCCGTAGGCCGTGCCGGAGTGACAGGCTCATAGCTGGGAATGGCAGGTGAGGGCTGTGCAGGGCGCAGCGGTTCCGGTACGGGAACGCTGCTGGAGTTAGAGGCGGGCTTCCACATGGAGAATCCATTTCCTTTCGGCAGATGGTTGCCGTCATTGTTACCCCGCCATCTTACGTCGGGGAGGGACCGGCTTGCCTGACACAATCGTAAATCCTTCTCGCAATCCGTGCAGCGTGTGGCCCTGTGCAGATGGTGGAAATCCGCTGATGCCGACGTATCAATTTGCGTTGCCGCTACCATTCCAGCGGGTACGATAGGTCTGTGCCCGCCCCCCGCCGCCCACACCGCCCTCAGCCGTCCGGCAAGTCGTCCAGCCGCGACAATCTGGTCACGGGTCGGCTTGACCTGCATCGCGATGGATATGGGTTTGTTCGCCCCCAGAGTGCCGGAGCGGAGCGCAATCACGACATCTTCATCCCCCCCCACGCATTGAACGGCGCCATGCAGGGCGACCAGGTGCTGGCCGAACTCGACCCACCCAACCGCGACGGGCGCCTATCGGGACGGGTGATGCGAGTACTCACCCGCCATAATGCGACCGTCGTAGGCATCTTCCATTACGCACGCCACGATCGCCGCGACCCGAGTGGATTGCTGCTGCGTCGCGGTTACTACGTCACCCCGCTCGACGAGCGCATGCAACAGCCCATCTACATCCCCGACGGGGAGAAGCTGCCCGATGGCGTGGCGACTCCGCACCGCGTACTCGGAACCGAGGCCATCGCGCAGGCCGCTCACGGCGACTCCATCGACGGCCTGGCCGTCGACGTGGAGATTCTGAACTGGCCCACACCTACAATGCCGACGCGCGGCCGCATCCTCGAGGTGCTCGGCGACCAGAACGCCTTCGGCGTGGACGTCGAGATCATCATCCGCAAGCACCATCTGCCGCATATCTTCCCGGATAGCGTGTTGGCTGAGGCGCGCACCTCCGCCGAGAACACCGTGGCCGCGCTGCCACCGGATGAACTCATCCGCCGCCGCGACTTCCGCAATCTGCCCATCGTCACCATCGACGGCGAGACGGCACGGGACTTCGACGATGCCGTGCTCGTCCGTTCTTTGCCCAACGGCAACCATGAATTGCAGGTGCACATCGCCGACGTGGCGCACTACGTGCGCCCCGAAACTGCTCTCGACTTGGAGGCACGCCTGCGCGGCAACTCCGTCTACTTTCCCGACCGCGCCATTCCCATGCTGCCGCAGGAGCTCTCGACCGGCATTTGTAGCCTGCGGCCGGATGAAGACCGCCTGGTGATGAGTTGCCTGATGGAGATCGACGCGCAGGGCGAGGTTCTGGGCTACGAGATTTGCGAAGGCATCATCCGCTCCGCACGGCGCATGACTTACAACCAGGTGCAGGCCGTGCTGGACGGCGACGCTGCCATGCGAACCGAGTTTGCCCCTCTCATCACGGAGTTCGAGCGCATGGAGCTTTTGTCGCACCTGCTCAACACCAAGCGGCGGCGGCGCGGCTCCATTGACTTCGACCTGCCCGAACCCATCATCCACTTCGACCCGCTCGGCAACATGCTCAGCATCGTGCGTTCGGAGCGCAAGTGGGCGCACCGGCTCATCGAGGAGTTCATGCTGGCCGCCAACGAGTGCGTCTCCACGTGGATTGAGAGCCAGGGCGTGGGCAGCATCTTCCGCATCCACGAACAGCCAGAACCGCGGCGCATCGTCGAGTTCGAGGAGCAGGCCGCGGCCTTCGGTTATTCGCTCGGGCTGGGCGCGCTGCCGGTGAAGAAGGTTGTCACGCGCGGCGACCGGCGCGCCTCGCAGCGCTCCGGAAGAAAACCGCAACAGCAGGAGATTGTCGGCGACATTCCCGTCTCGCCCAAGATGTACCAGAAGCTGACCGACAAGATTGCCGGCAAGCCCGAAGAGCGCATCCTCGCCTTCTTGCTGCTGCGTTCGCTGCAGCAGGCGCGCTACAGCGAGCAGAACCAGGGACACTTTGCGTTGGCGGCGCCCAGTTACACGCACTTCACCTCGCCCATTCGCCGCTATCCCGACCTCGTCATTCATCGCATCCTCAAGTCACTGCTGCATGCCCACGCAAACCCGCGCGGCGGCGCGGTGTTCAGCGATGCGCCTTCACCGTGGCAGGCGGAGCCCCACATCACGCCGCGCAAGCGCATCCATCCGAACGAGGACAGTCCGATTCCCGCTGCCGAGCTGCGCGCCATCGCCGACGAGTGCAGCCAGACCGAGCGTAGCGCCGACGACGCCGAGCGCGAGCTGATGGAGTGGAAGAAGATCAAGTTCATGCAGGACCGCGTCGGCGAGGACTTTGACGCCATGATCACCTCCTGTACGCGCTTCGGCTTTTTCGTGGAGCTGGAGGAGCTGTTCATGGAGGGGTTGGTCCCCATGGGGTCGCTCGCGGACGATGACTACACCTACCGCGAGAACACGCGGCAGATTGTGGGCAACCGGACGGGGCGGGCGTACCGTATGGGGCAGAAAGTGCGTGTGCTGCTGGACCGCGTGGACCGGCAGCAGCGACGGCTGCAGTTCGCGGTGCTGCCGCCGGAGGGTGAGGTGCGGCGGGCGGTGCAGCACCCCAGAAATCCGGAGCGACAGGTGCGCTCCGGCAAACGTCGCAAGCGCGAGCGGAACCAGAAGGCCAAGGCGCGGGGGCGGCGGCCCAAGCGTTAAGCACGTGCATCGCGGGCGGTTGCGGCGGCATCGAATACAATCAGTACAGACACCACACAAGAGGAGAGCACCGCGATGGCACACATGGTCTTCTGCGCCAAGTACAAGGCTGAGATGGAAGGATTGGATGAGCCGCCGTTCGACTCCGACTTCGGGCAGAAGATCTACAAGAGCGTGTCAAAGAAGGCGTGGGGAGAGTGGGTGGAGCGGCAGAAGATGCTGCTGAACGAGTACCGTTTGCAGCCGTGGACGCGCGAGGCGCAGGAGTTTCTGGTGGAGCAGATGAACGAGTTCTTCTTTGGGGCGGGCGGGCAACTGCCGAAGGAGTTCGTCGCACCCAAGGCCTAACGGGCGCGGTATACTAACATCTGCACTGCTGGCCGGATTTTGGGCCGGCAACATGAGTCGGGACGTGGCGCAGCCTGGTAGCGCGCACGCTTGGGGTGCGTGAGGTCGCTGGTTCGAATCCAGTCGTCCCGACCATTTACAGCAATAGCGTTCAGCATATCGACCACGCGAAGGCGTGGTTTTTTTGTACGCAGCTCTGGAGATGCCCGCCTTAGCGATGGATAAGTGCTTCTTTTTTTATTGGAGATAATGGGCTTGGCGACTGCTCATGGCGCCAATCTATCCGTGTTGCAGGTCAATAACTAGACAGCAAAGGACTGAGAGGAAAAAAGAGGCCCTCGGGGGACGAGGGCAGTTCTTTGCTCTGGTTCCATGATTGCGGAGTGGAAAGGAAGGTACACCAAGATACTTGGAGTGGAGAATGAGTATGCTATCCCCGCTCCATTATCTCCAATAATCGCAACCTCATCAGCGCTCGTGGAACATGGCCATCGCCTCAATCTCCACCAGCAACTCCGGCCGGCAGAGCTTGGCCTCGATGCCAGTGGATGCAGGGAACGGATTGAGACCCTGCTCGGCGAAGAACTCGTTGCGGCCCAGATTGAACTCCTTGTAGTCGCGGTCAATGTCGCGCAGATAGCAACGCGTACGCACCACATCCTTCCAGGTGGCGCCCTCGGCGGCCAGCAGCCCGGTGATGTTGTCGAAGGTGCGGCGCAACTGGGCGCGAAAGTCGCCCACATGGACCGTGTTGCCCTGCCCGTCAATACTGGCGGTGCCGCTGATCAGCAGCGTCACCACGCCGTTGCACTCCAGACGTAGCCCGCGGCTGAACGCGCTGCCGTAGTCGTAGGCTTCGTCGAGCACGTTCAGGTTGGTGATGGCGCGGCGCGCAATCGGCGTGTGGGTGTTGTTAGCGGTTTCGACTGGAACGGGCATCTGAATCCTCTCCGGGTTGAGTGATGGTTGCGCCGTCACGGGTGCGACGGCAGGGACGCGCTCTGGTTTGCCGGTGGTACGCGCGCGGGTGCAAAGACTTCAAACGGTATGGCGGGCAGCAACTCCGACGTCGTTTGCTTCTTGCCCTTGTTGCTGGTGTTCGGGCGGTCCACCGTGGCGCTCAACAGCAGGTTGCCGCGCAGGCCGGCCTTGGCCTTGTCGCCGTCGGCGCGCAGGTGGATGGTTACGCCGCCATCGGCGTAGGGGGATACATGGTCCACGCTCACGCCGGCGGGCGGATCGCTCAGCTCAAAGTGCACGCGCGCACCCAGTTCCGCCGTCATGTTGATCTTCACTCCAACCATCCCTCCCGCAAAAAGCGCAATAGCGTGGTCGGAGTGGATGGCCCACGTGTCCAACTGGCGTTGTCTGCCGGTGACGGTCACGGTCAGTTCGCCGGTGGTGACCAGATGGTGGTAGAAGAAGGCCTGCTCGCGGTCGTCCGCCGCCACGCTCATGCGCCGCACGTCGTGTCCGCCGATGGTGGCAAAGCCAGCGAATGCTAGTCGGCTCGTGCGCGGCGCCGCAGACTCGTACGGCACGTCGAGCGTCATATTGGCCTTCGTCTGTCCGCTCGGAACCACGCCGCCGCTCAACTGGAATCCCGGCGGGGCATCCTTCAGCTTCACCAGCACGTCGCCGTCAAATCCGCCGCGCCGCAGCACGTGTACTTGGATGGGCACAATCTGTCCGGCCCGCACGTTCACGCTGGAGGGAACCACGCGCAGCTCAAAGTCCGGATTCGGATGGCTGACGTGCAACCGATACGCAAACTCCGGCCCGCCCTTGCCCACGCTGTCGCCCAGTCGCAAGTAGTAGGTGCCGTCGGCGGGCAGTTTGTAGCGGATGAGCGAGTCCGCATGGTCGGTCATCAATCCCTCGCTCTCGTCCACAAAGTCGTCGTTCGTTGCTAGCGCTTTTCCGCTCGCGTCCGTCAGCGTCAGCACCGAATCCAGCGGCGAGCCCAGCCGCCGCGCATAGACCTCCGCCTCGATGACGTCCGCCGCATGCCCTCGAAATTGGAAGTACTCCCACTCGCCCGGTCGCGCCACGCGCCCGTTCACAATCACAGGCACCGGAATCTTCTGTGCCGCGGTGCGCGTGTGGTTCTCCTCGCGGGCCTGCGTCTCCGGCAGTGTGTCCAGCGCAAACGGCCGCGCCGTGAACTCCTCCTCGCCCGGCGAAAGCAGCTCCATGCCCTTGTCCTTGTCGCGCGACCGCTCCGTGAGCCGTGTCTGCGCCAAATTCACGCCCGTGAACTCCACCGTCGTCTTCGCTCCCGCGCGCCCGCCCAGCGGATACATCGCCGTCACAAACGGAATCTCCCCAATCGCCAGCCGATACACAAAGTCCTCGCGCCCGCGATAGATCGAGTCATGAATGGACACCGTGTACTGTCCGTCGGCCGGCGCGTCGTACAGCATCACCGGATCGGGATGATAGCTGTAGTGGTCGGCATACGTTATCTCGCGCCCATCCGGCCCGTACAGCGTCAGCGACGCCTGAAACCATCCCGGCACCGCGTCCGCAATGTACGGAATAATCTCCCGCGCGCTGGCCGCTATCACCAGATGCTCGCCCTTGTGCGCCTTGAAGCGGTACGTGTCCACGCCGCCCTGCTCAATCTGCCCGTTCACCAGAATGGGCGTGTCCACCTCCACCGCCGGTGTGGCCGGCACCGCCGCCTGCTGCTGCGGATTGCTGAGGATGCGCTTCAGCGCGCCCGGCTCGGCCAGCGCCGCCATCTCCTCCTTGCTCACCAGACCCGCCGGCGTCTTGGACCACTCCGGCAGATGTCCCACATAAAAGTACAGCGGGTTGGTGATGCCGTTCTGTGTCTGCATGCGCAGCTCGCGGCGGCCGCTGGGCGCGTTGTCGGCAATGCGCACTGTCACGTGCACCATCTCCGCAATGGCCGGATTGATGGTGCGCCGCTGCTTCTGGAAGAGCGCCAGCTTCACGCGGATGTCGCGCACCTCCTGCTCGTCCGCGTCGGTCCATCGCGCGCCCTTGGCATTGTTGGCGTCCATCGCGCTGGTGCGCTTCTCCATCAACTCCTTCATGCGGTCGCGCAACTGGCTGGCCTGGTTGGGCGGCAGCGGCCGCGTGTACTCGCCCACCGTGATGCGCACGCCCTCGCCGGTTAGTAACACGCCGTTCACTCCGTTCAAATACTGCCCGCCCACCACCGCTTCAAAGCTCGTGCCCTGCTTTCCTCCAGCCGGATACACATAGCCCGCATGCGGCGTCCCCTGCTGCGCCGCGGCTGTAAGCGCAGCGCCGCACAACACGATTGCGAATTGGAGCTTCCCTCGCATCACACCAGTTCTTTCAATAATCCAGCCTGCGGCAGTGCCTCGTCGCGGTTGGGCATCACGTGCGTGTCCAGGCCCTCGGGGTGCGGCAGCTTCGCGTCCGCCGGAATGCCGAGTTGCCGGTAGATGCTGCCGATAAGGTCCAGCGGATACACGGGCCGCGAGCGCACCTCCTCGCCGCGCGCGTCCGAGCTGCCCACCACATGGCCGCCGTGGAATCCCCCTCCTGCCACCAGCGCCGTGAAGACCTGTCCCCAGTGGCCGCGCCCGCCGTTCCATGGAGCCTCCCACGCCACCTTGGGCGTACGTCCAAACTCGCCGCAGTACCACACCACGGTGGAATCCAGCAGCCCGCGGTCGCTCAGGTCCTGCAACAGCGTGGACAATCCCTTGTCCATCTCCGGCACGCGCCGCCGCATGGTCTGGAAGTTCTCCTTGTGCGTGTCCCATCCGCCCGTGTAGTTGATGGTGATATAGGGCACGCCCTTCTCCACCAGCCGCCGCGCCACCAGGCACGATTGCCCAAACGTCGTGCGCCCGTAGCGGTCGCGCAGCTCGTCCTTCTCCTCGCTCAGGTCAAAGACCTTGCCCGCGTCGCCCAGTATCAGTTCGTACGCCTCCTGCTCGGTGCGGCTCAGATCGGCCACCTGCGGGTCGTCCTTCAACGCATGCCCCAGCGAGTCCATCTGGTGCAGCAGGTTGCGGCGGTCGCGCTGCCGCTGGTCGCTCACTCCGGGCACAATCACGCCCTCCACCGCAAAGCGCGTCTGCGCCGGGTCTCCTCCGGTGGCGAACGGCTTGTACTGCGGCCCCAGGAATCCGCACTCCGAGAAGCGCCCCTGCGGCTCGGTCAGCACAATGTATGGCGGTATCAGGCTCTTGTATCCTGCGCGATACCCGCGGAAGTAGCTCACCACCGCCCCCACGTTGGGGAACGAGGTGTGCCCGCCGCTCAGTCGTCCCGTCTGCACCGTGTACGACGCCGTCTCGTGCGCGTTCAGCCCGTGCGTCATGCTGCGGATGAGCGAGTACTTGTCGGCCTGTTTCGCCAGCAGCGGCATCAGCTCGCCGATGCGCAGGCCGCTCACGTTCGTCTCAATGGGATGATCCAGCGGCCCCGAGTAGTCCGACCCCGCCTCCGGCTTCGGATCAAACGTGTCCAGATGCGCCGGCCCGCCCCACATCCATATCTGGATCACGGACTTCGCGCGCCCGGGCGTCGCCACCGGAGCGGTCGTCGTCGCCCACGCCGGCAGGCTGAACCCGCGCGCCATCAGCGACGCCGCCGCCAGAAACGTGCCATGCATCACCTCGCGCCGGTTCATGTGGCCGATCCCCGGTTCGTTCATCAGTACGTCGGTCTGTGCCTCATCGTGTTTCATGGCGGTCTCCTTCAGTGCCGGTACAGGAACTCCGTGCTGTTAACGATGGCCCAGGCCAGGTCGGTGGCGCCGTCGTTGCGGTTGCCCGCCGCCAGCCGCTTCAGCGCCACAGCGCGCTCCTCGGCGGTCGGGTAGCGGGAGAGAAACGTGAGATAGAGCGAGTTGACGAGTTCTTCCGGATTGCGCGCGCTGCTCTCCAACGCCAGCATCGCCGGCCCCTTCTGCAGCTTGTTCAGGATGTGCGACGAGTTCAGCATGTGCAGCCGCTGCGAATCCGTGAACGAGTTGTTGCGCTCCGATTGCAGCCCCGTGTCGCGCGCCGGCTTGCCAAACTGCTCCAGAAACGCGCTGGAGATGCTTCCGTCCGGCAGCCCGATGGCGCGCTGCCCCGCGGGCATATAGGTGTACGGCTCGGGAATGGCGCTGGAGTAATCCTCGCTGGTCCCAGTCGTCTGGCACAGCGCGTCAATCAGCACCTCGGCGTCCAGCCGCCGCGGCGCGTAGCTCGCAAAGTGTGCGCGGCTGCGCTCCGCCTCTCCGCGCGGCAGCGACGACAGTTGGTACACCTCGCTCGTCAGTATCTCGCGATAGATGAGCTTCAGGCTGTAGTGGTTGTGCTCCAGCTCTCCGGCCAGATAGTTCAGCAGCGCCGGATCCTCCGGCGGAGTGCCTCCCGCAATCTCGTCAGGATCCGCCGTGAGGGAGCGCCCCATCAGCCAGTACCACACGCGGTTGACGATGGCTCTGGCAAAGTACGGATTGCCCGGCGTCGTCAGCCAGTTCGCAAACACCTCCCGCGGATCCGTGTCGGCCTCCAGTTGCACATGCGTCCCGTCCGGAAGAACCGCCGCCCGCGGCAGCGCCACGGCGGCCAGCTCCGCGTCCGTGCGCTTGCTCGCTCCGGCCATTCCCGCCGAGTCGAAGAACACAATCTCCTCCTTCCACTCCATGGTGGACTTGTACCCCACATGCGCGAAGAACACGGACATCTGGTCCAGCTTCTGCGTCGGCCAGCTCTCGGCGCGCGTGCCCATCCAGGTCAGCGCCACGGTGCTGGCGATCGACTTCGGGTCGCGTCCCTGCATGGCGCGGTAGAAGTTCACCGGCGCAACGCGGAAGTTGCTCCCGCTGCTGGTCAGCAGCTCCCGCGCAAACTGGTCGTAAGGCTTGTCGTCGTGCAGCGCCTCGCGTATCCAGTGGTGGTAGCCCTGCGCCGCGTTGGGCCACAGGTTGATGGGGAACTCCGCCTTGATGCGCAGCGTGTCGCTCCAGCGCAGCGACCAGTAATCAGCAAACTCCTCGCGCTCCAGCAGCGCGTCCACCAGATTGCTCCGCTTGTGCGCGTCGTTCGAGGCCAGAAACGCACGCGCCTCCTCCGCCGTGGGCAGCGTCCCGATGATGTCCAGGAAAGCCCGCCGCACAAACACCGCGTCCGAGCACAGCCGCGCCGGCTGCTCGCCCACCTGCTTCCACCGCGCAAACACCAGCTCGTCCACATGGTTTTGCGCGTGGAGCGCAACCGCGCTCTCAAAGACGGCGTTGGCCGCCGCCGCCTGGCCCTCCGCGGGTGGCGCACACCATGCACGGATAGGCAGGCAGACCAGCACGCACAGCGCTGCCGCAACTCGTACCCCGGTCTGGAAGAGACGGTGTCGCACCGTGCCCTGCCTTCATGGTCCGTTGTGTCCGCCGCGTCGACCCTTTGCGCGGACACACAGCCGTTCTGTCTCGGGGAAGATAACCTTAACAGACACCGGAACAGGGCTGAAGTTGCGCCCCCCTCCGGCTCCGCAGGTTGACGCTTTCAGGATACTCCGATGCATCAACGTATCTCCCGCTCGTGATCCGACCGTGTGGGGCTGAATCGTCTCATCTTGCCGGACCCAGTGTGCGAAGGCGGCGGTGCGCTACGTCAGCTTGAATCCCGTGCGTGCGCGGTTGGCTATGCAGGCACAGGATTGGCCATGGTCCAGTGTGCGTGCCCATCTTGCCGGCGAGGATGATGGGTTGGTGCATGTCCGACCGGTTCTGGAGCGGGTGCGGAACTTCGCGGAATGATTGGTGGATGGCGAAAACGAAGACTACACCGAGTTCCACCGGTCAGAAGGCACAGGCCGTCCGCTTGGCACGGAGGATTTCATCAAGGGGCTGGAGCGTATATTGGGTCGCAAGATTGTCCGCCGTTCGCTCGGACGCAAGCCCGTAAAAGATAGAAGTGATTCAAGGCAGATGAGTCTTCTAGAGTAGGTGAATATGTATGCTGTCCCCGTATTTCCCCCACCTAAATAACTGAGGATCTTAATGGTTCTGCACCGCCTTTCTGGTTTTTCAAAAATCGCGATTCTAGCCCAATTCGCTGGAATACTGCTGATTGCGATTGGCTCATCGTTCAGCATTATCCTGTATATCCTTGGTTTTATTGTCCTCTTACCTGGAAGTGGTATATCGTTTGCGATTCCGATTCAGGCAATTACTTCTAGCCATGCATGGTCAGCGTTTAAACTCGAAGACTCAGGGCTTGAAGACATCATCTACTTTACTGCAACATTAATAGTCAACGGAGCAGTAATTTTGGTTGTACATTGGTATCGGAAGCGTCGTGTTGTAGTTCGCCAAAACTCCATCCGGCCATGATTTTAGTTGTGCCTCGCCAGGTAATTCGGGGTAATTCGGGGACAGCATACATATTCACCTTAACTTTTCCTCCACCCTCCCCTTTTCTTGCACAGATGCCACCTTTCTGCACCAAGAACGGTTCAGCCCATTCCAGCCCCTCCCCGCCCCGCGTCCCAATATCAAACGCCCCATCCCATCTTGCGGTACAAAATTGCCCGCAATTTGCCCATGCGCTAGCCATCATTTGCCGCCAATTCACCGCGGCAAGCCCGCGCGTTTTCCGCCAATATCCCGCAAGAAAACCGCGCTGCCGCGCGGCGGTCCTGCCCCCCTCATGCAGGCCAGAATCACTCTCGCCTCCATGAGTTCCCTTCCAATCAAACGGCTGCCCGCCATCCCCCTCAGGGGAAGTATCTTGGGGTAGAGCAATCGCTAACTACAAGAAAACAAAACATAAAACGATACTCGGCTGGGGCATCTCGAAGTATTCCGCACGCCAGCCCAATGCGCAACTGCCGCCGCCGCTATCCCCTCCGCAACTCCACGTCCCCGTGCGCCGGTGACACGTGTCACAGGCCACTGTGTTCGCCGTCTGAGACAATTGCGCCGGTTATGCGAGGAGCGACTCTTATGGCAACGGCAGCGACTACCGAAGTAAAGGCAATGCTCACCCTACCCGGCGACGCGGTGCGCCAGATCCAGTGGCGCTTTGCCGAGCGATTCGACCTGCAGATGCTGATCCAGTCGGCGCGGGGAGTGGCCCGCACAACGGTTGCCCGCATGGTAGCCGCCGGCGAACGCAACACCCACGAGTGGACCGCCGGCAAGGAGGAGATGATGATTGCCTTCGACAACGCCGGCATCACCGCCGCCTTCATGGAGCCGGAGGAGGGCGGATTCATCATCGGCCCCAAGAATCTGGCCATGTCGCTGGCCGCGTTCGAACTCGCATGGGTGGATGGCGGCGCCGCCACGGCGAGCCTGGCCAGCTTTCTGGCCCTGGCGCCCATACAGGAGTGCGGCACGCCCGCGCAGGTGCTGCACTACAAGACGCTGGCCGCGCCTCCGCAATCGGGCGAAGACCGTAAACCGTGGCGCGGAGCCTTTGCGCTGACCGAGCCCATCCCCTACGTGGGAGTGGACACGGGCATGCTCAGCGGCAGGGTCACTGTAGCCGAGTGGAAGGATGGCGCCGAGCCCATGCTGCATGTGGACAAGCGTGGCCGCTTCATCACCAACATGGCCTTCGCCGACTTCGTCACGGCCGCCGTCAGCAGCGGCGACCCGCGCATACAGGGCAGCTGCATGGTCATCCTTGAAAAGGGCGACGAGGGCACCTTCGACCGCGGCACGCCGACCAAGAAGCTCGTGCACCAGCTCTCCTCCACCAGCGACCCCATCTTCAACCTCAAGGTTCCGGCCAGCCGCATCATCGGAGGGTACACCGTGGTGGACGGCGTTATCGTACCCAACTACAACCACGGCCAGGTAATCGAGGCGGTCTTCCGCCACACGCGCGTTCCGGTAGGCGTGATGACCGCGGCCAAACTGCTCTCCGCGGTGGAGCCGGTAATCCGTTATCAGCGTGGGCGGTTCCGCGGCGCGGCCGGCGTCAAATCCGGCTCGATGCGTTACGAGCAGGGAATCCAGCAGCGCGAGGACGCGCTGCACCGCCTGGTGGATGTGTGGGCGACGGGCGAGGCGGCCGCCTCGCTGGGCTTTGCCGCAGCGCGCCTCTTCGACGTGCTCGACCCGCTGGAGAAGGTCAAGTCGGAGATTCTGAAGCAGCGCGGCGTACAGGGAGTGCGCGCGGAAAAGAAGGCGCTGCGCGAGAGCGAGCAGAGCGCCATCGAGATGCTGCAGATGAGCGCGAAGGACCCGCGCCGCGCCGAGCTGGAGGCCGACCCGCTGGTTCAATACGTGCTGAAGAACGCCGAGGCCGACATCCTGTGCCCCGCCACCAAGCTCTGGAACACAGGCCATGGTGGCAACGTGATGCGCGAGGCGGTCAGCCTGATGGGCGGGTACGGCATCACCGAGGATTGCCCCGGATTCCTGGCGGGCAAGTGGATGGACGCGCAACTGGAGGCCACCTACGAGGGGCCGGAGGCGGTGCAGCGGCGGCAGTTGACCGTCACCATGACCAGCGATGTGTTCCTGGCGCAGTTCCGCACATGGATTGCTGACATGCGGAGGATATCCTCCGCGCACCCCGGCACCGGCGCCTGTACGCTCGCCTCGGCCATGCAGATGTGGCAGTGGACGTTGAACCATCTGCAGAACGCCACGGATCCCGAGGGCAACAAGCTGTACCACGCGCAGCGGCAGGGAGTGACGTTTGCGCTGGCCGACGCGCTGTGCTGGCTGCTGGCCTCGCGCTGCCAGATACTGGACGTGCTCGAGTTGGAAGCCGGCGGCACCAAGGACGCCGTGGTGGCCGAGGGTCTGGCAGGCACGGTACAGTTCCTCAGCGACCTTTGCCACACGCAGGCGGCCAGTGCCGCCGGAGAGGTCTCGCGCATCTGCGCCGAGCTGGTGTTCGGCTACAACCCGCATCCCGGCTGGAACCCCGAGGGTTGCAGCCACTGCTTTAGAGCTGATGAGCTGCAGGAGCTCGAGGAGATCATGCCCGGCATCTCCGCCTACACGGATGAAGATGTCCTGACGGCCGAAGGCGCGCATCCGTTGAAGGCGGGACCGTGCGCCGGCTGTGCCGGAGCCGGAGACTTCCAGCATATGCAGAACCGCCTCACGATGTGCCTGAGCGGAGCGCGTTTGGCCAAGGATCGCGCGGCCGAGACGCTCAGCACGGTGATGATTCCCGAGGCTCTGGACTATCCCGCATGAGCACAGAACCGGCAACCACTGTCGAGACGGAGCGGCAGGCGATGGAGGTGGACATCGCCTGCGTCGGCTTCGGACCGGCGATGGGCGGCTTTCTCACGACGCTCGCCCGGCAGTGGACGGAAGCTCCCGATGACCCCGCCTTCGCCAGCAGAACCATGCCGGGCATGCCGTTGCAGGTGCTGTGCTACGAGCGCGCCGACGACATCGCCGCCGGCGTGAGCGGCGTGGTAACGCGCGCCCGCGGCATACGCGACAGCTTCCCGGAACTGAATCCCGCCGAGATTCCGATGGCCACCGCCGTCGCCTCGGAGCGCGTGTTCTATCTGCTCGATTCCGTCGGCGCCAGCCGCCGGTCGCTGACGCTGCGCGCAGCCGACCTGCTGCTGCGCTCGCTGGGCCGAGTTGCGGGTGTGCGCGACTCCGCCTTCGAGCTTCCCTGGACGCCGAGCTTCCTGCACAAACACGGTGGCCTGGTGCTCTCGCTGGGACAGTTCAACCAGTGGGTCGGCTCGCAGTTGATGGCGGGTGGACTGGTGCAGATATGGCCGGGCTCTCCGGTGAGCGAGCCGATCTTCTCCGGCAGCGCGGTGCAAGGCATACGCCTTGCAGATCAGGGCGTGGACCGCACAGGCGCGCCCGCCGAAGGGTATATGGCCGGAGTGGAGGTGCGCGCTCCGCTGACGGTTGTGGGCGATGGGCCGGTCGGCGCGGTGAGCCAGGCCATTGACCGGCACCGCGGCCTGCCCACTGGCCACGCGCAGCGCGAGTGGGCGCTGGGCATGAAGTTCGTCATCGAGCTGCCGGAAGATTCGCCGGAGTTGGAGCCGGGCACGGTGTGGCACACCATCGGCTATCCGGAGCCGGAGATCTTCGGATTCCTCTACGTCCATCCGGAGCGGTTGGTGTCGGTGGGCATCTTCGTGCCGTCGTGGATGGGAGACGCATCGCGCACGGCCTACCGCTATCTGCAGCACTACATTCAGCACCCCGCGCTATGGCGTCACCTGAAAGACGGCACGCTACGCTCCTGGGGCGCGAAGTCGCTGCAGGAGTCTGGTCAGCATGGCGAGCCGTTCCTGTGCGGCGACGGCTATGCGCGGATAGGCGAGAACTCCGGCAGCACGAATATGCTGACGGGCTCCGGCGTGGACGAGGCCTGGACCACGGGCGTGCAACTGGCCGAGTCGGTGGTGGAGCTGCTGCGCGCGGAGAAGGCATTCAGCGGCGAGAATCTGGCCGCAACGTACGAGGCCCGTCGCCGCGCCAGTTGGGTGGAGCACGAAGCGCGCGAGGCGAAGGACGCCCGCAACGGATTCCAGGGAGGATTGGTGCGCGGCATGATGGGCATGGCGCTGGCTGGATTGACCCGCGGAAGGCTGCATCTGCCGGCACGCGCGCCCGCGGCGCATCAACAAATTCGCCCCACGCGCTCCGGTGTAGCGGCCAACGAGTTGGCCAAGCTCTGTGCTGCCGCGCAAGCTGGTGGACGTCCGCTGCATGATGCTGTGCTGAGCGCGCGCGGATGGCCGGAGGTCGCCTTTGACGGCCAGCTTCTGGTTACGCAGCAGGATGCCCTGCTGATGGGCGGCAAGGTGCAGGCCATGCCCGGCTTTGCCGATCATGTCGCCTTCCGCGACCCGCGGCTTTGCGCGCAGTGCGCCGAGAAGACCTGCATCGCCATGTGCTCCGGCCAGGCCCTGACGCAGGGCACGGGCGGTGTGCCCGCCTTCGAGCGCGAGAAGTGCATCCACTGCGGCGCATGCCTGTGGAACTGCGCGCACTCGCCCGGCGGTGAGCAGGCCAACGTGGAGTTCCGCGCGGGCGCAGGCGGCCTGCACTCGGTGGAGAACTGACGCGCAGCGTCGGGGAGCAATCAGATTTTCGGATGCATCATGAAACGGTAAAGGAAGGAACTATGGCAGAGACATTCCACATTGTTGTTTGCGCGGGCATCGTACCGGATCCGTTGCAGACGCTGGAGCCGGTCAGCAGCCCCAGCGGTCCGGGATTGAAGAATGAGATGGTGCTGCCCGCGGTGCTCGATCCGTGGGCCGCGTGTTCGCTCTACGAGGCGGCACAACTGGCCGCCGCGCACGCCGGCAGCAAGATCTGGCTGGTCAGCCTGGGCCCGAAGGCCAAGCTGCAGCAGGTGATGATGACCGTCGCGCAGAAGGTGGGTTTCGAGTTGGTGCCGATTGACGGCCCCATCGGCGGCTTTCCCGATGCGCACTCCACCGCGGCGGCGCTGGCCGAAGCGATTGCCGCGCTGCCCGGCCTCGACCGCAGCCGACTGTTGCTGTTCGGCGGATGGGAGTCTGCCACGCGCGGTGCGGGCGTGACGCTGCAGTTGACCGGCGAGCTGTTGGGCATCACCGACCAGTTCCAGGGCGTTGACCAGATCACGCTGCGCGGCGACGGATCCTTCGAGGTGCTGGAGCGCGTCGAGGGTGGAAAGCACCAGGTATCGGTCTGCGCGGGCACGCCGGCCGTGCTGGGCTGGGCCACCGGCAATCTGCCGGAGCCGCGCAACAACCCCCAGACGGGCATGGCCAACATGCGCGGCATTCTTCCGGCGCTGCAAAAAGCCAGGACAGCCAGCCTTGACGCCAACACGCTGCGCTACGTTTCGGTGAGCCTGCCGGCGCAGCAGCGCGAGACGCGCGTGGAGAAGAACCTGTCTCCCGACGAGATTGCGCAGGAACTGTTGCAGTGGATTACAGCGGAGTGATGACCATGGAAAAGATTCTTGTATTGACGCATGCGGACGACAGCGGCGCAGCACTCACCAAAGCTTCGCTGGAGGCGGTCACGGCCGGCATGGAACTGGCCGCGCGGCTGCAAGCGCCGCTCACCATCGGCATTGTGGCGAAGGACAGCGCCGCCGTTGCCGCTGCGCTGGCAGCAACCGGCGCACGGCTGCTCGCGGTTTCCGGCGAGGACTTTGCCCAGCCGCGCTATGCCAGCGACGCGGCCGCCTGCGAGGCTCTGTGCCGCACCGCCGCGGCCACCATCGTGCTCGCCCCGGCCAGCGCGCGCTTTGCACGCATCGCCGCCGGAGTCGCCCATCGCATGGGCGGATTTGTGGACACCCACATCACCGCCATCGGCGGCAGCGCGGCGGTGGAGGTTACGCGCTGGTTCTACCGCCAGCGCATGGAGGCCGTCCTCAGCCGCGAGGCACGGCCCTGGCTCCTGCTGCTCGACGCCGGCACGCACGCGGCCTACGCCGGCGCTGCCGGTGCCGCAAATGTCGAGACGGTTGCGGTTACGCTGCCCTCGCTGCGCACCACGGTGGAGGGTCTGCGCGAACCCATGCGCGATGCCCAGACCATCCGCCCCGACGCGCGCATGCTGTTTGTGGCCGGAGCCGGCTGGACCAAGAAGCAGCCCGACGGCGAGACTCATGTGCCTGAGGCCGCCACGCTCATCCTCGATTTACTGCGCCTTACCGGCGCGTCGCTGGGCAGCAGCAAATCGCTGGTGGATCAGAGCGGCGACAATCAGCAGGTGTTGCCCTTCCTGACGCACCTGAACCAGATTGGGCAGACCGGCTCCACGCCCCGCCACGCCCGCGGACTCTCCACCTGCTGCCACGGCGAAGAGCCGCATGTGGTGGGCTGGCGATTCATCGGCGACCGGCGCGCCATCAGCCTAGACGCGAACTGCGGATGGACGCGCGGCAAGGCCGATGTGGTGTATGTGGCGGACGCGTTTCAGGTGATTGGGCATCTGAATGCCTTGCTTGCAGCCCGCGGTGGGATGGTGGTTTAGCGGCGGCAAGAGTGTGGGATTTTGGCGGAAAACGCGCGGGTTTGCCGCGGTGAATTGGCGGCAAATGATGGCTGGCGCATGGACAAATTGCGGGCAATTTTGTACCGCAAAATGAGATGGGGCGTTTGATATTGGGACGCGGGGCGGGGAGGGGCTGGAATGGGCTGCACCGTTCTTGGTGCAGAAAGGTGGCATCTGTGCAAGAAAAGGGGAGGGTGGAGGAAAAGTTAAGGTGAATATGTATGCTGTCCCCGAATTACCGGCCACCCGGTCTATTAACGATTAAGATCGCTAAATCACGGCCGGATGGAGTTTTGGCGAGGCACAGCATTCCGTTTCTTGTAGATAGCAGTGTGTGCTTTGGCTGCACTTGCGCGCCAAATACCCCGCCTTGCCGCCGTAACCCTAAACACTGAATCCCACAAACAGCAAAACTGCCCGGCCCTCTGGTCATTTAACGACTAAAATCACGGCCGGATGGAGTTTTGGCTATTCGAGCTTTTGCGGGGGGCATTAATAAGAACTCGAGCAAAATACAGGGACGATCAGCCGCGGTATCTAATCCGAGCCCTGATAGCTTCGTATCCGTCACACAGCAGTTCAATACCACAACGTCCATGGGTCGCCTCACCCTCAACGTCCTTTTATCGTTTGCCCAGTTCGAGCGCGAGGTGACGGGCGAGCGTATCCGCGACAAAGTAGCTGCTTCAAAGAAGAAGGGTATGTGGATGGGAGGTACAGTGCCGATGGGATACGACCTGTCGGAGCATTCCCTCGTCGTCAATGAAGTGGAAGCCAAACAGGTACGGGAGATTTTCAAGCAGTATCTACGGCTCGGTTCTGTATTCGACCTCCACGAACACCTGAGTCAGACCGATATCCGGAGCAAGAGAAGAGTGAGTTTAACCGGGCGTTCGTCAGGCGGAGCCATCCTGGCCCGCGGTATGCTTTACCACCTTCTCAGCAATCCTCTATACATCGGGAAGGTTGCTCACAAGGGTGATTACTACCCTGGCAGGCATAAAGCAATTGTGGATGAGTTGGTGTGGCATAAGGCTGCGGATCTGCTGAAAGCCAACCGTGTCAACCGCAGCAAAGCCAAGAATCTGCCATCTGGACGGCTACTTCTTGGCCTTCTCTATGATTCAGATGGCAAAGGCTTTACGCCTTCCCACTCCTCAAAATCGGGTCGTCGATACAGCTATTACATCTACATCTCCCAGACGGCAATTGCAAAACGGAAATCAAAGGTCATTCAACGCATCCCCGCAACCGAAATCGAGCAAGTAATAGCCGTCCGCGTGCAATCTTTACTGTCGACACAGTTGGAGCTATCGAAGTGGTTCTCAGCGCTACCCATCAAAGACCTACATGTATTGAATGTTGCCGGGAAGCACTGCGCAGAACAGCTGACCAAAATCTCCTCACCAGAGGCGGGGCGCCTTCTGCGTCGCATCCTTAGACGTGTAATTGTGCACGAAAACGAACTCTCCATCGAACTCAATCGCGACGCTTTATTGATTGAGCTCCTTGGTCCAACATCTAAAGATAAGTTCCGGAATGAGGCCGATGAATGCATTCATCTGACCTGTCCGTTTGCAGTCAAGAGACGAGGTCAACAGGTTCGGATAGTGCTCTCGGCCGGGGAGATAAACAAAGCACAAGGTGTTCCTTCGCTCATGAAGGCGGTGGCGCGGTCCAGGCACTGGGCGGACCTAATTGTCGCAGGAAAGGCGCGCACAATAGGAGACCTCGTCAAAATATCGGGCCTAAACAAGCGTTACGTTCGCCGGATTCTGCACTGCGCGGCGCTTTCCCCCCAACTAGTGGAGTCGATCCTCAATGGCCGCCATCCGGTCGACCTGACCGTGCTGAGACTAATCCAAAACCTGCCTTTGGACTGGCACGA
>Ga0316220_1000846_pt1 | contig 38969 bp, 54 predicted proteins | sample TBH18005metaG_FD_203632 | JGI IMG/M metagenome (GOLD analysis project Ga0316220, IMG submission 203632) | Freshwater microbial communities from Trout Bog Lake, Wisconsin, USA - TBH18005 | ecosystem: Environmental > Aquatic > Freshwater > Lake > Hypolimnion/Profundal zone | place: USA: Wisconsin... | reverse complement strand
AGTCATTGACTCAATCTGAACAAAGAATCTTGGGGCCAATCTACAATTGGCGCAATTTGACTGCCAAAGCATTAGAAGACAATCTTCGAGAAGCAAATAGAATTATGAATAGAGAACAAGGCATTCTTGAATCTCGTTTTGATGGCCTTAAAGAAGTTGCAAAAGGTTATGCTCAAAGCGTTCAAGAACAACCGTTTAGGCAAACAACAGGCGCACCACCGGCACCAGTTGTAACTGACCCTAATGCTATTCAAGCAGAGCGTGCGGCTTTAACTGAAAGACTTCAAAAAGTAACTGATCCAGAAATAGCAAAACAATACAAAGAACGTTTTAAATTAAGAACGGGGCAGGATTACTGATGGACGGTTACGAAGACATTGAAAAAAGTTCTCAACCTCCTGCGCTGTCAGGATATGAAGATATAAGTTCGCCGGCTGCGCGCGCGGAACCAAAAGAAAAATCATTTCGCGAAGAATATATTCAGCCAACAACGGATGTTTTAAATAGAGCTATTGTTGGTCAAACTATAGGTTCTTTGGCTGACATTGGAAATTTGCCATTTCAAGCAATAGATTATGCAAGTGAAAAATTAGGTTATCCAACAAATATTGCTCCAAAAAAACCTTTTTTGGGTTCTGAGTATGTTGGCGAAAAAATGCAGCAGGCTGGACTTGTTTCTCCTGAACGCTATCCTATTGCAGAAACTATTGTTGGTCTTGCCCCTGCTATTTTGACGGGCGGTTATGGGCTTGGCAAATACGGAATCGCCAAAGGCGGCGAATTACTTGATTATTTAAAAGGCACTAAAGCAACAGAAGGTTTGAGCACTTTGCGCGGCGCAGCAACAGAAGAAGCATTAGCCGGTCGTTCTGCACTTGAAGCCCAAGCTGCGGGCACGACACAAAGCGAGAAGTCTGCGGCGGCGGCAGCCAAAGATATTGAAGAAGCAAAATATCTAACAAAAGAAAAGTTAAGACAAAAAGTTAATGAAGCAAATACAACGGTTGATTCGTCACTAAAAAACATTAGTGACAAACCGATTACTGATGAGCAATTTGGCGCGTTTGTTTCCGAAAAAGGTAAAACAAACGTTCAGGCTATTAGTGAAGCCACTGAACGCAAGGCAATTGAAGAAATTAAAAACCCAGCATTTGAGCGTGCTAGGACACGTTACGAACAAGGCGATTCAATTGCAACAAATCCAAACAGTGCGCCAATTTTGGATAAAGCAATTGCTGATGTACGTCAACAAATAGCTGACACACCAGCAGACTTTAGAGCGGGTCTTGAAAAGAAATTAAATGCTTTGTTTGGTGAAGAAGTTCCTCTGACTGAAGCAGAAATTAGAGCTGCAAAAGTAAGATCATCAATTACTGGTGAACCACTGGTTACTACCAAACAAGTTCCCCTGACATTGCAACAAACAGAGTTTTTAAGGCGGTGGGCAAAAGACCCCATTCTTCGCGAAAGAACTGGCTTTGGCGCTCTTGATGACATGAGAATGAAAGCAACTGGCGATACTTTGCAGCAGGCCATGATTGCGTATGAAAAAGATGTTGGTAGATATATTCAAGAGTATAGGACGGGCAAACAAGCAGAAGAGTTGGCTCTTGGCGGCAAAGCAGGGGAGTCTGCTATTGAGCAATTTGGCACTAAGCCACAGAATATTGCGTCATTTTATTTGGATGGCACAAAAGCGTCTGCTGACAAACTTGTCAATTTGATTGGTGGCAAAACGCCAGAATTGTTGTCAAATGTGCGTGGCAAGATTCGTAATGATCTTCAAGGTTTAGACGCAGCAAAGACTCAACAATATTTGCAAAACAAAAGCGGTTTATTCGAAACGTTTCCTGAATTGCGTAAATCTGTTGAAGAGTTGGCGGCCAATCGTTTGCAATTCGAAAAGTTAGACAGAATGTTTAGTGGTCAAGGTAAGCGTTATTCAGACGCATTGAACGTAACTCAATCTGCTGAAGAATTAGTTGGGCAAAAAGCCGCTAAAACTTTAGGCGAGGGTTCTGCATATCAAGATTTAAAGATTGGTCTAGAACAGTTAGAAAAAGCACAAGGCGCAGATATTGTGACTGTGTCAAAAACAATTGCTAACACGTTGCGTGAAAAAGAATTAATTGATGCAGACAAATATCAACAAATGTTGACCTACATAAATGATGTGGGTAACAACGCACAAAAAGCCGCAGATTTAAAGAAATTAGTAAAAAGAATTGTTTTTGGCGGAAGCGTTTTTGCTGGTGCAGATTATACGGTGCGTAAAGCGTTGGGGTTGCAATGAGCAAAAAACAGAAAGGCGTTAATCCAGAGCTTGAGTTGGCCATTGCCAAACTCTTGCGTGATGTGATGAATGATCCGTCAGCCTCGCTCACTGACAAGTGCCGCGTCCTAGATCGTTCGATCAACGTAGAGAAGCTCAAGCAAAAGATTTCTGACGATGAGTGGGGATCAGGCTTTGTTGTATCTGATGAAGATGAGGGTTAGAATACGATTTTGTTAACTAGGGGATAACTGATGGATGCAATAGCGGTAGTAAGACTAGCGTTAACGGTGATTAACCAACGATTATTGATTATTTTAGTATTAGGTCTATCGTTTGGACTTGCTTGTTGGGTGATGTATTCACCGAGCTGGGAACGATTGGTAGCTATGGCGTTTTTCTGTATTTACAGTTATCTTTGTATTAACACTAAGGAAAGGATTAATAATGAGCAAGCACAAGCGTCCGAGTGAAATGAACCAGCAGGTTGCTAAGTCGGTGCGGCCTCAATTGCCGCGTGATGGTTCGATGGATGGCAGCAATACTCACAAGAGTGGTGAGTTGCAGCCTGGTGGTTTTACGGCGGTTTGGAACTTTGGTGGCCAAACCAACACTAAGCAATCACCTACGACTAAGCCAGGTAATGCAGGTGGCAAAAGGATTATCTAATGGCTAACAATATCGCATTTCAGGCGATGGGTAAGACGTATAAAGCAAACGTCACAACCTCAAGCCAGACCATTACGATTACGGCTGACAGTCCTGTTAATCAGATTTGTGTGGCCAACCATCAGCCAACAGGAGGAACAGGCTACTCTGTTTATTTTACGGTCAGTTCGTTGGCAAACGTGACTGCTACAGTACCCGTTGCTGGTACACCGTCGTATTGCTTGGTGAGCGTGCCTGGCACAATCAAAGTGTTTACTGTGCCGCAACAAGTTAGCCCAACCCAAAACTTGTACATTGCATTTATTGGCGAGGCTACATCTGAGTGCTACTTTACTCCCGGCGAAGGGTTGTAGACCCTCGGGTGAGCAAAATAATCTAATTAAGGAATTACTATGACGATCAAAGAGAAATTGCAGTCTGAGTTAGATACCGCCCGTGCAGAAGTTGCGCGTCTTGAGCAAAGTCTTGCTAACTTGCCCGCAGAGATTGAAACCCTTGCCGAAGAGGCTTGGGAACGGGTTACGGCGTTTTTTAAAGCGTTGTAATGGTTGATCGGTGGAAGAACAGACGCAGGATGGCGTGGTTATCCATGCTTGCCGGTCTGTTTTTTCCATTGCTTGTGCTTAGTTCCAACTCTGCAACGCTGGGTGCTATTGCAACACCGTTTTATCTGTTTGTGACGGGTGTAGTCGGTGCGTATATTGGTTTTGCAACAGTCGATGACAAGAACTTTAAGGATCAATAATGTTTCCATTGTTCCCTAGTGCTTTATGGATGAAAATTGGTGCAGCTCTAGCGTTATGCGCCGTGATGTACTTCCTAGGCTGGAACCATGAGCATAAAAAGCTATTAGCGTATCAAGCAGAGGTTGCGGCTGTTGGTAAAGCGCAGGAAGTCATCAATCAAGCAAAGGTGAAAGAGCATGAAGTTATATCGGATTCAATCAAGAATGAATATGAAGGTAGGCTTGCTGCTGTGCATAATTATTATGCTGACAGGGTGCTCGACACCAGTCCCAGTAGCAGTAACGTGCCCGCCGTTTCCAAGCCCACCGTCTGCCCTAATGTCCCCGCCACCGACACAGGACTTATTAGACGTTGCGCTGAAACCACGCTCCAATTAACTGAATTGCAGAAATGGGTTCAAAGTGTGACTAAATGAATGTAGCCGACCGAATAACCGTCATTTGTTGCATATCGCTTGCTATTGTTTTGTTGTCAACGGTAATTGTGGTGTTGATCGGGTTGTTTGATCCGCTTGTTGATAACAATGAGATTTTTAAATTGATTAACCCTGCGTTCAATATGATCGTGGGAGCATTTGTTGGGACGATTGCAGGAATTAAAATAGGGAAAGACGATGCAAAGTAATTGGGACAAGTCATTTGATTTAGTCATGGTTTCAGAAGGTGGTTTTTCTGATGACACAAGAGATACTGGTAACCATATGCCTGATGGTAGACCGGGGTGCACAAACCTTGGCGTAACCATGATGACATGGGAAATCTATGTGCAGCGCAAAGCTACGATTGATGAAATGAAGTCATTAACCCGTGACGATGTAAAGCCTTTGTACAAAAAGATGTTTTGGGACAAAGTATGGGGCGATAAAATGCCTGTTGGCCTAGATTATTTGTTGTTTGATTTTGCAGTTAACGCCGGCCCAGGCAGGGCAATTATGTGCTTGCAAGAAGCGGTTGGAACAACGCCAGATGGCGGTATGGGTCCGATTACCTTTGCTGCAACCGTGACACAAGACCCTAAAGAATTGATTGAGAAATACACGGCTGCAAAAGAAGCATGGTACAAAAGTTTACATAACGCAACGTATGAAAGAGGGTGGCTCAACCGTGCAGAGCACGTTAAAGCTACCGCTGAAACTATGGTGGCTTAAATGTCTAAAAACCCAAACTTATCTGTTGGTAGAGGAGAAAAACTTCCTGCAAATAGAGGAGCTGGGTTAACAGCCAAAGGTCGAGCCAAGACCAATCGTGCAACAGGCAGCAAACTCAAAGCACCCACTAAAGATCCAAAAAACCCACGCCATAAGTCGTTTTGTGCACGTTCTAAGAGTTGGAAGGGTGAACGTGGCAAAGCGGCTAGGCGTAGGTGGGGTTGTCGTCGTTAGAGCTTACGCAAACCCAGTTGGTAACCCATAAGCACTAACTGGTTCTGCTCTGAAAACAAAGTATTGAAGTAATCAATACCGAGTTTAGGCCGGTGCAGCAGCCCTGGCATATCAGCCCAAAGATAGTCATCAAACAAGATGACGCCACCTTTTTTGAGCATCCCCCAAGCCATGCAAGCGTCTGTCATTACGTCATAGGCGGTGTGGCTGCCATCGACGTAAATGAAATCAAACTTAGACTCTTCTGCAATGAGATGAGCAAGCATTTCGTAGCTTGTACCTTTGTAGGGGATAACGTGTTGACCTGGTAGCTTGACCTCATCAACGTTTGCTTGCCAACGCTCATACATATTGTCTAAAACAATGTTTGTATGCTCCTCAGAACCTTTAAACGTGTCTACAGCGGTGATTTGACCGTTAGGCGATAGCATATGCTCAAGCATCCAGCAGGTTGCCCTGCCTTCAAAGCAGCCTATCTCTAAAATGCTATTGCATTCTGGCAACCTATTTTTTATAGCTTTAAAGTTCACCACGTTGTGTGTAAACCAGTCTTGTGTGAAGTTTGTCATGGTGCGGGGATCAACCTTCCTTCAAAGGCGTAGGTGCCAACGTGGGTGAGAACAGCCCAAGGTGCTGCCCAAATTTGACCACCAATCTTGCGATAGATCGCGCAGAAATGATAGTCCTCAGACAGTAAGCGACCTGTTTCCTCTTCAATCGAGGTGGCGAAGTATTCGTGTATCTTGTCACGCGCTTGCATGGTGTTGCCTAGATCATGCACATCATTGAAATAATGCGGTACATGAGGCTCTAGCGCTTCGAACACTTCACGTTTAATGAGCAAGTAACCCGTACCTGCGTTCATAATTTCAACAGGCTGATCGACTGGTACGGTGACTTCGGCTGCATAACCTACCAGGTTCACCACAAACGATCCGGTGTGGTGTTTCAGCATATCGTTGGCAATACCGTTATCCATTGCACGTTTAACGGTGTTCCAGTTGATCTCTTTCTTGGGATAGATACCACCGATCACGTTCTTATCGGCCTGAACCATCTTAACAATGTCAGCAGGATTAAAACCAATATCAGAATCAATAAACATAAGGTGCGTGCAGTCTGACTTCAGGAAAGCGTTAGCCAGAGCGTTACGCGCACGGGTAATGAGTGATTCGTTAAACATAAACGTAAACATCGACTCGATGCCAGCCTCCTTGAGTGTTGCAGGAAGGTTGAGCAGCGACTGCGTGTAGAAACCCGCGCACTGGCCACCGTACATAGGGGTGGCGATGAGTATTTTAGGACTAGACATTTGTATAACCTTATTGGTTGATTAAACTTCTTCTATGCGTGGTACTTCATTGGTGACGATCACTATGCAACCGCCACCGCCCTTCTTTACAAGGCCCCTGTGGCAAGTCACAGTTGATACCTGTGCATCATTGTCAAACAGTCCTGCGTCTTGCAACGCATCAAGAATAGGCTTGATAGAGTTGTCAATATCCATCAAGCGTGCATCCCGTGGTCTGATGACAATATCAACTTCCACTCCCGCCCCACCAAAAGATTCTAATTGGTGCAGTGCAACATACTCTTGTACCGCTAGTTTAAAGTCACGACCTCGCTTGGATACAAACCTGCGATGGCCACTAGCGATCCAGTAGTTGTTGATTGATGGTGGGTACGGCAGATGTAGAACGTGTCGCATCAAAATGGTACGTCTTCATCGTCGTTGAAAGGTTTGACCTCACGCGGATAGGTGCCGGCGTGTTCCTCTTTCTTAGCGGCTGCCAGCTTCTCGCGCCACTGTGGGTCGGGAACAAAGGTGTCTTCAGCAAGGCTGATGAGTTGGCCCACCGCTGACTGCTTCGTCCACCCTGTGAACTTGAGGGTGTCACCCACCTTGTAGTCTTTGGTTACTAAGAGCTGACCCTTCCAGTCGGGGTGTCGCTCAGTAGTCTTCTTATTGTTTTGAAACATAACACCTTTGCCAGGGGTTGGAATGTGGTTAGTCATTGTGTTTCTCCTGCGGTTGCGATCATGCGGTTAAGTACGGTTTTCTGGATTTCAGTCATCTTGTCAATAAAGTCTTGATTGGCACGGGCCAGCGCCTTACATTTCTCAAACCTCTCCCCCGCATCAAGTTTTTTCGATTTCCCGATTCTGTCGCACAAAATACCGAATTCACGAATAAAGTCTTCATTATCGTAAACGTATTGGTGCGGTTTATCGGTGCCTGGCACATAAAGCGGTAATTCAGGCGCGGCAACATCACCATAATTGGCTTCAGGAGCGTCTAAAACGTCCCCTAGCACGACTTCACCATCCTGCGTGATAGTTGGTACTGGTTCAGGCTGAATACGCCCCATATCGCGTGTTTTTACGGGTTCAAAGTCTTGGACTTCTTCGGGGCTGTAGAATCCGGTAACAGAGCCTGGGTAAACTGATCGAATGCCTTCGCTAATGCAGCGTGATCGGAGCATAGCTCGTGGAAATTTTTGCCACCCACTGCCTGGTTTAACAAGTCCAATGTTTCGGGCCTGGTCAATAGTCCAAGTGACCAAAAGAGATCCACCATTCGGATGGCTAAAAGTCCCTGTGACACGTTCATCGGTATACACCTCCCAGTTAACTTTACCGCCAGCGGCCTGAAATCTAGCCATCATTGCATCGGCTTTGAGCGCAGGACGGCCTGAAATAACGTGATAATCACGGGCTGCCGTAGCAAAGGCGTGGCCTTCAGCCTGTGCGACCATGCCAAGTGCTAACACCTGATTAACGTCTGTTAGGCCAAATAGTCGGCTATCTGCAATGGCCTTGGCCATCTGTTGCATATCTGCAAAAGGTACGATATTACTCATTTTTACTCTCCTGATAAATGACGACGTAAAACTGCTTTAATGTACTGCTGTGCGGCATCCATTTCTGCTTCTGTGCAGAACAAACGTTCTGTTTTGGCATACTCAGGATTAAACATCTTTAATGCGCGGCCATAGATTTCGTGTCTATCGTTAATCACAATCTTTTTAGCTTGCATTTGACGAATAAACGCGTGGGCAATGGCTGGCAACTGGTCGAACTTCTGATACACCAGGTTTGCATACAAATCCAAGATGTATTGACTGTTATAGCCATCAAGCATCATCACCACGGCCACCGCACGGATGGGTGCCGCAGAGAACATGGCACGGTTGGTTGGGCAATAAGCAATGAGTTGATCGTGTATTGTCCCCACGCCACCATCATAGATTTGTTGTGCTTGAGCAGAGGTTACGCCACTGCGACCAAAGGCGATTCCTGCTAATACTCGACAAACCTCAGCCGTTCTTGGATGCATCTTGGTTTGGTCTGCAATGGTGCGCTTCATGCCTGAATCGAGCACAGAGAACGCCTTTTCAGATAGGCCACGGGCAACCAACATCTTAATTTTTAAATCAGAGTTCACAATTGCTTCAAGGCGATGCTGGCCATCAATTAAGCGCCCAGTTTCGTCAAAAGCAATCCCTTGGTGCGTCGTAATCCACTCACCACGTTGCATGGCCGAAGATAACGCGCTTGCATACCACTTGCGAGTGCGACGGTTATCTTCATTCTTTTCTAAGTATTTACTGGCAAGTGCCTTGTCAATCACTTCAAAGACTGCTGTTTCCATATTTATTCTCCTAATTCCTAATGTTATTTAATTAAAAACCTACGGTTGCCTGGTGATTCGATGACAAACTGCTTATAAATGTCCGGCATAGCGGCCTTGAACAACTCTGTTGAAAACTTTGCACTAGATTTAGATGACTTCCAACTCACCAACGTCGAGCCATCAATACTTCTGATTTCCTCGTTATCAGTCATGTAGTTTCTGATCTGCACTTCCCAACCTTCGTAAACGGTCTCCAGTTCCTTTATTTTGGATTTGAGTACCTTTAGCTGTTCAATGGCGTGTTCAACGTCCTGAGTGGCTGTAATCACGCCAGCGGTGCTAACTGGATAGACCAACTTGGTCTGATCGACTGTTTCAGGTGTTGGCAAGGTGCCTAACTTAACGTGCGACCAATTGACGGCCATCTTTTGAATGAGTTCTGTCTTTTCTTGTTCCGAAATTTCAAAGACATAATGCTTAAACTCTTGGCCGCCGAATAGGACTGCAAAGCAGACTTTGTTGACGTTATGTACCGCTGCTTCGTGAACCAACTGTGCATAGTCGGCTGGCGGGATGCGACCCTGTTCAAAGTCGTACTTATTGCGTGTGGCAGCGTTGTAGTTTTTGGCTTCAACCAATATTGATCCATCAGCCGTAATCCCGTCAAAATGAGAGCGAAACCAGTCTTCAGTAGGATGAGTAAGCATATAGTCAGCATCTTTGACTTCCACCTTCATAGCGTTTTGAGCAAGCCTAAGAATCGTTGGCTGCATCACATGGCCCATCTGCACGGCCTCGATCTCAGACAAGTCTGGCGCTTCTTGCTTACCTTGTTTGATGAGGATTTGGTCAATAGCACGACCGTTGGCAGCTTGCCTGGTATCACTCGCCCACCAGGCGCTGTTGCGTACTTCAGGTGCGAAATCGTCTTGATTGTTCATGTTGAACCTTTAAAAAAAGTAACTAACTTTGCGGAAAATAACTTTGCGTGTATGCGACTTCATAAATATGTTGAGTTCAGGAAAATACCAAAACTGCTTACGGTAATAGCGCATCTTCATTGGTCACCCTTATAAATGCACTCAATACAAGAACAGAATCCTGTACCGCAATTTTGTGGTCTTTTACTTTCTAAGTGATATTGCGCCACTATCTTGCCGTCAGGCAATATGAGTGCCTTGGTTTTAATGTCGTGGCCTTGTTCGCGTAATTCTTTGATCCTGGCGGCTAGTCTGAAACATCCGCACCCCTCTAAAGCCTCAATGGCCGTGAGGGGGCGTTGCTCCAGAGCCTTGAGTATCCATTGGCTCTGGGACATGGCTTACTCCTTTGGTTCAAAGTATTTGGCTTTTTTACCGCAGCCGACATAATCCCAACCACGCTCTGATTCAGCGAACATATCAACATATTTCATAAGGCCGGTGACTAAAGACACGCCATCTGGGCGATGACATTTAATGTCTTTGAGATGTTTGCAATTGATGCAAAGTTTGATGTCCTGCTGAACTTCTGTGACCTGATCCATCTTATACCCCTTATGTTTGACCTAATTGAGTTGAACTACACACACACTATACATCAAATAATCAACTAACACACAACTATTTGTTAATTTGTTGTATTTTTTTCTGATTCAACGTAGCAGCGTTGATTTTCTTGTTTAATGCGCTCACGTTCGTCTTGACGCACTAGCTCGGCAAAGCGTTCAATAACTTGTTCATCAATTGGTTTCATCACTTGACTGCCAGTAGGTTCATTTACACAAACCCACATAGGTATCACACCCGCTTGCACAGCCAACTCTTTTAGTCGTTCGTTCATATCTATCCCCTAATTGATTAAATACCCATGTACTGCCCTATCTCTTCCCGAAAACCCCCCTACCCCATGACAGGATAAGTGAGTATCGGCTCTTCCCCCATTTCGGGATACGCATGGTAACCATCGGCTACACCCCTGGGCTTGCGTATTCAACCAGCCCCACGGATTCTTACGGATTTGCACCGGCTCATATGACATCTATGGCTTACCGTGTATCTCTTTTCTTGGTAGCAGCGAAGATACGCCCATTGTTAACGCAACCAGTACGGTTAACGTAGAGAACATAAAAAAACCCGTTTTACTCAGCATCTTGGTAGAAACCCCTTCACGGGGCAAGACACTGAATGAAACGGGCTTTGATCTGTTGTTTTCTACGACAACGCCACAACTATATCATGTATTTTTACTTTAGCAACCCCCATGCTGTTGCTGCACACAATGGCACTTGCCCATTGCCAAGGGCTTTAAGTCTGTCCACCCTAGCGGCCACCCCATCAGCCACTCGACCCACGTTGGGTTCAATTTCCCACCAGCCGGGTCTTGTCGCACCTCTGGATAATTGCCCAACATCTTCTGCATCTTCCCTGTTGGTTTCCCGCAAGCATCCTCGTTCGCAGTCGGTGTCGGCCATATCGGCATCTTGCCGTACACAACCTGCTCCCGTAGGTTCATTGACGCATAACTGCGACCTGGGCGAGACTTGTTGTTGTACTCCATGATCCGATCCAACTTCTTGGGTGCTAATCCCTCCAAAGTGTTTGGAGTTGGCCATTCCAATCGTTTCTTGAGTGCCTTGCGACTGTTGCTGCCTCCGTCCATCCCCGTGCTGCATGGAGTGTGGAAGAAAGTGTCGTTGTTTGGCTTTAATCCAGATTCTTTCTCTTTTATGGTTTGCACCAACGTCTGCTGCGGATACAACGCCCCATCTTGCATCAAACCCCAACGCGGCAAGGTCAGCGAGAACGACATCGAGTCCTCTAGTAACGAGCATTGGGCTGTTTTCCACAAAGACGTATTGGGGTCTAACCTCGCCAATGATGCGAGCCATGTGTTTCCACATACTTGATCGACTGCCTGTGATTCCTGCACCTTTTCCTGCGGCACTAATGTCTTGGCACGGAAATCCTCCAGATACAACGTCAACAATTCCTGCCCAAGGTTTTCCGTCAAAGGTTTGTACGTCATCCCAAATCGGGAAAGGCGGGAGAATTTTGTCATTTTGTCTGGCGCACAATACGCTTGCGGGGTAGGGTTCCCATTCAACTGCACAGACGGTTCGCCATCCAAGCAAGTGTCCCCCAAGTATTCCTCCACCAGCGCCTGCGAAAAGAGCCAACTCATTCACGATTCTCCCCTTGGGTCTGGGCTAACACTTGGGCGCGGTGTTCTCTGAAAGTCTTCCGAACATCGGTTTGTTCACTTTTGACATACTTCCAGTCTGGATCAAGCAACCCAAACCGTGGGCGAGGTTCAACGGCGGCCTCAATCCCCAAGTCATCGGCATACACCTCACCTTGCAAGGCGCGCGCGGGAGATTTTTCTTCTATATGTGTGCGCCTGTACCACCTCACACACAAGGCCGCATACAACAGTGCTGCCAGGGCACCATAAAACGCAAATAGCCAATCGTAAATAGTCATTTTCTACAACTCCGGAAATTAGCCCTTTATAGGCGTTTGTTTAAAAAGTGATACCAATATACTTATGACGATAAAAAAGGGCTATAACAGCCCTTTAAATCGATTCTAGAGCGACTTTATATAAAAAGACACAGGATAAAAGCCACTGCCATAAGTACCAGGGCAATAGCATCATTCAATAGTTGTTTGTTTGTCATACAAGGCCTCTTGTGTTTGCGTTTTCTAATAAAGCTTCCCGAATCATTTCCCGATCTACCGTATCAAAGTGTCTAAGCTTTAAGATGCTAGTCAATTGACCTATTTTTGCTCTGGTAACGCCAGCAATGGGGTATAGGCCTTTCGGCCCATAGAACCCCATTACATAGGTTACAAACCATCGTTTGGTTGTCATGTCATATCCCCTAGTTATGCTGCAAGCTTGTAAAATGTGACGGCCTTTTCTGCTTTCTTAGCACCTATACCGTGAGCAGGAAAACCGATAATTACTTTACGATCCGATACCGCACAGAGACGGCATGAGTCACAAGTAACGTTGTCTTTTTGAGTAGCAGGGCAAACCACTACCTTTCTACCTTGCGGTGTAGTGGTGTTACTTGTTTGTGTGATCGGTAGTACTACCGCCACTGGTGCAATATTGAGCGCAGCTAGTGAATCAGCATGATCTAAGGTGTTAGCTGATAAATTGACAGTAAACCCGAAATCGTTACATCCCTTGATGTACTTTGCATTGTCACCAAGTGATGGTTCGTGATGGGTATAAGTAAAGCCACGTTTGCCCATGTTGGCCTTAACTAACTCACCCAATAGGTAACCATCAATTCGGCCTGTCCCGTCTTGTGGCAAGTCTCCGGCCTGATTGTGTCGCCAAAATACACCACTAGGTAAGCTTGATATAGTTTTAGTGAATGTGAGCCAATCAGAGCCACGCTCACCACTAGTAACTTTAGACCAATGCATATTTAGGTGATAGTCGTTTGCATAACAACCATCATCTTTTAATGGGCAAGTGCTAGGGCATGATGCTTTGCTAGTGGTGCTAACTGGTATTGCACCAGTTTTTGCATTGCTACTCTTGAGTGTGAGATGTACTTGCATGGTTACTGCTCCTAATATGTAAACCTGATAAATGATGAGTACAACAGTTATGATTAGAACATGAATTGATGATCTTGTGTGAGTAATACTCTCAAAAACTCACAATAATCGTATAGGTGTTTACACTAATAAGTAATACTTAGTGTCGTTGTATATATAGATACTTATTAATTATTCTAATTATTATAAGGGTCATAGTAATCTAGTTATCTATATACATCAACTGGCGACCCGAGCGAAGCAAAGGGCTAGGCGACAAAGGTATGCAACCCTCTACCCTCTACGCGTAGGGGCCAATGGGCCACTACTATATACATAACCGGATACATTAATACCCTGACGCCATAGCCGCACTCTACTTGGACATGGGCAGCACTCGCATTCGCTAGACGCGAATACTCTAGACGCGACAGCTCGGCACATCGTCGCAGCGTGGCCGTGGATGGGCGGGAGGGGCGGCTGGAGGGTGCACCATTCCTTGTTCCCCCCAAAGAAAAATAGCCTTTTCCGCAACATCTGCTATTATTTGTGTATTGCGTTATGGGGTTAGGTGATGATACAAGTAGATAAAGATATACCGGTGCCGACTAGGCGAACACGGACGTTATATCCGTATGAGTCGATGGAGGTTGGAGATAGTTTCTTTCTTGAGGATATGCCGTTGCAGCAGGTGTGTAACTCGAATCTGAGGGCTGCCAAGCGGTACGGTAAGAAGTTTGTAGCCAGGACTGAAGACGGGGGGGTGAGGGTATGGAGGATCGTTTGAATGACTTGTTGGATAAGCTTGTGATTGTTCGTCTTGAGGAAGTGATGGATTTATTAGAAGACGATGATAGTGAAGGTAATGATGAATTATATGATGCTGCAAAGAAGATGTATGTTTATTTTGGAGGTGAGTTAGATGACTACTGAACCTAATGGTGCGGAAATTATTGAAGAGTTGATCCAGACGGCAGAGGATGCTGCGAGGAAACAGTACCTTGATCGTGTGTGGGCAATGAATAAGACTGAGATGTTTGGTGAGTTGATGCGTGTGCACACTGAGAGCAATCGGTTATTGCTGGTCGCTCAGACGCAGATACAGGCGCTACAGGCGCAGATCTTGAAGTATGGCAACCCAGTACACTAAGGAACTGTACAAAAGCCGTGTAGACCTTATGGTGCAGATGCAGCGTGCTTTAGCTTGCCGAACCAAGAAGCAAAAGATTAAGCTCGCCCGCGAGTGGAAAGAGAAATACTCTGAGAATATGTACAAAGAGTTGATTGCGTGTGCGAGAGATAAACGTGTACGGGCAAACATTGCAAACTGGGAAAATGATGGCAGAATTTGATATTTTAGAGTTGATACGTCAACAAAAAGCCAAAGAGATTCTTGAACGCAATATGGCGTATGCCAATCCTCAATGGCAACAACAATTAGCGCAATTAACGCCTGAACAAGAAACGGCGTTTTTAGCGTGGGTGCAATCAAACAAAGTTCCGTTTGATCCTACTGACCCAACCCCTGATTACGATATGCGCGGGTTTTATCAGGGGCTTATGTCTGGTGATCCAAGAGCGCAATCTGGATTTAATCCTGCGACTCAATCTTTGCATTATCCTGATTATTACAAAACTCCTTATCACGAATCATTTAGTGCTGAGTCACAGTACGCCACAGAAGGCGCTCCTACTTGGCAAGATGACAAATTGGTAAGTCCTTCCGGCGAAGTAATTTTTCAAGATAAACCAGAATAATGGCCGCATTTAATCTGCAACAGTTTTACAACTTCTGTAAGCAGCTCAAGATTGAAACCAAAGAGCAGGGCTTACGCAAGATGGATAACTTGCTTGGCACCCAGACCTATGTGATGGGTGAGATTGCCAAGGGCTTAGAAGAAGGTGTGCACTTCTTTACTATCCTCAAAGGCAGACAGCTTGGTATCACCACAATCTCTCTTGCGCTTGACCTGTACTGGCACTTCATTAACCCAGGCTTGCAGGGAACACTGACCACCGATACAGAAGAGAATCGGGATATGTTTCGTTCTACCCTTGCGATGTACATGGAAGGCTTGCCAAAAGAATACAAGATACCGGTGCTCACACATAACCGCACACAGATGAGCCTGAAGAACCGCTCTCGTTTGTTCTATCAGGTGGCAGGAACACGCAGTAAGGGGACGCTTGGCCGTGGAAAAGCAATCACATTCCTACATGGGACTGAAACTTCATCATGGGGTGACGAGGAAGGACTTGCCTCACTACTGGCGTCTTTGGCTGAAACCAACCCAATGCGGATGTACATCTTTGAGTCTACTGCCCGTGGATTTAATATGTTCCACGATATGTATACCACTAGTAAAAGAGCACGCACGCAGCGCGCCATTTTTTGTGGCTGGTGGCGCAATGAACTGTATTCACTTGATCCTAAAGGCAAGACTTATGAAGTCTATTGGGATGGAAAACTTACCGGTGAAGAAAAAGAGTGGGTGCGCGACATTAAAAAACTCTACAACTTTGAGATCAACTCCCGTCAGATAGCCTGGTGGCGTTGGAAACTCCTTGAAGGTATTAAGGATGACTCTTTGATGTACCAAGAGTTTCCACCTACTGAAGACTACGCCTTTGTGATGACAGGTACGTCTTACTTTTCTAATGCAAGGTGCACAGATGCCGCCAAGATTGCCAAGAAAACAACCTGCGACTACTACCGCTACTCCTTTGGTGCAAACTTTCAAGACACCAACGTGCTCAAATCCACCGAACGTCTTGCCTCACTTAAGGTCTGGGAGGAACCACTCGATACTGCTTACTACGTTATCGGTGCTGATCCTGCCTATGGTTCTAGCGATTGGGCTGATCGGTTTTGCATACAAGTCTATCGAGCCTACTCCGACGGTTTGGAGCAGGTCGCGGCGTTTGCCACCAGTGAAATGAACACCTATCAATTTGCGTGGGTCATTGCTCACTTGGCAGGAGCGTATAAGAACTCTACGCTTAATCTTGAAGTCAATGGCCCAGGTCAAGCCGTCATTAACGAATTGCGTAACCTTAAACGTCTGGCTGCCAACATGGGTAACTCGATGGGTGCGTCTTTGATGAACGTCTATGCGTCGATGACCAACTACATCTGGAGAAAGAACGACTCTTTAGGCGGGATGTCTTCTAGCATGGGATGGTTGACTACCTCGGCGACTAAAGAAAGAATGCTGTCCTACATGAAAGACTATTTTGAGCGCGGCATGATGGATATTTTGGATATGGATACCATTGAAGAGATGAAGACCGTGGTGCGTGATGGCGGGGCGATTGAAGCCTCTGGGCGCAACAAAGATGATCGCGTCATTGCGAGTGCTTTGGCCGCTGCTGCTTTTGCCGAACAGGTGCAACCTCAGTTGATTGGGCGCAAGATTAGCCGCATGGTATCCAAGGTTGAACAAAACTTTACCTCTGAACAACTCGCTGTCGGGCGTAACGTTAGCGATTATTTAAAGAAGATCGGTGTCTATGGTTCCGAAAACGTACCACTCTAAAGCTGAATTACTGAAAATAATTCACAGATTCTTGTCTGATAAAGACCGTGGCATTAGCATTAAATTGTTTGCCGAACTTTGCGGTATAGATCAAAAATACATAGAACGTGTCTTTCTCTTGCAAACCCATCCTTTAAGCGAATACGTTCAGCGGCGGGTAAGCAAAGGTTGGGATGAATGGCGCGGTGGCCATGTGGCGATTATGAAGAACCAAGACAATACAAAGTTTGTACAGTACCGCAAGACCCCTAAGTCTTTAGCAATGCGCGGCTATGGACTACAAGTGGTTGGGGGCGAGATCAAGTTAAAACTTGGGATCAAGAACCGCGCAGACTATTCAGACACACTTGCAGACCAGTTAGGGGATTAATATGTCACGCATACTACGCGATTACAAATGTCAAGAACACGGTTTCTTTGAAGGTTATGAGGCCGTTTGTCCAGAGGGGTGTACCGATTATGTTCTCCAAGTTTTTCTCCAGGCTCCTGGGTTTAAAAGCGATAAAAGTAAAGTTGCCGACAAGCAACTCAAGCAACTCGCCAACGAATTTGGAATGTCAGACATCAAGTCCACCCGTGCCGGTGAAAACCAAGCCGGTTACCTCACCCGTAACAACAAGTTCAGCGAAAAAGAGTACGCCGAAGCCGAGAAGTACGCCACGCCCAAAAAGCGAGGCCGCCCCCGTAAAGACACCCAAAACCAACCTCAACCGCAAGCGGACGCGCCGCGCGAAGCCCGTGCTGGTGATGCCGCAATCTGGGGGGGCGGGTTTCAAGGGATGAATATGCAATCTGTGCTTGCCGGACAGTTTGGTAAATCTGTAAACGGCGAATCTGTGGGCTTGACACCGCGTGCCGCAGGGATCAATAATGGGCCTACTGTTGATCCACGGGCTACAATGCGTGACCCTGATAACTTGCAGATCAAAAAATGAGAATCCCATCATCACCTAATGAACGCGAGGATTTCTACTTAGACCTCATGCAAAAGTGTATGGTGTCTAGAGAAGAGCGCAAAGGTGATTATGCGATCAATCGTGCATACTACTTGTTTGGCGCGGGGCCTGAAGAGCCTCCCGCCTACTTTAACAAAGTCAATCCGCACCTTGACCAACTCACATCCTTCTTGTATTCCGCTGAATCCACACGCTTTAGTATCGCGTTGGGTGCTTCAGTCAAACACGATGAACACCGCAAAACACCTAGTCTTACGTTGGCACTTAATGACGAATGGCTAAACAGCAATGCTGACCAAGTATTTTCAACAGCATTGACTTGGGCGTTGGTCTACAACACCACCTTTGTCAAACTGGTTTACAACAACGGGATTCACCCGTACATGATTGAACCAAGCGCAATGGGTGTGCTGCGCGAGGACTTGCCCTATACCAACCGGCAAGAAGCTATCTGCCAACGTTATTACATCACCCGTTCTGAACTGTACTCACGCTTGTACTCGCATCCCAAGCGCGAAGCCATTGTGAAGCGCGTGACCACCGGCATCAAAGTATCTGAGTCTGACATCCCCGATGCGGTGAATCGGATTGTGCTTTCTCAAAGCAATCCCACCATGTATGGCCAAGTCAACATGGATTTGTACGGCCAAAACCGTTACAAAGCGCGTATTGCAGAAGATACCGTTGAGATGCACGAGCTGTGGGTGTGGAACGATGACACAATGGACTACCAAGTTGTTACGATGGCCAGTCCGGACGTCATTGTCTATGACCGCCCAGGCGCATCGTTGTTCTTAAAAGGCGAATGCCCATTCACGCAACTCTGCCCCAACCCTTTGTACGATTATTTTTGGGGTGCCTCTGAGGTTCAGAAGCTGCAATTGCTTCAAGCCTTGCGTAACAACCGTATGGCTGAAGTCTTAGACTTGCTATCCAAACAAGTGAACCCGCCCACCGCATTGTCAGGCTTTACTGGCATCTTAGATGAGAAGAACTTCTCTCTTAACCGTGCCGGTGGTTTGCTTGCAAGCGATATGCCAAACTCTAAGGTCGAGCGTCTTGCACCTGAGATGCCAAGCAATCTGTTTGAAGTCATTCACGAAATTGATGATATGTTTAGCGAAGTGTCGGGTATTAGCAACGTTTTATCCGGCAAAGGCGAGGCTGGTGTGCGTTCTACCGGCCACGCAAGTCAATTAGCCCGTTTAGGCTCAAGCCGCGCTAAGAAACGCGCACTTATCATTGAAGACAGCCTTGAAAAAGTTGCAACGTTGTATCTCAAGCTCATACAAGCTTATGATCCGACGCATTTTCAAGATACAGAGGGTGTTCCTTTTATTGCAGAACAATTTACTAAAGATTATGTAGTAAAAGTTGATGCACACTCGAATTCGCCAATCTTTACTGAAGATACCAAGCAATTAGCCTTCCAGTTGCATAAAGTCGGGGCAATTAGCAAAGAGTCGCTCATTGATTTGACAGAACCACCTATGAAACAGTTGTTAAAAGATCAACTTAAACAAATGGAAGCCAAACAGGCGGCTGCACCTAAACCAGAGGGTGGGCCTAAGCCTAAAGCGGTTCCAAAGGCGGCGTAATGGCAGATCAAGTACAACCTAAAGCAGATCAACCTAGGGTTTCTACTGAGTCCCTAAAAAGAGGTGAAAGTTCACCGAATTTGCAGTATCGTGTAAATGCAATTAAGTCACCCGAACGTACTTCTGGAAGAAAGAATTATGGTCGTGCGACTAGATAGAATACCTGTTCAGGGTATAGGGTTTGGCTGCCTTCCCTTAAATTTGGTGGCCGTCATTCTACAAGGAGTGCACTATGCGTAAAGCTCGCAAAGGCCGTAAATCACGCAAGTAATCATTAGGGGTTAAACCCTGTGATTATCGTGTAGCCGATAAGTCCTGCCGAGGGTCGGGAACAAAAAAAATAACTCCTCCTCTTGACAAACGCGTACAGAAGATTATTCTGTCGCAAATTACTTAGGAATTGATTATGGCTGTACCACCAGATCAGTTAATGAAGTTGATGGCAGGTCAAAAAGACAAAGCCACACCTGGAGGCTTGCCCCCGCCTGCTGATAACACAATGGGAATGTCTGATGGTGCAACGCCTCCGATGGGCGCACCCATGTCAACTCCCGAACCTAAGATGGGAAACCGTGAAGCCTCGATGATTAATCTTGGCATGGCGCAAGATATGCTTGAACAAGCCTTGCCAGCCATTGGTTCACAAACGCCTGAAGGCGAGAAGATCATTGCAGCTATCCGCGCTATCACCGGTGTGATCGGGCCGCGCAAAGCAAAGACTGGCGAACTTCAACAGTCAGAAATCTTGCAACTCTTGCAAAACCTGCCACAGGCTGGCGGTATGTCACCGCAGATGCAAGCAATGAACAAAGCACCTTTAGTACCTGGATTGCCACCTGGCGGCACACAACCGTTGCCACCCGTGGGCGGCCCTGCTTCTACCCCTCCTCCTCCACCTCCCCCAGGCGGTGCCGGTGGACTTCCTCCCCCTCCAGGCGGCGGTATGCCGCCCCCAATGTAAAGGAATCAAAATGGATTTGTTTAAACCACGCGGCGCATCAAGCCCACGCAACCCTACTGATAACAACCAAAAAAATGGTCAGATTATCAATACACCACGTTACTCACAATTTGGCGGCTTAACCTCCGCACCGAAAGCCGGATACAAAAACATGATGACCATGTCGCGTCCTGGCGATACCAAAAAAGTTATTTAATCGAAGTTAGGGGATAGCCATGAGTTTAGAAGACATTTCACTAGAACAGCGCGACCAACTCGCAATGCTGATGAAAGACCTATCAGACAATCCAACCACACGGAAAGAAACTCTGAAACTGGTCAAGCAATTGCGTCCAAGTATGTCGGTGCCTGAGTTGGATTTGGAAGAAAAAACAAATTCTGCTTTGGAACAGATGCGCGCTGAGAATGAAAAGATTCGCGGCGAACTCATGGAAGCCCGTCAATTAGAGTCGCTTGAGAAAAAGCGTGCAAAACTGATTGCAAACGGCAAAGCCCGTAACGACGAAGACATTAAAGAAATCGAGAAAGTGATGCTTGAGAAACGTATTCCAGATCACGAAACAGCGGCTGAGTATTGGGATTGGATGAAACAATCCGCAGAACCCACGCCTACTGGATACAACCCAAGCGCACTTGGCAAGTTTGATTTATCGAAGTACATGAAGAATCCAATCGGTGCAGCACGCAACGAGGCAGCGGCAGCCCTAAACGAGCTACGCGGAAATCGTCGGCCAATTGGAATTTAAGTGGCAGTTCTAGGGGATAAGTTTGTTGGGCGGCTTATGCCGTTTGTTAATTCAGGAGATTAATTATGCCTATTGGCGGCGGAATTCTACCTGCAAGTGGCTCAAGTCAGTACAACGAACTGACCTACGTTACGCGCAGAGCGTTTATACCCAAGCTGGTTGTTCAGCTTTACAACTCAACCCCCCTTATGGCTGCTTTGATTGCAAACAGTCAGCAAGCATCAGGCGGTGTGAGCCAAGTCACAGTCCCAGTTCAGGGCGCACAATTCGTTAATGCACAGTGGTCTGATTACTCTGGTTCATTTAACCAGCCATCAGTTCAGCAAGGTGCGTTTAACGCTGAGTTCAACCTTAAACTGATGATTGCCCCAGTACCATTCTTAGGGATGGAAGGTGCGGTTCAGCAAGACTACGCAATTATTCCTCTGATCGAAGCGCGTATGAATGACGCGACTAACGTGATGATGGATGCAATGGCTACAGCCTTGTACACCAACTACACCAACACCCAACAGTTTATTGGTTTGCCTGGTGCAATTGATGACGGTACTAACCTAACGACTTACGGTAACATCAACCGTTCGACCTACACTTGGTGGAAGTCAAAAGTCTATGCGGCCGGTAACGTCAACCCAACCCGTCAAAACATCCTTCAGTACATTTCAGGCACCGTGAAGAACGGCGCAGAAGTGCCGACGTTTGGTGTGTGCGGTTTTGGTACATGGACATTGCTTGCTCAAGACTACGTTGGTCAAGAACAGTATGTCATTACCCCAGGCCACGGATTTGATGGCGATAACAACGGCCCACAAGCAGCGTTTCGCGCTTTGATGGTTGCCGGTGTGCCAATCTATCCCGATCCATATTGCCCAGAAGGCACGGTCTATTTCATCAACAGCAATTACCTCTCACTGTACATCCATGAGCAAGGCTCATTTGTGTTTACCGGCTTTGAGTCAACCTTGCCTAACTGGCAGATTGGTTACGTCGGTGCGGTGTTGATGATTGCGGAATTGGTTTCTACCAAACCCAAGTCGATGACCCGTGTGTCTGGCTACAACTCAATCTCGATCTAAGGAGAACAGTCATGGCACTTGGTTTAAATAAAATCCTTATTTCAGGCGCAGGAGCAAACACTCCTGGTGCGTATCCACAGTTCACCACTCTGTCGGCTAACAACGCCACAGTGTTGGTTCCTGCCGGAACGTACTGGTTGTTCCCAACTGCGAACGTTACCATCGAAGCAGTGTCGGCTTACAACACCAATACCGCTTGCACAACACCCTCAACATGGTCAACCTTTATTGCCAACAATACTGGTTCGTTCTTTGTGTCTGACGGTGTAAATTTCCGTGCAAACGTTATTGTTGCAACTAACACTACGATTACCTTGGCTACAGTTAATGGTGGTCAGGCTGTTAGCAGCACCTTTACAAGTTAAGGAACAATAATGGCTAATCCAGATTCAGTCAGTCAGTTTTACTTAGACAGTTTTGGAAATGGTCGTATTGGTGTCGTTCAAGCTACTCAATTAAACACGGCTGCAAATGCAACTATTGCTATTCCGTTGTTAAATGGTGGCTTGACTAACGCTGGCGCAACAGCGGGTTCTGGTTCAGTTATTGTTCGTCGCATTACGGTACAAAACCCAAGTGGTTCTGTATCGTCTGCTAACGTGTCGATCACGACAAGCAATGACGGTAACATTTCCAACGCTGTTGTTGCTAACGTGGTGTTAAGTAATTTGACGGCTGCCGGTAAATGGCAAGACCTGACGATTGCTGGTGCTTACGGTGCAAATACTGCTGTAACCGGTTTTCAAACACAAGCTCTTTATGTGAACATTAACACTGCAAGCGGTAACGCAAACACTGTTGATATTCGTGTTTATGGCGATGTAGTGAGTTTCTAAATGTCTTCAATATTCGTAATCAATCGTTCTGATAAAAAACTCAAAGACGGCTATGCCGGAGTGTTTTATGATTTTTTACCAAATCAAGTTGTAGAAGTACCGCTTGAGGTGGCGCAGCACGTTTTTGGTTACGGAATTGAAAACAAAGAACCTTTTCTGGCTAGGCTCGGATGGGTGAAGACCGCAAATGAATTAGATGAAGGCCTTGCGCGTTTATCTAAGTGGGAATTCCATACAGAGAAACCAAAAAAGAACGATTCGTTATCCCCGATCGTGGAGCCAGTACCCTTGCGGCCTGTCAGGGCTGCGGGGGGAAAAGTCCTCTCAGCAGCTTAAAGATTATGGTGTGTCAATGGCAACAAAAGTTTGCGGTTCATGCAAACAGTCATTGCCCACAGATTTTTTTCATATCAGAAATCAATCTGTAGACGGCTTATGTAGCAAGTGCAAATCTTGCCAAGCCAAATATTACAAAAAATATAGAGAAGAAAACAAAATTGTTTTGGCACAAAAAGCCAAAGAACGAGTTGCGGCTGACCGAATAGCAGTCAATAAAAGATGGAACGCTTGGCGAAATAAAAATAAAGAAAAAGTAAATAAATATGCTGTTGAGTGGTGGAAAGAACACAAAGATTTAAAACGTTTTCATGTTAGAAAACGAGCAGCGTTAAAATACAATGCAGACGGCAATCATACAAATCAACAAATTAAAGAAATATTTGACCGACAAAAAGGTCATTGCAACTATTGCGATGTATTGTTAACAAAATACCATGTTGACCATATAATTCCTCTTAGCAGAAATGGCACAAATTACGCTGCTAATTTACAAATTCTTTGTGTTACTTGCAACACATCCAAAGGAAATAAAATGCCTTGGGAATATTTTGGAATAGCGGCATGAGTCAAAATCTTTCTGGATATATTACTGAAGTTCGCAGGCTTCTTCACGACGCCAATGCAAATTTTTACACGGATCAGCAGCTAACCGATTACATCAATTCCGCGCGTGAACGAACCGTGCGGGATACTGGTGCATTGCGTGCGATCCAAGTCACTCAAGTGCCGCCCCCTCCAGGCACAACAATCAATGGTGTTACTGCGACAAATCCTGTCGCATGGGCAGCCTCCACTGCATACAACTTAAATCAGTTTGTATTCTCAAACATTTTTGTGTATCAGGTAACCACAGCAGGTACAAGCGGCTCAACTGCGCCCCCGTATCCAGCAAGTAATCAAAATAACTACTCAAACTATCCACCGTCTACTGAATTCTTTAACGGTGGTGTTGGTTTGACCTATGTGTCTAACGTTGAGCAGATACCGTTCTCAACTTTGCCACAAGGACAGTACACGCTTGATATTTTGAATATCAACTTGTATTGGGGTAACACACGGGTGCCGTTGGACTATCTTGCATGGTCTGATTTCAATGCACGGCTGCGGTTTTGGCAGAATTACATTGGTCGGCCGCAAGCCTTCTCTGTGTACGGTCAAAACACAATTTACCTTGGCCCTGTACCCGATCAGGTCTATCAAATTGAGATGGATACGGTGATTTTGCCAACCGCATTGACATTGACTGCGCCAACCGTTGCAGATTCGATTCAAGACCCGTATACAACGTGTGTAAAGTTCTATGCAGCGTATTTAGCTAAGTATTACGAACAATCGTTTGGTGAATCAGAAATTTACAAGCAAGAGTATTTGAACCACGCAAGGTCTGTGCTGAACACAGTCTTTACGCGTCGTATTCCATCTCTTTATAGCAATATCAATTAGAAATGGCTGCGGCAGAGCAAAAGAAGTCGTATCAAGTTATCAAAACCTTTCGAGGACTTGATACGCAAGCCAATCGTACTGCAATCAAAGAAGATGAGTTTTCTTGGATTGAGAATGTGCAGCCTATTGGTTATGCAAACCTTAAAGTCATCCCAAATTACTCTACTGTTAGCTCGAGCGGCAATACGGTTGTGTGGGCGAATACCGCAACAACGTTATCTTCTGCCAACATTAAATTAAATGATTATGCCGTGGCTTTCCAAGCAGACGGTAGCGCACAGTATTACAACGCAACAACTGGTGCTGTAGGTAACATGGCTGCGGCCGGTACCTTTAGCGGTGCTGGTATGCAAGTTGCGCAATGGAAGAATGAGCGCTTATTGATTCTTGATCCATCTAAGGGTTACTACTCATGGGATGGTAACAACGTCGTCAATATTGGCTCGGTTGGTATTATTGCTGTGACCAACGGTGGTTCTGGCTATTCAAACGTTCCAACAGTGACCATTAGTGCCCCAAATGATACAAATGGTACGCAAGCAAACGCTGTAGCAACTGTTTTGTCAGGTGTCGTGCAAACCGTATCGTTAAATAACGGTGGTTCGGGATATTACGCCAATAGCGTGCCAACAGTTACGATTGCTGGCGGTGGGGGATCAGGTGCAACGGCTATTGCGGGTGTGATTACGTTTGCAACCGGCACGGCCTCGGCTGTTGTGGTATCGGGAGGTACGGGTTACACAAATGCAGCCAATACGGTGATTACGTTCTCAGGTGGGGGCGGAACAGGTGCTGCCGGCACTGCGGTGCTTGCAGGCGGTCAGATTCTTGAAGTCATTATCACTAATCCAGGCTCAGGCTACACCAACGCTGCAAACTTAGTTGTTACGGCTTCAGGTGGCGGCGGGACTGGCGCAGTCCTTAAAGGCATTGTTAATAGCGATACAAACGTTGGAATTGCGTCTTTTAGCGGACGGGTGTGGATTGCGGCCGGCAGAACCATTTATTACAGCGCAGTAAACTCATACACCGACTTTACAAGCGTATCGGCGGGAAGTTTTGTCTTAACAGACGAAACCTTGCACGGAAACATTCAGCAGATACTTTCTGCAAACAATTTCTTGTATATTTTTGGTGATGACTCAATTAACGTGATTTCCAACGTTAATGTGAACACTAACGGTATTACGTTGTTTACAAACACCAACGTGTCGGCATCTGTTGGTTCTAAGCGTCCATACGCCATATTCCCGTATTTCCGTTCTGTGTTGTTTTTAAACGACTATGGCGTGTATGCGTTGGTGGGATCAACGACTTCTAAGCTTTCAGACCCGCTAGACGGCATATTCCCTAATATTGACTTTACATATCCGATTTACGCCGGACAAGTGTTGATTAACAACATTTTGTGCGCTGCATTTAACTTTAGATACTATGACGCGGTGTTTACGCAATCGTATCGGTATATACAGGCTGTGTTCTTTGAGAAAAAATGGTTTTTGACTTCTCAAGGCAATAACTTAGCGTACATCACATCTATCCCACTTGGCGGCAAGATTACGTTATTTGGTACGGATGGCACAACGCTGTATCAACTATATCAAAGTACAAGTGCTGCGATCACCAGTCGCATCCAAACCGCTTTGTTGCCAATGGGTGATCCTATTCGCACCAAGCAAGCATTAAAAATGGGGATTGAAGCAACAGCTACAAACGCCAGTTCAATTACCATGAGCGCAACAATTGATTCTGAGTCAGGATCAAGCCCACCGTATATTTTGACTAGCCTTGTGACTTGGATTAACAACAATTTGCAGACTGTTGCATGGACGAATAATTCGATTGCAACGATTGGTTGGGGTCAAATTGGTTATGCGTTATATAAGACTGATGCGTCGCAATATGGAAAATATCTTGGCATTACAGTAACATCATCTAACCCAGGGTTTACTGTGAATGGATTTGAATTTGAACACGAATTAAGAGTGAGGTTCTAAATGGCTGTCCCATATACTTTTGCTACGGCAACAACGTCTATTCCGCTATCCCAACTGGATAGTAACTTTGCGACAGCCATCACACTCGGTAACACGGCTGTTTATCTTGGCAATACGACTACATCTTTAGGTAACGTGACCTTAACTGGTTCAACGCTTACTAACCCGACTGTTACCAACTACGTTGAAACGCTGTATACGGCTACTGGTAACACAACTGTTGCGTTGACAAATGGTACGTTGCAAAAGATCACAACGTCTGGTGCAACAACTGTGACTCTGCCATCAAGTGTTAGTGGCAAGAGTTTTACAATCATTGTGTCGTATGCGGCTGCTGATACGCTGACATGGGCGGGTGGTAGTACGCTCAAGTGGGCGGGTGGTACAACACCAACGCCTACAAGTGCTACAGGAAAAATTGATATTTTCAGTTTTTTCCAAGACGGTACAAACACTTACGGTATTACTAACGGACAGAATTACTAATATGCTAAGTGCATCTAAATCCGGTAGTGCTAGTGGCGCATCAAGCTACAACCTCACACGCTCGCTGCGGTTTAGAGCGAGTGCGTCTGCGTATTTGAATCGAACAATGACTACGCCGACAAATAACCTTAAATGGTCTTGGAGCGGTTGGGCAAAACGCGGGTTAATTGGAACAGTTCAAGATATTTTTGGTTCAGGTGATTTTTCGACAACTGGAACATGGATAACTTTCAATGCTTCAGATAGCATGGAAATTTATTATTTTTCCAGTTCGTATATTTGGCGGTTTATTACAACACAAAAATTTCGTGACCCTGCTGCGTATTATCACGTTGTTGTAGCTTACGACTCAACGCAAGCAACAAGCACAAATAGATTTGGTCTTTATATTAACGGTTTACAAGTAACCGCATTTACTACGGCTACTTACCCAGCGTTAAATCAAGCAACAAATCTTAATTCAAGTTCATTCACGCATTATTTTTCTGACACAACAAACAAATTTGACGGCTACCTAACCGAAGTCAACTTTATCGACGGTCAAGCCCTCACACCATCATCATTCGGCTCAACCAACGCTCTCACAGGCGTATGGCAACCCGCACGGTACACAGGCACTTACGGTACAAACGGTTTCTATTTGCCGTTCACTGATAACAGCGCATTGACCACATCAAGCAACGTAGGATTGGGTAAAGACTTCTCAGGCAATGGCAATTATTGGGTGACGAACAACATCTCCATCACGGCTGGTGTGACGTATGATTCCATGACGGATGTGCCTACGTTGACGAGTGCGAGTGCGGCTAACACCGGCGTTTGGAATCCAATCGGGAACGGCAGCGGTACTCAAACAAACGGCAACTTGACCGACACTACCGCAACAACATTACCTGACGTAGGTACTTTTGCTATGCAGTCGGGCAAATGGTATTGGGAAACAACAATTACCACAGCGTCAAATCCTCGTGTCGGCGTGTACGACATTGGCTCTGCGTTGCCTACCGCCGGAGGATTAGGCGGCACGGCGTTTGGTTGGTGTATATTAAACGGCCCTTCGCGTACCTACACAAACAACGTAACAACTGCTTACGGTTCGTTTAATGGCTCTAGCGGCGATGTTGTAATGATCGCTTACGATGCTAGTACAGGAAATCTTTGGTTTGGCGCTAACGGTACATTTTTTGCTAGTGGCAACCCCGCTACAGGTGCAAGTCCTTCATTGACTGGTGTTACAGGCAAAGCTATTGTTCCCGCTGTTGCGTCAGGTTCGGGCACAAACGTATTTAATGGAAACTTCGGTCAACAACCCTTCACCTACACACCCCCCACAGGCTTTGTAGCCCTGAACACATACAACTTGCCGACAAGCACCATCTTGGCGGGTAACAAGGTGATGGATGCTACGTTGTATACGGGCACGGGTGCAAACTTAACTGTTACAAACGCAGGAGCATTTAAACCTGACTTGGTGTGGGCTAAAAGTCGTAGCAATGCGTACTACCACCATCTTGTTGACTCAGTGCGCGGCGTTAATCGTGATTTATATTCAAACGATACCCTTGCGGAATTTAACTATTCATCCGGCGGCTCTGTTACGGCGTTTAATTCAAATGGATTTTCGCTAGGCACACAAGCTAACGAGATAAATACTAATGCCGCTACTTTTGTCGCTTGGCAATGGCAAGCAGGACAAGGCTCAACATCAAGCAACACAAACGGCACAATCACATCGACTGTGAGTGTTAATGCGTCTGCTGGGTTTAGTGTGGTGACGTACACAGGTACGGGTGCTAATGCAACCGTTGGTCATGGGTTGGGCGTTGCGCCTGCATTTATGATTTTTAAACGCAGAGATTCAACAAGCAATTGGCCTTCATACCACTCAAGTCTTGGTAATACTGGTGGAGTTTATTTAAACGGTACGGGCGCATTTGCAGTTAGTTCGGCGTTTTGGAACAACACAAGCCCAACGTCTAGCGTGTTTACTTTAGGCGGTGGAAATGAAGTTAATACTGCTTCAGCCACCAACGTCGCCTACTGCTGGACACCCATAGCCGGATACTCAGCGTTTGGTAGCTACACGGGTAATGGTTCGACTGATGGGCCGTTTGTGTACACGGGGTTTAGACCAAAGTTTGTGATGGTAAAACGAACGGATAACGTGGGCGATTGGTGGATGTACGATACATCACGGTCAACATACAACGCTGCAATTTTATATTTGTTTGCAGACACTTCCGCAGCAGAAGTTTCTGATGCAACCGAAGCTGTAGACTTTTTATCTAACGGTTTTAAGTTGCGAGTTGCTACTTATCAACCAAATACTTCAGGTGGCACATTTATTTACATGGCATTTGCCGAAAACCCATTTAAAAACGCTTTAGCGAGGTAGTTATGTTTGCAATCATTTCTAACGGCGTTATCGCCCTCTTAGTACCCGCCGGTACGGCTTTTGAATGGGATGGTATTCAGTACCCCGCTAACTGGTGCAACCTGTCTAGCCCCGAAGAAAAAGCGGCTATCGGCATGGTTGATGTGGTGTATGGCTCACAGCCATCAGATCAATACTACTGGGTCAGCCAAGACGCACCTGTCTACAACGGCACGGTGGTCGAGATCAACTACACCGCTACGCCTAAAGACCTAGCCCAATGTCAGACTAATGCTGTCAACGCAACAAACGCAGCGGCATACTCAATCCTTTTGCCAACCGACTGGATGGTAGTCAAAGCATTTGAAACAAGCGGCACAGTAGCGACCGCATGGAACACATGGCGTCAAACCATCCGCACACAGGCTGCTGACTACATCACGGCAATCAACGCTTGTACAACGGTTGACCAACTAGCTGCGCTTCCCTCTGTACAATGGGCGCATGACCCTGACTACGTTGCACCAACGGGAGCAACAGCATGAGTACAAACGCTTTTACACAGTTTGGCAACACAGTCACGTTCTTAGCTGCTACGACTGCTCCTACGCCCGTACAGGCCGTTGCAAGCACACTTGGTGGCAACCAGTACCGCATCATAAATAGCGGCAACGTAGTGGTGTTTCTAGGCTATGGCACAACGGCTGCTTTAGCTACGGCTAATGCAACGGTAGTGACTAGCTCACAGATTGCATTGCCATTGTTGCCTGGCACCGATGAGATTCTTACGTTTGTCCCCAACGCATACTTTACAGGTGTAACTGCAACGGGCAACGCATCAATCTACATCACAAACGGCGATGGAATGTAAATATGTTAAAGACAGTAGCAATCACAAGCGGTAGTGGCGGTAGTAACGGCACAGTAACCCAAGTGGGCGGTACTGGTACTGTCAACGGCATCACGCTAACAGGCAACGTCACATCTTCGGGCAACCTGACATTAGGCGGCACGTTAGGCAGCATTGCAAACAGCCAGTTAACAAACAGCGCAGTCACAATCGGCAATACGTCTGTATCGCTTGGGTCAACAATTACTAACATTGGCAACTTGATCCTTGCAAACGTCACAATTACAAGCGGTACTGTTCCTGCGGCAAACGTCACAGGCTTGGGTACGATGGCTACTCAAAACGCCAATGCTGTTGTGATTACAGGCGGCACAATCAATACGGTTGCACATACTGGCGGTACGTTTGCTAGTGCAAACATTACGTCTGTTGCGGCAACATTTCCTAATTCATATTTAGCAAACAGCGCAGCAACGATTGGTAACACTTCTGTTGCTTTAGGCTCGACTGTCACTAACATTGGTAACTTAACTCTTGCTAACGTGACCATCCCGTCTGGTACGGTAAACGTGCAAGTGGTTAATGCCACATCGACAACATCATCAACGGCTACTTTTGCAACATCAAGTTTGCCACTAGTGCCGGCAGGATACATTCAGTACAACTTGAACGGGACTGTTGTAAAAATCCCATACTATGCGGTGTAATCAATGGATTGGCAAAATGTTATCAACTTGGTGTTTGGTGTAGCTCTACCTGTAGCGGGTTGGTTGTTTCGCCAATTGTGGGATGCTGTGCAAAATCTCAAGGATGACATTAAAAAGATTGAGATTGATTTGCCGACCAGTTATGCAAAAAAAACAGACATGGAATCTCAGTACAACAAGATTGAAGCCATGCTTGAGAAGATATTTGATAAGTTAGATACCAAGGTTGATAAGTAATGGATTATGCGGCGCTATCGACGGTTGAATTTGGTGACATAGACTCTTTAAGCGGTTTTCTCTTTGAAAACGGCTTACAGCACCAAGTATTCCGCGATACGCTGGCTCAAGCAGGTTATTTAGTCCCTGCATACGATTTAATGGACGCAAACCCTGACAATTTAGATGATTGGTTGCTCTCTCATCAGGACGAACATCAGGCTTTTGCCAACCTTTTAGGCCTCGATAATCCTGCAAATATGCTCGATGTAGACTGGAATGTGGAGGATGATTTTTATGATTGGATCGCATCTCATTTGTATATTCACGAACAAATTGCTGCTGCCCTCAACATTAATGGATCGTAATTAAAAATCGTTCCCCCCCGCCAAAAAAAAATGAAATTATGAGCATACAGACATGAGCGACGATGGTTCATACGATCCGAATTGGTACACAAATGCGTACCCTGGTTATGTTGCTGCTCAAGCTCAAGATCAACAAGCGATCCTTACTGGTCAACCATCGCCACAAGCCGTTACGCCAGACGCTGTTGCTACCGCATATCAGCAAATGTTTAATGCACCGGCACCACCTGATTTTGTGGCTGCCGTGGTTAATAATTATTCTGATAGCAGCATCGACAATGTTGTAAAAGATATGGCAACATCTGCTGCAACCAGCAGTGTGCCTTTTTCAAATACTCCTGGTGATACAAATAGTTTTACGGCAGGTATTAACCATTATTTAAGTTTAGGTTATAAGCCAGGCGGTACAACGTATGATGGTTTACCGACATCTTTTGTTAATCCTCAAACCGGTCAAGTTGTTGCTTCTTATGGCACAATTGCCCCCGTTGGCGGTGCAAGCACAGCCGTTCAATCTAGCAATTGGACTTGGAACGATGCTTCAAAAACGCCAGCAGGATTTACAACAGACGTTGCCAAAGCAAAAACTCCTGATACAAGTCTTGTAGATTTTGCAAAAGTAGCAACAACCATTGCGGCCGCTGTTGCTGCGCCTGAATTACTTGGTTTAGCTCAAAGCGGTTTAATGACGCTAGGATTGTCAGCAGAAAGCGCACAAGCCGCTGCGCCAGTTCTTGTTGGTGCTGCTAAAAGTGCTTTGACATCAGCATTGAGTGGTGGAAATGTTTTAACCAGTGCAGCGACCGGTGGAGTAACTGGCGGTATAGCTCCATATATTAGTGACGCAATATCAGGTTCTTTATCAGATGTTCTTGATAAAGCGTCTGCTGATATTTTGGCAAAAGGTATTAGTGGCGCACTTTCAGGCGGTGCAACCGGTGCAATTGGCGGCACAAACGCTTTGGTTGGCGCAGAAGTGGGCGGGTTTTCTGGTGCGCTAAATGAAATATTAGGTCAAGGTATTGGCGGTGTATCAGGAGTTAAAGATACTTCAGGCAGCAATATTTCAACATTTAATCAAGACCCAATTGGCTTAATTGCTACTGGCGCAATTGATCCGCCACAATATCAATACGATGCGTTTGGTAATGTTTTGCTAGATGAACAAGGTAATCCTGTTCCCGTTTTAGACACCGCAAAAGAAGATGCTGCCGCCGCTAAATCAGATAAAGAAATAACGTCCGCAGCAAAAAGTGTTCTTTCACCTTATATTTCTAAAACTTTAACTGGTTTATTTGGCATTTCTAGTACAAATTTGTCAGACCAATTAGTATCTGGCACATCATCATCTAGCAAATCTCCATATAGCTCATTGGCGCAACAGACCTCAACACGACTAAGTTCGCCACAACAACGGGCGGCATCATCGTCTTATAATTACGGCACAGGTGTGCAAACACAAGCCTCACCTGGATCACAAGCGTTATCACAAGCGTTAGGCGTTGGCGCACCGAGTTTAGGTACTAGTGGCACGGCAGGTGAAACTGAAGACCCGTCAACAGGCGGCACACCACAAAACGTATGGAATCAAGCATCACTTAGAGTTAAAGACAGTACAGGAGAGTATTCGTGAGTAAAAGTCTTAGGAAGTCTTTAAATCTTGATCTGACTGATCTAGCGGAAATGCTACGTTCTAAGGGGCGTGGCAGAGATACGGTGCTTGCTCACATTACGCCAAGAGAAGCTGCGTTGCTTAAATCTCGTGGTGGTCGTGGTTCACGCAATCCTGATACAGGGTTGTTGGAATTTGACACAACTGATGATTCTTCACCAATCGTAGACACTTCTGCCGATACAGGAGGCGCAAGTGAATTTGGTGGTGCGCCTGCCGCGCCTATTACTACCCCTACTGATACGTCTGGGGGCGGTGGCGGTGGGCCTGCACCATCAACGTCTACGGATCAATTTAGTCAAGGTGGCGATGTTGGTCCAAACGGTGGTCCACCATCAACGTCTACGGATCAATTTAATCAAAATGAAGCAGCTCCACTTCCACCAGATGCTGGGACAATTCCGCAAGACACAACTGGTGAAACTGTTCCTGCTAAATATGAACCACCACCTACTGACAACACAATCAAAGACTTGTTTGATAAGTATGGTAGCAACATCTTAAAGTTACTTGGCCCAGCCGCTGTGGCTGCGTTAGGTGCTAGAACTGGTACGGCGGCCGCTCAACAAGGACAGGCTGCGGCTAATCAAGTTGGCGCACTTGCTCCCGCAGTTCAAGCGCGCGCCAATGCTGCAACACAGACGATGACAGGCCAACTTGCTCCTGCTGCAATACAGTTTGGTCAACAGTATGGCGGTCAAGTTGCAGATGTGCAGAATCAATTGCAAGGCGTGGCAGGTAACATTGCAGCGTATGGTGCGCCACTGATTAACATTGGTCAGAATCAAATGACACAAGCGTTAAGCGGTGGGTTAACACCGGCTGGACAACAAGCGTATGAGGCGCAAAAAGCACAAGCGGAACAAGGTGTTGCAAACCGTGGCGGTGTAGGTGCTATGCAAGCAGGCCGTGCAGAGATGGATGCGTTGGCAAACTTGGCGCAACAACAGTTCCAACAAGGTCAGGCAACTTATCAGGCCGGCGCTCAGTATGGCGTACAAGGTCAAAGTTTGTTGGCTCAAGCAGCTCAGTTGGGGTTGAATTCAGCACAAGTGCAATTAGCGCAGAACAATCTAGCGAATACGATTCAACAAAATGCAATTAATCTTGCATTGTCGCAAGCCGGTATTGCGGATCAATATTTGATCCAATCTATCAATATGGGATTAGCTTCAGATCAGCAAACGGCGGCAAATTTAACAAACTTGTATTCTAAGATGGCTCAGATTGCGTTCTCGCAGCCGACTACTACTACAACGACCACTCGTCCAGCGGCATAAGGAAAAGACATGGCTGATCCACAAACTACAGCATCTTCAACGTCTACTGATGATAACGAGTTGTCTGGCTTGTTAAACCAAAGTTTTAACAATCCTTTGATGAAAGATTATGTTGGCGTTAAAGCTAAAGCAGCAATGCTTCAACAAGGTGCGGACGTTAAAAAAGCAGAAATACTTGAGCAAACTCAAAAACCTTTTATTGAACAAGAACTTGCTAAACGTAAAGAATTAGAACCGCAACAAGCCGATATTCGCGCTCAGATGAGCAAGCCGTTTCAAATACCGCAACCTATGATGGCTGACTTTGCGTCGTTAGGCGGTATGCTTGCGGTGACAGCGTCTATGCTTGGTGGCGCAGGTAAGCAGCCAGCTATGCAAGCTATGGCAGCCATGACAGGAATATTAGATGGGTATCAGAAAGGTCGTAAAGATTTAATTAATAATTCTTTTAAAGAGTTTGATGCCAACATGAAGCGGTTGCAATCGTTGCAAAAAGCAATTGACGATGAGCTTGCAAATTATGTTGCTCAGATGAAAGCCGGCAAAGAAGGTGCTGCGTTGTCTGCACAAACATTAATTGCAAGAACAAGCGGTGGATCATACGCTGCCGCAATTATGAATCAAAGCGCAGACAAAACACTTGAGATTGGGATGCAAGCACAACGCTTGGCCGCGCAAAGGCAAGACGCTTTATCGCGTATTAATGCTGAACAAGACAGAGAAGATAGAAAGAATGTTGTTGTCAATCCGCAAACTGGTGAACAAGGATACGTTAGTTCTAGAGATGGCAAGTTCCATAAATTAGATGTGCCTGAAGGGTATATTACTCAAAAGAAATATGAGTCCATGCAAACCGAAGCGGCAAAAAAACCAGAGGTAGTCATCATTAACAACAAACCCATGCGGTGGGATGCGGCCAAAAAAGATTATGTTCCTCTCACTGTTGGCGGCGAAGAAGCTGAATCATTTGCAAGGCCAGGTACTCCGCCTAAACCAACAGGATTAAATCTTCCTAAAGATTCAAAAACAAATGATGAACATCGTTTTAGATTTGAGGCGATGGAAAACGTCAAAGAAGTTCTTAATGATTTAAAAGACCCAAAAATTAGAAAATTAATTGGTCCTAGCAATCAATATTGGCCAGATATTATTTTGAACCTTCAAGATAAATTTCCTGAACTTGCTCAAAAATTAGCAAGATTTCAATCTCAAGAATTTCAGATTGGCGGTAAGTCATTGACTCAATCTGAACAAAGAATCTTGGGGCCAATCTACAATTGGCGCAATTTGACTGCCAAAGCATTAGAAGACAATCTTCGAGAAGCAAATAGAATTATGAATAGAGAACAAGGCATTCTTGAATCTCGTTTTGATGGCCTTAAAGAAGTTGCAAAAGGTTATGCTCAAAGCGTTCAAGAACAACCGTTTAGGCAAACAACAGGCGCACCACCGGCACCAGTTGTAACTGACCCTAATGCTATTCAAGCAGAGCGTGCGGCTTTAACTGAAAGACTTCAAAAAGTAACTGATCCAGAAATAGCAAAACAATACAAAGAACGTTTTAAATTAAGAACGGGGCAGGATTACTGATGGACGGTTACGAAGACATTGAAAAAAGTTCTCAACCTCCTGCGCTGTCAGGATATGAAGATATAAGTTCGCCGGCTGCGCGCGCGGAACCAAAAGAAAAATCATTTCGCGAAGAATATATTCAGCCAACAACGGATGTTTTAAATAGAGCTATTGTTGGTCAAACTATAGGTTCTTTGGCTGACATTGGAAATTTGCCATTTCAAGCAATAGATTATGCAAGTGAAAAATTAGGTTATCCAACAAATATTGCTCCAAAAAAACCTTTTTTGGGTTCTGAGTATGTTGGCGAAAAAATGCAGCAGGCTGGACTTGTTTCTCCTGAACGCTATCCTATTGCAGAAACTATTGTTGGTCTTGCCCCTGCTATTTTGACGGGCGGTTATGGGCTTGGCAAATACGGAATCGCCAAAGGCGGCGAATTACTTGATTATTTAAAAGGCACTAAAGCAACAGAAGGTTTGAGCACTTTGCGCGGCGCAGCAACAGAAGAAGCATTAGCCGGTCGTTCTGCACTTGAAGCCCAAGCTGCGGGCACGACACAAAGCGAGAAGTCTGCGGCGGCGGCAGCCAAAGATATTGAAGAAGCAAAATATCTAACAAAAGAAAAGTTAAGACAAAAAGTTAATGAAGCAAATACAACGGTTGATTCGTCACTAAAAAACATTAGTGACAAACCGATTACTGATGAGCAATTTGGCGCGTTTGTTTCCGAAAAAGGTAAAACAAACGTTCAGGCTATTAGTGAAGCCACTGAACGCAAGGCAATTGAAGAAATTAAAAACCCAGCATTTGAGCGTGCTAGGACACGTTACGAACAAGGCGATTCAATTGCAACAAATCCAAACAGTGCGCCAATTTTGGATAAAGCAATTGCTGATGTACGTCAACAAATAGCTGACACACCAGCAGACTTTAGAGCGGGTCTTGAAAAGAAATTAAATGCTTTGTTTGGTGAAGAAGTTCCTCTGACTGAAGCAGAAATTAGAGCTGCAAAAGTAAGATCATCAATTACTGGTGAACCACTGGTTACTACCAAACAAGTTCCCCTGACATTGCAACAAACAGAGTTTTTAAGGCGGTGGGCAAAAGACCCCATTCTTCGCGAAAGAACTGGCTTTGGCGCTCTTGATGACATGAGAATGAAAGCAACTGGCGATACTTTGCAGCAGGCCATGATTGCGTATGAAAAAGATGTTGGTAGATATATTCAAGAGTATAGGACGGGCAAACAAGCAGAAGAGTTGGCTCTTGGCGGCAAAGCAGGGGAGTCTGCTATTGAGCAATTTGGCACTAAGCCACAGAATATTGCGTCATTTTATTTGGATGGCACAAAAGCGTCTGCTGACAAACTTGTCAATTTGATTGGTGGCAAAACGCCAGAATTGTTGTCAAATGTGCGTGGCAAGATTCGTAATGATCTTCAAGGTTTAGACGCAGCAAAGACTCAACAATATTTGCAAAACAAAAGCGGTTTATTCGAAACGTTTCCTGAATTGCGTAAATCTGTTGAAGAGTTGGCGGCCAATCGTTTGCAATTCGAAAAGTTAGACAGAATGTTTAGTGGTCAAGGTAAGCGTTATTCAGACGCATTGAACGTAACTCAATCTGCTGAAGAATTAGTTGGGCAAAAAGCCGCTAAAACTTTAGGCGAGGGTTCTGCATATCAAGATTTAAAGATTGGTCTAGAACAGTTAGAAAAAGCACAAGGCGCAGATATTGTGACTGTGTCAAAAACAATTGCTAACACGTTGCGTGAAAAAGAATTAATTGATGCAGACAAATATCAACAAATGTTGACCTACATAAATGATGTGGGTAACAACGCACAAAAAGCCGCAGATTTAAAGAAATTAGTAAAAAGAATTGTTTTTGGCGGAAGCGTTTTTGCTGGTGCAGATTATACGGTGCGTAAAGCGTTGGGGTTGCAATGAGCAAAAAACAGAAAGGCGTTAATCCAGAGCTTGAGTTGGCCATTGCCAAACTCTTGCGTGATGTGATGAATGATCCGTCAGCCTCGCTCACTGACAAGTGCCGCGTCCTAGATCGTTCGATCAACGTAGAGAAGCTCAAGCAAAAGATTTCTGACGATGAGTGGGGATCAGGCTTTGTTGTATCTGATGAAGATGAGGGTTAGAATACGATTTTGTTAACTAGGGGATAACTGATGGATGCAATAGCGGTAGTAAGACTAGCGTTAACGGTGATTAACCAACGATTATTGATTATTTTAGTATTAGGTCTATCGTTTGGACTTGCTTGTTGGGTGATGTATTCACCGAGCTGGGAACGATTGGTAGCTATGGCGTTTTTCTGTATTTACAGTTATCTTTGTATTAACACTAAGGAAAGGATTAATAATGAGCAAGCACAAGCGTCCGAGTGAAATGAACCAGCAGGTTGCTAAGTCGGTGCGGCCTCAATTGCCGCGTGATGGTTCGATGGATGGCAGCAATACTCACAAGAGTGGTGAGTTGCAGCCTGGTGGTTTTACGGCGGTTTGGAACTTTGGTGGCCAAACCAACACTAAGCAATCACCTACGACTAAGCCAGGTAATGCAGGTGGCAAAAGGATTATCTAATGGCTAACAATATCGCATTTCAGGCGATGGGTAAGACGTATAAAGCAAACGTCACGACCTCAAGCCAGACCATTACGATTACGGCTGACAGTCCTGTTAATCAGATTTGTGTGTCTAAC
>Ga0316220_1000822_pt1 | contig 39887 bp, 30 predicted proteins | sample TBH18005metaG_FD_203632 | JGI IMG/M metagenome (GOLD analysis project Ga0316220, IMG submission 203632) | Freshwater microbial communities from Trout Bog Lake, Wisconsin, USA - TBH18005 | ecosystem: Environmental > Aquatic > Freshwater > Lake > Hypolimnion/Profundal zone | place: USA: Wisconsin... | reverse complement strand
GGCGCCGATGATCTCGATCGTGCCGTTCGACATGACTTTAAGGTCAACCTTACAGAGGACTTTAAGGTCAGCAGCTTCGGCACGTCTCGCGCGGTCAAAGCAAGGCGGGGATCACCGGACGCTTACTATCCAGTAGCGGCCAGATCGCTAGATAAACACTCCGGCCATGCCGCCTGCCGGATAGCGTGTCCCCGCCGCGGCCCCAATGGGCACCGCAGCCGAAATGCGCGCCACGTCATCGGCCGACAACCTGACGTTCAATGCGCCAACGTTTTCGTCCAATCGAGTGGCCTTGCGGGTGCCCGGAATGGCGACGACGTCCGGCCCCTGCGCCAGCAGCCATGCCAGCGTGACCTGAGCCGGCGTGCATCCCTTCTCCGCCGCGATGGCTTCGATCTTCGCCACCAAGGCCCGGTTTTGCTCGAAATTTTGCTCCTGAAAGCGGGGATGCACGGCGCGCCTGCCGTCGATGTCAGAGAAGCTTTTGATCGCGCCGGTCAGAAAGCCGCGCCCCAGCGGCGAATACGCCACAAAGCTGATCCCCAGTTCGGTCGTCATCTTGCGGGTTTCCTCGGCATCCTCGCGATACAGCAGCGAGTACTCCGTCTGCACCGCCGCGATCGGATGCACCGCATGCGCTCGGCGGACCCGGTCGGGTGCCGCTTCCGACATGCCAAGGAACCGCACCTTGCCCTGCTGCACCAGCCTGGCCATGGCACCGACGGTGTCCTCCACCGGAACGTTCGGATCGACGCGATGCTGATAATACAGGTCGATCACATCGACCCCGAGGCGCTTCAGGCTCGCCTCGCACGCCTCCATGACATACTCTGGCCGGCCGTTGACGCCGTTCGATTGGCCGGGGCGTTGCGTCTGGCCGAACTTGGTCGCCAGCACTACCTGGTCGCGGCGGCCCTTCAAGGCGCGACCGAGCACCTGCTCGTTATGGCCCCAGCCATACATGTCGGACGAATCGAAATGATCCACGCCAATGTCGATCGCATGGCGGATCAGGTCCTCGGATTCCGAGTCGTCGGCCGCGCCATAAATGCCCGACAGCGACATGCAGCCCAGGCCGATGGCCGAGACGGACAGGCCGCCCTTGCCCAATGCACGATGTTCGAGGGTTGGCTTGGTTGCCATTGGATGTGCCTCCAGTTGTGGTTACGGCGATTGTCGGCCGGGATTATGGGCGACCACAGTCTGGTGCGCCAGGGCATGAACGCGAAAGCGATAGGGGCCACCTGAGGTCGTTTCGACCATGGACTGGAACTGTCTTTGGCGCCAAAGCAGAACCGGCGAGCGATTGAGCCACCGATGGCCTGGATTTTGTTCCGGGTAACAATCAGAAGGCGCATAGGCGATGCGGGTCTGTTGATGCCGATGTTGGCCGGCTTCACCCAACCATTAATGCCACTTTTCCTACAAAAACATTATAATACATCCGAGGCAACTCTCAGGGTACGCGGTTGATGAACAGGTTTCTGGTTACACTGCGTCATCGCGTGGCCGGCGTGGGGATCATTCCCCGGCTTTTGTTGGCATCTCTGGCAGCGGTCGTTATCGCCGTGTTCGTGGTGCAGGCATGGACGCTGCATATCGTTGGGGGGTCGGAAGACCACGCCGCGCAACTGCGGCTGGACGTCAATCTCGCGGTTCTGCAGGCCGAGTTGTTGCATCGCGGGACCGATTGGCGCCTGAGCGATGACCAGAAGCTGACTCTGGCCGGGCAGCCGGCCGAGGAACTTGCGACCGTGGTTGACGATGTTGGCCGGATCACGCAGGGCGTGGTAACGATATTCGCTGGCGATACGCGTGTGGCTACAACCGTCAAGCGTCCGGATGGATTGCCCGCGACCGGAACGAAACTCGCACCCGGACCGGCGTACGACGCGGTGGTCGGCCGAACCCAATCTTATCGTGGGACCGCCGAGATTCTCGGCACACGATACCTCACCGTTTATGAGCCGTTGCGCGATCAGGCCGGCCATCAGGTTGGCATCCTGTTCGTGGGCGTACCAAACGCGAGTGTCCAGGCCGTGCTGGACAAGATTATCTGGCAATCGTCCCTGGCAGCCCTCCTGGTGATTCTGGTGGTCGCCGCGATCCGCTGGCTGATGCTCCATGCCACCATGCGTCCGCTTCAGGATCTTGCGAGCACTGTGCACGCCATCAGCGACGGCCGATTCGACCTTTCCGTGCCTTGCGCCGACCGTTCGGACCAACTCGGGGATATTGGCCGGGCGGTGGAAATGTTACGGGAAAAGGCTCAGCGGGGCCAGGCGTTGGAGGCACAGGCGACGGCGGCCAGGGACGCCGCCACGAGACGGCAGCAGGCCATGGACGACCTGACCCAGGATTTTGGAACGTCGGTATCCGGCGTGCTGGAGGGACTGGTCGACTCCGCCCGGTCGATGCGTGGGGCAGCGGGGGAGATGGCCGATGCCGCCGAACATACGAGCAACGACATGATCGCCACCAGTTCGGAAGCAGATTCGTCCTCACAGAACCTCTCCAGGGTCGCTGCCGCCGCTGAAGAACTGACCGCCAGCGTGAATGAGGTTTCCCGTCAGGTCGGCGAAGCCGCTCAGGCCGCGGAAGAAGCCGTCAAGCAGGCCAGGACAACGGATGTGACTGTCCGAAGCCTGAGCGAGGCGGCCAAACAGATCGGCGAAGTTGTCAGCATGATCAGCAACATCGCCGCCCAGACCAATCTGCTGGCGCTGAACGCGACCATCGAGGCGGCGCGCGCCGGAGAGGCGGGCAAAGGTTTCGCGGTCGTCGCCAGCGAAGTGAAGCAACTGGCGACCCAGACCGCTCAGGCGACCCAACAAATCGGAGTGCAGGTCAACGCCATCCAGATCGCCACCGAGGAAGCCGCCGTCGCGACCCGCGGTGTGACTGGCGCGATCGGCAGAGTGAGCGATGTCGCGAGCGCGATCTCCGCGGCGGTGCGGGAACAGGGATCCGCTACAAGAGAGATTGCGACCCAGGTTAACGCGGTGGCAGAGGCGACCAGCAAAGCGTCCCGAGCGCTGTGTGATGTGACGACCACGTCCGAACGGTCAGGCGTGATCAGCCAGACAGTGCTGGTAGCGTCTGACAAGGTAACTGAGATTTCCGCCACCTTGCGCGAGGACATAGATCATTTCATGACGGCGGTGCGCCAAAGCCAGAAAAGCGCGGATCGCCGCCAGTATGAGCGGATTCCAGGCGACAAGACGGCGGTGACACTGCGCATCGACACGCATGGGCCGGTATCGGCGTTGCTCGTAGATATCTCGTTGGGCGGGGCAGGCTTGTCTTGCGGCATTCCCTGCAAAGCGGGCACCGAGATTTGGGTTACGCTCCCTGGCAGCGGCCTGGACGTTTCCTCGCGTGCCGTGAACATCCGAAACAACGTGCTGGGTGTCGCCTTCCGGCAAGATGCGCAGACACTCTCCAAGGTCAGGCAGGCCATCGACTGGATCGCCGCCCGGGCCGTGTCCGAACACCGAATGGACGCGGCCTGATCCGGCGGGATGATACCGTTTTCGTTTCCCTTGTTCGCGGACGGGCGGTTGCCTGCTTGCATCCCGGCCGCGCCTATGGTCGGAGACGCCCCTCTCGGCGAATAGGCAGCGGAACATGACGGTCATCGGGGTGGATTTTGGCACGACCAACAGCGTCGTGACCCTGTTACGGCCGGACGGATCGGTCGATACGGTGCGGCATGCGTTCGGCATGGCGGAGTTGGACGTCATCCGCTCTGTCCTGTGCTTTTGGAATGACGGCGCCCGCAATCAGGTCATTCTGCGGAATGCGGTCGGGCCGGCGGCGATTGAGGCGTATCTCGACGATCCGCTGGAAAGCCGGTTGATGATGTCGCTGAAGAGCTATCTGGCGCAGCGCAGTTTTACCGAGACGCGGGTTTTCGGACGCCCGTTTACACTGGAGGCGCTGATCGGTCTGTTCCTGAGCCAGATCCTGCCTGCCCCTCGCAAGGCCGTTCTGGTCGCCGGCCGTCCCGTCCGGTTTGCCGGCGATCACCCCGACGACGCGCTGGGCGAACTGCGGCTGCGCGGATCATACGGTGTCGCGGGTTGGGCGAACGTTCAAACCGCGCTGGAACCCGAAGCCGCCGGCTACCGCTTCGCCCGCGGCCTCGACAAGCCGGCCACAGTACTGATCGGCGATTTCGGCGGCGGCACCAGCGATTTCTCGGTCATGCGCTTTGAACCCGGTAGCAATCGCCCCGTTCAGGCGCTCGGTCATGCGGGCGTCGGCATCGCTGGCGATACGTTCGATTTCCGTATCATGGACCACGTCGTCTCGCCGCGTTTGGGTAAGGGCACCACCTATCGTCCCGGCAACACCGACCTTCCGGTGCCTCCGGAGTATTACTCCAGCTTCGCGCGCTGGCACCGCCTGTCACTGATGCGGGCACCGAAAACGATGCGGGACATCGAGGCGGTGATGGGGTCAGCGAAATATCCCGATCGCCTGGGCGCCCTGCTGAAGCTGATTCGGGACGAACTCGGCTACGAGTTGTATCGATCGGTATCCGGCGTGAAAGCGGCTTTGTCCAAAGCGGAGACGGCCGTGCTGAATTTCAGGCACGCCGATTTCGCCATCGAGGAAACGATCGCCCGAGCGGACTTCGAACACTGGATCGCACCCGACATTGCTCGGATTGCCGCGACGGTGGACCTCGCACTGGCCGAGGCCGGTTTGAAAGAAGACGCGGTGGACCGGGTGTTCCTGACCGGAGGCACGTCATTGGTTCCGGCAGTGCGCGGTCTGTTCACCAGCCGGTTCGGCGACCATCGTGTCACGGGCGGAGGGGAGTTTGTATCAGTCGCGGAAGGTCTGGCCCTGATCGGGCGGGATCGGCACCCTTAGATCACCCCGGTTCCAATCGGGACGTGCACGTCCCGCGGACTGTATTTCCCTGCCTCGCGGATTCAGCGGGTAGCGGCCCGGCGGCGTGCCAGAAAGAGACCTGCCAGTCCAATTCCGAACACGGCAAATGCCGGGGGTTCCGGGACACTCACACTCATGATCAGGCTCTGCAAATTGTAGGTCACCCCGTCGGACAGAAATGAGTCCGCTTCGGTCTGATGGCCGGCCGGTAGAGTCGGCGCCATGGCGAGCAAGTCATTGAACAACGGGAGTAGGTCAGGATCGATGGTGCCGGTAAAGCCGCTGTAATCGATATGCAGATTATATTCCAGGCTCCAGATCGCGGCCTGTACAGCCGCCGACATGGTCGCGGTCGGGTCGATTGCCATCTGTTGGTCGCCATAGTTGGCCAGGCCCAGAATCTCCTGTGCGACGAAGGCCGATATCGGCGTGGACGTCGCGGTGTTGTTGCCCGAATGATCGTCGGTCAACGTGCCGAGTGTATAGACGGCGGTGGAATCGCCCTTGCCCAATTCGTCAAGGTTGCCGGTTGGCCCGATATTGTGCACCAGGTCGATGCACCAAGCGTAGATCACGAACGATGTGGCAGCATCATACGTGCTGCCATAATTGATGGTCATCACGTCCTGCGCGGCATACTGCGGATAGGCCGGATCGGCGTAGGCATCGGCCAGCGGCACCCATTCATAGAGTGGCGTCGCATTGGCCGACAAGGTGACGGTTTGCGCGGCGTGCGCCGCCACCGGCAAAAATGCCGTCCCGACAAGCAAACTGAGCCCCAAGAGGCGGGTGCGCGCGGATGCTTCGGCCATTTGGGTCAGATCCCTGAATATATTTTTTAGACTAAACTCTCTTTATAAGAGAGTTAGGTATATTAATCACTCTTAATTTCGGTTGGAAACAAGTTTTTACACGATCCGTGTGCGTGGGTAATTCTGAGACCACACGCGATGAAAATACATCGAAACATGACCCATCCCTCACAACCCTGTTTTTCGTGAATATTTCGCCATTCATGGTCGTGGCCGGTATCAGTACGGACGCCACAATGCGTCGGCCGGGGGATTTTTCGAGAATTTAGGAATGGCATTATTTATGCGTGATTGGGTCAATATATGGATAATCCAAGGTCGCGAATCGGTCGGACGTCGCACAGCGACCCAGCCGGTGTGCCAAACACCTGAGGATCGGGTCGGTTTCAGCCCTCTGCAAACGACGCACCGACCTGAGAGCGTTTGCTCGCGCTCGGCACGCTCGAGGGATCCAGACCAACCAAATGGAATACCGCGGCATCGCGACGGTCACGAAAACGTGACGGAAAGAATCGGATCGTTAACTTCTTGGTAAGATTATCCCGTCAGAGTTGCCCACGGATCGATCGATCCGAACGCCCGCGGACCCTGACTGCTTACCAAGGACCAACCTCATGTCGGCCAAATCGACCCTGACAAATCTCAAAGTGCGTACCAAAATCCTGAATGGTTTTGGCTGCGTGCTGGCCATTTTGGCGGCTGTCGGAGGCAGCGCCCTGGTCGCATTGAATCATATCGGCGACGTCAACGGCGCGGTCGTGCAGCGCACCGGGGTTGTCGCCATCGCCGTCGATATCGAACTGAAGTTCATGGCTGTTCGCCTGTTTGCCAGGGATTTCGCCCATACCGGCAATCCGGACATGTCGGCACGATATGATGCGGGCATGGCCAAGACCCGGCAGGCCATCGATCGCGCCCTTGAGGAGATCAGAAACCCTGAACGGTTGGCGATGGCGCGCGCCGTCTCCGCCGCAGCGACAGACTACGCAAAATCCTTTGATCGCCTGCGGGGGCTGATCAAGGAACGTCAAACCACACAACACGACATCCTTGATCCATCGGGTTTGAAGCTGCGGCAGGATTTCGACGCTCTGGCGGCTGGCGCGGGCCGGAATGGACGCGCGAATGTGCAGGTCGTGGCATTGAAAAGCACTGAGAACCTGATGGCTGCCCGCCTGGATGCCAACAAGGCACTCGCCATCCACGATGACACTCTGTCCCGAAAAGCGGAGGAATCCTTCGCGGAGCTGACGGAAGATCTCACCCGCATTGAGCCTTTGGTCCAGGGCACCGACCTGAAGCCGTTGTTCGATGACATCAAACGCCTGACCGACACGTATTCGGACGCCTTTCACAGGACCCTGATCGTCGCCGGGGAAATCGACACATTGGTGAACGGCGACATGCTGACGACGGGAACACGCATCAGCGCCGACGCCGAAGCGATCGCGCAAAGTGCGGGTGCCGAACAAGCACTGTCGGCGTCGGCTATTCATGACACAATTGCTTCCGACCTGACGGTTAACCTTGTCCTTGTTGTCTGCGGACTTGGGCTGGGCGTCGCCCTTGCCATGCTGATCGGCGGCGCGATCGGCAAGCCAATCCTGGGCATGACCGCGGCGATGCGCCGGCTTGCGGGTGGCGACACCAGCGTGATCATTCCGGGCGTCGGACGCACCGACGAGGTCGGGCAAATGGCGGCTGCGTTGCAGATCTTCAAAGATCAAAGACTGGCCGCGGATCGGCTGTCGTCGGAGCAAGCGGCGGAGCGCGCTGCAAAGGAGCAACGGGTGGTTCGGCTTGATACACTGACACGGTCGTTCGAGATGAAGGCCGGCGAATTGGTCGGGCTGGTATCCTCGGCGGCGACCGAGTTGCAGGCCACCGCCCAATCCATGACCGGCACCGCCGGGCAGGCCACCCAACAGGCAACCCATGTCGCGGCGGCGGCGGAAGAGGCCAGCGTGAACGTGCAAACCGTTGCGGCGGCGGCCGAGGAACTGGCATCCTCGATCACTGAAATCTCGCGGCAGGTCGCGCAATCCGCGAAAGTGGCGGGCAGGGCGCTGGACGACGCGAAGCGCACCGACGGCGTTGTGCAGGCCCTGGCCCAGGGCGCGCAGAAGATCGGCGAGGTTGTCGGCCTGATCAGCAATATTGCCGGTCAGACCAACCTGTTGGCGTTGAATGCGACGATCGAGGCAGCCAGGGCGGGCGATGCCGGCAAGGGCTTCGCGGTGGTTGCTTCCGAGGTTAAGAGCCTGGCGACCCAGACGGCCAGGGCAACCGAGGATATCGCGCGGCAGATCACCCAAATTCAAACCGCAACCAAGGATGCAGTCGAGTCGATCCGCGGTATCGGCGGGACGATCGGGGAAATCAGCGAAATCGCCGCCGCCATTGCCGCCGCGGTGGAAGAGCAAGGTGCCGCGACTCAGGAAATCGCCCGCAACGTGCAACAGGCCGCGACTGGCACGCGGGAAGTTAGCTCCAACATCATCGGTGTCAGTCAGGGTGCCAATGATGCTGGCGCGGCCGCGACTCAGGTGTTGGGTGCGGCCGGCGAATTGTCGCGGCAGGCCGAACAGCTTCGCAGTGAGGTCGGCCGCTACATCACCGGCGTGAAGGCGGCCTAAACGCTCACACCGTGAACTGTTCCGCGATAATCCTTTCCGACAAGCCCCGATCCGGGTCGAACAGCACGGTGACCGTAACCGTCCGGTCCTCGCTGACCGCGACGGAGACGACGTTTCGCACTTCAGTGAAATCGGCCACCGCGGCGGTTGGGCGCTTGTCAGGCTCCAAAACCTCGAACAGCACATCGGCGGTGCTGGGCAGCAACGCGCCGCGCCAACGCCGCGGGCGGAAGGCACTGATCGGGGTCAGTGGAAACAAATTGGCGGACAGCGGAACGATCGGGCCGTGCGCCGACAGATTATAGGCGGTGGAGCCGGCGGGGGTGGAAATCAGCACGCCGTCGCACGACAGCTCCTCCAGCCGCACGCGGCCGTCCACCGAGATGCGTATCTTGGAAGCCTGACGCAGTTGCCGCAGCAGGCTGACTTCGTTGAAGGCGAGTGCTTCCTCGACCGAACCGGTGGCGGTGATGGCGTGCATGCGCAGCGGATGCAGTTCGGCGGCCTGGGCGTGGGACAGACGGCCGGGCAGATCGTCCTCGCTGTACGTGTTCATCAGGAAGCCGACGGAGCCGCGGTTCATCCCGTAAACCGGGACGTTGAGTGCCAGCACCTGGTGAATCGTTTCCAACATGAAGCCGTCGCCACCCAGGGCGACCACGACCTTGGCTTGCGCCAGCTCGCATTCGCCGTAGCGCGTGATCAGCCGTGTCCGAGCTTCAGCAGCCAGCGGGGTCGGGGCGCCGATAAAGGCGATCTGGCCCGCGAGAAAGGCAGGCGAAACTTGGGTCAAACGCGCTTCCTGTGTTCCAGCACCGGCATATCGGCGCGCACCTTGGCCGTCAGATCCTGGTCGATGCGTGTGGTGGTCCATCCGATGCCGTCGGAAACTTGCGCCACGACATGGCCCCAGGGATTCACCACCATGGAATGACCATAGGTGAAGCGAGGGTCGCCCTTGCCCTCCAAATGCTTGCCCCAGGTCGCGGGGGCAGCGAACCAGCACTGCGTCTCAATCGCTCGGCCTCTGATCAACGCCTCCCAATGGTCTTTGCCGGTGGCCGCCGTGAAGGCGCTTGGGAGGAAAATCAGTTCGGCGCCTTGCTCGCGCAGCTTCCAGAACAGGTCGGGGAAACGAACGTCGTAACAGATGGCACAACCGACTTTGACCCCGTCGGCCTCGTACGTAACGACCTCGTCGCCCGCGCCGTAGCTGTTGCTTTCGCGGTAGCCGGTGCCGTCTGGGGCGACGATGTCGAACAGATGCATCTTGCGGTAGCGTGCCAGTTCGGTGCCGTCCGGGTTGAACACGACGGTGGTGTTGAAGAGTTTTTCCGGTCCCTGTTCGATGATCGAGCCACCGTGGACGTGGACTTTGGCCTGCCGAGCGGTTTCGCGAAGGAACTCGTAGGCCTCGCCACCGGGTTCGTTCGATCCCCTGGCCGGCAGAACTTCCGCATTGGCCGCTCGGGTGCTTCGGTCGCCACCGAGTGAATCCCAGACTTCTGGCAGGCTGACGATGTTGGGGCGATCTTGCTCGACGGCGTTCTCGATCAGGCGGCGGGCCTGGGCGATGTTGTCGGACTTGTTGGCGCCGGGGTTCATCTGCATCACGCTGACGCGCATAGTCGGCCTCCGGTTACGATTTGTGGCAGAGAAGCGTATCCGCCGGTTGGACGCAACTGGCATGGTGCGGTGCGGAATCGAGGAATGGGTGCATGCAGCGGATGAAGGTGTGGGATTTGCCGGTGCGGCTGTTCCATTGGGTGCTGGTGGGGCTGATGGCCGCGTCCTGGCTGACACAATACCGCAACAAAATGGACGTGCACATGTGGGTGGGCGAGTGGGTCCTGACACTGGTGCTGTTTCGTGTGGTGTGGGGTTTTGTGGGCAGCGACACGGCTCGGTTTTCGCGGTTTCTGCGGAGCCCGGTGGAGGTGTTGCGACATCTGACGCATCTGAGCCGGCGCGAACCCGACTACGAGATCGGGCACAACCCGGCGGGCGGCTGGATGGTGTTGGTGATGCTGGGCCTGATCGGCGCGGTCTGCGCAACCGGAATGCTCAGCAACGATGACGGCGATACCGAGGGGCCGCTGACTCATTTTATCGGCAAGGACCAGAGCGATTGGCTGACCCGCATGCATTACTGGAGCTTCAAGGCGATCGAGGTGGTGGTCGTGCTGCATGTCCTGGCGATCGCGGCGTACGCGGTTCTGAAGCGGCAGAACCTGGTGCGGCCGATGGTGACGGGGGTGAAACTGATGCCGGAGGGCGCACGCGCTCCCGGGTTGGTGAATCCGCTGTGGGCGCTGCCGGTGCTGGCGGCGGCGTTTGGGACGGTGGTTTGGATGGTGAAGCTGTAGGGGCGTGAGCTGAGGGCCACGCCAAGATCAACTGAGATGGTACGAGTGGCGTTCCCGAATTTGTTTGGGCCGAAGCGATGACCCGGGCCGTCGGCGGCAATGGGACCGTCTCCGCCGCGTTAGCCTCGGTAGAGGTGGGGTGCGCAGCGGTGGCCCAATATTCTGGAAGACGTATTTCAATAGGTGCTAAAGATCAGAGATGCAAAAGAAGCTCACCATAACTGTCGATGCCGAGGTCTATGACGGCCTTCATGCTGTGGTCGGACGCCGTCGCATTAGTCGCTTTTTAAACGATCTGGCTCGTCCGCTCGTCGTTGGTCGCGACCTGCGAGCCGGCTACGCCGCCATGGCCGCCGACGAGGAACGTGAGGTCGAGGCGGATGCATGGTCGGAAAACCTCATAGGGGACGTGGCTGACGAACCGTCTCGTCATGACGGATGAAACGCCTCAGCGCGGCGAGGTGTGGATCGTGCGGTTTGGCCCCTCGACCGGCGGCGAGATCCAAAAGACCCGCCCCGCCGTCGTCCTGAGCAACGACACCGCAAACGCCCTGCTGAACCGTGTTCAGGTGGTTCCGATCCCCAGCCAGGTATCCCGGCTCTACCCTGCGGAAGCGTATGTGACCCTGAACGGAGAACCAAGAAAAGCGATGGCGGACCAGATCACCACCATCAGCAATGTACGCCTGCAACGGAGGTTGGGCCGTTTGTCGCCGGAGGATGTTGCGGCCGTCGAAAGGGTTGTTGGCGTGCAACTTGGCCTGTGACGAGGCAGGACTTTTCCCGATTTGCGTGACAATGGCTCTATACTAAGATTACTTCTCCCATGACTGTAACCTAAGATTTAATTCAAGAAATTCCAGGAAGGGTTAGGGGTTACAATTTCGAACTCATTTAGTATTAACGGGCTTTCCAGGCTTCGGTGATCCGCCTTCGAAACTCCCCAACCGTTTCTCCCTTGGCCTTCCGGACAATCTCCGGAAGGCCAAGCTTGAGAATAATCGGGACGGTGCCGCCTAAGCAGCCGCGGCCAACTGCCCGTTGATCACCAGTCCGTCGGCGCCAGCCGAGACATGCACCGTCTCGCCTTCCTTGACGCCGCCTTCCAGGATCAACCCCGCCAGCGTGTTCTGCAACGACCGCTGGATCACCCGCTTCAGAGGCCGCGCGCCATACGTGCTGTCGTAACCTTCGGCCGCCAGCCAATCCAACGCGCTGCGATCCAAATCGAGCCCGATCTTCCGGTCCCCCAGCAGCTTGCGCAGTCCGGCCAACTGGATCTCCACGATCGAGGCCATATCGCTCCGCTGCAACCGCCGGAACAGCACGATCTCATCCAACCGGTTCAGGAACTCCGGCCGGAAATGCTGCCGCACAACCTTCATGACTTCGCCCTGCACCATCGCGGTCGGCTCACCCTCCTTCTGGTGCGCCAGCACGTCGCTGCCGAGGTTCGAGGTCAGCACGATGATCGTGTTCTTGAAATCGACCGTCCGCCCCTGGCCATCAGTCAGACGCCCGTCGTCCAGAACTTGCAGCAAGATGTTGAACACATCCTCATGCGCCTTCTCGACCTCATCAAACAGGATCACCTGATACGGGCGCCGCCGTACCGCCTCAGTCAGCACACCGCCCTCATCATACCCGACATAGCCCGGGGGAGCGCCGATCAGCCGCGACACCGCGTGCTTCTCCATGAACTCGCTCATGTCGATCCGCACCATCGCCCTGTCGTCATCGAACAGGAACGACGCCAGCGCCTTGGTCAGCTCGGTCTTGCCGACACCGGTCGGGCCGAGGAACAAGAAGCTGCCGATCGGCCGGTTCGGGTCCTGCAAGCCAGCCCGAGCGCGCCGGACAGCATTGGCAACGGCTTTCAACGCCTCTTCCTGGCCGACCACACGCTGGCGCAGCTTGTCTTCCATTTGCAGCAGCTTCGACCGCTCACCTTCCAGCATTTTTTCCACTGGCACGCCGGTCCACTTGGACACGACAGCGGCGATGCTTTCCTCGGTCACCGCCTCGTTCACCAGCTTGCCGTCGGCCGATTTGGCCAACTGCCGCTCGATATCCGGGATGATGCTGTAGGTCAGTTCACCGGCCCGGGCGTATTCGCCGCGCCGCTGCGCGATCTCAACCTCCGACCGCGCCTGATCCAGCCGCTCTTTCAGCTTCTGGGTTTCCAGCACCTGATCCTTCTCGTTCTTCCACGCCGCGGTCATGGCGTTCGAACGGTCTTCCAGATCGGCCAGTTCCTTCTCCAGCTTGCCGAGCCGGTCCTTCGAGGCGGGGTCGGTTTCCTTCTTCAACGCCTCGCGCTCGATCTTCAACTGGATCACCCGGCGATCGAGTTCATCCAACGCCTCGGGCTTGGAATCCACCTGCATGCGCAGCCGGCTCGACGCCTCATCGATCAGGTCGATCGCCTTATCCGGCAGGAACCGGTCCGTGATGTAGCGTTTTGACAACGTGGCCGCCGCCACCAGCGCCGCATCGGCGATGCGCACGCCATGATGCAGTTCGTACTTCTCCTTGATCCCGCGCAGGATGCTGATGGTGTCCTCGACCGTGGGTTCGCCGACGAAAATCGGCTGGAAACGCCGTGCCAAAGCCGCGTCTTTTTCGACATGCTTGCGGTATTCGTTCAGCGTGGTGGCGCCGACGCAATGCAGCGTGCCACGGGCCAGCTCCGGCTTGATCAGGTTGGATGCGTCCATTGCGCCATCCGCCTTACCGGCGCCGATCAACGTATGCATTTCATCGATGAACAGGATCACCTGACCCTGGGCGTCCTCGATCTCCTTCAGCACCGCCTTCAGGCGTTCCTCAAATTCGCCGCGATACTTCGATCCGGCGACCATCGCGCCCAGATCCAGCGACAGAAGCTGCTTGTTCTTCAGCGCCTCGGGCACGTCGCCGTTGACGATGCGCAAAGCCAGACCTTCGACGATGGCGGTCTTGCCGACACCGGGCTCGCCGATCAGCACCGGGTTATTTTTCGTGCGCCGAGCGAGGACCTGGATGGTGCGGCGGATTTCCTCGTCGCGGCCGATCACCGGGTCCAGCTTGCCCTCGCGAGCAATCGCCGTCACGTCGCGGGCATACTTCTTCAGCGCGTCGAAGTTGGATTCGGCATTCGGGCTGGTGACCTTGCGGCCCTTGCGGACGTCGTTGACCGCTTTCTCCAGCGACTGAGGCGTCACGCCTCCCGCCTTCAAAGCGCGTCCGGCCGGCGTGTTCGACTCTGCCAGCGACACCAGCAACCGGTCCTGGGCGACATACTCATCGCCCGCCCGTGTGGACGTCTGCTGCGCCGCGTCCAGCACCCGCACCAGTTCCGGGGTCAACTGCGGTTGTCCCGCGCCCCCACCGCTGACTTTTGGTTGCTTCGCCACCTCGGCGTCGTTCGCGGCCGCGGCCGCCTTGGGATCGCCCCCGGCGGCGCGGATCAACCCGGCAGCGGCGCCTTCCTCATCATCCAGCAGCGCCTTGAGCAAATGCTCCGGCGTAATCCGCTGATGGAACTCCCGTATCGCGATTGTGCTGGCGGCCTGGAGAAAACCCTGGCAGCGTTCGGTGAATTTTTGAATATCCATGACATGTCCCTTTCGTCAGGCGACAGCCCCTTCATGCCCCTTCAAGAGGCAACATGAACAGGCTTTCACAAGGAAGTGGGGCCGTGCAGACTGTCGCTCAAGGGGGATTGAACCATGCGAATCGAATATCTGTACCGCTACCCGGTCAAGGGTCTCACCGCCGAAGCATTGGAACACGCACAGGTGGATGCTGGCGGGGCGATTCCCTGGGACCGGGCGTTCGCCCTGGCGCATGGCGACTCGGGGTTTGACCCGGCCAATCCGGCGTGGCTGCCGAAATGGAATTTCCTGTGCCAAATGAAGCACGCCAAGGCGGCGCTGCTGTTCAGCGTGTTCGACCCCGGCTCCAAGATCCTGCGCATTCGTGCGCCCGATGGTTCGGGTGTCGAGGCCAATGCTCTGACGCCGGCCGGGCGGGAGAAGATCGCCAGCTTCCTGACTGCCTATATGGGTGAGGAAGCGCGCGGCCAACCCGTATTCCATCACATCCAAGGCCATGTGTTCGGCGATCAGAAGACCCCGGTAGTCAGTCTGAACAACCTGGCCAGCCTGCGCGATTACGAATCCAAGGTCGGCGCCCGCCGTCATCGCCGGCGCTTCCGCGCGAACATCTGGTTCTCCGGCGCCCCGGCCTGGGCCGAACGCGACTGGATCGGCCGCGAGATTCAGGTTGGTGGCGCGGTGCTGCGGGTCGTCAAAGGCACCACCCGTTGTCCTGCCACCGAAGTGAATCCGGAAACCGGAGAGCGCGATGCCGACCCCGTCGCCGAGCTTCGTTCTTTGTACGGCCACGTAGAATTAGGTGTTCATGCTGAAGTGATCGATGGCGGCCGATTTGCAATCGGTGATGCAATGGAATTACTCGATATTTGATAAGAACCCGTGAGGAGATCGATCCCCGGCTGTCGCCAGCATTCGGCGGCCGGAACTCCCTGATCCATGACGGCACGGAACGCGAGTCTATCCGTGAAAAGACCAACTTAACGGTCGTCCTCAGAAGTATGTTTCGATAGAGAATTTTATTTGTGATCGTTAATCTTGAAAATGCAGTTGCAAGCTAACAAAACCGTGAGATAGAAAACTCATGTTTCCTCCCTGAACCTTGCCGCGGGAGATTACTCCCGCGGCGCTTTTTTAGGGGATGGCGCAGTTGTCAGATGGTTGCTGAACTGTAGCGGTCAACGGGTTTTGACTATTCAAAGCAATGCTTGTCATTCCGCACCATTCGGCCAGATAACCAGGTCCAGTTCGTTGGTTTCAGGCGGGCATCGTTACGGCACGCCCTGGGCAAGCCGAGTTTTGATTGATGCCGGCAATGACCGTTTCGGAAAGATGAATTCCACAGATTGTTTGCCACCTTTATTGGGGCGATTGACCTTCGTTCCGCTTGCGAGGACCGACCCCGCTGGGGGGAGGAAAAACCGCGAGGCCGGCCGCCGCAAAGCCAGAGTCGGGGGAAACTCTGTGGTGGTTCTTATGTCGCCGCGATGGCTCTGAGTCAAATACTATTATACGATAATGAAACCAAATTCTGCCACAACATCGCTCAACAAGACATATTTGGGACAGATGCCTATTTTTGTGACTTATCGCGATATCTTTGTATCCGAAACCCCGCCTTATGCCACTTGAAACTCAGACGCTCCGTTTCCCCCCACCCAGCCGCACAACGTCCCGTCACGCTTGGCTGCCCCGGGTGCCTCATCTCGATACCGTGCCACGACGCTCGCCGCAAACGCGGCGGGGCCACTTGAGGCATCGGTCAGTCACTCCCATTCGGCGCCAGGACGGATCGAATACGGCCCGGGGAACTGCGATTCTCCCCGGGCACCATCAAGACCTCCCTGGCAGGCGGATCGAGCAGCCACGCAGGCCATTCAAACGCGCCGTTTCACATGCAGAACGCCACTTTCGCGCAATGCATCGATCTCGGCTTCCGAGTAGCCGTGTTGCGTCAGAACCTCGGTACCATGCTGGTTGAAGGACGGTGGCGGCCGGCGCGTACCCCCTTTGGTGCGGCTGAATTTAATGGGTGTGCCAATCCCTTTGTACCAGTCCAGTTCGGTCACCATCTCCCGGTGTTCGGTATGCGGCGCGGCCGTTGCTTCGTCCACCGCCAGCACGGGGCCGGCTGGCACGCCGGCCCGTATCAATCGCAGCGATAGTTCCTTGCCGTCCTGATCGGCGAATGCCGCTGCCAGCGCCAGAGTCAAGGCGACTCGGTTGATGTTGCGCTCCCCGTTGTTGGCGAAACGCGGATCATCCGCCAGTTCCGGGCGCCCGATGAGTTCGGTCAGCTTTCGAAACTGCCCGTTGTTGCCGCTGGCGATGAAGATTTCGCAGGTGCGCGTGGGATACTTGTCGTAGGGCACCAAATTAGGATGCGGATTACCGGTACCGGTCGGGCGTTTGCCGTTCAGGAAGAAATTCGCCGCCTGAGGATGCAGCAACGACATACCGCAGTCGTACAGAGTCATGTCGAGGTACTGGCCCAACCCGGACCGGCCACGTTCATGCAACGCCATCAGAATACCAATAGCGGAATACAGGCCGGTACCCATATCGACCATCGCTGTCCCAAGTCGCATGGGGCCAGTGGTTGCGTCACCGTTAACGCTCATCAGGCCGGTCATCGCCTGCAGAATAGCGTCGTAACCGGGCAGGCCACCCAACGGCCCATCGCCGCCAAACCCGGAGACGCGACAATGGATCAGCCCCGGAAAACGCTGCGACAGGACGTCCTCATACCCCAGGCCCCATTTCTCCATCGAACCAGGCTTGAAGTTCTCGATCAGCACGTCGGCGCCTTCCAGTAGGCGCAGCAGCACCGCCTTGCCGTCCGACTTGCCCAGATCAAGCGCGATCGCGCGTTTGTTGCGATTGACGCCGATGAAGTAGCTGGCGTCGCCTTCGTGGAACGGAGGTCCCCAGTCGCGGACCTCATCACCCTGCGGTGGTTCGATCTTGATCACGTCGGCACCATGATCGGACAGGATCATCGTGCAATAGGGGCCGCCGAGAACACGGGTCAGGTCGATGACCTTGATCCCCGCCAGAGCCCCTGCCGTCTTCGCCAATCCCTTGCCGCCTGGCGCCGGGATGTTTGAACCATCCATTAGATCGTTTGCTCCACTACACATTTTATTCTATTTGTAAGAACCGTCGGTGAATGCTGATAAGAAAACCAGACGCACCAACGGTTAAAATTCTTTCTTACATTTGACGCGTCAGCCCAACGCCGCCACCAAAACCTCGGCGCTGCGCCCGTTCGCGATTGTGGCCGAACGCCCATCCCAATGGATGCCGCCAACCCGAGCGAACGCGTGATCCGCATTCGGGTAAACATAGGCAACCGCATGGCCATGGCCCTGAAGCGCCGACACCACCGCCGCGCGACCCTCCGGCGGGAAGAACGCGTCCTTATCGGCGATATGCACGATCAACGGCTTCGTCACCTTGTCCAAATCGCCCAAAAGCCCATCCAGCCCGACACCATAGTAGGAAATATTTGCATCCGCATCGGATTGTGCCGCCATCATGAAGGCCAGCCGTCCACCCAGGCAGTACCCCATGGTCGCGACTTTCCCATTGGAACCCTCAAGACCCCGACAGGCGGCGACCGTCGCCTTCAGGTCTTCGATTCCTTTCACCTGATCGAACGCCTGGAACAATTCGAACGCCCGTTTCCACTCGGCATCCGACTTGTCGGTGATGTCGATCCCGGGTTCGATCCGCCAGAACAGGTCGGGGCACACCGCGATGAACCCAAGATCACCCACCCAGGCCGCGATGTCGCGCATCGCTTGATTGACCCCGAAAATCTCCTGGATCAGCACAACCACGCCGGCCGGCTTCGCTTTCGGCTGCACCACGTATGCCGAAAACGTACCGCTACCGTCGGTCGCCTTGATCGAAATGCTTGTCATGGTCCACCTCCCCTGATCGACTGGAACCCAGCAGTGTTAGCGTCCTTTCACACCGACTGGAAGCGGGCCGCGGTTTGTCGCAACCCCCTGACCTGCTGACCAGTCCGATGTGCCAAACCGCCGCGAAGCGCGGCCCGCACGCGGGCCTCAGCGACATGCAATGCCATGCCAACCAGAACACTGAAAATCACGGACAATGCGATCACCACCGGGCGGGCAAAATGCAGATGCGCGGTCAGGTTCAGGACCGAGGCGTGCACCAGATAAATCCCATACGATCCGTCGCCAATCGTCTTGAGCGCGGTCATACGGGGCATCAAACGCTCAACCGCGATCACACCATACAGGACCAGGAGAGTCGGCACCCCGGCCTCCAGGAAGCGCCAGGCCTGGTAATGCGGCAGGGGCAGAACAACATGCCCGACGCCCAGAATGACCAAACCGGCGATGCACAACAGTCCACCAACACGCGGTTCGGGGATCCATCCGAACAACCACATCTTCGCCGCGACGGCGCCGAACAGGAACTCCAGGATGATACCGCTGGTGTAGGTCCGGCCGATCGCCGTCTCGGGATGCACGACCAGGCCAGTGACCACCAATCCGATCAGAACTGTGGCCAGGGCGGGCAACTGCCACTGGCGGCGCAGCAGCAGGATCGCTGTCATCACCAGGTAGAAAAACATTTCGTAGTTGATGGTCCAACCGGGGTATAGAACGGGCAGAATATTACCGTCCGCGGACTGGTACGGGATGAACAGCAGCGAGTGAACCAGGTTTGAATATGTGAACGCCGTTGTTGGACTGTAGCCCGGCAATGCCGACGTTTTCACAAATATCGCCAGCGTGATCAGCCAGTACAGCGGCACGATCCGGACGATCCGGCGCCACAGAAAGTGCCATGGTCCGGTTTCCCGATGCTCCGTGATGGTCCACATGATGAAGCCGCTGATCACGAAAAACAGATCGACACCGGTCTGGCCGATATTGAAGACGCCACCGAGGTCCTCGGCGGCATGAAACACCACCACCGCGATGCAGGCGATCGCACGCAGATACTGGATCGATACCACGGTGGCCTTCGGCGTTGGCCGAACGAGTGATGGGGACGCGGTCATCGAAAACTCCTGAATGCTCTATGATCCAGGTAAGCAACCGGGGTGCCAGGACTTCAGGCAGTCCGCATCGCATTTTGCGGGGCTGTTTTCGTCGTCTCGATGTAACGTCCGACCGCCACGGCGAAACTGAGCAAGATGTACAGCGGCTAGGTGAACGCCTGGGTCAGGAACGAGCCGCAGACCACGAAACCGGCCATCCCGGCCAGCACCGCCTGCGCCATCCCGAACGACGCCGGTTCATACAAGGCGCCCATCGCGGCGGGAGACAATAATTTCACGCTGCGCAGCGAACTGCGGAAGGTGTTGACAATCAACGTTATGAACACGGCGAACCCCGGGAAGCCGCTTTCGGCGAGCGCCGCGAACCAGGTGCTATGGACCGCCTTGGCAAACCCTTCCCACCAGTCCTGATAGTAGTAGTAGTTTGAGATATAACAGTTCAGTCCCACTCCGGTCAGCGGCCGGGCGAGGGCCATGCGCCACGCCGCACCCCAGGCCCGTAAGCGTCCCTCGGCGCTTTCGTCCACCGCACCCGCTTCCGCCGCCCCGCCCGACGAACGGCCACTGATCCCGGCCACGGCGAACAACGCCAGAATGCCCACCACGCCGATGGTAATCAGCAAGGCTTTGCTCTTGATAAGCCTCGTGCCGAACACGCCGAACACCGCGACCATGCCCAGCAGGCCACCCCGGCTTTGCGTGTCCAGGATCGCGATGGCGATGGTGACGATGCCGGCAAGCCCCAACACGCGGCCAAAGAACGGCGTTGCCCGGGTCACTACCAACGAGACAGCAAAACTGAGTGGGAACAGCAGCACCAGCGACAGATCGTTGGGATCGCCCAGGGCCGACCCCGTGCTGCGGCCAACTGTGACCCGCGTGCCCTCCACCTCTTCAAGCCCGTGCGCATGGTTGTAAATCGCGATTGCCGCGATCAGCATGCCCGAAATCACGAACGCTCGGCTGGCCAGAGCGAAGTCTTTCGGCCGCCGGGCCAGGCTGGCGATGGCGAACACCATGATCGCGATTTTGGAGAAAGTATCGATCCAGTAGCCGAAGGCCACGTCCCGGCCCGAGGCAACCGTGCAGCCGAACGTGATCATACCGAAGAAGATCGCGAACAGCTTCAACTCCGGTGTCCAGGCGATCTGCATGCGTTTGAACAAGACCTGCGTTCCCAGCACGATCAACGTGCCCACCGCCAGCATCTGCGGAATATGCAACGGGTTCAGCATCATGAACGCCTCATGGATGCGGAAAAAGCTAAAGCATATGAACAGCAGGCACAGCACGAACGGGTTGTGAAACGCATAGACAATCAGCAGCGGCAGCAGGCCGATGGCCACCATCACGACCGGTTGTCCGATGGCAAACGCCGCGGCGACGCTGACCAGGCAGGCGACCACGGAGATCACAATCTGCGAACGCCGTGACGAACCGCCGCGCGGGTTCGGCAGCCTTGGGGTCAGACGTTCCGGAAGCTGAAATCCATCCATACGCAACAGCCTATCAGCCTGGCGGGCCTCAAGCGATGTGATTAAGGCGCGTCGGTTCCGATCCCGAAGCGGATTATCCCCGCCGAACGGGCTTCAGGACGTCACGCAGGCCGCGCAGAATATCGGCAAAACCTGACAGTTCCGCCTCGAACTCCACCTCGGTTACCTGCTCGCCATCCAGCAGTCGCGGCAGCAGATAGGGGTTCATGCCCGGCCACGCGATTCCTTGTTGCGTCGTGGTCGCGCTGACGACCCCGGCACGCGCCAGGGCGTCCCCGGCCTCCCGCGAGCACACGCCGCTCGGGTAACAGAAATGCACCAATGGCGCGGCGGTCGCGGGTAGCATTTGCCCCAACGCCTGGCGGTTCGCCGCGACCTCGCTCGTCACCGTCGCGGGCGATAGATCGCCTAACGTGTGGTTATGAGTATGAAGCTGCACGTCGAGACCGAGCGAGGCGGCTTCGTGAAGTTCTTCGGGCAACATATATTCGAACGCGCGCGTGGAGCGATATGGCGTCTGATCAATTCCGGCTTCAGTGGTGAAGCGGTCCAATGCCTCCAGCCGCTCCGTCAACGGAGCCGACACATTGGTCGCGGCGGCGAAGGCTTGTTCCGCTGACGGCAGCATGGCCCGATTACCGGAAACCCGACGCAGCCAGCGCGCCATGACATGGGGCACCGATTGGCGGGTCAGCAAATGCGCGCTGTCGCAGTAAAGCGTTGCCGGCATCTGATGGTCGCGAAGCGCCGGCACCATGTCGGCATAGGTGCCGAACCAGCCGTCATCGATGGTGATGGCCACGCTGCCGGCCGGCACACGGCCTGCCCCCTTCAACGCGCGAACCGCATCGTCAAGCGACACAACCGGGTAGCCCAAGCGACGAATTGTCTCCAGCCGGCGGCGAAACGTCTCCTGCCCCATGAACATCGCGTCGCCAGCGAACCCGTCGGCCGCGCGCCATGTGCCGTGATAGCAAAGAATGCGCACGCCGCTCCGGGTCATCCGGCGGGCCAATGTGAATCCACCCAACGCCCGCACGGTGCGGAGCATGGCGAGTTTGACGCGTCTCATTGAACGTCTCCCTTGCGGGCGGCGGCCCAGGCCAGCAACGCCTTGCGCGGCCAGATCATCAACCAACGGGTCGGCACATACTCGCCCTTCTGAACCAGGGTTCGGCGAGTGGCCGACGTGGCGGTGGCCAGTTCGGTATCTTCCTCCGACGCACCAAGGCGAACGCGGAAAGCGCCACCGGCGATCGGTGTGTCGGCCAAATAGGTCAGGCGTGGGCTGACGGTGGCGAGGGCCGGATCATAGAACCAGCTTCCGCCCACCAGGCCGAGACAATCCGGCCGCATTTTCAGCAGTTCCGCCGTCAATTCGTAGCAACGGTCCCAGCCATCCGGGTTGAAACCGTCCAGCATCGGCGTGTGGGTATGGATTTCGAAATAAGGACCGGAGCGAAGCCCCGTCGTGGCAAAATGCCGTGCCAGCCGCATTGCCTGCCCGATCCCTCCGGTCGTCACCGCCCGACGTGGCACGCCGCCGGTTTCCTCGACCACCTGGGCGACACAGGGGAAGGACAGCATCAGGCAAATCGAGAGGTCCTTGCGAAACGCGTCATCACCGAGCGACGGAGCGTCCATGCGCAGGATGCGCATCGCCTGACGGTAAAATTCCGGAAGGATCGCATCCGGCACCGCACGGGCAATCTGTCGGCCGGTCGCATCGGCCAGCAGACGAGCCGCGAGAAGCGGGGCGAAGGCGGGATCGCCGCCGGCAAGGTCGAACAGATCCTGCGGCAGGTCGCTGTAACCGCGGCCCGGCATTGTCAGATCCAGCAGGTCAATCGCGGCGTGCACCCGGTTCATCAGCTCCGGAGTGGCATCCATGCAGAGAACGGCCACGCGAAGACGGGCTGCCATGACAATCTCGGCCAGGGCTTGATGGGGTTGAAGCGGCCAGATGATGCTTGGGCGGATCATGACGTTCATTGCGGGCCTCCCTGAGAGAGCGGCCAGTGATCAGCCGCCCCTGGAACTCAGCAAGACCGATGCCAAAGGAATAAGGCGAACTGCGTCGCGATTTGCGAACGGACCGGCGCCGCGCCTACGCCGCCTTACGCATCACGATCGTCGTCCAGGCCCCCTGCGGCAACATCCGCTCCAGATGCAGCCCCTGCGCGCGATGCGCCGACAGCACCCAGCGTGCCTGGTTCGCCAACAGCCCCGCCAGGATCGCCGTCCCGCCCGGAGCCAGGTTCAGCGCCAGATCCTTGGCCATCATGCACAACGGCCGCGCCAGGATATTCGCGAATACCAGATCATATGGACCGGAGCGGGTGAGCAACGGATCGCGCCAGCCATCCGCCAGGCGAACGGTCACCAGATGCGCCACGCCGTTCAGTTCAGCGTTCTCGGCCGCCACTCGCACCGACCAGGGATCGATATCGGTCGCCAGGACGCGACGGTTCAGAAACTTGGCCGCACCCATCGCCAGAATCCCCGACCCGGTGCCCAGATCCAAAATCCGCCGGGGCCGCCGCCGTGCCACCGTTTCAAATGCCACCAGACAGCCACGCGTCGATCCATGCTCGCCCGTGCCGAATGCCAATCCCGCGTCCAGCGTCAGCGCAATGCGGTTCGCCGTGGCCGGCCCCGTCAAATGCGTCCCCCTGACCGCGAAATGGCGCCCGATCAACTGCTCGGGAAACGAAGCATAGGTCCGGGCCAACCAGCCGCCCGCTTCGGTCGCGGACCGTTCAAGCACAGGAGACAGTCCTGTCACGATCGAGGCAATCGCCAATGACGACGACAGTTCGGCTTCGTTCACGCCGACCTGCTTGACGCCCTCCACCCGCCAGATTCCGGTGTCCTCGTCGAGGAAGAACCCGACCGTCAGACAGGCATTGCCCAGCGCGGCTTCGAACGCCTCCAGCGCATCCTCCGTGACACTGACGGCAACGGTTTCAAGCGGAATGGGATGATTGGCCATCAGGCGCGCTCCACGAAGCGATCAAGCACACGCTTGTCGCCGGATGTTTCAAAATGCACGTTCAGCTTGTCGTCATCGACCGACGTCACTGTGCCGTAACCGAATTTTTGATGGAAAACCCGAGATCCAACCGGGATTTTCGCCGCCTGAGCCGGACGCGACACTTGTTCCCAGGCATCGATCACCCGCGGCGGCCGCGCGATCACCGGAAAATGGCCGGAGAATGCCGGAACCTTCGGCCGCTGATTGCCGCCGACCATTTTGACATGCTCGCCGGGTATTTCTTCCAGGAAACGACTTGGGATACTCACCTGCCAGTTGGCATAGATCCGCCGGTTGGCCGCATGGCTGACCACGGCCAGCTTACGCGCCCGGGTCAGGCCAACATAGGCGAGCCGCCGTTCTTCCTCCAACCCTTTATTGCCGGATTCGTCCATGGACCGTTGGTTGGGAAACACGCCTTCCTCCCACCCCGGCAGAAAGACCGTGTCGAATTCCAGCCCCTTGGCGCCGTGCAAGGTCATCAGGCTGACCTTGTCGGTATCGGTACGGTCCTCGTTCTCCACCACCAGCGCAACGTGCTCCAAGAACCCGGCCAGCGTCTCAAAGTCGGCCAGGGCGCGCACCAGTTCCTTCAGGTTTTCCAACCGTCCGGGAGCCTCGGGGGATTTGTCCTGCTTCCACATTTCAGTGTAGCCGCTCTCATCGAGCATCGTCGCAACCGTCACGACGTGACCCTCGCCGTCTAGCATGTCGCGCCAGTGGGCCATGTTCCGCAGCAGGGTGCCGATCGCTTCCCTGACCTTGCCCTTCAGGCCGCCGGTTTCCACCAAACGCGCGGCCGCGACCGCCAACGGAACGTTCCACGCCCGAGCAGCCTCGTGCATGGTGCGCAAGGCGGATTCGCCGACCCCGCGCCGCGGCACGTTGACGATCCGTTCGAACGCCAGATCGTCGGCCGGTTGCGTCGTCGCGCGCATATAGGCGATGGCATCGCGGATTTCGGCGCGTTCGTAGAACCGCAGGCCGCCGACAACACGATACGGCACGCCGATCGTGATCAGTCTTTCCTCAAACGCCCGCGTCTGGAATCCGGCGCGGACCAGCACCGCCATCTCGGCCAGCGACTCGCCCGATCGGCGCAGCTCTTCGATCTTGCCCGCGACCATGCGGGCTTCCTCATCGGAGTCCCACAACTCGACGATCTGTACCTTTTCGCCGCCCTGGGCGTCCGCGCGGCCTGGCCTCAGGGTCTTACCCAACCGGCCCTCATTATGCGCGATCAGCCCCGACGCCGCCGCCAGGATGGACGCGGTGGAGCGGTAGTTCGACTCCAGCCGGACGATCCGCGCGCCCTCGAAATCCTTTTCGAAGCGCAGGATGTTTTCCACCTCGGCACCGCGCCAGGAGTAGATCGACTGGTCGTCATCCCCCACGCAGCAGATGTTGCGGTGCCCCTGAGCCAGCAGCCGCAGCCACATGTACTGCACCAGGTTGGTGTCCTGATACTCGTCCACCAGGATGTAACGGAAGCGCCGGTGATAGTCGGCCAGCACGTCCGGCTGCGTCCGCAGGATTTCCGTCATGTGCAGGATCAGGTCGCCAAAGTCGGCCGCGTTCAGTGCCCGCAGCCGCGCCTGATACGCCTCGTACAGAATCGAGGCGTTGCCGTTGGCGAAGTCGGAATCCTCGTTCGGCGTGATCCGCGCCGGTGTCAGGCCGCGGTCCTTCCAGCGCTGGATCACCGCCATCAGCGCAGCCGGCACCCAGCGTTTGGTATCGACGCGTTCGGCCTCCATCACCTGCTTCAGCAGACGCATCTGGTCGTCCGTGTCCAGGATGGTGAAATTCGACGCCAGCCCGACATGGTCGGCGTGCCGCCGCAGCATGCGGGCGCACAGGGCGTGGAAGGTGCCCAGCCAAAGGCCCTCGGCCGGTTCGCCGAGGATGGCACCGACGCGTTCGCGCATCTCGCGCGCCGCTTTGTTGGTGAAGGTGACGGCCAGGACCTGGTTCGGGAAGGCGCGCTTGGTCAGCAGGATGTGAGCGAACCGCGTGGTCAGCACGCGGGTCTTGCCGGTTCCCGCGCCGGCCAACACCAGCAGCGGCCCATCGACGGTTTCGACGGCTGCGCGCTGTTCGGGGTTCAAGCGGGACAGGTATTCTGTCACCTGGTCTGTTTGTGGAGTCGGATGATGTTGCACGCGACCAGATATAGGACACTCCGGCCCGGGCGGACAGAGTGCGCCTGACGTCAGGCCGTTTCAGCCAGCCATGTGCCGTCGTACAGGGCAGTGATCGGAACCGTGAAGCCAATGCTTTCCAAGGTGAGATCGCCCGCTTCGATCGCCAACGGGACCTCGGGCCACGATCCGTCGGGTTCCCGCCGCAGCAATTGCACGCCGATCGAGGCTGTGCGGACCACCAGCACTTCCCGCACACTGGGAATAGCCGGGTAGGTCCAGACGTTCGCCCAGGTCTGCCTTTGGTTGCCGGGCGAGAGAATCTCGATCAGCAACACCGGTTCGGTGATTTCAATCGTGCCGCGCGGAACGGGGGAACAGGTCACACCCAGGTCGGGGATGCGATAATTCTCCTCGTTTTCCACACGGGGGACGACACCAGGGGCGATCAGGACCCGGCACCCCGGACGGTGCGCGGCAAGGTGATTGCCGATCAGGCGGCCGATCTCGCCTTGCATCACAGCATGGGTGCCGTTCGCGGGCGCCATCGCCACCGGGATGCCATCGATCAGTTGCCAGGCCGGCCCCGCAGGGGCGTCCCAGACGAAAAATTCGGCGACCGTCATGCGCCCGGGGGTATTCAGAAGCGCGACCATGGAGCGTCATTTAGCATGACGGGCCGGCGATGGCACGCTCAAACCCCCGGCACAAGAGCGGTTCGCCCGCGTCAATCGTCGTCCGGTATCAGCCCCTTCAGACCGTCAAGCAGCGGACCCAGATGCTTGCGATACGGCCGCCAGCGACCGACCGACGTCGCATACAACGGTTGCCGCACCTGCCAATGGCTGGCCGTCATCACCACCCGCTCGGTTTTGTGGAACGACAGGCAGGCCGGGTCCCAGGGCAAACCGAGGTAATCGATCAACCGCCGGGCCTCGCCTTCGAGGTCCTCGACCATATCTTCATAATAGACCTCGTGGAAACGGCCGGGGAAAACCTGATTCCAATGATCCATCAGGCGTTCCACCTCGCGGGCATAGGCCGCGCAATCCTCCAGCGTGTCGGCCCACGCCATGCCGTCCTCCTGGAAACTATGAGTGTAGCAGGACCACAGGATATCGCGCAGATCGCGCCTACAGACGATGATCCGTGCATTCGGCAACAATGCGGCGATGTGCCCTAGCCACCGCACGTTGCTGGGCAACTTGTCGATGATGCGGCTAGCGTCAGTATCCCGCTCGCGCAGACGCTCCACGAACCCGTTCGCGGCCTCGCGGACCTTATCCGCATCCCAGAGTGCCATCGGTAGCTGCCACATTGGCAGTAGGTCCGGACCAAGCGCGGCAATGAAATCGTCTCGTTCACCCAAGCCAACCACGGCCGGATGGCTGGCCGCGATCTGCTCGACGAGGCTCGTTCCCGATCGCGGCAACCCGACGATAAATGCCGGAAGCGCGCTGTCGATCCCCAATCGGGCCATGTCGCCGACCGTCCGCCGCGTAAAACACGCCCCTAGCGCATCGACCAGGCCGGCGAGACCCCGCGCCTGCTGACCAGGTTCCAATCCTGTGCGCGCCGCCCGATTGACCGCGTTGGCACTCTGGAATGCAGCGAATGCAGCATCGTGATCGCCGCGCTTCTGCGCCGCTTCGGCAAGCAAGAATCCCGCCGAAGCGCGATCGATCGCGGTTGCCGCCGGATCGAGGTGAATCTTCGCCATCAGAGCCAACACGTCGTCGGACGCCTCGGTCCTTGCGATGTTGACCAGACCGGTAATCGCCGAGGCATGGCCGGGTTCCAGCGAAAGAATCTTTGAATAAGACCGGGCCGCCTCATCATGCCGGCCACGCATGGCCTGAACATAACCTAATTGTAGCCAGCTATCGACCAGCGTGTCGTCGATCCGAAGGGCCGCTTGCAGTAGCTCCATGGCCGGGTCCACGTCGCGGTTGCGGATCAGCAAGCTGGCGCGCAGCGTCATAAGCTTTGGACTGCCGGGACGACAGAGCATGGCCTGCTCGCACGCCCGCACACTATCGCTCGTTTGTCCCAGTTCGGCCAGAACCCACGATAGTCCTTCCAATATGTCCGCGTTGCCGGGGTATCGATCGTCCGCCCGGCGCCACAACGCCGCAGCCGCATCAAACTGCCGTTGCCTGGTCAGAGCGGTTGCCTGAGCAATTATGATATCGCGGTCGTCAGGAGCCAAAGCGTAGGCGCGCTCGAACGCAGAGGCGGCGCCCGCGGTATCCGACAGGCCGGCCAGGGCATGGCCAAGCTGGCACCAGCCGCCGCTCCATGCCGGATCCTGTTCGATGGCGATCCGCGCACATGCCGCGCCAGAAACAAAATCCCGCATGACGTTGTAGGTCCGCGCGAGATCGGTCCGCAATTTGGTGCCGGGGACTTCAGCGGCAGCAGATTTTTGCAGCCAAATCAGCGCCTGTTGCGGCGTCCCGTGTTGAAGACACCAGATTCCCAGCAAGTGCAGCGCCGCCGGGTGATCGGGTTCGTTGGCTAGGACAGCCTCGTAAATCTGCCTGGCTGCGTCAATTCGCCCATCCCGATGATGCGCCATCGCCACATCCAAGGCCTGTCGCGAGGGGTTTAGCAGACGCACCCAGTCTTCCTGCTCAGGCGCCGGCACGAGACCCCAGAGACCAAAAATCAGCCCCGCCACATGCGAGCGGTAATGCCTCCAACGTCCGGCGGTGCTTGCGTCAAGCGTCGGTCTCGCCTGCCAATGTCTGGCCGTCGGCACTGTCCGATCGGTTTCGTCAAATAACAGGCATGCGGGGTCCCATGTCAGTCCGAGAAACTCGATCAGGCGCCGGCTTTGTCCCGCGATGTCAGAGATCAGCGTCTCATACTGAATATCCAGCATGCGCAGATTCAGTGTTTGACGCCAATGGGCCGCCAGACGGGCGACTTCCTGCGCCTCAACCGCGCAATCGGCGAGGCTGGAGGACCAGGCCACGTCATCGCCGAAGTCCTGAAAATGCGCCGACAAACAGGTGTCGCGGGCATCCCGATCGCTAAAGATGACCCGCGCGTCGGGGAACAGAACAGCAATATAGCCAAGAGTAAGCATGGTGTCGGGTGATGTGTCGATTATCATGGGCGCTCCCGGCGCCTGCGACCGATACTGATCCAGGCAGGCGAGAGCCTCCCGCCTGACGCTATCCCGAACCCATGTCTCTGGCGATTTTTGGTCCGGGCCACCATTTAAACGCGCGATCAGGGCGTTGATGAAGCCCGGCCGACCGGCAATGGCCACGGACCGATGGCTGGCCGCAATCTGCGCGATCAGACTGATGCCAGATCGTGGCATGCCGACAATGAACACGAGATCATCGGACGGGCTGCCACAATCGACCAGACGTCGGAACAGATTTGGTTCGAACGTGGTGGTCAGCCAATCCACCTCGCGGCGCCGCAACACCGGCTGGAAGCCCCGACCAGATGCCGTCCGTTGCGTGCGAAGCATCCCATTCGCCAATGTAAGGGCTTCGAACGCGTGGTCGTAATCACCTGCCTGGTCGAAAGCCATCCCAAGCCCGAACGCGGCAACGATCTTCTGCTGCTCATCGCCAACCTTGTCCTGAAGGACCGCCCGCAAATGGTCCGCATCCACACCATCCGCCGACAGGCAGCCGATGGCGGCGAGATCCCTGCGCGCACTGACCGAGTTCGGGTTGCGAGACAGGGCCTCCCGATAAGCGGTCGCAGCCTCATCCGCCCGGCCAAGTGTCGCAAGGCTGTTGCCCAGCAGCAGCCACAAATCGGCTCGATCCGGTGTCAGGCCAAGGGCATTCCGGCAGGAGGTGGCCGCGGCCGCCCAACGCTGTTGACCGCGGTAAGCGCAGGCGAGGGTGGCATGCGCAACGCCCGAGACGGGATACAGCGCGACCGCCCGCAAACCGGTCTCCACCGCCGCGCCAAACTGTGACGCGCCCATCCAGGCATCCACCACCCGCACCGTCGTTTCGACCCGGTTCGGTTGCAAATCCAGGACCACCTCATAGGCTCGCCCGGCCTCAGCAATCCGCCCCTGGCTGCACAACACCGCGCCGAGAAACATATGCGAGTCGCTATCGCCGGGCTGTAGCCGGATCGCGGTTCGAAGGGCAATTTCGGCACCGGCCAGGTCGTTCATATCGAATAGCGATCGGCCAAGCAGCAAATGCGCCTGCGGCAGCTCTGGATCGGATGCAATGGCCCGGGTAGCCGAAGCAACAGCCGCTTCGGTTTGGCCGGTGATTTGCTGCACACGCGCGAGGTTGGTCAGCGCCTCGGCGAAATCCGGCATTTGCGTCACGGCTTTTTCCAGCAGCGCCAGCGAGTCCGAGTATCGGCCGGAATTCTGTAGCAGCAAGCCGAGGAAATTCAACGCATCCGGATGATCCGGTTCAGCCAGAAGCACACGCCGATACCCGGTTTCGGCGCGCAAGAGATCGCCGCCCTGATGGAACGCGAGCGCTTCCTCTAAGGTCAGTTCCGGATCGAAACTTGAATCCATACGATACGTGCCCTAAACAATGCACCTGAATGATCGCGATGGCGGACGACGGTCAAGTGCTGCGTTTACGGCTGTATTGTTGGCGCTCACATCCCGATCGGGCAGAGCGTGTTTGTGTTCGGCCAGGATCCGCGGCAATGCGACGCCATGCGCTTTCGCCGTCATCGCCGAAGCCGTCGAACACAAGAAGGCCGCGCCCAGGATGGAGCACGGCCCTTTCGATCAGGGTTCAGACCGGATGTCGAACCCCGCGATCAGGCCTTGCGGCGGCGGCGCAGTACGCCGAGGCCAGCGAGCGCCGAACCGAGAATAGCCATCGAAGCCGGCTCCGGCGCCGGCGTCGGGGCGGAGGTTGTAAAGCCGTAGGTGATGGTGACGGTCGGATCGGCCAACGTGGCGATGCTTGTCGTCAGATTGCCTCCATTATCGTTCCCCAACGTGGCCAACGAAGCACTGACGTCCAAGGTGAACGAACCGCTGCCGATGAAACTGGCGATGTTGGTTGCGGTTTCGGCCTGGCTAAAGCTCAGGGTTTTTGCGTAATTCGCGGTGCCACCGCCCGCCCCGAAGCTATAAGTCTGGTTGATCGCGATCGATTGTGCCGTGATGGTCGCGAACCCTGCCGGGGCGCCAGGCCCGCGGGCCGTCGTTAAGTTGAGACCAATCTCAAACGTACCGTTATCAGATGCAGGGGCCGTAATCGTGGCGGTTTGAGTAAAATTCGCTGCCTCGGTAATGACGACCGAGGTCAGCGTTTGACCGGCTCCGGGGGTAAAGAACTGCAAAGATGCAGCCTGATTTCTGAAAGTGGGCGTGAGCGACCCAAGATCATCGGTCATGGTGCAGGAATTTGTTGTGCAGGTCAGGCCTGCATGTGCCGAACCGGGTAGCGCCAACGCGACGAAGCCACTGATCGCGAGTGTGCTGGCCGAGGCGAGAAGATTGAATTTCATGGCGACAACCTGTTTATAAATCTATTGGATTACAAGCAATCATCATGCCAACTTGAAATATCGTTTTTTATGAATGGATTACAATAAAGTCTCGCCGGTTAAGGGCCGGATGTGTAAAGCGCGCCTTACACTCCCCCCGTGGCTTCCCGACATGGACCATTTTCAGGCTGTCATCGCCGCGCTTTCTCGGCCGCGGCCGATGTCCGTGCGTATCGGGCAAATCCAGCCCGGCCGATCGTGCGCGATAGTCTGAATCCACGCCATCTTCCAAAACCGGCCACGTAACGCGGTTTCGCGTGGTCAGCTCGATCTTTTGACGCTAACAGCCGTCATTCCGGGCAGTACAAGGTCACCGGTCGTGCGGCCGCGGTCCAGTCGGCATATGCGTCGTCCCGCTGGCTTTCGGGGCCTCGACGGAGGTGTCAGCCGGTCCCGAACGCGGGATTGGCATCTGTCAGGAAACTTTACAGTGTGAGCGGCGGTGGGAAACGCCTCCGGTCCTGCCGCGGATGCGTGCTATGCAAATTCCCGCTTGATACCGTGGCAAGTGTGCGAGGCGGTCCGAATCCCGACCCAGCCGCCGGATATTCGACGCGGGCGATCATGCGGATGCTCGCCCGTTCCCGACATTTTACGATGTGGAAGGACACGCGTCACCCAGCCCCTGAATCAACGGTTCCACATGGCGGCGGTAATGCCGCCAGCGGCCGATCGAACTGGAATACAGCGGCTGACGCACCTGCCACTGGCTGGCGGACAGGACTTTACGTTCGGTCTTATGGAAATCCAGGCAGGCGGGGTCCCAGTCCAGGCCCAGGAAGTCGATCACGCGCCGGCTTTGGCCCTCCAGGTCACCGACCATGTCCTCATAATGCACCTCCAGGATCCGCAACGGCCGCACGCTGAGCCAATGCTGCATCAGGCGCGTGATCTCTCGGGCCCTGGCGCCGCAGTCAAACAGATCGAGGGTCCACGGGTTCGCATCCTGGAAGTGCTGGAAATAGCAGGACAACCCAACGTCGCGCAGGTCGCGCCGGCACAGGATGACCCGCGCCCGCGGAAACAGTGTCGCAATCTGGCCGAGGACCAAAATATTGTCGGGAAGCTTATCGACCACGCGATCGACATCGCCGCCGATGGACCGCAGGCGGGCAAGATGATCTTGTGCCTCGTGATGCACGAAGGCTGCGTTCCACAGCGCGGGTGGCAACCCGAGGTGGCGTTTTTCCATCCGCTTCACAATGTCATTCATATGCATGGTCTCGCCGACGCCGTGGACCCGGGCGTGGCTTGCGGCGATTTGCTCGACCAGGGTTGTGCCGGATCGCGGCATGCCAACGACGAAGACCGGGACCTCCGACGGATCGCCCTTCAACCGGCCGATCGCCAGGGTGGCGAGGTTGAATGTGGCGATCTGTGCATCGATTTCGCGGCTGAATCTTGGCAGGTCGAATGCGCTGCCCTTGTTGCGATAGTGAATCCTGGCCAGGCGGTTGGCCGCTTAGTAGGCCGGGAAAACATGGTCGAATCTGCCGCTCTTGTCCATCATAGCGCGGAGGCCAAACCGGGCCGCGATGTTCCTGGTCCGTTTGGGTATGATCGTGAATTAGCGTGTTCCAGAAATTTATTTCTGCGGTTTTGTAACGGTTTCTTAAGCTTACACAACCGGCCAGACGGGTAAAATCTACCTGTAGTAGCAAGCGGCGCGGCATGTCCGATCCGGCACTGTAAAGCCGACTTTACACAGCGATGGACGCCCTCGTGCTGTCACGATTTATGGCGTTGGAATCATAACAAAATATTTCATGGCACGGAGTTTGCTTATCTGAACTGCCAATTTCAGGAGCCTAACCAAAATGAGTAAGCTTACCCACCTTCTCTGCGCGTCGGCATTGACCGCGACACTCGCGGGCATCTCGAGCAACGCCTCGGCCCTTACCATCACGGATCTCTATTCGCCGGTCTCAACCGGTCCGACCGCCACCGAATTCGCTGCAACCCTGGCTCTTGACGGTTTCACCGCTTCGGGCGGCACAGGCACCCTGACGGGCGTCAGCGTTACTCTGACCGATTCCGTTACCGGCACGTTCACCGCTGTCAACACGACTGGCGTTGCGCAGCACCTCTACGGTGCCACTATCACAAACCTCCTTTCGGTCACCTCGCAACCCGCCAACCTTGCGCTAAACACGCTCATCGACCAGAGCAATAATACCAACTCTCATACGGTGGCGGCCCACACGACCTATTCCAACCTGGGTTTGACCGGGACCGCGTCGGACACAGAGGTTGCGACTGGCAGCCTGGCGGATTTTCTGGGTGCCTGGTCGATTTCGGTGGACGATCTCGGGTTTGATACGGCTTCGACCACGAGTGGAATCACCGCCAGCAGCGTCAACAGCGGAACGGTCACTGTCGCTGTCACCTATACCTACGAAGCAGCGGCCGTGCCGGAACCTGCGTCGATGGCCTTGTTGGGCGCGGGCCTCACTGGCGTTGGCTTCGTTCGCCGCCGCCGTTCCACGGTCTGATCAACCGCTTCTGATCCGCGCGGGCTTACAACAAACACCGCTTCTGATCCGCGCGGGCTTACAACAAACACCGCTTCTGATCCGCGCGGGCTTACAACAAACCCGGAACGCTACGGCGTTCCGGGTTTTTTTGTGTTGATGGAGTCTAATTCGTGTTTCGATCCGGCTGATGAGAGCCATACGTCCGGCTCCAGCCCCGGCTAATAAAAGCAGCGCAAAACTCAAGGACGGCCAGCGTCCGATCGGAGCGGCGTGCCCGCAAGCGACGCCGCTCCGATCGGAGATGTCGGGTTTACCCTGACGTGACTGCGACTCAGGCAGGGTTGCAATCGCTCTCCGACATCACAGACGGGCCGGACGATCGATCGTTTAAGGGTTGGCTAAGCCACCGCTGCCGCCCTGCTCCCCAACACATGCGCGATTGCATAGGTGAGGTCCGGCCGATTCAGCGTGTAGAAGTGGAACTCATCCAAACCGTTCGCCTGCAAAAGGCGAACCTGCTCGGCAGCCACAACCATCCCGATCATGCGACGTGTTTCCGGATCATTTTCCGTGCCTTCAAACAACCGCCCCATCCAGCCCGGAACGCTCGCGCCGCACATGTCGGAAAACTTTACAGCCTGGGCAAAGTTCGAAACCGGCATGATCCCCGGCACGATCGGCGCCTTGATTCCCGCCGCCAGACACAGATCGAGGAACCGCAGATAGGTCGTGGTATCGAAGAAATACTGAGTGATCGCCCGCGTCGCGCCGGCATCCAGCTTGCGCTTCAGATTCTCCAGATCCGCCATCGGGCTGGACGCGCTTGGATGCACCTCGGGATAGGCCGCCACCGAGATCTCAAAATCCGCCACGTCGCGCAAACCGGCGACGAGGTCGGAGGCATAATGATAACCGCCCGGATGCGGCACATACGCCTGGCCCGGCGGCGGATCGCCGCGAAGGGCGACGATGTGGCGCACGCCAGCCTCCCAATACCCCCGGGCGACTTCGTTCACCTCTTCCTTGGTGGCGCCGATGCAGGTCAGGTGCGCGGCGGCGACCAGTTTGGTGTCCTTGGCGATGCGGGCGACGGTGGCATGCGTGCGGGCCTGGGTGGTGCCCCCGGCGCCATAGGTCACCGACACAAAGCGTGGCGCCAGCGGGGCCAGACGCTCGATGCAGGTCCAAAGCTGCTGTTCCAGTGCCTCGGTCCTGGGTGGAAAAAACTCGAACGACAGCTTCGGCGCGGGGTGCTCGGCCGGTCGTGCGGGAAGGGCGGTGAAGCGGGGGCCGGTCAGCCAGCGCTGCAATGTGGCTTGTGAGTTGTCCATGCGCGGTGAATCTCTGTTTTCGATACCAAAAGCAAGCCAAGTTCGCGGCTGCCACAACAAAGGGATTCCCCGGTGCGCTGCCCCGTGGTAAGCGCACGAACGCGAAATTCACGCAAAACTCAGTGCCGGGGTGTTTCAGTCCGGTTCGAACGCGCCATGTTAACCGGGTACAGGGACGCGCACGGCCCCTGACAACCCGATTTGGTTTGACCTGACCGAGGAATCCGATGCGATCCTACCTTTGCCCACGCGTCACGTTCTTCGGAACCCAGCGTTTGCTGTTGCCTCTCGTGGCGGCCATTGCGCTCTGTACGTCGGGCTGCGCCACCCGTCCGCCCGCCGATGATCCCGACGCCATCGCCGACTTCGAACAGACCAACGACCCGCTGGAGCCCACCAACCGGGTATTCTACGCGATCAACAACGGCCTCGACACCGTGATCCTGCGGCCGCTGGCGCTGGGATACCGCGCCGTCGTGCCGGGGCCGGTGCGCGAGGGTGTCCACAACGTGCTGGCCAACCTCGGCTCGCCGGTGGTGCTGGGCAACGACATCCTGTCGGGCAAGCCGCGCCGCGCCGGCGATACCACGATGCGCTTCCTGATCAACACGACGGCCGGTGTCCTTGGTATTTTCGACGTCGCGACGAAGTGGGGCTATAAGGACCACGACGCCGATTTCGGCATGACCATGGCCAACTGGGGCGTGCCGGAAGGCCCCTTCCTGTTCCTGCCCGTGCTCGGCCCCACCGACCCGCGCGACGCCGCCGGATTTGGCGTCGATATCGCCATGGACCCGTTCACCTGGGTCGGCCCGCCGAGCAGCACCGGCTTAACCGTGTTCAAATGGACCCGCTACGGGCTGAACGCGGTTGACAGCCGCGAGCGGTTTCTCGACCCTATCGACCAGATCAAGAAGACCGCGCTGGATCCGTACGCGACGTTCCGCAGCCTGTTCCGGCAGCACCGTCACGCCCAGATCGAGGAACTGCGCAACGATCATCGGGCCACTGTGCCCGTGTGGTTCTCGCAGCCCGCCGCGACGCCGTCTGAACACTGACAGACCCCATGACCGGAGCCCGGAACCTTATGATCGATCGCCGGCACATTCTGACACTCACCGCGCTTGGCCTGATGGCGGCACCGCTGTTGGCGATGGCGCAGAGCACCGACAAGGCCGCGAGCTTCGTCAAATCGACCGGTGACAAGCTGGTGGCTGTGGTCAATGGACCCGGTTCGGTCGGCAGCAAGCGGGCGGCGATGACCCAGATCATCGATACCGATGTCGATGTCGATGGGATCGGCCGGTTCTGTCTGGGCCGCTACTGGAAGCTGGCAACCCCGGACCAGCAGAAACAATACCTGACGCTGTTTCACGGGGTTCTGGTCACCAATATCACTGCCAAACTCGGTGAGTATCAGGGCGTGAAATTCACCATGGGCCGCAGCAAAGCGCAGGACGAGGAAGCGGTGGTTTCCACGACGGTGGAGCGGCCGAACAATGCTCCCACGGCGGTGGACTGGATTATCGCCAATCCGTCAGCCGATCCCAAAATTATCGATGTGGTGGCGGAGGGGACGTCGCTGCGACTGACCCAGCGGCAGGATTACGGATCGTACTTGACCCACAACAACAACGACATCAACGCGTTGATCGCGGCGATGAAGAACCAGCTTTCACAGAGCGGGTAGGGCCGGCCTGACGGTCTGGCTGACAGCGTTGCTCTTGCCAGGACGAGCCGCAACCACGCGTCCTCGGTGGATCCGTCAGCTTATCCGGGGCGCGACGAATTGGGGCGTTGCAGGCTAACCCGCGCACGGGCGGTGGAGGGTGAACCCGCCCCGAAATAATAATTTTTGGTAATGTTGGTCGGTGCATCCGCATTTTTGCGGGAGTGTAAAGTTTGCCGACACCCGGGCGGCACGGTCGCCCATTCTCAGTTCAGACCACCATTTGGCGGCCGTAGCGCTCGACATTCGACCACTATAGGTTGAAATTAAGCGTCCCGCCGGGACCAAAAAAGGTCCCGGACGGATTTGGCGGACTGAGATCAAAAAAGCGCTGAGGCGCTCAGACCAGCTTGGTCACCCGGCGGCGGCGAACATAGCCGAGCGCGGCGAGGCCGACCCCGATGATCCCGATGCTGGCGGGTTCGGGGTCCTGCACGATCATTTCCGGGGCGTTTCCCAACGCGGACGAACCAGATAGCGCGTAGAACGTACCGTTGAGGCCGCCGCCCACATCGGTCACCGATTGACCGCTGGTGCCGTTGCCGGAGCCGTCGCCGTTGAAAAACCACTCGACGCTTCCGGAGGTCGTCGGGTCGCTGGTATAGTTAGTGACCAGATCGATCCAGTATTCGCCGTTTGTGGTAAGAGCGGTAACCGCGGCGATTTGCGTCGCACTAATGGCGAAAGACACTGAAGTGGGGACGGTCGGGTCGGCGGACAGTAAGCTATCCAGCCCGGTGTACACCGCAACTCCTGACGACCCTGGCGCGCCGGCAATTCCCGGGCCGCTGCCACCGGCGTTCGGCATGAGATACACAGTATACGATTGCAAGTCGTTCTGCGCCGTCAGCGCCATAGTCACCGTTACATTGCCGCCCGTGGGTATGGCAAATCCGGCGGGTAAGGCGAACGAAGCCTCCACATCGGTGGCCTGTTCACCGGCACCATCTACGCCTTGATTGAGCTGCCCAGCCGTGACGGCCGACGCGTCCAGGGTATCGAAATAGACGGCCGCGCGGGCTGCCGGGGCGGCAAGCAGGCTGAGCACGCCCAGTGCCATGATACGGGTCTTCATCGTGATGGGCCTCCAAAGGCGATTTTGATCTCGGCTGGCCTAGGAAGCAAACGGCATGCCACTGCAATTAATCTCGTGAAATCAATGGGAAAATAAATGCGCAGCAGGCCCGGCCTGTGGAAGTGTAAAAAATCCTGACACCTCTCGGCCGGCTTCCTGGATCGGCCCGTGGGCGCCAGATACCACGAGGACCCCGCCCGGCATGACGACATCGGACCATCGCGGCTTCCAGCGGCTGATCAGAAGCTCACCACAAGCATGAGTTGCATCTGTTACCCCATTGCTAAAGATCAATCCCAACAAAACTGGAAGAAAAAGGCTCCAACGACGTCGCTGCTTGCCCGGCGCAGCGGCCGCATCTCATTGTATAAGATTGCACCCTAACCATATGGCTCAACTGCGTATCATTCCCTTGGCTTGACAGTCGGTTCCAGCGTTGAGACGGTTAGCGCGCGAAAACGTGATCATATATTTCAAAGCGTTTTGCATCCTCCGCACGGTTTCTCTTGCTACATGCGCCAGTAGGAGAATATATCGGTTCTGTAGCTTAATTGGCAGAATGATCGAGTTTTGATACAATGCCGATGTCGGGTTCGTGACATTTAGCGGTTTGGGGTGACTGTCTCGATCCGGTGAGGGGACACGAACGACAGAACGGTCGGATGACATGGAACACAGACACGGCGAACACGACGGGGCCACTGTCGCGACACAGCGAAGGGCGGGAGGTTAATGATGCTGGATATCACCACCGATACCTATGCTGACACGCCGCAAGAGGCGGCCAGCGCGCCTCTCAGCGCCGCCCCGCCGCCGGCAGCAAAAACCGCCGATGCGGTCAAGCCAGCCTTTCCCCCGCCGTCCCCGATCCTGACGCAGGAGGGACCGCGCGGCATTCGCTACGACATCAACGAAGGCGCGCGCATCAAGGTGCCGGAACGTAGCGCGGGGAAATGGCGTGTCCGGCTGCGCGACCTGGACACCGGCAATATTCTGTTTGAGTCAGAAAATCAGGGCGCCCTGATCCAGTCGTCCAAGCGGTTCTACGTCCGATTCTCGCTGGAGGTATGGGACGTGGACGAGTCCGGCACCGCCACCGAGGTGCTATCGCACAGCTATGACGCGGCCGGCCGTGACGTGCTGATCCAGTTTCCTGTCGGCACGCTCGGCGACATCATGGCGTGGTTCTCCTATGCCGCGCGGTTCGGCCGGGTGCACGGCTGCCGGCTGACCTGTGCGATGTCGGACCTGATCAGCCCGCTGCTGCGCGAGTCCTATCCCGACATCCGGTTCGTCACGCACGAGGAACTGGCCGAACAAAAGCTGCAGGAAGCGGCCTATGCCACCTATAGTCTTGGCCTGTTTTTCGACGACGCCGCTTGCATCGCGCAACCGACCGATTTCCGTCACGTCGGATTGCACCGTACCGCCGGCTATATTTTGGGAGTGGACCCGACCGAGGAAGCACCCCGGCTGACCCTGCCCGACGAGTCCCGGCCGATCGCCGAACCGTATGTCTGCATCGCTGTACAAAGCTCCACGCAGGCGAAATACTGGAACAACCCGACCGGATGGCACGCGGTGATCGCCTTCCTGAAGGCGCGCGGCTATCGGGCAGGGCAATCGCATTTCAAAATAATGCCACGAGACTGGCAAGGTAAGCATCGTCCCAGCCGGCTCGCTTGATCTTGCCGCGCAGGGAGGTTTTCGTCTTATCCTTCTGCATGACATTGAGCGCCA
>Ga0316220_1000821_pt1 | contig 40026 bp, 37 predicted proteins | sample TBH18005metaG_FD_203632 | JGI IMG/M metagenome (GOLD analysis project Ga0316220, IMG submission 203632) | Freshwater microbial communities from Trout Bog Lake, Wisconsin, USA - TBH18005 | ecosystem: Environmental > Aquatic > Freshwater > Lake > Hypolimnion/Profundal zone | place: USA: Wisconsin... | reverse complement strand
TTAATTAAATAATTTTAAATAATTAAATATGAAAAAACAATTTTTAGATATTGAAGCACTTAGTGAATATCTATTTATTTCAAAATCTTGTCTTTACAAGAAAGTAGCAGCAAAAGAAATTCCATATCACAAGATTGGAAGTAGAACTCTTTTTGATATTGACGAAATCAATATGTGGGTTAAAAGCGATGGGACCAAATCTGAAAATGGAAAAATATCATTTATGGACATTAAATCATTTTTAGATTAAAAGGTATGAGACCATTTAAATATTTTAGAGGATTTGTTAGTGTAATACTAGATACAAATGATTTAAATTCTGATCAATTTCTATATACATTAAGTGAAGAATTTAATTCTTATTCTGATTCAAATTATTTTGTGATTACAGAACTAATTTTTGATAATAATAGGCAACCATCTTCGGTTTTCATAATTTTCAAAGATGTTGATTCTGAATTTTATTATCTTGAAATATTTGGATTTCTTAGATGTTTTTTGTTTAAGAGAATAATTCAAAGAGATGATGAAACTTCTGATTTTGAAGATATAACAAACTTTACTTTCGATGTAACAAATGATTATCGATTTGCTTTAAGTCATCTAAGGTCTTTAATGCTTTCAACTCCGCATATAATATAATGGCAACATTTAAAATCATCATTGACAAAAGGCATAAGCTAGAGAATGACAAGTTTCATTTAACACTTCGTGTAATTAATAAAACTGATGTTGTCTATCTCAAATTAGGTGCAAGTATGACAATTAAAGAATATGAAAAGTATTTTGTCAAAATTTCATATAGCAAAGAAATTGATGAAGTGAGGAAAAAATTTGAGAAATATATAGATAGAGCTAAAAAGATATTTTCTACTATTCAGCCTTATGATTCAAAAATATTAAGAAAGAAATTTTTAGACGTTAATTTCAATCCTGATAAAATTGTTACAGAAGAACAAATAAAAATGGGAAGTGTAAACTATCTATTTCAAAATTATATTAAAGTTAAAACTGAATCCAAGGAAATTGGACTATCATATGCTGAACTCTTAAAGGGTACACTAAATAATCTTAATAAATTTAGAACTGGATTAACTTACGAAGATATAACCCCTGAATTTCTTCACTCATTTGAGCATTGGTACTTACATAAAGATGAATTAGAAAGTAAAAGGAATTCATTGGCATCTTTTGGTGGACTGTGCAGAAATATTAAAGCTGTTATTAATTACCATCGTAAGAAGAAGATTATTCCTGTTACCTATGAGTATCCTTTTGATGATTATAAAATACCCAATTTCGTTCCTCCTAAAAAAGTAATATCAAACGCTGAAATACAGAAGATACTTGATTGTACGGAATTTGATAACGTAATGGAAGAATATGCGCGTGATATTTGGGAAATGCTGTATAGATTGAATGGGATCAATTTCATCGATTTACTTAAGCTGCGATGGGATAATATCGAAGGAAACAGATTTGTCTTTTATAGACACAAAACCCTCAAGACCAGAAGAAATAATATTAGACCTATTGAAGTAATAATAAATTCAAAGGTTCAGAAATTACTTGACAAGATTGGTGACAAGGATAGTCCTTACGTTATTGGACAAATCAAACAGGTTAACTATACTGACCAATATCTCTTAGAGAGAAATCACAAACTAAAAGGTAGATATAACGCACGTCTTAAGAAATTGGGGCAAAAACTTGGATTAACATTATCACTTGACATATCCATGGCTAGAGATGCATACGCTAATACCCATAAAAGAGCTGGTACCAACCCACTTAAAATTAGTGAGAGTATGAACCATTCAGACCCTCGTACCACTACCCTTCACTACTTGGATAACTTTGAATTTGATTCCGATGTGGATGTTAATGAAGTGTTATTGTGATTTACTTAAATTTATAGGAAAAATAATTTAAAATGCAGTAAATTGAAATTACATTTAAATAAATATTCATGAAACAATTTGATAAGAAAATACAAAATGCTTTAGGACATTATGTTTATGCATTAATAAATCCATTAGATAATAAAATATTTTATGTTGGTAAGGCCTCTGGAAATAATAGGGCATTTTCTCATCTTAATAAATCAAGTACTGAAACAGAAAAAAATATTTTAATAAATGAGATTCGATCAAAAGGATTTGAACCACAAGTTGAAGTTTTAAGATATGGATTAGAATCTTCAAAAATGGCAGAGATAGTTGAAGCCTCAATAATTGATTCAATTGGAATTGATAATTTGACTAATATAGTTAGAGGTCATGGAATTGAAAATGGTAGATTAAAATTATCTGAAATTCAAAGATTATATGGATCTGACCCAATTTATAGAAAAAGTATTAAAGAAAAATATATGTTATTTTTTATTCAACAAACATATTCAACTTCGCTATCTGAAATACAACTTTATGATTCTACAAGACAATTTTGGAGTAAGGTTTCAAAAGACAAAAGAACTAAATTGAAAAATGGTAAACTTGAATACTCAATTGCACTTTCAATTTACGATAGCGTGGTTGTGAGAGTGTATTCAATTCTAGACTGGTTTGAAGCAGGGGCTACATTCTCAACTCGTATTGTTTCCACCAAATCAGACAGATATGAATTTATCGGGAATATAATAACTGACCATCCTTTACTTGGTAAGAAAATTATTGAAGATAATGGTTCTGGAATAAAAGCAAATCAACAAGGATATGGTTATATAAATTAATTTTGATTGTAACCAAAAACTCTGCTTAAGAGTGTCTCTTTCCACCAGCTTTCTCTATCAATAATTATTTTATCATCAACATTAGATTTATAAATATCAAGAATTGAGTATCTAAAGTATTTTTTAATATAATCAAATGATAAATTTTTAAGGTTAATATTTCCACCATGTCCATTTTTAAAATACGAAATCCATCTGCCTAAAATCATATCTTGACCATATGCAGATCCTACATATTTTTTACCGTTATACGAGTCAATTATCAAATATACCCCTTTTTGATTTTGAAGAGCTGTCTTCCAACTTTCTTTATTGATTACTCTACTTAAATCACTCCATGATAAATTTACTTTATCATAACCTGGAAATAAATCATTATCAAATGTATCAGGAAGTATTTGCTCAACTTCACAATCATCTATAACCGACTTTGCAATTCTTATTAATGTTTGAGATTTATTTTTATACCTAACAATCAATCTACCATAGAATTTATTGTACTCTTCTAATTCACAAAATTCGTATCCAACATCATTAAACCTATTTAAATCCTTAGTCACTTGTCCAATATGAAATAATAACCATAAGTCATCTTTTGGATTAATTTTAATTAAACCTATTGTAATTTGACCTTCCTTGTATGATTTATTTTTATTATAATTCCAATAGTGTCCATTAAGAAGAGTTTTAGTGTCATTATTTTTATAAATTTCGATTGGAGTCCAATTCTGATCGAACATTGTGTTAAACCTAATTTTGACATTATCGATATTTTGTAAATTCAAAAGGTCATTTAATTTTATTTTACTTTTCATTTTAAAAATTTTTAATGCTTATTTTAATCCCCAATGGTGTGCAATAATAACCATTGCCATTGTGTCTAGTTTACAATATTCTAATAATTGTCTTTTAATTTCATTTTTTTGAATTTGATTCAATGTATCATCAAATCTAATTCTCTGAAATGCTCTCATAGCCTCTGTACCACCTGCGACTGCCTCTTCTTCATCTATTTGAGTCGCATCTGGTTTTAGAGTGTCATATGGATCTATGATACCACCCTCAAAGTCAGTAGCAGAATAGTCTTTAAAAAAGGGTACTTCATGTAAATATTTATTATTGTTCCAAATAGCGGGTAGGACCTTCTTAATGGAAGTTCTGCCTTTCATAAATGGGTGAAAATAGTATTTCTTAGTTAAATCATTCATGTCCACCAATCTGCCTTCTCGTTTAACACTCTTATCACTAGTAATACCTGTCAACCATTCGCTTAAAGTTTGATTTGAATAACCAAATATCACCATTTGATTTAAAATAGTTCTTAATACAGTATTTTCATGAGTGGCCCACATAAATGGACTACCAGAAACACCAATTTGTTTCATAAGTGACTCTGCAAATGCAAAGTTTGGAAATCTACCCTCTGTTTCAATCCACTCAGAATGTATTGGGTCAGCTCCTTTATATGGAATAGTATGGCAACTCCATTGAAATGCGATTAATTCATATGGTCTCATTCCCTCATGAAATGGTAAAGCCCCTGTATAGGTTTCAAAGTCAATAAAATGGAGTGGGTATTGATATCCATTTAAAACAGATGCTAATTCATCAGAAATCCACTCTTTGTTTTCCTCAGTGTATTGTAATTGTATCATTTGTCTTTGAGCCCTAATGCCTATCTCCCCTTTTTTATTTTTTAACCTCTCAGGTACTATGTCGAATAGACTAGTTCTTGATAATGAAATCAACTCATCTAAATAAAAATCACCATCCTCAGATTTCAAAGTACCTCCATAATATAAATCGAAAATATGAGGATCAGAATCAGCTAAACTACCCCAACATTCTTTAAAACCATTTTTGGTATCTCCATCACATTTAAATTCACATGCTTTACAAGTCTTATTAATTGTATAATCTGAATCCTGTATTCCTTCATTCAAAATTCGAATAAAGTTATTTGCTCTATTTTTAATTACATCTTGAATTTGCAAAACCCTTTCTTTAACATCCCTTAATTGCAATAAACCATCTTTTTTCAAAATTTCAATATAGCTTGATCGATTAACATCCGTTTCGTATTTGAATATAACTTCTGGTTTTTTGAATTTAGGTTTTTGCTGAGCAGGTAACTCCTCCACTTCTTTATCAGTATCATCTTTTGAATCTAGTACTGTAAACCACCCAATCAGCCCATCAATACCTGTTCTTTTGGATTTATCAGGCATAAACAAATATGGATTAATCTCAAAATCAGGTAATGCTTCAGTCATTACCAAATATTGGAATGCGACATCTTCGATATACTTTTCTAATAATTTTTCTTGTTTATACTTTTCATCTTCAGTATCATGAGACTTTGCTTTTACCTCAATAAGATTAATCTTATTTCCTATTTTTTCTAAAATATCAACTCTAATCAATTTTTCTCCAGATTGAATCGCAGCCTCAAACAATACACAATTCTCATTTTTAAGGTATACATTTGTCTTCTCAATTGCTTCTTTCGTATTTCCAGTAATCTCAATTCCTTCTGGATACATTAAAGTGGCCATCATACCTACCACATAACCTCCTTTAGCCAACATCTCCATGTACTCGTTTGTATCGTTGGTCGTTGGATATCCCTGTTTCTTATATACAAGTTTTTTTGAACAAGAACTAGCTAATTGAAAATCCGATTTCGATAAAGTTATATTAGTACTCATTGTTATATGAATTTAAGAGAATTTTGATTAAATTTTAAAAATCCTTTTTGAAAACAAAATATTGTGGCATTCTACCTTCAATAAGATAAAATGAATCATTTTGTATTAACCTCTCCCTTTGCTTGATTAATTTCTTATTCCATGATTTACGCATCTCAATGGATTGAGTTGTATCCAAACCCATATAATTTCTAACAAAATCTTCTAATTGATGATGGTAAATAATATACCCATTTGATTCACTCAATGAGTGTTTCAAATAATCTGACTTAACAGGTTTTGGGTTATTAATAATATTTAAAATAATGTCTGGCTCAACTCTATTGTAGAGTGATTTTAAGATACAATAGTTGTTATCATTCTTTTTAATAATTAACTCATATAAATCCTGAAAAGTTGGATTTATAATGGTGCTATTATTTGAAGAGGTACCACTAAAATGAATAATATCATCTTTCTTTTCATCAAGTACAACCCTTATGAATTTAATCCCTTTACCAATCCATTCGTTAATTAAATCACTTTTGGCTACATATTTGTATTTCAAATTTTCGTTAAATGGTACTACTTGTTCTATAAACATCATAAATTAAAAATTTTAGGAAAAGAAAGCGACGGTTTTTCAACCAATCGCCTTCTTAATTTACTAACCCAAATCAAAATCAAATTATTCTTCGTTATTCGAATCTATATCTAATAGATTTACTGATTCATTTGTTTCTAAAGCCTGAATATTTTTAAGTTTAGAATTGATAGCTCTTGTTCTGACACCCAATACTTCATCCAATTGATTTAATCCAGTCTGAATATTGTTTTGAGCTTTTCCAATCAAACCACCGAAGTTTTCAAACTCCTTTTTAACCGCTCCTAATACCTTCCAAACTTCACTACTTCTCTTCTGAATAGTTAATGTTCTGAATCCCATTTGAAGACTGTTTAAAATTGCAGCTAATGTAGTAGGACCTGTAACAATTACCTTATAGTCTCTTTGTAGCTCTTCTAATAAACTTGCTTTTTTAACTACTTCGGCATAAATCCCTTCAAATGGTAAAAACATAATTCCAAAGTCAGTAGTATTGGGTGGGTCAATGTATTTGTCCCTGATATCTTTAGCCATCTTTTTAATGGTTGTTTCAAGGTTTTTTTGAGCTACTTGGAATTTATCAGGATCACCCGTTTCGTATGCCTCTTGTAAGAATTCATAGGCATCTTTAGGGAACTTAGCATCGATTGGAAGATATACAACACTACCTTCCTCATCCTTACCAGGTAGTTTTACTGCAAATTCCACTAAATCATTACTTCCCTTCTTAGTTTTTACATTAGCCTCATATTGTTCGGGAGCTAGTATCTGTTCTAGTAATAAGGAGAGTTGAACCTCTCCAAATCCACCTCTCATTTTGACATTACTCAATACTTTCTTCAATCCACCCACATCTTGAGCTAGTGTTTGCATATCACCAAGCCCTTTTTGAACTGATTCTAATTGAGTTGTTACAAGCTGAAACGATTGAGATATTCTTTCGTTTAATGTCTTTTGGAGTTTTTCTTCTACAGTTTCTTTCATTTCGGTTAAATGCTTATCTGTAGATTTAATTAACTCATTTTGACGCTTTTCTATCTCATCATATCTATCCTTTTGTAATTGGGTGATATCGGTAAACTTGGTATTTAAAAAGTTGCTGAAACTTCTAAATTCATCTTTAATAGATTGAGCTTGTTGAGTAAACTTCTGCTCAACTTGAGTTCTGATTTCTCTTTCAATATTTGATATTAAAGTGGAGTTTGTTTGAAACTCTTGTTTAATACCCCCTTCTATTCTTGATTGATTGGATAGTACCACTTCAATCCTAGGATCAGATTCATTTGATTTCCTACTAAAAATAACAAATACTAATACCAAATTAATAACTCCTAATACTAATAAAATGTATAACATAATTTTAAATTTTACGAATGAATAAAACCAATTGTTGATCTACCTGATTTACTTAAAATGAATTCCTCATTACAAAGAGTCGACAAATACAATTCTTGATCTAAGTTTACATCTAACACAGATTTGACAAGTAATTTCTTTTTAATGTTTGCTATTTGTCCACCAGTAAGTGAAAATTGTTCTGTTAAAGTGTCAATTGTTTTTACAGAAATGTCTTTAAAAACATTAGAAAGAATTTTTTTTCTCACTTGTTCCGAAGGTTTCTTAAAATCAATTTTATAAAGCAGGCGGCGGTCAAACGCAGAATCTAGTTGATCTGCTAAATTGGTAGTTGCCATGAAAATCCCCTCAAACTCTTCAAGTTCCTGAAGTAATATGTTCTGAAGGGTATTAAATGACTTATCGACACTAGAGTTTACTGACATTCTCTTACCTAATATAGCGTCTGCCTCATTAAAAAGTAGAATTGGAGCTTTATCAAAATGACGTCTTGCTTGTTTATACTCTTCAAACACCTTGGCAAGGTTCTTTTCACTTTCGCCAACCCACTTCGACTGAATTTTTTGAATTTCAACCATAAAAATGGATCTTCCTGTTGCTTTTGCAACTTGCTTGACTGAGGATGTTTTACCTGTTCCTGGATACCCATACAAAAGCACAGTGAATCCTTGTTTCATCCCATTATCCTTTAATCGAGTCATCAAATTTGTGTAGTTGTCTTCTTCCAATGCATTGGATAATGTTTCAATTTGTTCGAACTCGGAGTCATTATAAAATAATTGCTCTGGTTCAATTTTGTCCGGGTGAATGAGTATTCCCATTTTAGGTCTAAATTCTTTTTTAATTGAATCTTGATACCCTCCCAATAATACATCCATTGCATGTTCTGATAATTTTACAAAGTTTAAAAATGAAAACATTTCTTCCGAAAACTTTACCACTTCACTTTTGAATAATTCACAATTATTCTCTTTAATTTTTCTTTTATACTTTATTCTGTCATGGATTTCGGAAAATACTTCTTTAATGAGTTTATCTATATCTACTTCCTCAGCACCTTCTAAATGTTCTATAGCTAAATCAAGAATTAAAGTAAGATCATAATTTGTCATATTTTCTAAAGACAATAACCATTCAACTTCCTTGAATTTTTTATTGCTTTCAAGAATTCCCCTAACTTCTTCCCCTAATGTCTCAGTTGTGATTGTAGTTTCGGTACGCTTACAAATCAAGTCCCTAACTTCACCTAATACTCCAAAAAAATTATCTAACTTTTGTTCTCCTAATAATTCCTTATCTCCTTTCATCATTGCATCTAGTGCTTTGTGATGAACATGAATGAACTTATTGTACTCGGACTTCCTTCTTGCTGAATAGTCATGTCGTTTAGTAAATAATAATTTTTTCTCAGTTAATTCATCAATGGCCTGGTTAATATCTGCAAGGCATGACATATTCTTTCCAAAATAATCAATCAACTTTTCTGTATCTACATCTATATCCTTTAAACCACACTCTAGATATATTGATAATACAATTGATTGAAAATGACTAATCTCATAAAATGACATCAACTTAGGTGTTTCAGTTCTTAATTCGTCAATAAGTTCATCGTTTAATAATTGCCCCTTGGTGGATGATACAATTGTTTGAACAGACTTAAGTAGTTCTTTGGAAATTTGTTTATTACTCATAGAAAAAAGTTTTGAAGGGCGACAAATTTGAAGTAGTTATTTGAGAACCAAGAAATTTATTTAATTAATTTATTCAGATGTGTAGAACTTTTTAATACATAAAAACTATCATCTTGATTTTCAAATGTATTAGTGTGTTTTGAAGTTTTATTTCAAATCCGACTCTACCGAAATAAAATTTATAATTTTAATAGGTTTGTACACTTTTTTACAATGGTTGATACTATATAATGTACCCTTGGATTTTTTATCCCAAAAAGCATAACAATAGTCACAAGATTCAATGATTAGTTTGTTTCTAACAACACCTGCAGCTCGACCATAGGTTTTCCAATCTGGCTTGTAAACCTCTAAGGGTATATTATTATCTAAGGCCCATTTTTCTGCTAGCTTGTCGGCACCATTTGCTCCACCTGAAATAACCATTGTGACCTTTTCTTTGATTGTACTAAGTTCATTTTCAAGCAGAACTTGATCTGTAAAATTTCGACTGCCTATTACTGCTATTTTCATAAAATTTGATTTTGAAGGACAAAGATCAAAGTGGGATTGAAATTTTATTTCAAAAATGGAATTGAAGTAAAACTTCAAAACAAGGGTGTTTATTTGTATCCTAAACCCCAATAATGGTAAGTTTTACTCACAAATTGAAGAAATCGTTAGTTTTTGAAACAAAAAGACATATTATTTCAAAGTATGATACCTTTGTCAAAAGGGACGTTATGCCAATAAGTAAAAATGCTAGAAAAAGGTTTATTCTAATTGATGGAATTCTAAAAAGTCACAAAAGGTATTCCATAAAGGAAATCGCCGAAAAGGTTAATGAACAACTTGAAGAAGATGGATTTGCTATGGTGAGTGAGAGAATGATTTACAATGACATATTGATGATGCAAGAGGAATATCCAGTTAACATCATAAAAAAAGATGGTAAGTACCAATATGAGACAAGAGATGAATCCATCACTAATGAGATATTAGACCAAAAGGACAGAGAACTTATTGAAATGGCTCTTCAGACCTTTTCAATTTATAAGGGCTCGTGGCTATTTGAAAAGTTCGATGACGTTATTACTAGATTAATGGCAGGTTCAGTTCTTCGGAGATTAAACAAGTCAGACCATAAGAAATACATTCAGATTGGAGAACTTACAGGTAAAACTGGTCAAGAATGGATTGAAGTAATTTATGATGCAATAGTAAACTATAAGACACTAATCATTCATTATAAACCCTATGGTGGTGAAACTAAAACTCGAACTATTAGTCCCTACCTTTTAAAGGAATATAGAAACGTATGGTACATGGTTGCTAGTGTAAAAGAAATGGAACATAAAGGTGGGACCAATTTGTTCAAACTAAATAGAATACAAAAAATAGAACCATGTGATGAGATATTCAAAATAGATGAAAAATTTAGTGCAGAAGACTATTTTAAATATAGTTTAGGTGTGTTCCATGTACACGCAGCTGAACCAATAGAAGTAAAGTTGAAATTCAATAAGAACCTAATACCCCTTATATCCGAGACCAAGATTCACCCATCTATGGAGATTATTTCTAAGACAGAAGAAGAAATGGTTGTAACTTTTACAGTGTATAATACTATTGAATTAAAGAATAAGATATTAAGCTACGGTGCTAAAGCGGAGGTGTTAAGTCCAAAAGAACTTAGGAATGAAATCATTGGAATTATTGACGAAGCTAAAATTCTATACTCAAAATAATTAAATATGGGGACAGAAATTGTTAGGTACATACCGAAAGACTTTAAAAAGGCATTGTTAATTCCTCACTTAAATAACCTTATTCGGAAAGGGAAAAAGATTGGATTAGAGGATTATATGAAATTCATAACCAAATTCGAGATACAATGCGAAAATTCATTAATTGACCTATTTAACAAATTGAATATCCAGTCAAGTGTAAAAACTGACAGATATTCATTACCATACAAGGAAGAGATCATATCTATTATTGATGGTGCAAGTAATCTAGACTATGCATTTACGCTAAGTAATATTACAAGAGAAATAGCAAAGGAACTCTTAGATAAGAATGTTTATAAACTCAGATTCTACCTAACAGTTGATGCTATCATAGAAAATGATACTGAAGAAAGACATTTTTGGGGACGAGTAATTTATAAATTTAGATACGTTAAACATTAAAAATATTCTTTATGAAAATTGACAGGAATGATTATATTGATTTTTTAAAAGATTTTCTACAAAGTTTCAGTCCTTCAGGTAGAGTTCGTATTTTAAATGATTTAAAGAAAACAAAATCTCAAATTTTATGTAAAAAAGATGGTAGAAAAAGTATTGGTGAAATTGGAAATCCAACTGTAAATCAAATCCTTAAAGATTTAGAAAATTATAACACAAATGATGAAAATGAAATAGATTGGGAGAAAACAAAAGGTATTAAATATGAAATTATAGAAGGCAGAAAAGCTATTAAATATATATTAATTAAACTAGTTAAATACTCAAATATTAAATATGGTATTAAATTTAAACACAAATTCCTTAGTGAATTAGGTTCACAACAAGAAGCGATGTTGAATAAATTATCCATATTAAAATATAAATCTAAAACTCCAGGCAGTAGACTAGTCAGCAAGCAAAATAATCATATTACAAAACAAACAGGATTAACAGATGAGCACGTAATTCCAATTAAATACCAAAGAAAGGAATTTTTGAAATTAATTGATTCTAATAAAATCGACGAAAAAATTGATATGATTTTTTCAAAATTAATTATTGTAAAATTGAATACAGATGACGATGAAAAAATTAATCGAATGGGTTTTAAATCTACTATGCCTCCAAATTGGTCATGGAATGACGACCCTCTTGAAAGATATTGGCAATCTGGAATTGATCCAAATTCATTAGAAGAAATAAAATAAAACAAAATGACTAAACAACAGTATTTAAACAGACCAATTGTCTTAGATTTTATTGAATGGCTAAAACAGTGTGATCAAGATTATCATCACTCATATTTTAATCGTAGAACAAAAAAGAATTGGGAATGCAAAAGTTTAAATGATGCATATCAAAAATATAATTGGTCATTTAAAACGTCTAATGGGGAAACGAAATTCAAATATTCCGATAACGAAATTGAACTAAATATGCTTTCTAAAAATCTAAAAGAAGCATACAAAAATAAAAATATCGAAAATATTTTCAAATTCTCATCTAAAATATGCAAATGGGGAGGTGTATTAGGTGGCGAAAAATTTGGGAATTTGAAAACGTTGATAGAAAACAAATCAACTCTATTAGAAAAATATGAAACCACTGAAATGGCAATGTCCGGCCCTGATGCTGATGATGAAAAATTAGCAGATGTTTTTAATATGAATGCTGGTTTTACTAAAATATATTCATTACTTTTTGATAAATTAATTATTTACGACAGTAGGGTTGGTGCTGCATTATGTTTACTCATAAAAGACTTTTGTTTAAGAAAAGGATTAAACAAAATTCCAAATGAATTAAAATTCGGTTGGTCTAAATCAAAGGAGGGTAAATATGCATCAAATAAAAAAAATAGAAACCCTGGTTTAGTAGGAAAAGATCTATTCCCCGATTTTAATTCAAAATCTAAATCAAATATTCATTCAAAGTCAATGCTTAGGGCAAGTTGGATAATCGAAAAACTTATAACAACTACAAAGGGAAATAATAATGTAAATAAAAAAATGAGGGAGTTCGAAGCAGCGCTTTTTATGATTGGTTATGATCTTCCAATGAAATCCACCAAGGAGAAGGAAAATAAATATCAATTCTCAACAAAAAAGAAGGGTATTTCTTTTGATGTAATTGTTGAGGATGATGGTATAAAAATCAATGCAGAAAAAAGTAATTTTAAATTCAAATTCAAAGAATTAGAAGAAATCAAGAATGACTTAAAACGAAATTTTAAATATAACAAATTTCCATTGGCAGTAAACGGTACCAAAATAAGCAAAAATATAGAAGCGCCCGGGCTAGGAACTACAGTTTATAAGATTACAAAAAGAAGTCATTCAGCAAGCTATCTAGGGCCATTATTAGAAGAAATAGGTGCTTTAGAATATTGCGAAGTGGTTTCAAAAACAAATAAGCCTATTATTTATTGGAAAGTAAATAATAAAAATGATGATTCTTCAATTCAACTATTAATTGAAGAATATTTTTCAGACAATTAACTCTTATTATTTAAGTATTAAAATCCCCTGCCAGGTTCTCTGCCAGGTTTTCACGAAAAACGGGTTAAAAGAGGTAAAATATGAGAAATATTAATCTATTTCAATCTTATATCCTATTGATTATCAATAAAAGAAAAGGAATAGAATACAACTTTAAACCCTCATAATCAGGGGGTCCCAGGATCATGCCCTGGTGGGCCCACTTATAAAAAACCACTTACACTATAAAATGTGTAGGTGGTTTTTTTAAAGTGATATGAGAATATTAAGTCAGGCTGAGTTTTCTTTTGTTCCGAAATAAAAAGCATGTTTTCAATGCTTACAAGGATGCTAATAGGAGGTTAAAAATAAGAAAGCAGTTATTAAGAGTCTGAAAAATGAATATTTTCAAATAGCTTTTTCAAAAAATGCTTTTACATTTCTTAAACCCGTTCCACTATCCAATTGTATTAATATGAAAATCATTCTGATTAGTACAATCATAGTTGCCTTTTGCAGTTGTATAAAAGAAGATTCCCCTCATATCCCTCCACTTCCTGGGCATTGTGTAATTACTGAAACATTTTGGAGTGGATCCATTTATACTTTGAAGAATGATGTAATCTATTGCATTAAGGATACTCTATACGGTCAACCTACTTATGAAATGGGTGCATTCTTAACAGCGCCTGGTACTGATACAATTTTTACAAAAATTCAATTGTCTAATATCAGATATAAAAGTACGTTTAGTGCAACAACAATAGCTAGCTCCCAAAACAGTTTTCCCAATTGTTATTTCTTTAATGGTGTAAAACATGACACCTATTCAAGCTACCAAACAGTTTTGGACTATATTCCAAACGCGATAGCTATTGCTGGTTCCGTGACGATAACTTCAGTCAGCCCAACTTATATTTCGGGAACTTATACCACCTTAATGAGTGATAGTTTGCATCACGTCCAGAATATGACGGGAACGTTTGAAGCTACATTCTATCCTTGATATTTGCGAATTCCTTTCAGCCACGTTTTCCTGGGCACAGTTATTTCAAATTTATTTATTTATATTAGTGCAGTTGAAGAAGATTGCTGCCATATCATTATTGATTTTATTGCTCTTTAACCTGTTTGGATACAGGCTTTTCTTTTATTATGCACAACAGGTATCTGATAGCAAATTAGAAGCCAACTTAGATAATAGTGATTATAATGAACATGAATTGATTAGTTTCAAAACTTCTTTTACACTTCCCTACTTTACAGGCTCTGAGAAATTTGAACGTATTAGTGGGGAAATAATTATTAACGGTAAGATTTATAAATATGTAAAACGGAAAATCAGCAATGGTGAAATTACCCTGCTCTGTTTACCCAATTACTCAAAAATGTCTTTAGAATCTGCAAAAGACGATTTTTTTAAAACTAACACTGGCATCGTTCAAAATTCAGCGGATAATAAAGGTTCACATACACATTTTTGTATAGCTAAAATGACTAATGGTATCTATGATTTTCTTTATGATAGTGATCTGCCTTTATCAACCTATGTACAATTTATCTCCCCATTTTATCCGCGTGTTTATAACACCTTATCTTCAGTAATAGCAGTTTCAGAGCAACCACCGCAGCTTACCTAATCTTATCTAAATAAGTTTACTGAAGGGTAATCATCCTATTGCCCTTACAATCGATTTTTTACATGTCAATTCCACATTTATCTTAGATGAATGCTGGCACTAACCAGTTTAAATTTATATATATGCCTTATATACCTTTAGCGCAACATTTGCCCGGAATAACGGGTTTGCTGGAATATGACCAGGAAGCCGCGCAGCCTATTCGTGAGTTAACACAGGTTCTATTGCGCGGCCCATCAAGCCTTACGTTTGCTGAAAGAGAATTGATTGCAACTATAGTATCCACCGGAAACCAATGTACTTTTTGTACAACTGCGCATACTGCAGCTGCTGATCTCCTATTAGGAGAGAAAGAGACTTCCCGAGAGATTAAGAAAGATATTCTGCAGGCACCGGTAAGTGACAAAATGAAAACATTATTAGTTATCGCTTCTTTAGTAAGAGAGAGTGGTAAATCTGTAACACCTGATGCCATAGAGAACGCAAAAAAAGCAGGTGCCACGGATCTGGAGATACACGATACGGTTTTGATTGCTGCTTTGTTCTGTTTATATAATCGTTATGTTGATGGATTGGGTACCGCATTGCCTGATGATATGCAGTACTATGATGTTTTAGCAGACCGATTGGTAAACCATGGTTACGCAAGATTGCCTCAGGGTTATGACCATTTAAAAAAATAAACATGCAAAATAATCAGCTAGAAAAAATTAACGGATACCATGTTTTGCTTTTTGTCATTTGCTTTCTGGGTACAGCTTTCGCAGGTATTATATCCACTTTAATGTCGGTTTACCTTCCCATAGTTGTAAAAGATGTATTGGGTTCAAAAACAAACGACGAACTAAATACCATTAGCGCCTATATTAATTCGGTTTTTATTTTGGGTGGAGCAGTTGGCGGGTTTATTTCAGGTGTGATCAGTGATAAAGCAGGAAGGAAAACCGGTGTGATCCTGGCGATTGCCGTTTATGCCGCTTTTACCATAACTACCGGCTTCATGCATATTTGGTGGGGCATTGTGATCTGTCGGTTTTTCAGTGGATTTGGTTTAGGTGGGGTATTGGTTACCACTACTACCTTATTGATGGAAGAATGGCCTGAAAAAACAAGAGCCATATTCATTGGCTTTTTGTCTATTGCCATTCCCGTTGGTATTTTTTCTGCCGGGGCAATCGATTATTTTATTTCTTCATGGCGGGATGGGTTTTTAATTGGCATCATTCCCGTTGCCATTGCCGGAATTTCTATGCTAGTTCTGAAAGAATCAAAAAAATGGAAACAAAGTAATTCTCAAGCTATTCAACGACAAATAATAAAAGAGTCGATTTTTACAGCACAGTATCGTACGAATCTTTTGATGGGGTCTGTGATCTTTGGAACAATGCTTATTGGAATGTGGGCTATTTTTTCATGGATCCCTACTTGGATACAAAGCATCATTATGAACAGTGATGGCCAAAAAGAGCGTGGCTTGAGCATGATGATGCTAGGAATGGGTGGATTAATCGGAGGATTTATATCCGGGTGGTTTATCAATACAATCGGTCTACGAAAATCAATGCTGCTTTGTTTTTCAGTATGCTTATTGTTTTCATTTCTGCTTTTTAAAATCAATTCAGGGTTTTCATCACTAATATATGTGGAAATTGCTGTAATGGCATTATTCTTTGGCATCAGCCAGGGCGTATTATCCGTATATATACCCCTTTTATTCCCTATTCGTGTTCGGGGTACAGCCACCGGTTTTTGCTTTAATATCGGCAGGATATTTACTGCGGCTGCCGTTTTATTTGTAGGGGTGCTGGTAACCATACTGGGCGGCTATAGTAATTCACTGTTTCTATTTTCCCTTGTATTTCTGGTAGGGTTAACAGTAACTTTCTTTTCAAAAGAAACGATACCTGCAGAAACAGTTGAAGTCGATGCTACTCTATTTATTCATAAATCATAAAATATATTTTATCATCCCTAAACTAAAATAACATGGCTTATATAGAAATAGAAAAAGATTTACCAGGTATCAGAAGCCTGGTTTTGTTCAGACCAGAAACAGGAAAGCCTTTATACGAATTGGCTCAGATATTGTTGCGGGGCAATTCCCCTTTAACGGAAGCTGAAAGAGAATTGATTGCTGCTTATGTTTCTTACCGCAACGATTGCTTTTTTTGCATGAGCAGTCATGCAGCTGCATCCAGATGTTTGTATGGAAATAACAGCCATATAGTGGATGAAGTTTTGAAAGATATGCAGCATGCACCGGTAAGTGACAAACTAAAATCTCTACTCCATATTGCAGGCAAAGTGCAGATTCTCGGAAATCAAGTTACTCCGGAAGATATTACTGCTGCTAGAGAATTGGGAGCCAATGATCGTGAAATTCATGACACCGTTTTGATTGCAGCCACTTTCTCCATGTTCAACCGGTATGTTGATGGGCTTGCCAGCTTTACACCAAAAGACCCTGCAGCCTATGAAGAAATGGGCAAACGAATGAGTGAAAAAGGATATGTATTACCTCAAAAAACTATATAACCATGGCACATATTCATTTGAACAATCAACTTCCCGGAATCAGGGGCTTAATGGCTTTTAGTCCTGAGACTGAAAAACCACTGAATGATCTCGCTGAAATATTATTACATGATGATAACAATTCGCTTACCCGCGGTGAACGTGAAATGATTGGCGCCTATGTATCTTCTCAAAATGATTGTTTTTATTGCCAGAATGTGCATGGCGCATTGGCGCAATACTATTTTCAGTGCGACATGCAATTGATTGATGCTATAAAAAGCAATCCCTTGTCTGCGCCTATTTCTGAAAAATTAAAAGCCTTATTAACCATTGCCGGAAGTGTACAAAAAGGCGGGAAGTATGTAACAGCTGAACAGATAGAAAATGCAAGAAAATTGGGTGCTTCAGATAAAGAGATACATGATACTGTTTTGATAGCCGCCGCTTTCTGCATGTTCAATCGATATGTAGACGGATTGGGAACCTGGGCGCCGCAAGACCGGCAACTGTATATTGACCGGGCTAAAATGCGCGCTGAAGACGGCTATTCAAAAATGGATGTAACCAAAGAACCTACTACAACAAATCTAAAATAGAAAACATGCCACATATTACCTTAGAAAACGGCTTTCCCGGCATCAGGGGTTTACTGGCTTTCAGCCCTGCTACTGCAGAACCCTTAGGAGCTCTGGCTGAAATATTATTAAGGAGCAATGATGGTTTGTCGCCCACTGACCGCGAACTAATAGCCACCCATGTCTCTTACCTGAATGATTGCTTCTACTGCCACAACTCACATGGTGAAATTGCCTGTTATTATTTAGATGGTGACAGGGATATTGTAGATCAGGTAAGAAAAAATCCGGATACGGCCCCTGTTTCAGAGAAACTAAAAGCTTTACTCAATATTGCGGGCAAAGTGCAAAAAGGTGGTAAACAGGTAACTGAGGAGGATATAATAAGAGCCAAAGAAAATGGTGCAACTGATAAAGATATTCATGATACCGTATTAATTGCTGCAGCATTTTGTATGTTTAACCGATATGTAGATGGACTAGCTGCACCTACACCTGAAGATTTGAGCACCTATCCACCGCGTGCAAAAATGGTTGTAGAAAAAGGCTATGGCAGGCATATTTATTCGAAACAATCGAATGAAGAGAATTGGAAATAATTATATTAATAATTGTAATTTACCGATTACCTGTTTTAAATATCTAATCCGATTATAATAAGCTTAGCCTGGCAACAAAATGAAAGCTTCCGAAATTTTATACTATGAAACAACTTATCCGGATTTCACTTGGTTTGGCGGTACTATTTTTCACCTCATGCACCAACACATCCCAGGAAGACAAACTAGCTCTCCAGCTCTCTCAATCTAAAAATTTCATTCAGTTAGAATTGATTTCAAAGAAAATGATGGATCAGGTTAATCAAATAAAAAAAGACCCTGAATTATCCAATACATTTAAAAACCTGGACTCTTTATCAAGACGAGATTCTATTTTACAATATTTATTACGCTCAGAAAATTTTTCGCAGATTAGTCGGCAAATGGCAGAAGCGGCGAAAAATATGAACCAGGAATTTCCGGAACTCAACAAAATGTCGAGAGAAGAGAAAAGGAAAGTCTGGAAAAAAGCAGCAGCCCTGGTAATGGCCAATCAAAACAGTAAATAAATCTAATCGCTGTTTTCGTTACATTTATCATCCAAAATCCAAATTATGAGATCATCCTTATTATTACTCACCTGTTTATTCCTGTTGAATCAATTAACTGCACAGGACCTCTATATACCTAGAAATGTGCAAAAAGCCTATCAAAAAGGCACCCGTTCAAAAGATGGCAATCCCGGGCCTAATTATTGGCAGAATTATGGCCGGTATTCAATTGATGTAAGCATTCAACCTCCTTCCAGAAAAGTAAGTGGTAAGGAAGATATTGTGTATTATAACCGTAGTAAGGATACCATCAGTAACCCGGTTATTAAACTCATAATCAATATTCATAAACCCGGGGTAACAAGGTATAATGATGCTTCTGATGAATACCTCACCGACGGTACCCATATTGATGCGGTTACCATTAATGGCGCTCCGTATAAATGGACCGAGCCTCAGGGACATGCTACCTGGCAGTCGCTGAAATTACCCAAGCCCTTATTACCCGGCGATTCCGTTAAGCTAAATTTTGTATGGCACTATGATGCTTCTGTAGAAAGCGGCAGAGAAGGTATGCTGGATGCCAGTAGTTATTTCCTTGCTTATTTTTATCCGCGCGTGGCTGTGTTTGATGATTATAAAGGTTGGGACAGAATGACTTTTACCGATGCGCAGGAGTTTTATAATGATTTCAATGATTATAGCCTTACAGTTCATGCCCCTAAAAACTTTATTGTATGGGCAACCGGCGATCTGCAAAATACACAGGAAGTATTACAGCCCGAATATGCCAATAAACTCAACCAATCACTTTCCAGCGATGAGATCATTCATATTGCTACTGCAAAAGACCTGGAATCAAAAAAAGTAACGGCACAGAATGAGATCAATACCTGGAAATGGACGGCTTCCAATATTACCGATGTAACGGTGGCGATTAGTGATCATTATGTATGGGATGGCTCAAGCGTGGTGGTGGATAATAATACACAAAGAAGGGCCAGCGTTCAGGCTGCTTATAAAGAAGAAGCAAAAGATTACCAGTATATGGTTCAGTTTGGTAAACATGCATTGAACTGGTTATCCAATAACTGGCCGGGAGTGCCTTATCCTTTTTCTAAAACCACGATTGTATTGGGACAAGCCGATATGGAATATCCAATGATGGTGAATGATAATAGTTTTCCGGATACCAATTTTGCTCGTTTTGTTGTGGAACATGAGATAGCGCATACCTGGTTTCCTTTTTATATGGGTATCAATGAACACCGGTATGGTTTTATGGATGAAGCCTGGGCCACTACGTTTGAATACCTGATTGGCAGTGCGGATATGGGCAAAGCAAAAGCCACCGAATTATACAAAGCATTCCGTGTAAATGGCTGGATCAATGATGCAAATGATGAAGAAGATTTACCCATTATTACTCCTGGCAATATATTAAACGGCCCCGGTTTGGGTAATAATGAATATGGCAAAGCCTCTATCGGTTACCTGGCTATGAAAGATTATTTAGGAGATGATTTATTCAGAAAATGTTTGCATGGGTATATGGATCGCTGGCATGGCAAACACCCGATGCCCTGGGATTTCTTTTATTCATTTAACGATATCAGCGGTAAAAACCTGAATTGGTTCTGGAACAGTTGGTTCTTCTCCAATGGATATATCGATTTGGCCGTGGAAGAACCGAAGGCCAAGGGTAATGGTTATCTGATCCCTTTAAAAAATATCGGCGGCTACCCTGCACCGGTAGATCTGATGATCAGCTATACTGATGGAACCAGTGATACTTTACACCAAACACCTGCCATCTGGGAAAGCAATATTCATGAAACCACCATTAAAGTAGCTACCAAAAAGAAGATCAGCAGCATCAGTATTGATGGAGGTATTTTTGTAGATGCAGATAGGAAAAATAATAGCTGGAAAGCGGTTTCCAATTAAGCAATAACCACACAGGTAATAATTCCACCCAAAAAGCCATTTGTTTAATTGACAAATGGCTTTTTTGACGGGATATCATGATCGATTGATACTAGTCCTAATTATTTTTTTGGCGTTTGAATTTATATTTCTCCGACAGCAATTGCAACTTTTGAAAATCGCTATATGTATCAATTTTAAAAGTACGGTTACGGGCTATAAAATAAATGCTGGTGCCAATGGGCAATGTTACAAAAGCTGTCAAAACAAAACTTCCGATAATCATGATAGCGCCTTCACCTGATTGCGTTGGATGTGCCAGTAAAACCGATCGCATCAATCCTGCTCCAACAAATAATGAGAGAGGCAAAACAAGGTTTCCAAATGCCCCTGCCTTTCTGAATTTTACGGATTCAATATCATTCCAATATAAAACAGTATCCCCTGTATGTAAATGCATATAGATGGCTGTATCTGATATGCTTACCAATTTGCCAACAAATCTGTTTTCAAAACTATTCTCATTGGCCCTTGTATAGACAACAGATTCGTATCTTTTTTGAGCAGAAGCACAATACAAAAAGAAGCAACATAATATTATAAACACTCCTTTCATAATGAAGAATATTTAATTGACCAGATACTTTAATTTTCTATAATTATTAGATAATCAAAGGCTTGCTCTTAAGATTATCTACAATCTAAGAAAATATTATATTCAATTAAAAAATATGTTTATCTTACTAGCAACATAATTTCTATAAAATGAAATCAGTTTTACTATATGCTGCTTTCTTACTGGCAGGTACTGGTGTTTCCAATAAACCCAGGTTTAAGTACCTAAACAAAAAAATTCCGATCTATATAAGTATTTCTAAAAATGTGACTGACACCAATTTACTTGTTTCATTAAGAGATACTTTGGGAAAAACCGGATTTGAAATAGTTTCAGCGGAAGTATATCGTAAATTGACTAATGAGTTTTTAAAAAACCTGGGTGAATATCCTAAAAATCATCCTGTAACAAAAACTGCGAATTTTGAAAGAGATTGGACAAATATGATGCAGGATGCCTGGACCAAAACCTATCCCGCAAGTCAACAATTGGCAGTTTTTTTAAGAGGTAAAGAAATAGCCGAATCCCTTGAAACATGCGACAGTATTGGTTTTTCTTACTACAAAAAACCTCTTGACCATTTTGATTTACATAACCCACAAGCGAATAGAGTTTATCAAACCTGGAATATGAAAGAGATTGGGTCTAGATCGGCGGATAGTGTTTTGTCGTTCTTGCTTAAGAAGTTTTAGACCTGCTCTATTGCTGGTGATAACAGCAGCAACGGTATAACATGAAAGAAATGGGATCAAGATCGGCAGATAGTGTTTTGTCGTTTTTGTTTAAGAAGTTATAGACCTGTTTCATTGCTGGTGATAACACCAGCAATGGCATAACAGCAATGGCATAACTCACAATCTTTCAAACCTTGCCTGGAAAAAACGCAGGTATTTGGGTTCATAAATCATTTTCAATCCTCGAATAGATTTTCTTCTTTCAAATACCCTGGCAGCAGATTCGGCAATCACATCCATATGTGCCTGTGTATATACCCTTCTGGGAATGGTAAACCTGACCAGCTCCAACTTGGGATAATAATTTTCTCCATTGGCTTTTCTGCCTGAAGAAACAATGCCTCTTTCCATAGTTCTTACACCGGAATCAAGGTAAATTTCAGAGGCAAGGGTTTGCGCCGGATACATATCCTGGGGTATATGAGGAAGGAATTTTTTAGCATCTACAAAAATGCCATGTCCGCCAATGGGTTTTACAATAGGCACTCCATACCCAGCCATTTTTTCTCCGAGATAAATTACCTGTCCCACTCTTGCATGTATATGTTCATCACTCACACTTTCTCCAATCCCGATTGCCATCGCTTCCATATCCCTTCCGGCCAATCCGCCATAGGTATGCAATCCTTCATATACTACCACCAGGTTACGGGCTTCTTCAAAAACATCCCAGTCATTCACTGCCAGAAATCCGCCAATATTTACCAGCGCATCTTTTTTGGCGCTCATAGTTGCTCCATCGGTTAATGAACAAATCTCTTTTACAATTTCCGCTATCGTTTTATGTAGGTACCCCTTTTCTTTCTGTTGAATAAAATAAGCATTTTCCGCAACCCTTGTCATATCGTGAATAATCCGGATCCCGTTTTTACGCGTCAGTAATCTCAGCTCTTTCAGGTTTTTGATACTGATGGGTTGTCCGCCAGCCATATTTACACTGGTAGCAATACTTACATAGGGTATTTTATTGGCCCCGTGTTTTTTAATCAGGGCCTCTAATTTATTCAGGTTTACATTTCCCTTAAATGGAAATTCATTCGCGGGATCATGTGCTTCATCAATAATAATGTCTTCAAACTTTCCTCCTGCCAGTTCCTGGTGAAGTCTGGTGGTAGTAAAATACATATTGCCCGGTATGATATCGCCTTTCTTAATCAGGATCTTGGATAAGATATTTTCGGCACCCCTTCCCTGGTGGGTAGGTATCAGGTATTTGTAACCGTATACTTCTTTTACCACATCTTCCAAATGATAAAAATTTCTGCTCCCGGCATATGCTTCATCCCCCAACATCATTCCGGCCCATTGGCGATCACTCATGGCAGATGTGCCGCTATCGGTTAACAGGTCGATATATACATCCTCCGATTTTAATAAAAATGTATTGAAGCCCGCATTTCGCATAGCTGTTTTTCTTTGAGCAGGTGTTGTCATTTTAAGCAACTCTACCATCTTGATCTTATAGGGTTCTGCCCAGCTTTGTTGTATGTTTTTCATATTGCTATATTTAGAATTAGTCAACAGGGGTAAGTTTTACCGTAAAATGTCTGAGTACAGGCGATTCTTCTATAATGCGAAGTCCTTTTATATTCTTTCGGTTTTTAAATACTTCAATAATTACTTCCGCCACATAATCAATATGGCTTTGGGTGTATACCCTTCTGGGTATGGCCAGTCGCACCAGTTCCAATACTGCCGGTATCAATTGTCCGGAGTCAGCATATTTTCCAAACATGAGTGAACCAATTTCCACACTTCTGATTCCGCCTTCTATATACAATGCGCCCACCAGGGCTTCGCCGGGATATTGATCCACGGGTATATGAGAAAGAAATTGTTTGGCATCCAGATACACCGCATGTCCGCCTGCGGGTTGCATTACCGGTACGCCGGCTGCCATCAGTTTTTCTGTGAGGTATTCAATACTACGGATCCTGTATTCGAGATAATGCGCATCCATTACTTCCTGTAATCCGATGGCAATAGCTTCCAGGTCTCGTCCGGCCAATCCACCATACGTGGGAAAGCCTTCGGTAATTACTAACAGATTACGGCATAATTGAGCCAGGTCAGCATCATGCATCGCCAGAAAACCGCCAATATTGGCGAATGCATCTTTTTTGGCGCTCATGGTACAACCATCGGCATAGGAAAATATTTCCTTTACAATTTCAGAAACGGGAATATCTGTATAACCCTTCTCTCTGATTTTAATGAACCAGGCATTTTCTGCAAAACGACAGGCATCGATGAATAAAGGGATTTTGTATTCGGAGCAGATCTGTTTTACCTCCCGTATATTTTGCATACTTACCGGTTGACCACCACCCGAATTATTGGTAATAGTGAGCATACAAAGCGGAATATTGGCTGCACCTTTTTCGATAATACATTGCTTAAGTAATTCCATATCCAGGTTTCCTTTAAAAGGTGCAGGAACTGAAGGAAATTTACCTTCTTCACAAAGCAGGTCAATGGCTTCGGCTCCTGAAAACTCAATATTGGCGCGGGTGGTATCAAAAAAAGTATTGCTGATAAAGTATTTACCTTTTCCACCCAGTATACTAAACAAGATTTTTTCGGAAGCCCTGCCCTGGTGAGTAGGAATCACCAGTGGCATGCCGGTAATATCCTGCACTGCTTTCTGGAAACGGAAAAAACTGGGACTCCCCGCATACGATTCATCACCCCGCATAATACCACCCCATTGGTTACTGCTAATGGCACTGGTGCCGCTATCTGTGAGCAGGTCGATCAGCACATCGTTGGAATGAATGAGGAAAGGATTATAAAATGCATCTTCCAGAATGCGGATGCGTTCTTCTTTTGAATTAAAATAGATATGTTCTACAGATTTGATTCTAAATGGCTCAATAATCGTATGCATACGACTTCAGTTTAGGCAGTAAATAGAGATGGTGGAGAGTAAACTTGAAATACCCAGAGAGGGCTGGATTAACTATGAAGGCTTATTGATGATATTTTTCCAAATATTCATACTGTAAAAATGCAGCATCTATAAAAGAAAAAACATGATTAAAATCATGTTTATGAAATATAGGCTATTTCTAATCCCAGGTAAATGTTCAATACTTTTCTATATCCTCATGCTTACTCCCAACTCACCACTACTTTCCCCATACTTTTTCTTTTCTCCAGATATTCATGTGCCAGTCCGATTTCTGTTGCTTTGAATATTTTTCCGATCAGGGGAGTAAAAACGCCTTCTTTGGTAAGACGAATAACGGACTCCAGGCATTTTTGTATCATAGCCGGTTTATGATCAGCTATACGAAGCATATTGATACCAATCATCGATTTAGAAGGTGTCATTAACATGGCAGGATGATAGAATCCAAAACCCAGTGCCGCATTAATTTTTCCAAACAGGTTTTTATCACTCATATCAGCGGCACCATAACAAACGATTCTACCACCGGCTGCCAGAGAACGGAATCCTTTTTTAACAGAGCTTCCTCCCACTGCATCAAAAATGGTATCTACACCTTCACCATTCGTTATTACTTTTATTTCCTTTTCAAAATCCTGAAGGGTATATTGAATAGGATGATCTACGCCAATCGACCGGAGATACTCCATTTTATCCTGACTGCCTGCTGTCGCAAATATTTCACATCCTTTATACCGGGCATATTGTATCAATGCCGTACCTACGCCACCGGCACCTGATTGCACCAGCACTTTATCACCTGCATGCAACTGTACCATTTCGGCGGCAGCATAATAAGCAGTACAATATTGGGTAGTAAGGGCGGTTGCGGTTGCATTATCTATATGTGAAGGTATTATGGCCACAGCACTGGCATTGGTAGTCACATATTCTGCATAGCCACCAAAACGCGTCATAGCGGTTACCCTGTCACCAATTTGAAACCGGGTTACTCCTTCACCCAATTCTTCGATGGTTCCTGAAACATCATATCCCAAAACAGAAGGCAAGGGAGGAGCTTCTTTGTAAAGACCTTTTCTCGCCATCACATCAGCAAAATTTAATCCGGAAGCGGATACTTTAATTAAGACCTCACCAGTTTTTGGCTGGGGTTTTGGTAAATCACGGATTTCGAAGGAATGGAATGGATCGGTTTTTTTTACTAAGACAAGGGCTTTCATGACTGAATTATTGGGGTAAGGTAATTCATTCGGTTTGCTTGTTCTTATCTAAAAAGATATTCTTTCTGTGGTCTATTTGCCAGGCACTATGGAGGCCAAAACCTTGCAATACGGGTTGTCAAACAAAGAACCAGCATTTGGAAGTTTATCCCTATCGCGGTAAGCATTTTTACCTGTGTGATTTATACTAATAATGGTTGAAATAGAAATAACATTTTGGTTTTTCTCCCTTATTACATGCGTTTCAATGATGGGCACTTTAGCAGACAAGGTCTTATTCTTTGTCCGCTGAATCGGGTCCTGTGTTTTCTCATATAATTTTTGCTTGATTTGTCTACGTAATCCGGCAACGGTTAAGCCATAATAAGCCACCATATGTGCATAGAATTGTTTTTGTTGATCATCGCTCAAAGCTAATATTAAAGGAAAATGTTTCCAGCTTATCTCTGATTCAATGAATAGATCGGGATTATTTATTTCCATCTTTTTCTGAATCTCCATCATGGATAGTAAATTTTTATTACTATAGCTGTTTCCAAATTTTTTAGTTAGGCTTACATACAGGCTTTTTAGCATGTCCTCTGCATCATGAATTCTTTCCTTATTTGAAAGAAATTCCTGATTAATTCTTTTCCCGACTTCCAAAAACATTCTGTTGAGGCTGTCATTGAACTGTCTGGTCCTTTGAAGGCGAAAATCGTTTAGTAACTTAACGATGGATCGCACAGATTCCCTCTCCTGTTCATTCATATCTACCATTTCCCCACCAATGTCAACAGGCTCCATCATAGCACGAAAAGAAGAAGCCGTTGGCTCAGCAAAAACATTATCAATCAACCATTCCTGATTCAATAGTTTGCCGATTCCCATTTTTAGTATAGGCGTAAAATTGGCGGTAATCCCATAGATAAATCCAGCATTCATAAACGTATTACCCGCTCTTTTACCTGCCCGGGATTGTTCGTATTTTTTATCAGCTATTGCTTTCTCCAGATCTTTCGGGCTCAGGTTATCTGTTATCATGAGTTTACAATAATAGAAACATGCCTGTTGATCTTTTGTATCCAATAATACTACCAGATGATTCCAGCTGATGATGGCAGCTAATTTCCCAAACTCCATTCTATTGGGAAACAATTCGACCAAAGCCACCATTTTTGAAAGATTGTTTTCTGAAAAAAATGGGCCGAATTGCTGTACCAGCCGATGGGCTATTTTGGTAAAATCCAGTTGGGTGCCCGTTTCAATATTATTTTTTATGATTTTACCGGTTTCCCAAAAAGTTACCACTAAAGATTCATTGGCATTGCGCAGAATATTCAAATGATAAAAATCTATCGTTTGAGAAACAGTTCTTAGAAAATTAACCTCCTGGATACTGGGTATATGAAGGGTCCTTTTAGGCATAATTTTTTATCGTTCAACTGGGTATGAAAGTAATGATTTATTGATAAGAAATTCTTAGCGATCGATTCATTTTTGTAATCACTTATCAGTCAGAGATTTAAAATACGCATCCATAATCTGCTAACAACAAAACTGTATTTATATCGCTTACTCTTTAATTATTTTTTGAAAAAATAATTAAAGAGTAAATTGTGCAGAATAAAATGATCGACTATGTCGATTTTTTTCAAAAGTGCATGCTATGCAAACACCGTCTCTAATTTTACCGTTGCTTCTATGGCCCCTTCTAAATTTGTCGGGACTGGCACTAACCATTTTCGCCATATTTCGTTTACTATTCAACTATGATTTTTTAGATAAAAAGACCAAACTCATTTGGGTCTTGATTATACTCTTTATTCCATTTATTGGATCTATTCTTTTTCTGGTAAAAACCCGCATGTATAACAAGGGGTAAGCAAGCGTCTAAAATCTCTGTTATAATTATTCAATAACCCTGTATTTATTATTATGGTAGGGTAATCTGTTTGTTACCATCGGACCCCAATAGAAAAATAAACTCCTATTCACATATACCATTTTACAAGTTAAAAACGCTTGAGCCAAATCAATTTGGCGATTGATTTTAATCATTTCATTTGCTGATAAGATTTTAAACATTTATTATATAAATGTTTAAACAATGAAAACGATTGCAAAAGCCAGGTGCTTACCCTCCATCCAAATGCTTACCCCTTTTATCCTGATCCTGCTCTTTGTTAACCAGGGTCTTGCACAGTCAACAAAAGCAAAACCATGGGTAGTGCCGCCGGCGGCATTGCAGGTAAAGAACCCATTAGCCGGTGACCCGGCGTCTGCGGCTAAAGAAGGAAAGAAAACCTATACTACTTATTGCACCCCTTGCCATGGAAATGGCGGAAAAGGAGATGGCGTTGCTTCGGCCTCTGTGAATCCAAAACCGGCTGACCATACCTCTGATGCAGTGCAGAGTGAACCCGATGGCTCTCTATACTATAAAATGACAGAAGGCCGCGGACCCATGATCTCGTATAAACAGGTTTTAAATGAAACCCAGAGATGGCAACTGGTATGCTACATCAGAACCCTGGCCAAAAAGAAAAGCTAATGAGTTTCCCGCTTGTTACACCTAAACTATTACACAATGAAACGGACAATATTTTGCATTCAACATGCTATCCCGATTGCATTGCTTTTGTTTTCATCCTTTCATGCATCGGCTCAAACCACCACAAACACTACCGTTGACTCTTCAATATACGATAGACTCAATTTTCTGGAAGAACAGGCCAGTTACCATAAATCAGGCGATGATCATTTTATGGTGGTAGGCTTAACCACTTTTGGTTTTATGAGTAATAAAACCACCAATACACTCAATGGGGTTTCAACTATTTCAAAAACAAATACGATGGCTGATGCAGACCGGTATGAGTTTAGTCCAATGTTTCTCTGGCGTCATGAGAAAAAATTTTTGATGGAATTTGAACCCTCTTTTAATAATAACGGACTCAGTGTAAACTGGGCGGATATCTCTTATTTTGCCTTACCCAATCTCATAGTACGCATGGGGTATTTTGTTCTGCCCTTTGGTACCTATTCCAAAAAACAGGCCGCCGGATGGATCAATAAACTGGCAACAGATCCCATGGGTATTGCCACCATACCGGCTACTGATTATGGAGTAGAAGTAGAAGGTGGTTTACCCCTAGGTAGTATGAAAATGAATTATGATCTGGCTTTAACCAATGGCTTACAGCTAATGCCTGATGGAACTTTATCCGGAGGAAATATTGCTGATAATAACAATGGAAAAACATTTACGGGAAGATTAGGTATTCTTCCCTTTTCAAACTCCTGCATGGAACTGGGTGTATCGGGCATGTTTGGAAATGTAGGTACTCCGGGCACTTTACAGTCAAATGTTTCCAGCAATCTCTATGCTTTCGATTTTAATTTTGTAAAAACCTTTATTCCGATACTGGTAAATATCAAATCGCAGTATAATATCGTCAATATTGGGAATGCAAATTATATAAGTCCGGTTGATTCTACCCAACAGTACACATTCAAAAACAAAAGTACTTCTGCTTTTGTGCAATGCGCTATTCGGCCTACGGGTATTCAGGCATTACATGATTTTGAATTAGCCGGTAGGTATACCATATATAATACGCCAGCCAATTCTACCTGGGGCGCCAATCAACATACATTTTCCATCGGGTTGAATTACTGGCTTAGCTGGAGATCGGTAGTAAGACTTACTTATGAAACTTATACAGCTACCAGTACGGCCAGCACCTTGTTAAATGCCTTTACAGGAAACACAAATTCTAATACGCTCTTTTTACAATTCTCTATTCAACTTTAATATCTATTGCCATGAGATATAATATTTCCGCTCAAAAATTATGGTTGATTTTTATTCTACTGGTTGGCATAGCCTGCCTGCTGTTAATCAATGGATGTGCTCCTTCAAAAGCAATAGCCGATAAACCCGGCGTGCTTTTATGGAGCGAGAATTGCCAGAGATGCCATAATACCCCTTCTCCAACCACGTTCTCACCTGAAATCTGGGAAACGATTGGAATGCATATGCAGACCAGGGCCCTGCTTACTGAAAAAGAAAGGGAAAAAATTGTTGAGTTTCTGAAATCAAGCAGGTAAGTAAGCTGGATTCTCAAATAAAAGAAGATTGATTTTTACCATCATTCTTCGGGATGCTTGCGGACTGTTTCGACCCCTGTTCGGCAGTTCTTCCTGTTTGGGTATTATTTGGTTCGTGTCTGATTCGGGTGGGCTTGCTGGTTTCTTCGACTGTTGCCGAAGCCGCTTCGACCATTCTTCGGCAACAGTCGAAGAAAGGTCGAAGAAATGCAAAACCAGACACGAATCAAATAATAATGAAATATAGATAGCGCTCGAAGAAAGGGCGAACAAGGGTCGAAGCTTTCCGAAGAAAATGGCTAGATATTAAGAGATGAATAGGATTTATTCAAATACTCAGTTTCCCTGTTTTCTAACATATTTGGTCAATATCACAATCACCTGCCCCTCAATCTTGCCTTCTATCTGCTCGGTATTGTTTTCTACGAGACGGATATTTTTGACAACTGTTCCCATTTTGGCATTGAGTGTAGAGCCTTTTACATCTAGTGATTTGGTAAGTACAATCGTATCTCCGGATTGCAGCATCTGTCCATTAGCATCTTTATGTAAATCTACACTGCCATCATTTTCATGGTCACCGGTGGCTTTGGCCCAGGCCAGTCTATCATCATCCAGGAATAACATATCCAATTGATCTACAGCCCAGCTTTCTGTACGTAATCGATTCAACATACGCCAGGCCACTACCTGTACACCCGGCACTTCACTCCACATTGAGCTGGTTAAACATTTCCAGTGCTCCTGATCCAATGCGGCTTTCTTTTCTATCTGTACCAGACAGGTATTGCATACGATGATGCAGTTTTCTTCGTTGGACTGATCCTGCGGAGGAATTTCATATACCGTTATGGTATCTGTTGATTCACATAATTCACATTTGTTTTCACTTCTGCTGAGTAATGCCTGTTCCAGTTTCATATTTTCCGAATAAGGCGGCAAGGTAAAGAAACTATTGAAAGGGTAAGTAGTAAATAACGTGTTGTGCTATTAAAATTCAGTCATATTAATATTCGTAACCTCGTGTCGCTCACCGCCGCTTGGCCCCATCCCTGTTATCCCGCCAATGGCGGGAGTGCTTCCCATCATTTTTTTTGCCAGGGCCATTCGCCCGGCATCAAACCAATAGAGGCCCGCCCACAGGGACTGATTAGTAATTATTCATCTGGCACCCTCTTTAGATAGTATTTTTATTAAATAGCAGATTCCAAATAATTCTAATAGCACAACACGTTAGTAAATAATTACCGAAGAAAAGTTTGGGTAATGGCTCACTTTATTTGGTTTCTATGATTAGGGATGCATACCCTGGAACACCGTTCTGGCTGATACCTTGTATCACAATTGCATATTTACCGCTTAGGTCAGATGTATAAAAATGGAGTTCTTTTTTGCCAGTTTTGTCTGTAAGAATATCCGGTGCCCAATACAATACATTTCGCATATCCGGTAATCGGCTTCGCTGTTGTTCGGGTGAACTATATTCTGGCATATAAAATTCTTTGTGTTTTTGCATGCTTTCATATTCCAATACCAGCGCATTCGCATCTAATGGAAAATTGGCCAGATCTCCATGATAGCTGAGATAACTCAGTATACCATGACTCACCAGTCCACCGGTAATATTGGTTTGTGCCAGTACATCCAACTGTTTTATTTTCAGCGGATCAAATGCAATGATTTTATTGGTATTGAAAACAGGCACCCCGTCCATTAATAGTAAAGGTTCTTCTTCCACAACCGTTTGAAATTTTTTATTCCAGATACCAAATCGAAAACGATTTGCTCTTTGTTTTACCCTTACTTCACTAACATATTCCCGCATCACTTCTTCCATTGATGTAAACCTTGTATAGGCATCCAGCTGGTAGCTATTATCGGGTTTACCATAAAAGGCTGCTGTATCCGCATTCACTGTCAGGGCTTGGGGTTTATCATAACTATTTTCTGCCTGTGCAGCAAAGCTTCTGTTTACTAATTGATTTTTTGTAGTTATGGGAAGATAAAAAGCTTTGAGTCTGGTGCCAGAATACTGGTCAGAAAAAGGATCGGTGATACTAATCCGGTAACTACTATCTACCTCGTTATTGGTTTGAACAATGATCTCATTAGATTCTGTATAGATACCCGGATTAAAACTGATATCGCCGGTAGTATTGCTGGTGGCAGTGGAAAATTTAAAATGTGTGCCTGGTACAGAAAGAAAAGCCATAATCTTATCTGCCGGTGCTCCGGTTTTCTTATCTGTAATTTTACCGCGAATCAAGGGTCCTTCTGTTTCTGGTAAAAATTCAAATGGCTTTTGTGTTCCTGCCTGTATATCCTCCCAACGAAAACGTGTCCACCCCTGCGTAAGTACTAGGTTATTGGCTGCAGCCATTCGTTCATTTTCTGTAGCCGGATCATCCATAAAATAATATCCTGGCGATTCAATCCTGCCCTTTAGTTCTGAACTGAGTAAAAGATAGCTCAATATATCGGTTTGCAGATCGGCTGGTTGTAATGAATCTACCAGAAAAACCGACATCGACAAATTAGCCGGCACAAACTGCGCCATTTCATTTTGGGTATTCAATGAAATGTTCATTTTTTCACGGGTTCCCACTAAGGCCTTATCTGTGGACAGTTGTATAGATAGTTTTTTTTGCGGCTTTTTGAAATATAGTCGCTCAGTAACCGGCTTGCCTTTACTATTAAAAATTGTTATGTGCGAAATACCATCAGCAAAGTTGCTTTTACTGACAGTAAATAAAGCTTCTCCATTTACCATAGTGGCAGACTGCAGGGTTTTATACAATTGCCCAGAATGAATAAACAGGCTAAGGGTTTCACTTGCCGGGTTACCTAAAGCATGTACGGCAATACTGGTTTCCTGATCGCTTTTATCCGCAAGCGTTAGCGTATAGCCCTGGTTACTGGCAAGTGGTAATGTTTTTTGCAAAATTGAATCTGATATTTGAATATAAGCTGTATACACCTCACCGGATACAGGTGTCAATGCAAAATGACCCATCCCAAATTTTACTGATTGAAAATGAGCAACTGTATCTTTTCGCTGATTAAGAACATAGCCCCGGCAGTTTACGGATGATTCGTTCTGATCGATTGCTTTGAAACCAATCACTGAATTAACTCCATTCAAAAGAGATCCACCTTCAGGAAAAAATTGAATATCGTATGCAATATTTTTTGCGGCAACAGCAGCTTTTCCTGTTTCACGTAATGTATTCACAATACGAATGGGCTCTTCATAATACAAGGCAGGCCCGAAATTTTTCATCCACTGGGTATAGCCCCTTAATAAGTAATTACCGGATTGTACGGTTGCGGGTATAAGTAGGGAGGCTTCCCCGGTTGCATCATCAACCGCCATTTTGGTTCTTAATACAGGGTTTTGATTTTTATCAAGTATTTCTATATATACTACTTTACTAAGTGAAGACAATGCATGAAAAAATCCATCCGTTATGTAGGCTTTCATCCAGATGGTTTCTCCTGCCAGGTAAAAATTTTTATCGGTATGAATAAATACTTTTTCCTGGTAATGACCTGACTGGTATTGTTGAAAGGTTTCTATTAACGAAGAATTGGTTGCTTCCTGCGAGTATACAGATAGCCTTAACAGCACTAAAAAAATGATTAGGGTAGTTGTATGATATTGATATCTTTTTTTTCTATGCATGTTACTTTTTAAATCAACTTACCAAAAAGATGGTTTTGCATTGGTACCGCCCTGTGTTCGACAGTCAACACAATATTTTTTTACTATTACCAAAGCCGGAATATTATTCCCGGTAAAATACCAGGGTGTATAAGAAGTATCCGGGAATGTATATTTTTCAAAATTATTAGGGTCAGTTGGTATTATCTGGGTAGTGCATTCATTATAGGGTTCAAATTTTACCCAATTACCTCCCACCTGTCCATTGGTAATAAATATTCTTTTTTGCTGAATGCTACAGGCAGAGATATAGCCTATAACGGGTTCAGCCGGATTGGTAATACATTGAATATTACTGTTGAGCTGAGAAGGAAGCAGATCAAATAAACCACCCAGGCTTTGCGAATTATTCTGAACGAGCAGCCAATATTTATAAGCGTCTTCGCTGATGGCATATTGGTTTACCTGAATACTATAACGGATCGTTATTCTTTCATTGTTCAGGGGAATAAATGTTATTGGCTGCAAACTGATTACATCCTGGCTTAATCCCAGTGAATTGGCCACTGTGATATTGGTAGCGGGTGCTGTTGTATAGCATTGATGCGTTTGACGGGGATCGTTCATAAAATCTGCATCCAGGGGAGTTACAAAACCATTGATTAATACCCAATACGCCTGTTCTGGTGCATTATGCTGCCAGGTTTCTGAATAATCCCATCGATAATAATGCGTGGCATTGGCCGGATCATGCGTACTCACATTGATGGTTACACCATAGTTTACCGGGCTTTGGTTCCAGGTAACACTATCAATTGGTGCCGTGGCTTTGGGAGCAACCAAAGCAGATTGATAATGATGCCCATCCGCAGTTGTTATAGCCACGCCATATTGATCATTCATTCCAAGGTTTAATGCGGCACTGGTATATTTTCCGGTATTATTAGAATCCACCATCGGGTATGTATTTCCCGAAGCAGAAATAATGGATATCTGTGCTTTCAATTCAGGAATAAATGAAACCGTATCCGCCAGGTTCTTACTTCGGCTTAGTACGATAGTAGTAATGCCATTGGCGCCGGTATTGATTACCCCATCCACTACCAGGTAGCGATTAGCTGAAGTGATCGCTTTTGGCTCATATTTTTTAACACAGGTTACCAATCCCATTATCAGTAATAGCAAACCCAGTATCCGTATTTTTCTATTTATTTTCATTCAACTCAGAACTTTAAATTATAGGTGATAAATGGAATGATGGAACCAAAGATGGATAACTGGTATCCTTGCACATGTCCACCCGAATTGATAAAATAGACTGAATAAGCGTTTTGTCTGGCAGTCATATTATAAACCCCCAACGACCAGGAACTATGTATTTTTTGTTTGATTTTATGATTGCCATCCAGGTTTACAGATACATCTGATCTGAAATAATCCGGTATCCGGTATTGGTTTCTATCTGAGTAATACAATGAAGTGGCTCCACTGATATTGAAAGTAGCCAATGGCAAAGTAATTGGGCGCCCAGTACTATATACCAGGTTGCCGGATAAACTGATCCGATGCGAAAACTGGTAATTGGCAATCAGGTTTACACTATGTGGCTTATCAAAATCAGCCGGATAATAACTGCCTTTGTTAACTGATTCACCTGCTGTGGGATCATCTGTTTTCAGGAAAGTGCGTGAGAAAGTATAACTCAGCCATCCGTTTAATTTTCCTGCGGTTTTCTTTACCAGTAATTCAATACCATATGCTTTTCCCTTACTATTGAGTACTTCGGTTTCAATATGATGATTTAGCACCAGACTGGCACCACTTTTATAATCCAGGTAATGGTTGATATTTTTATAATACACTTCTACCGAAGTTTCAATGGTATTATTTTTCAGGTTTTTATAATAGCCAACAGAAAACTGATCGCCGGTTTGTGGCTGAATATTCGGATCACTCAGTTTCCAGATATCTGTGGGTGAAATAGCTGTTGTATTCGATAACATATGAATATACTGCTGTAGTGTATTATAACTAAGCTTAACCGAACTATTATTCGATAATTCATATTTCATAGATATCCGTATCTCCGGGGCCATATAGGTTTTGATGATTTTGCCACTAGCATACTGTACAGAATCCAGGATCGTATTCACTGTTTTGGGAACGCCCGGTTGGTATTGGTTAATGCTATGTGGACCCAGGTAATTGAAGATGGAAAAATGTACCCCGGCATTCACAGAAAATTTATTACTTACTGAATAGGTATCTCCCAGGTATAAAGCAGATTCCAATGCCTGCTCTTTCGGTACGGTATTGGGTGCTACCAATGATTGACTACCGGTTGGGGTATAGGTTCCGGGGTGTAATAAATAATTGGTAGAGCTGAGTCCGAAATTCAGCGCATGCTTATCATTCAGTTTATAATTGAAATCAGCACGAAGGTTTTTCTGATTGATATCAAATCCCAAAGTATATCCATTAATGGGAACAAACTGGCTGGATACGGAATATTGGTAATGGTCAATACCCAGGGTAAGTACTCCATAAAATTTATCATTAAAAATATGGCGCCACTTCACATTGGCACTGGAATTACCATATTTATACGTAGTATCATTATTGAAATTAAAATTATCCCTGCTCAAATACCCGGTCAAGTAAATAAAATTCTTTGCATTGATGGTATGGGTAACATGCAGATTCAGATCATAAAAAGAAGCATCGCTTCGATTATACGCCGCATTGGGCAGGCTATGTAATATCCAGTCAGAATAAGTAGTTCTTCCTCCAAAAATTACTGAAGTCTTTCCATTATTCAATGGGCCTTCTATGGTAAACTTACTGGTAAGCGGACTGATACCGGCTACTCCCGTCCATGTTTTAGAATTGCCATCTTTCATCTGTACATCCAATACAGAAGAAAGTCGCCCACCATATTTTTCCGGAATGGCGCTTTTATATAGTTCAATACTTTTTACAATATCCGGATCAAACGCACTGAAGAAGCCGAAAAGATGAGAGGGGTTATAAATAGTGGCATCATTAAATAAAATCAGGTTCTGATCGGTAGAACCTCCTCTTACATTAAATCCCGAACTGGCTTCTCCTACTGAGGTAACACCCGGGAGAGTTAGTACCACTTTTAGAATATCTGCTTCTCCAAAAACAACCGGCACCAGTTTAATGGCTTTGATATTCAATTTGATAACGCCCATCTGCATGCTTTTTACATTGGCGCTTTTTTCACGGTTATATACCACAACTTCTTTCAGGTTCTCTACAAAATCAGTGAGTTCAATATTCAGTTTACCATCTGCATGAACAGCCAGTTGCATGCGCATATCTTTTTTACCCATACTGCTGATCCGTAATCCACGCCAGCCTTTTGGGAGAGTAAGTGAATAATACCCAAACTGATCTGTATGTGTGCTCAGGTAAGGTGTATCTATATACAGGGTGGCACCGGCAATGGCTTCGCCGTTGCGGATATCTTTTACATAGCCGGTTATAGTTGCTTTACCCACATCATGTCCGGTATTCTTTCCAATCTCATATAATTTATTCTCTGTGGCTACTTTCAATTTTTCATTAACCATCGCATCATTATCGCCATTTGGATTGTTTTGATTTCCATCAATGCCGGATTTGTTGGGTTCAAATAAACCTGAAGGCAGGTTCGTTTTAAAAACCACGAGGTTACTTACAAAAACCCGGTTATGATTATCTACCAGAAAATGAAAACGGGTTTTGTTAAATACTTTTTCCAGTAATTGCGAAAGACTTGCCTGTTTTACAGATAGGGTAATCTCAAAATCAGCTAACTCGGTTGAATCAAAATAAAAATGGCATCCATATCTGGTTTCCAGACTGTCTACAAATTTTACGAAAGGTGTATTCTCAAAATTCCAATTGTACCCTTTTGCTTCCTGGCCAATCGCTGATTGAAAGCAGGCTACCAGGAACAAGGTTAGTATCGTGGAATAAATATATCGCATCAGAGTTGGGTCAGTTGATCGTAATAGGCCATGGTTTTCTGCAGCGTATTTTCGGGGTCTTGTTTAAACCTTAGTTTATTTTTAGAAATGAATTTTTTCAATTCAGACTTATGATCCTTCAAAATATTTAGCAATTCGCTTTCAGAATTTACCGCATAAAAAGTATTTCCTATTTCTAGGTAATATTCATTATAGTCAATATAGGTAGCTGACTGATCCTCTGCCTTTGAAGAAAGCGCAAATTTTTTCTCATACAGGCCCCAAACAATCTCTTTCCCTGCAAATAATTTTTCTGCATATAATTTGTTGGTATGCATAGCCAAGGCAGCTTTGGTACTGATTTTATTGAATTCGTGATGATCGATAATAAAGTATCCTACTTTTTCATTTAACAACTGAAATGAAACATTGCTTACCGGGTTGATCAAAACCAGCACATTGTCTGGTATCTGAAAATGCAGTAATACACTATCATATTTTTTGCCATCATACAAAACCGTTGAAACCAGCATACTGTCGGATAGAAAATAAGGGGTCCCAATTAATTTTTGTCCCTGTGTAGAAGGTTTCAGGTATTCATTGCCTGCATAGAGATGGCTGTTTTCGGCAATAAAGTTCTTATATAAACTTTTTGCCTTTTGCAGGGATTGTGTATAGAGCGTGGAATCTGTTGCAGACTGAGATTGTGCGGATGAAACAAAAATGATACTAACAGCAATCAACGTAATAAACAATCGACAACAATATATTTTGTTTTTTCCAGGCATAGCAGCATTCAGGTAATCTGAATATTCGTAAACCTGGTTGATTATCACTGGTTATACGTTCAGATATTAAATATAATATTATTTCATCTATCCCCTAGTTAAAAATTGATTAGTGGTAATTAGAAGATTATCCAAAAAAACAGGACCGGTAACCGGTCCTGTTTTTATAAAGGGTTACTATTGTATTTATTGGTTTGCTTTTGTCCACACATTGTTTGCCGGATTAAAATCTGGCAACACTTTATCCGGATCGTAAGTAACTGATATAATTTCTTCTGTAGATGGATATTTGAACATCCAGGTCACATTACGCTCCCATATTTCAACAGGCAGTTTAATCCGATCTGTTTTGCCGCTCTTGGTTTTGATTTCCAAAATTACCGGCATTGCCATTTTCTCGAGGTTATCCAATGTAATAAAGGATCCTTTTGAGAAATCGGTGCTATCTACATATTTAACTCCTCTTACAGATACATCCAGACGCCAGTTATTAACGAACCAGCCACGCCAGAACCATTGCAGGTTTTCACCGGCTGCATTTTCAATGGTTCGGAAAAAATCATCCGGAGTAGGATGTTTGAATGCCCAGCGTTTTATATAGGTTTGAAAGGCATAATCAAAACGTTCTTTTCCAAGAATCTGTTCTCTCAACAGCACCAATCCGGCACTGGGTTTACTGTATAATAAAGTACCATTGTTCATTTCCTTCAGGTTATCAGGACCATTACTTAAAATGGGTTCGAGGGTTGGTCTTGTAAAAGCATTTCCTATAGCATGCATATCCTGTGCTCTTCCTTTGAACTCACCATTGTTTACATTATCTGTAGACAGCGTATTGATAAATGTATTAAACCCTTCATCCATCCAGCCATATAAACGCTCATTAGATCCTACAATCATTGGAAACCAGGTATGTCCGAATTCATGATCATGTACTCCGAATAAGCCACGACCACTGCTTCTAGCTCCACAGAAAACGATACCGGGATATTCCATACCACCGGGTGTACCTGCTACAGCAGTG
>Ga0316220_1000818_pt1 | contig 40084 bp, 33 predicted proteins | sample TBH18005metaG_FD_203632 | JGI IMG/M metagenome (GOLD analysis project Ga0316220, IMG submission 203632) | Freshwater microbial communities from Trout Bog Lake, Wisconsin, USA - TBH18005 | ecosystem: Environmental > Aquatic > Freshwater > Lake > Hypolimnion/Profundal zone | place: USA: Wisconsin... | reverse complement strand
TTTACCTATGGGCGCGCACCAATATACCAGATACTGAGTTTGCACTAAAAGCCTATCGTGATTTTAATGTTACCGTATTACCAGGTAGCTTTTTAGCGCGCGCCTCACATGGCATTAATCCAGGGGAAAACTTTGTTCGGCTTGCATTAGTCGCTAGTCTAGATGAGTGCGTTGAAGCCACAAAACGCCTTCAACACTTAGCCTAACAGAATCTCAACTTGAGCAACTTCATAACAAAAACACTAAAAAAATGCATAAATTTCAGGTCCTACCAATACTGCGATCATTACAATAGAGGCGCTTGGGGAATGTAAGCACTTTAATGCAGGCATAACGAGTATAGAGAATGATACTGCTGAGGTTGCAGTAAATAATGGTGAATTTATTTAAGTCGATAAGCTCTGATCAGGCTAGTTCATCTTATGATTTTAAGTGTTGCTCTATTTCCTGAAATACTTTCTCTTGAAGATTTGGATCTAAGCAGTCTAGCTCTAGACTATCCTTCATGCCACGTAACCATGTCAATTGGCGTTTTGCCAATTGGCGAGTAGCGAATATGCCTCGATCACGCAGCTCAGTCGCATCGAATTCACCTGCCAAATATTCTAACGCCTGACGATACCCCACACAGCGCATAGATGTGTCATCCATAGTGAGGCTGCTATATTTAAGCAACAACCTACGTACCTCTTCTAAGAATCCAGCCTCTAACATTTGATCAAACCTTAGGGCAATACGCGCATGCAATAGTGCGCGATTATTAGGTATTAATGCCAGCTTGAGTAAGCGGTACGGTAACGAAATACTTGTTTGCTTGGCGAACAAACTAGACATCGTTTCACCACTAATCACATACACTTCCAGCGCACGCTGTATTCGCTGCGTATCGTTCGGCGCTAAGCGTGCCGAGGTCACTGGGTCAATGAGCTTAAGCTTATGATGCATAGCAGGCCATCCAACTTGCGCAGCCTCGGAATCTAAAGCGTCACGTACCTCTTGGTTGGCTTCAGGTAAGCCACTAAGACCCTGCTCCAAAGCCTTAAAATACAACATAGTCCCACCGACCAGCAAAGGAATTTTGCCGCGAGCAGTAATGTCAGCCATTAAGTGCAATGCATCACTACTAAAGTTAGCGGCTGAATAAGCACTTGTAGGGTCAATGATATTAAGCAGATGATGCGGAGCTTTTGCCAGCGTTTTAGCATCTGGCTTAGCAGTACCTATATCCATGTCTTTGTAGACTAAAGCGGAGTCAACACTAATAATTTCAATTGGAAGCTTATCCATAAGCGCCACAGCAACCGCGGTTTTTCCACTGGCCGTAGGTCCCATAAGAAATATTGCCGGCGGTAATTTTTGTGTAGTCACACTATTTACCACGCATAAACATTTTATCAAGGTCGCTCATACTGACTTGAAACCAAGTTGGACGCCCATGATTACATTGACCTGAACGTTCTGTAGCCTCCATATCTCGTAACAATGCATTCATCTCAGGAATTGCTAATTGACGATTAGCACGGACAGCCGCATGGCAGGCCATGGTACCAAGTAACTCATTGCGACGTTCGGTCAATGCACGTGAACCGCCATACTCTCTTAAGTCTCTTAATACATCCCGCGCTAAGGTTACTGCATCAGCATCTTGCAATATGCTAGGAACGGCTCTAACTGCCAGAGTTGTAGGTGATAAAATAGCAATATCAAAACCAAGTTTCTGAATAGTTTTTTCATTGCTAGAAATATCTTCCTGCACAGTAGCCACTTCTAAACGATCAGCATTAAAGCTCACCGCTAGCAGCAACGGTTGCATGGGCACATGCTTTGCATCCAGTGAGGTTTTTAAGCGCTCGTACATGATGCGCTCATGGGCTGCATGCATATCTACCACTACTAAACCTAAGCTATTTTGTGCCAAAATATAAACACCATGTATCTGAGCTACTGCAAAGCCCATTGCAAACTCTTGCTGTAACTCTGATTCACTTAAACTGCTGGCATGTGTTAATTGTGAATCATTCTTAGGCGCGTTGGTAGTGCCAAATAAAGTTTGGTAAAAATTTGAAGATGGTTGAGCGCTTAAATTAATTTGCGACTGAAAGCTTGGGTAATTTGCTGTCATCTGTTCTGAGGGTGCAAATGGATTATATTCAGCTTGGCCAGCACTCACTGCATTAGAAGCACCAGTAGGTGTCGCTAGGGCTTTATGGAGCGTATGAAAAATAAAGCGGTGTATAGCCTGACTTTCCCTGAACCTGACTTCTGTCTTACTTGGATGCACGTTGACATCGACCAAATTAGGATCCAACTCTAAAAACAGCACAAAGGCAGGATGGCGATCGTGATGCAACACGTCTTGATAGGCTTGACGGATAGCATGAGCAATAAGTTTATCTTTTACAAAACGGCCATTCACGTAAACGTATTGCGTATCCCGACTATGTCTATTAAAAGTAGGCTTAGCGGCCATACCCCATAAGCGTAAACCCCCAGCAGATTCGTCCACTGCAAAAGATTCTGCCGCAAATTCATCACCCAATACCGACCTGAATCTTTGCTCAGACGCACCCACACTTAAACGAATAAGCGCACGACCATTATGTTGCAACATGAAAGCGACATCTGGTCGAGATAGCGCAATACGATTAAATGCTTCTTCGCAGTGACCGAACTCAGTCCCTTCTGTTTTTAAAAATTTGCGTCGCGCCGGTGTATTGAAATACAAATCACTGACATCAACAATAGTACCTACATCCAAGGCTGCAGGCTCAATCGCTGAAAGTTCAGTGCCTTCTGAACCTATACGCCAAGCATACTTTGCTTCGAGGGATCGACTACTGATTTGTGTACGAGAAATAGAGGCAATGCTCGCTAAGGCTTCTCCGCGAAAGCCTAAACTGGCAACTGCTTCTAAATCTTCTAAGCTGCCAATCTTGCTTGTTGCATGTCGAGTCAATGCAAGTTCAAGATCATCTTTAGCGATGCCCACTCCATTATCAGATACGCGTAATTGCTTAACCCCACCTTGTATCAACATCACTTGAATATCGGTACTACCAGCATCTAGACTATTTTCAAGCAACTCTTTTAGGGCTGCGGCTGGGCGCTCAACCACTTCACCAGCAGCGATTTGGCTAATCAGTTGATCAGGTAATAGTTGTATTCGCATAGTAGCTTGTAATGATAAACAAATATTTAAGGTGGTTATTTTACCTGTTTTAATATAAATTCTTGGTTGTATGCAATTATTAGATCAAGATTTAGTCACTCAACACTATGCCAACCAGTTTGTGTCGGCGCGTAGCCTTCAACGAAAGCACCATTTTTACTTAGGCCCCACTAACTCTGGCAAAACTCATCATGCCCTAATTGCCCTTCAACAGGCCAAATCCGGTGTTTATTTAGCGCCCTTGCGTTTGCTAGCGATGGAGATGCGAGATCGCTTGGTGGCAGCAGGTGTGCCCTGCAACTTAATTACTGGCGAAGAGCGTATTCTGATGGATGGCGCACACCACACTGCATCAACAATTGAAATGATGAATACCAGCAAAAAGGTAGAAGTGGCCATTATTGATGAAATTCAAATGTTACAAGATTCAGATCGTGGCAGCGCATGGACTGCAGCATTGGTTGGAATGCCTGCACAAAAATTATTTATTTGCGGCTCCTCCGCAGTTACCCAGCCATGTCTAAATACGATTTTAGCTTTAGGTGAGCATTACGAAATTACATATTTGCAACGCATGACACCTTTATTAATAGAAGAGGTTGCTCTTTGCGGCGACCGTTATAGCAAACCAAAATTTAAAACCCAATTACAAAAAGGTGATGCCATTATTGCTTTTAGCCGTAAAGATGTGTTGACACTAAGTGCACGCATGCGGCAATGGGGATTCACTGTTGCCAGTATTTATGGCGCATTATCTCCAGAAGTTCGCCGCACCGAATCGGAACGGTTCTGTAATGGTGATGCCGACATTTTGGTAGCCACCGATGCAATCGGAATGGGATTAAACCTGCCTATCCGTCGCGTGATCTTTTCATCGATTCATAAATTTGATGGTGTTGCATCGCGTCTACTTAATGCCACTGAAGTAAGACAGATTGCTGGTCGTGCTGGGAGATTTGGCATTTACGCAACTGGCTATGTTAATGTGCTAGAAAATGACGAATTGATTCATATTGAACATATGCTAAGTACCGATGACAACGCTGAATTAACGCACCTACCCATCAGCGTAGATTTCAAACGCATAGGTCAACTAGCAATGCAATTACACACTAAAAAAATTGCAGAAGTCCTGACATATCATGAACAAAGATCTAGATTTGATTCATCCCTATTTGTTGCCAGTCCACTAGCCAATCAAATCGCACAAGCCCTCTTGGTGGATGAGCATGCCTCTGACATGGCACTTCAGGACAAATATATTTTTGTCTGTGCACCGATTGCACTTAATGTTGCATTTGAGAAAGATTATTACCTACTGTGTCTTCAAAGCGTTTCCCAGTCAAAACAGAGGCATTTACCTGTGGCACCTAATTGGTTAGATGCAGATCATGCTAAGCATTTAGAAGCAGCAGAATTATTAAGCCACAATCTCAGTTTATATGCATGGTTAAGCTTTAAGTTTCCACAGATATTTATTGATGGTGACAAAGTAAAATATTTGCGATCGAAGCTTAGTCGTTATATAGAAAACGCACTACTTAGCCAAGCAGGATATGGGGATACCCAGCGCGAGATTGGTTATTTGCAAAATCACTAGCTATTCTAACGTTACTGTTTGCAGGTAATCTGGTACGCAGGTTTTCCAATGCAGCTGCTCTTCAATATGCAATCGCATCGCATCCGCGGCAACCGGCTCTCCATGAGTAATAAATGTAGTTTTTGGTGGTGTTTCAAAACCACCTAACCAGTCCAAAATTTCCGCATAATCGGCGTGAGCAGATAGATTTGAAATGAATTCAACCTGTGCGCGAACAGGCACATACTCACCGTGAATTTTGATGCTATCTACTCCATCGAGCATAGCCGCACCACGTGTTCCAGCTGCCTGAAAGCCTACAAACAAAATGGCGTTCTTAGGGTTGGGTGCAAGAGCTTTCAAATGATGAACTACTCGACCACCAGTCGCCATGCCACTAGCAGAAAGAATAATTGCTGGCCCTGAAGACATTTGATTGAGGCGCTTTGACTCTTCAACACTATTGACCATATGAGCGCTTTGGCTTAGTGCGCTACACTGTTCGGGAGTAAGCCTATGTTCATCGCGATTGTGGCTAAAAATCTCAGTAGCATCTACAGCCATGGGGCTATTCAGATAAACCGGAAGATCAGGTATGGCGCCAGACTCTTTAAGTAAATGTATGTAATACAACATTTCTTGCGCGCGTCCGACTGCAAAGACTGGAATAAGCACTATACCTTTTCTCTTTGTAGCTTCATTAATAAACTTGGCTAGCTTAATTTTAGGATCCTTAGAATCATGTAAGCGATTACCGTAAGTTGATTCAACTACCAAATAATCAGCATGCTTAATGCGAACTGGCGCTTTCATTAGCGCATCATTAGGCCGACCTATATCACCAGAAAAAACAATCGAAGTCTTAGCATTATGGATATGAACGAATGCTGAACCAAGTATATGGCCATTAGGAGAAAATCTAAGTGTTAGGCCACAACCTAAATCTGCATCTTGTTCAAAAGGAATGACGTTAAATAAACTCAACGCATTATTTGCATCTTCCTGAGTGTATAGAGGCAAAGCTGGATTATGTTTAGAAAATCCCCGCTTATTTGCATAGCGAGCATCTTCCTCTTGCAGGTGCGCAGCATCAGGGAGCAGAATTTCACATAAATCTCGAGTTGCCTCAGTGCAATAAACTTTGCCACTAAAGCCATTTTTTACGAAAAGTGGCAGATAGCCGCTATGATCAATATGCGCGTGCGTAAGCACCACGGCATCCACTTCACTAGGATTAATCGGTAACGGCGCCCAATTTTTAAGCCTCAACTGCTTTAAACCTTGGAACAAACCACAATCAATCAGTATTTTTTTGGAATTATCTTGTAGTAGATATTTAGAGCCTGTGACAGTGCCAGTTGCACCTATAAAAGTTAATTGCATTGGCTACGCTCCACTGAGTTATATTGATTATATTACTCTAAAGAAAGTTTTGATTTTGCCAATGCTGGATTAGTCGAAAAATATTTTTTAATACCTGTATAGATTGATGTAACCAACTTATCTTGATAAACATCATCTCCCAGCTTTCGCTCCTCGTCAGGATTGCTGATAAAAGCCGTTTCAACTAAAATAGAAGGAATGTCAGGAGACTTTAAGACTGCGAACGCGGCCTGCTCAACATGATTTTTATGTAAGATATTAACTTCACCAATCTGCCCTAATACCGACTTACCAAGCTTTAGACTATCGTTAATGGTGGCAGTTTGAGATAAATCTAATAAAGTTCTAGCTAGAAATGGGTCTTTAATATCAAGGCTTACGCCACCAATTAAATCTGACTCATCCTCTTTTTTGGCTAGATAACGCGCACTAGCACTAGTTGCGCCACGTTCCGATAAGGCAAATACAGAGGAGCCGCGGGCGGCTGTATTCGTAAATGAATCCGCATGAATGGATACAAATAAATCCGCTTGCAATTTACGCGCCTTTACCACCCTACCGTGCAATGGGATAAAGTAATCGCCATCCCGAGTCAATACTGCACGCATACCTGGATCTTCATCAATTTTAGCCTTTAACTTCTTAACAATCATTAGAGTAATATCCTTTTCGTTACTCCCGTTTGCTCCGCGCGCACCAGGATCCTCTCCACCGTGACCTGCATCTAAAGCAATGGTCACTTGTCGTGAGTATTTATTATTTTCTCCGCTTTCCAGCCTATAGTCTTCAGCTGGCATCTTATTGATAACTGGCGCTATTGATTGTGTGGCATCAACTGACAATGAAGATTTAGCTTGTAGCTCATTAGACTTAGGTGTCAACTCTTGACTCATGGTAAGAGCAGAAGTTGGAGGCAGCAAAGCCTCACTACCTCGCTGCTCTAGCATTGCCATCATAGGGTCTTTTACTGGGAAAATATCCAACACTAATCGATGCTTGTAATCTCCCGCTGGCAAAAGCGTAATGACACTAGGTTTAGCTTCCGCTTTTAAATCTACGACTAATCTCACAACACCTGGCTTATTGTTAGCAACGCGTACTTGTTTAATATTGGGATCATCCGCGGCAATTTTATCGGCTAAGGATTTTAGACTTGCGTTAAGCTCAACATTTTCAATATCTATCACGATACGATCTGGATTATTAAGGAAAAAAACTTTGTAGCTAATGGCATTCATCGCCTCTAAAGTAATGCGCGTGTAATCCTGTGCTGGCCAGACGCGCGAAGCGATGATTGTATTACCGGCTGCGTCGGCTACGCTGAAAAATACTAAACTTAAAAGCAGATAAGTTTTGATCAGTTTAAATAATTTAACTATCATGATTTTACTGAAACAACTTTGATTAATTGTTGACCAAATGGCGTGTTCGCAACTAACTTAATGTTACGCCCAGATTCTTTAATACTAAAAGTTATATCTAAATCTGGCAATGGCAAACATTGTTGCGCTTTTTCTGGCCACTCAATCAAGCATATGCTGGTTGCATTAAAGTAGTCTCTAAATCCCGCAGCTTCCCACTCCTCTTCATCATAAAAACGGTATAAGTCAAAATGATAAATATGAAGCGGAGACTCAAGATTTTCTTCAATTTCATAACACTCAACTAAAGTATAAGTTGGACTTTTAACTTTACCCACATAACCTAGGCCTTGCAATAACCCACGCACCAAGGTGGTCTTACCCGCACCTAAATCACCATGCAAATAAATGGTAAACTGGGGTTGCAATCCTTTAGCTAAAACCATGCCAAAAGCAAGGGTTGCTGCTTCATCTTCTAAATCAAGTGTAAAATTATTGTCCATGAACCACTCCGTTAAAAATGTGCCGAGTCAAAACGCTACTGACTTTAGTCAACTGAGCGCTGACATTAAACAATGGGGCTTGGCCTTGGGGTTCGATCATATTGGCATTACTGACACCGAATTGAAAACCGCTGAAGCAAATCATCAAGCTTGGATTAATAACGGATATCATGGTGAGATGGATTATATGGTAAAACACGGGGTGAAGCGCACGCAACCTGCTGAATTAGTTCCAAATACCATCAGCGTTATATCTGCAAGACTTGACTATCTGCCAACCCAAGCATCAGATAGTGAAAATATTCTTAATGATAGTAGCAAAGCATTCATATCACGCTATGCACTAGGGCGTGATTATCACAAGGTCATGCGAAAAAAACTACAACAGCTAAGCGAAAAAATTAAAAATACCCTTGAACCAGAATTAGGATTTAACTTCCGAGTATTTACCGACAGTGCACCAGTGATGGAAGTAGCCTTAGCTGAAAAAGCTGGGTTAGGTTGGCGAGGCAAACATTCGTTGTTGATCAATAAAAACCGTGGCTCTTGGTTTTTTCTCGGTGAGATTTATACAAACTTACCCTTAGTCCACGACTTAAAATCAAATGAAGTACTACCTAACCACTGTGGTACTTGCACGACTTGTATAGATGTATGCCCAACAAAAGCAATCGTCGCACCGTACCAAGTGGATGCAAGACGCTGCATTTCATATTTAACCATAGAACTTAAAGGCAGCATTCCTTTAGAATTCAGACCACTTATTGGCAATCGTGTTTACGGCTGTGATGATTGCCAACTTTTCTGCCCATGGAATAAATTTGCTAAACTTACACAAATAGATGACTTCAATGTAAAACATGGATTAGATAATGTAAGCTTGTTAGATTGCTTTAGTTGGACAGAGGCGGAATTTAAACAAAAAATGGCAGGTAGCTCAATTTACCGCATTGGATATGAGCAATGGTTACGCAATATCGCCATCGGCCTAGGTAACGCTAAAACAACGCCTGAAGTGATTCAAGCTTTGCAGCGACCTCAAACTAGTGAGCTGTTACAAGAACATGTAGCATGGGCGCTATCTCAGCACGTAGAACCAAATTCTTAGATGGCATCTACTGACAATAGAGCAGCACCAATAATTCCAGAAAGGTCATTGTTGACCGATACTAGAATCTCGACCTTACCACGCAATAGAGGAATTAAACCTGCATCTAGGGTGGGTTGAAATGTTGGCGCTAATAAGTCCCAAGACTGACTCATGCCACCTCCAATTGAAACTATGCGCACATCAAGCACTTTTAAAATGTTAGCCACTGCAATGCCTAGATTTAAACCAGCTATTTCATAAGCATCAATTGCATCTTCATCCCCATCGCGGGCTAGTTCAGCAATCGCATCAGCAGACAACGCTTTGCCTGTTGATATTTTATAACTGATCACAACACCACTAGCTGAAGCGTACTGTTCCATGCAACCTTGATTGCCACATCCGCATAAGCGACCATTAGGCACGGTAATCATATGGCCAATTTCCATAGACATACCATGCTGACCTGCATAGGGGCGACCATTTAAGATCAAGCCACCACCTACACCAGTACCGAGGCCTACATAAATTAAATCAGAGTATGTCGCCTCTTCCATTTCAGAATTAAGAGTGCAAAACTCTCCATAAGCAGCGACCAACCCATCATTTTCAACGATTACAGGCAATCCAACTAATGATGACAAATCATTAGTTAGGTCTACATTTAATAAACCTGGCAGATTGGGTGATTGCGCTATTCTTTGAGTAATGGGATCAATAAAACCTGGAAAACCAATACCTATGGCACGCACATTAGGATATCTCTCTAGAGCTTTTTTAATTGAGTCAGCGCAGATTTCAAGAATTTTATGCCATGCTTCTTCTGCAGAATGCGTTTTACAGATTTCAGAAAAGTTGGCACCAACACGAGTTTCTTCTACGACAACCCCAGCATCCAAAACACCGAGCCGCAAGTTGGTACCGCCCACATCCATGCCGATTAACATAATGAAGTATCAATCGGTAAATAATGATCAGACATACGGCGTCCAGAACTAGAGATTGCCAAGGTGATTTCTAGTTTCTGCGCCTCAGATAACTGTTGCCAATTAAAGCGCCAACCCCAATTCTTATCACAAGTGCCTGGAACATTCATACGCTGAGTAGAATCCATAGCCATCAAATCTTGCATCGGAATAATTGCCAACTTGGCATTTGAGTCAAGTGCCATCTTAATGAGGTCGTAAGGCATATTGGGCTTGTAGTCATTACCGTGAATTTTTTGTAAACAAAAATGCAGATAATTGCGGGATGCATCATCTAAAGACTGATACCAACCCAACGTTGTATCATTGTCATGCGTGCCCGTATAAACAACACTATTCACCTCAATATTTTGGGGTAGATAAGGATTATCCTCATTGCCACTAAATGCAAATTGCAAAACTTTCATTCCAGGCAAGTTATATTTAAGCCTTAATGCATCAACCTCACTGGTAATAATACCTAAATCTTCTGCTACTAAATCAATATTAGGCAAGGCCCTGTAGATCTCTGCCAATAAGGCATCACCTGGAGCTTCTATCCAAGACCCATGGATTGCAGTTTCTTCAGTAGATGGAATCTCCCAAGCTGCTTGCAACCCTCTAAAGTGATCGATGCGCACAATATCAAACAATTCACTCTGAGTTGCCATTCGGGAAATCCACCATGCGTATCCTTCAGAAGCCATTGCCTCCCAGTTATAATGCGGATTGCCCCATCGCTGCCCAGTTTCAGAAAAGTAGTCCGGTGGCACACCGGCAACTACCGTCATTCGTTCATCGCTATCCAATTTAAATAAATAAGGTTTCGCCCATACCTCAGCACTGTCATAAGCTACAAAAATCGGAATATCCCCAAACAATTGGACGTGTTTTATACCAGCATACTTTTTTAGCTTTAGCCATTGACTAAAGAATACAAATTGAGAAAACTTCAAGACATTGAGCACTTGCGCTAGTTCTAATCTCACTAATCTTAGCGTTTCAGCATCATGATGCTTATAAGCTTCAGGCCAATCGCACCAACTACTTTGATTAAATTTTTCTCTTAAGACTAAAAATAACACGAAGTCATCTAGCCAATGTGCATGCTTGTTACAGAATTCTGCAAAACTTTCTTGCTGGATTATGTACTTAGGATGATCAAAAGCTGCATAAGCCTTAACTAGCAAAGGCATTTTACTGTCCATTAGCCCAGCCAAATCATCCTGATTTAATAAACCCTGAGCCTGCAAATCTTCCAAACTAATAAATTCAGTATTGCCCGCATGGGCAGACAGGCACTGGTATGGCGAATTGTCTGCATGAGGCATATTAATGGGAAGAGTTTGCCAAACTGTGGCCCCAATTTCATGCAAGAAATCAACGAAATGATGGGCTTCGCGGCCTAGATCACCTACGTAATATGCGCTAGGTAATGAACTTATGTGCGCTAATATACCAGCACGCTTGGTCAAGCCAACGTCGGTCTTTTCTAATAACTTTGAAATAATGCTCTGAGTCATAAAATTTCTATACTTACAAAAAAATCGTTCCAATCAAGCGAAGAAAAATTATTCACCAGCTTAGTAAGTTGCAACTACTAAAAATAACCAAAAAAATTTATGCTTGACCACGACGCATCGTGCCCACATCGTCACTATGGCCTGCTGCATCGACATTTTCGCCACCAACGCTAATCGGATCATAGAGAACTGGCGGCACGACTTGTCCAAGTAATGTGTATAAATTCATTAAATTTCGACGATAGAGATTATCGAAACTAGCCACACTATCTGATGCGTTGTAATCCCCAAACCACCAAAACCAATCTGAACCTTCGCATATAGCCAATTGACGCTCACAACAATCTAACTCTGCCCTGCTCAAATTAGAGGTATTAATAACACGATCGTAAGTTTTCTTAGCCTCACAGAGCAAGTCCCACGCTAGATTCTTGTCTTTATCACCAATCCAAGTGCTAAATGTGCCATATACCCAACTACCTGCCGCGATTTGTGGCAATACTGGCGCTACTATGCCGCTATTTTTATAAGCCTCTGATTGATACAAATCAAGAATGTCGCTAAATGTCGTCATTTCAATGTCAGGATGATTAGATAGCGCAGCGTATAACTCACTTAAAAAATAATAGCCATTATAGGGGTAGTATTCCCAAGCATTTTCACCATCCAAAATCACACTCACTATCTTGGAACTTTCTCCAGTATTCGATTTCTGTATTTGTTCTAGGTTATACATAAAGTCAGCCACCGAGTCGGCTGCATTCATTTTTGCATACTCAAAACCAATTTTATCTGAGAGCTGATCGTCCCTAAAAAAACATAAAATATCATTTTTACCGTTGGTAACACGATATGGTTGATATAAATAGTCATGTTTATCATCAGTACTGAGATCTGATTTATTAAGGCTATTGAACAACACAGCTTGCCCAGTGGCAGCCCACTCTACTTCATGATCAGCCAATAATGATAATGCTGCATGGGAAACGGCACCTTCGGCTGGCCACATGCCTCGGGGAAATGAGCCAAAGTGGTTCTTATGGAAGATTTTAGCTGAGTCCACATGCTCCATAGCGCGCTCACGTCCACCAGCATAATATGTATGTTTGGGCAAGTCAGCATCAGGCATGGCATCTAAGGTGGATTTAAAATCTAACAACAAGGGCAATATCGGATGGTAATAAGGTGTTGTAGATAGTTCAATTTGCTTACTTTGCATTAAGGCTTTATAGCGAGGAATTAAGCCCGAAATAGTATCTGCGATTACTGCGAATAGCTGCTTTCTTTCTTCTAGGGTAAATTGCACGCCCTTAGCCAACAAAGCTTGCACTACTTTATTGTTTCGACGCAGACTCTCTCCACACCAAGCCAAGTGATACCACACCAATAAATCCGCTTTATATTGTGGGGTTAAATAATGAAATTCATACTCACAGGCCATCTGCTCAACCAACTGGTAAATTTGCAATAAACGTTGGTATTGTGGAAAAGGACTAAGCATTTTTTCGTGATGACTTTTAAAACAACTTTGAACAATCAAATGACATTGTTCTTCTGTGAGCTGATTCAGATCTTCTTCAATCAATAGAGCCAGCAATGGATCACGAATTTTATTTTGCTTAAATTGCAGCGTGTAATCTTCAAGCTGCTCTAATAAAATTGGCACGAAATTAAAAGTTACACGAGCCATTGGATTTTGTTCTATGTGGTATGCCATATCACTATAATCTTTTATGGCATGCAAGTAAGTCCATGGTAAGACATATTCATTACTTTTAAGGTCACGATAGTCTGGCTGATGCATATGCCAATATAAATTTAGATATAACTTAGGAGGATTTAACTTCACTTAAATGTGCAACCTTAATAAATAACAATAATAAACTTTCTGAAACATTGTGGTTTGCGGAAAACTAGATGACGCGATAAAGCCCTTGACCCAACATGTCCGGGGTCACTAGGGTAACTCCTTTTTCAGATACATAAAAACGTTTGGCATCAAGTTTTAAATCTACGCCGATTTCCATCCCCTCAGGAATCACACAACCTCGGTCGATCACAGTATTTTTCAATACAACATGACGATTAATAGTAACCTTGGGCAAGATTACTGAGCCTTTGATACTGCAGTAGCTGTGCACGCGAACATCTGAAAATAAGACCGACCCGTCTATAGAAGATCCACTAATTAAACAACCTCCAGAAACCAACGAGTCAGTCGCGTGGCCACTGCGACCTTTGTCGTTAAATACAAATTTTGCGGGTGGCAATTGCTCCTGACAAGTCCATATAGGCCAATCTCTGTCATATAAATTTAGCTCTGGAATCACTTTGGTTAGCTCCATATTAGCTTCCCAATAAGCATCAATGGTCCCTACATCACGCCAATAATAATTGTTATTCATTGCGCCCACGCAGCTCTCAGTAAATCGATGCGCCTGCACTTTATATTTTTTAATAATGTACGGAATAATATCGGCACCAAAATCATGTGATGACTTAGGGTCACCAGCATCTCGTATTAACTGCTCATATAAGAATTTGGCGTTAAATATATAGATACCCATGCTAGCAAAAGCTTTTGTTGTGTCATCTGGGATATGTTTAGGATTAGCTGGTTTTTCAGCAAATTCAATTACTCTATCATTATGATCAACTGCCAACACCCCAAAGCCTTTTGCATCCTCTAACGGCACGTTAATACAGGCGATCGTCATATCAGCTAGGGTTGTAGCATGCGTTGCCAGCATTTTACCGTAGTCCATTTTGTAAATATGATCCCCAGCCAAGATCAAGACAAACTCCCCGCCTCCTTCACGAAGTAAATCCACATTCTGATAAACCGCATCTGCAGTGCCTTTATACCAGTCTTCTGAGATACGCTGCTGCGCCGGGATAATGTTTACATATTCATTAAACTCGCCACGCAAAAACCCCCAACCACGCTGTAAATGCTGAATAAGGCTTTGCGCTTTATATTGAGTAGCAACGTTGATTCTTCGTATGCCAGAGTTAATGCAATTCGAGAGAGGGAAATCGATAATACGGAATTTTCCACCAAATTGAACAGCAGGCTTAGCGCGCCAGTCAGTTAGGTTTTTTAAGCGACTTCCACGACCTCCTGCTAATATGATTGCTACGGTATTTTTTGTCAGATTACTAATAAAACGATCTGAATGCTGACCTTTAATCATGGCGCCCTCCTGAAGTTTATTTTAATCATTTCATTTTACTAGCTGGGCTTACTAGCTTAATTTAAACTCTTACAGCAATTGATTACATTATAATCAGCTTAAAGCCTTATAATCTAGTATAAATAAATAAAAATATTAAAATATAGTCAGTTGAAAAAACTCAGGGAAATGTATTTTGGTTAAAGCTAGAGCCACTCCAATTGAATCAACACAACAATCCAATGGATTGGACCTCATTTTATCGGCGCGACATTACGACCCTTTCAGCTTTTTAGGGTTACATACAGTCAATGAAAGTGCCGACCGAATTTATGTTTTACGCACTTTCATTGCTACAGCCACTAAAGTTTGGGTTAAAACAGGAAGAACTTGGACAGCGCTTATAAAAACCCACGCTGATGGCCTATTTGAATGGCATGGAAATAACCTACTAAAGACTCCATGCTTACTTAAAGTAGAAGTTGAAAGTCATTGTTATGAGACTTATGACCCTTATACATTTAGTTCTAGCATTAGTCAGGAAGAAATTTACCTATTTGGTGAAGGTCGTTTAAAACAAGCTTACAAGACACTTGGTGCGCAATGGTTAATTCAGGAAAAAGTGGAAGGTGTGCGTTTTGCCGTATGGGCACCTAACGCTGAACGTGTCAGCGTTATTGGCAGCTTTAACAACTGGGATGGTCGTAGCCATTCAATGCGGGCACATGGCGTAAGTGGTGTATGGGATATATTCATTCCCAACCTGACCACCAGCGACACTTATAAATTTGAAATTCGCAATAGGCATACCGGTCAAGTTCATATTAAAACTGACCCTTATGGCTTTGAGTTTGAACAACGTCCTGGCACGGCAGCCAAAATTAGTATCAGCCACCATCAATGGGAAGATAAGGATTGGCTAGATACGCGTAAAACTCGCGATTGGCTTCATTCTCCGTTTAACTGCTATGAAGTCCATTTAGGTTCATGGCAACGAAATGATCAAGGTCACTTCTTAACTTACCGTGAACTCGCCAAAAGATTGGTGCCATATGTGACCGATATGGGCTATACCCATGTCGAATTGATGCCAGTTTCAGAGCACCCTTTGACTGAGTCTTGGGGCTATCAAACCACTGGTTATTTTGGTGTAACAAACAGGTTTGGTTCACCTGACGATTTACGCTTTTTAATTGATGCTTTTCACCAAGCGAATATTGGCGTTATTCTTGATTGGGTACCTGGTCACTTTCCTAAAGATGACTGGGCCTTATCGCGCTTTGATGGAACGGCGTTGTATGAACATGAAGACCCTCGCCTTGGTGAACACCAAGACTGGGGTACTTATATTTTTAATTATGGGCGTAATGAAGTTCGTAATTTTCTAATTTCAAATGCAAACTTTTGGTTACAAGAATTTCATATTGATGGCTTACGTGTTGATGCAGTAGCCTCTATGATTTACTTAGACTACTCACGCAAAGAAGGTGAATGGTTGCCAAACAAGTATGGTGGACGCGAAAATCTAGATGTCATAGACTTTCTCAAACAACTGAATGTAATGGTGGGTGAAGATTATGCAGGTGTACTGACCATTGCCGAGGAGTCAACGGCATGGCCTATGGTGTCCCGTCCCGTGTATTTAGGTGGCTTAGGTTTTAGTATGAAGTGGAATATGGGCTGGATGAACGATACGCTAACCTACTTTGAAAATGATCCAGTACATAGACGTTACTACCATGACATGCTGACATTTGGTCAACTTTATGCCTACTCGGAGAATTTCGTGCTACCGTTTTCACATGATGAAGTAGTCCATGGTAAACACTCTCTTCTAGATAAAATGCCTGGCAATGATTGGCAAAAGTTTGCTAATCTGCGCTTACTTATCACCTACCAAATGACCGCACCAGGCAAAAAACTCAACTTTATGGGTAATGAATTTGGTCAAGGCCGTGAGTGGAATGTAAACAGCAGTTTAGATTGGCATCTACTTAGCAATGAATATGCAGGTCATCATTGGCATCAAGGTGTAAAGCAAGTGAATGCTGACCTGAATAAATTATATAAAGAAATTCCGGCGTTATATACGTTAGACTTTGACCATGAAGGCTTTGATTGGATAGATTGCCATGACACAGATCAATCTACTATCAGCTTCATAAGGCGCGGCCTAGATAATAGCGTTGTGCTGGTTGTCCTTAATTTCACGCCTGTACTTCGTGAAAATTATCGCATCGGCGTGCCTCAAGCAGGAGGTTATCGTGAGCTTTTTAACAGTGATGCTAAATGTTACGGCGGAAGCGATCAAGGCAACGGTGCAGGTTTACACACAGAAGAAATTGCATGGATGCATCACCCGCAATCAATGGTAATTACGTTACCTCCATTGGCTGGCATAATACTAAAATTAAATTAATTCGACCAAACATTTAAATCAACTCAATAATCAATAGAAAATACTACTTTACAAATGGCTACGCTCACTCAATACCCAGTATGGCAAAAACTTTGCCAAAATCAACAAAAGATGGACGCAACACACATGCGCGATTTGTTCGCAAGTGATGCCGAAAGATTCAATAAATTCAATCTCAAATTTACCGATTTATTACTAGACTACTCCAAACATCGCATCAACGATGAAACACTCTCATTACTTATGGAAATGGCGCGTGAGGCCAACATTGAAAACTGGCGTGATCGCATGTTTGCTGGAGAAAAAATTAATATCACCGAAGAACGTGCGGTGCTTCATACCGCTTTGCGTAACAGAAGCAATTCACCGGTAATCGTTGATGGTAAAGATGTAATGCCTGATGTGAATAAGGTGTTAGTGCAAATGCGAAAATTCTCAGATAGTGTTCGCAATGGTAGTTGGTTAGGCTATAACGGTAAACGAATTACAGACATTGTAAATATCGGCATCGGCGGCTCTGACCTCGGACCCGTAATGGTATGTGATGCGTTAAAGCCTTACGCCAGCCCTGACCTCGCTGTGCATTTTGTCTCTAACATTGATGGCGCTCATTTAATGCGGGCCCTTGAAGTATGTAATCCAGAAACCACCCTATTTATTGTCGCTTCAAAGACCTTTACTACTCAAGAAACCATGACAAACGCTCACTCTGCGCGTACTTGGTTCTTGAAAACAGCACAAATTGAAGCCCATATAGCGAAACACTTTGTGGCTCTTTCGACTAATGATAAAGCAGTACAAGAATTTGGCATAGATGGTGCCAATATGTTTACATTTTGGGATTGGGTCGGTGGTCGCTATTCTCTTTGGTCAGCCATAGGTCTATCTATTGCTTTGTATGTTGGAATGGATAATTTTGAAGAGTTACTCTTGGGCGGTCATGAAATGGACAACCATTTCAAATCTTCACCATTAGAACAAAACATGCCAGTCATCATGGCGCTTTTAGGTATTTGGTATAATAATTTCTTCAATGCCGATACACAAGCAATATTACCGTACGACCAAGGGTTAGCTAGATTTCCTGCTTATATGCAACAAGCTGACATGGAAAGCAACGGTAAATTTATTGATAGAAACGGCGAAAGAGTGCAATATAAAACTGGGCCAGTCATATGGGGTGAAGCGGGTACGAATGGTCAACATGCATTCTATCAACTCATCCATCAAGGAACGCAAATTGTACCTTGCGATTTCTTAATGCCGATACAAAGTCATTATTTAATTGGTAAGCATGGCTACGCACATCACAAAATTCTGCTCGCTAACTTTTTGGCGCAAACACAATCTTTGATGCTGGGTAAAACTAAAGAACAAGCACGCATTGAACTTGAAGCTGAGGGTTTAAAGGGTGAAGCATTAGAAAAACTTCTACCGCACAAAGTGTTTGAAGGAAACCGCCCTACAACATCAATCGTTTTCGACAAACTAACTCCAAAGACTTTAGGAAAACTTATTGCGCTTTATGAGCATAAAATATTCGTACAAGGCATCATCTGGAACATTAATAGTTTTGACCAATGGGGCGTTGAGTATGGCAAGCAGATTGCAAGACAAATTTTACCGCAATTAGCCAGCGAAGAAGTTATCACTAATTATGATAGCTCAACTAACGGTTTAATTAACTATACTAAAACCCATATACAACTGGTAAATCCACTTTGCAGTGTGGCTACAAAAAAGCCTAGTTAAATTGCTAACTAGGCTTCTAAATACACTGCAGAACTATTTTTTTGTAAGTGTTATCTCAGCTTAATTTGGCTAGAGCTAAGTACAGCCTTTGATAGCGACTCACCAATGACAGCACTAGCGCTTGCACCTATGCGCTTAGCTACACGACTTGCTATATCTTCCTGATAACTAAAGTCCTCTATTTGATCTTCTTTAATCACTTCGCGCGCAACATAATCTGCGCTGCCGAAAGCATCCGCTAGCCCGAGTTTAATACTTTGTTCACCACTCCAAAACAAACCACTAAAAACTTCGGGGGTTTCTTTCAGCCTTGCTCCACGACCTTGGCGAACAACCCCTTTAAACTGTTCGTGAATCTCATTAAGCATAGCTTGCGCAAGTACTTGATGTTTTGGATTGATTGGCAAAAACGGGTCTAGCATGGCTTTATTTTCGCCTGCAGTCATTAATCTACGCTCAACGCCAACTTTTTTCATCACCTCGGTAAAACCGTATCCATCCATCAATACTCCGATAGAACCGACAATACTTGCTTTATCTACGTAAATTTTATCTGCAGCTACAGCAATATAATAGCCTCCTGACGCACAAATATCTTCAACAACAGCATAAACTGGAATATTAGGATGCAAGTGTTTTAAACGTCGAATTTCATCATTAATCATACCAGCTTGAACAGGGCTTCCACCTGGGCTATTGATCCGCAGAATAATCCCCTTAGTACCTTTATTGTCATAGGCATCATGCAAGCTCAACATTACTGAATCTGCATTAACCTCGCCACCTGCTGCAATCACACCATTAATATCAATCAGTGCAGTATGTGAGCTTGTGCTTTTCTTGCCAAGACCGAAAAAACCTAGCGCATAGAACAACACGATAAAAAGGTAAATAAATAATAAAGCTTTAAATAAAGTACTCCATCTACGAGATACTTTTTGCTCTGCAAGCGATGACATGGCTAGCTTCTCAATGGCTTCGCGCTGCCAGTTACTCTCTGTTGTTTTATTCTCTTCTGACATGTTATAAGCCTATATTATTAATATTAAATGTATTTAATCAGATACTGATAGTATGTTGATAATAATTTTTTGATTTTGTTCAGATAATATCAGAGGTTTTAAATTTTTACCCTTGCATGGGCCCATCACGCAAAAACCATTATCAGGTCGATATTGAGCGCCGTGCGTTGAACATACCAAGTAATCCTTTTGCCTAGTAAAAAAATCTCCCTGATTCCAATCAAGCTCGATAGACACATGGGCGCATTGATTAACATAGGCGTAAGCCTTGCCATGAAAGCGGACCACAAAGCCTGTAACAAACTCACCCAATGCTGGCAAATTAAAGCGAAGGCCTTTATCCGATTCCAGTAAGTCAGCGCTATTGAAAGTGACAGAGTCTTGATTTATATTTGGTTGAATGACCACTTGATCTGCCATAAAATTATAAACTTTCTAGCAACCAGCGACCTAAACTAGAAAAACTGTCAAATTGCTGTATAGGATTAAGATGTTGCCATTGCTCTGCTGTCTGAGCGCCGTAAGTAACGCCTATAGAGCTAACGCCAGCATTTTTAGCCATTAGTAAATCGTAGCTAGTATCCCCAATCATCAGCGTTCGCTCAGGCAATATGACTAATTGATCCATCAATTCATCCAGCATTTGAGGATGTGGCTTTGAAAAGCATTCATCTACAGTTCGTGTTGCATGAAAAAGTTTCCCCAAACCACAGTGAGCTAAGGCTAAATTAAGACCATGCCTCCCTTTTCCGGTGGCAACAGCTAATTTAAAACCTCTCTTATTAAGTGCGTTAATAGTATCGGCAGCCCCTGTGAATAAAGGAATTTCTCTTTCACCTGCATAATAATTTATATTATATTGAGTAGACAAGGCCTGTGCCTGTTTAGTCGGTATATCGCCATATAAAGCTTGGATAGATTCTCGCAAGCCAAGTCCGATGATACTGCTTGCAGTTTTTGCTGTAAGTTCAGGCAACCCGACTTGTGCCGCAGCTTCCAATATAGCGTTAGTGATCATACTGGTAGAATCAGCTAAGGTGCCGTCCCAATCCCATACGATTAAATCAAACTTCTTAGACATGTAACTCTTTCTGTATTAGTTAGGCGCTTAATTTAAGCAAAAATTTTGATAATTCAGCAGGCATAGGCGCAACCAACTCAAGCCTGTCATTAGTAAGTGGGTGTCGAATTTTTGTCACGGATGAATGTAGGAACATGCGCTTCAAGCCATGCTTAATGATGACCTTGTTCACGGAAAAATCACCATATTTATCATCACCAACAATAGGAAACCCAAGATGAGCTAGCTGCACGCGAAGTTGATGGGTTCTACCAGTTACTAATTGTGCTTCTAATAAAGTAAACTCCCCTAAACTTGCACTAGAAAAGTTTTTAATTAGCCTAAAAAGGGTTTCTGAAGACTGCCGCTCATCATATTTATCTTTAGAAATGTCCGTCACCACATTAACGCGACGTTCACCATTGGGTAAAAGATATTTCTGAAGATCAAGAACTACACGCTTTTTTTGTTCAACCCACTCTCCATGCACCAACATTAAATAGCGCTTATCAGTTTGATGATTACGAATCGCCTCATGCAAAGCCACTAATGCACTGCGCTTTTTAGCTAGCATTAATACACCCGAAGTTTCACGGTCTAACCTATGGACCAACTCCAAGAATTTAGCTTTAGGCCGTTCTAGTCGTAATTGCTCTATGACGCCACGACTAATACCACTTCCACCGTGAACGGCAAACCCTGCTGGTTTATCGATGACCAACATAGCATCATCCTCAAAAATAATTGCTTGATCAAACTTAGAAACGGCAGGCATTGCATGCTCAGACTTCTCAATTACAGTAGCACGCGTAGGTGGTATACGAACTATATCACCAAGAGTTAACCGAAAGTCAGCATCTATACGCTTCTTATTAACACGCACTTCACCACTGCGTAAAATCCGATAAACATGGCTTTTGGGAACACCTTTTAAGGTTTTAGTCAGAAAGTTATCGACACGCTGCCCTTCGCTTGACTCATCTATGGTTAAAAAAGCTGCCGCTAAATCACTAACGTTTGTTTGAATTTTACTTTGATCTTGTTCTATTATAGGGTTCATTCTTTGCTTAAATTTTTGATGTGGCATATACTACGTGAGATCTTGATTAGTTTAACAATTTTATTGTGTTATTTGAGTAAATTGTGACCAAGAATCAAATTCACTCTAACCTTCTATTTGTAAAATTAAAGTCGGAACTAAAATTTTGCAATGTCGTTAATATTGAGTGTGTAATTAAAAACTGACAACAAATACTTGGTTAACACCGCTCGCCATATTATAAAGTAGCGGTAAGTAAAATATTAGCGCTAAAGCCGCCGCAGACAAATAAAGATAAAAGCGCGACTTATCGTGATAGTTAAATTAAGTTTATTACTGATTCGAAAAAACGAAGAGTATTACACGAAGATTAAAATTTACTGCATATAGAATTTTAACGAATTTATGCCGACAACAGCATAAATTTAATAATTAGTTTGTTTTAACGAACAATGTTTCATTGTGCCAAACTTGCATATGAAACAAAACAAATTATCAGCCAAAGCTTTTGCCGTCTATTTGACGAATTTGCTAAATTGGTAAGTGAAATGCGAATATTCGCCTCACACCGTTAAATTACATAGTTATTAAACTGTAATAGCGTTAATTTTCTCGTTTGTCGTCCTACACATTATCTGTAGGCGTTGCAGTATTTTAGCCAAACTCTTGGCTCTATCACCTTAAATCCCTTCATTTCAACGCCTTATCTTTGTTATTGAGTCTGTACGCCTTGCATAGCGCAGGAGTTAAGCAATGAAACGTATGTTATTTAATGCTACGCAATCTGAAGAGTTACGCGTTGCAATCGTAGATGGTCAAAAACTAATCGATTTAGATATTGAACACGCTGGTAAAGAACAGCGCAAAAGCAACATTTATAAAGGTGTCATTACACGCATCGAACCTTCACTTGAAGCAGCTTTCGTCGATTACGGCATGGACAGACATGGCTTTTTACCATTCAAAGAAGTAGCCCGTAGCTACTACAAAGATGGTGTGGGTAGTGGCGCTCGCATTCAAGATGCATTAAAAGAAGGTCAAGAATTAATAGTTCAGGTTGATAAAGATGAACGTGGAAATAAAGGTGCAGCTCTAACCACATTTATTTCACTTGCTGGTCGTTATCTAGTCTTAATGCCTAATAACCCACGTGGTGGCGGTGTATCACGCCGTATTGAAGGTGAAGATCGTGATGAGTTACGCGATGTTTTAGCGCAGTTAGAAGTACCAAAAGGCATGAGTATTATTGCGCGTACAGCTGGTATTGGTCGTAATGCAGAAGAATTGCAGTGGGATTTAAACTATCTTACCCAACTTTGGACAGCAATTGATGGCGCATCCGCTATGCAAGCAGGTGCCTACTTAATTTACCAAGAAGGTAGCCTTGTTATTCGCGCTATTCGCGATTACTTCAGCTCTGATATTGGTGAAATTTTAATCGATACGCCTGACATTCACGAACAAGCCGTGCAATTTATGAATCACGTAATGCCAGGCAATGTGTCGCGCGTTAAGTTGTACCAAGATGAAATTCCATTATTCACTCGCTTTCAAATCGAACACCAAATTGAATCAGCATTTTCACGTGAAGTACGCTTACCATCAGGTGGCGCTATTGTGATTGACCATACAGAAGCATTAGTATCTGTCGATGTCAATTCTGGCCGTGCAACCCGTGGCAGTGATATTGAACATACTGCTTTTAACACCAACATGGAAGCGGCTGAAGAAGTTGCACGCCAACTACGTTTACGAGATCTTGGTGGCTTGGTGGTCATTGACTTTATTGATATGGAAAGCCAACGTAACCAACGTGAAGTTGAAAATGCATTACGTGACGCACTTCATTTTGATCGCGCCCGCGTACAAACCGGCAAGATATCGCGCTTCGGATTATTGGAGTTGTCGCGTCAGCGCCTGCGCCCTAGCCTAGGTGAAACTAACCACATTCCTTGTCCGCGTTGCAGTGGTACTGGCCATATCCGCGGTATTGAATCAACAGCTTTACATATCTTGCGCATTACGCAAGAAGATGCAATGAAGGATAATAGTGCAATTATTCAAGTGCAATTGCCAGTTGAAGTGGCTACATTCTTATTGAACGAAAAGCGTGCGGATATCCATGCCATTGAACAACGCATGGGGGTTGAAGTTGTTTTGATTCCAAACATTCATTTAGAAACTCCTAATTACAATATTTTACGTGTAAAGCATGATGATGTAACTGAAGAAACTAGCCGTGCTAGTTATAAAATGGTGGAATTACCAGCAGATACGAGCTACATAAAAAATGCAGAAGAAGTGGCAAAAGCTGTCAGGCCAGTTGCAGCAGTTAAAGGCATCACTCCTGCAGCACCTGCGCCAATTACCTTAGATAAACCTGAGGCCTCAAAATCAATGTCATTGTTTGCTCGTATTAAAAAATTATTAGGTTTAACCGCTCCTGAGGTTAAAGTTGAGAAGAGCGAAGAAAGTAGCCGCGACAATAGTCGTAATAACCGCAATCGAAACAATCGCAACAATCGCAATCGTGGAGAGCGGCCTGAGAAAGGCGTCAGCCAAGATCGTCCTAACCGAATCAATGAGCCTAAACATCCAACTGAAACCAAGCCACAAGATTCACGTCAACCGAAACAGCAACCTCAGCGAAATGAACAAACTCGCAATGTTGCGCCTGTAAATGAAGTCGTAGAAGTTGCAGGGGTAGATGCTCCTAATGGGCAGCGTGCAGAACGTAGCGGTCGTCGTAATCGCAATAACCGTCGCGGTCGCCGAGATCGTGATGACAGCGTATCAACGGAAACTAGCCGCGCATTCATCCCTAATGAAGAAGTGATTATGGATGCTCCTGCTGCGGACTTAGTCAAAGCAGTTGCTAATTCAGAAAAGGCGAAGCTTGAGACAGAAGATGTGGTGGGCATTGAAAAAGGTATAGAGACAATACCTAAAGTCAAAGCCGACAACAGAAAGCCAAGACCAACTAAACAATCTGCAGCGACTAAAGAAGCTATTAGTGAAGTAACCATTATTGCGCAAGAAACAGCGCCGATTGCGTTAAGTGAATCTACAGTTGATACTACCGCTAAACCTGTATCTAATAAACGTCCAGCGCGTGCTCGTAAACCAAAAGCTGAGGTTAAACCAATTGATTTAGCTAGCGTAGGTTTACAACTAGTAGAGACAAAAGCTGATGCTCCTAAGGCAACTGAAGCAGCGCCACTTGAAAAAACACGTGCACCGCGCAAAGCAGCTTCTTGGCAGAACAAAAACCAAGATAATGCAAATGCAGAACCAATGGTGATGGTAGAAACACAAACTAAATAGAATAAACGTACTCTAGATATAAACAAACCCCGAGCAATCGGGGTTTTTTTTGAGCTTTGATAGAGTAAAATTAGAGTGTTATGTATTAAAAAAAATAAGTTACCTTTTCAACATTTGTGAGAAGTTCATGTCATTGAAAGTCCTATTTGTCAGCTCAGAAGTTTTTCCGCTAATCAAAACAGGAGGCCTTGCCGACGTAAGCGGCTCATTGCCTTCTGCACTTCTTCGTTTAGGTTGTGACATTCGAATATTAATGCCCGGTTACTCATCAGTGCTGGAAAAATTAAAAGATGTAAGTCAGCTCGCTACCATAAAGGGCCTCCCAGTAATCAATGAAGCTGAACTACTAATGGGTACCATTACAGAAAGTAAAGTCAAAGTAATGATCATTAAATCAGCGCAGCTTTATGAGCGTGACGGCGGACCATATTCAGATATCCATGGTCAAGAATGGTTAGATAACCCACTGAGATTTGGCATATTAGCAAAAGTAGCAGCAATACTTAGCGGTGAACAATCAACAGTGGCAGATTGGCGCCCTAGCATTGTTCACTGCAACGACTGGCAAACGGGCTTAACACCAGCTTATATGCAACTCACTGAACATACAACTGCGAAATCTATAATTAGTCTACATAACATGGCTTTCCAGGGTTGCTTTTCGCCTGCTTGGCTAACAACACTAAACTTGCCGCACACCAGTTTTAACATTGAAGGTTTTGAGTATCATGGTCAACTCTCATTTCTTAAGGCTGGAATAGTTTACGCTGATGCCATCACGACTGTTAGCCCAAGTTATGCACAAGAAATTCAAACCACCACATTTGGCTTTGGATTAGAAGGATTACTCGCAAGGCGGGGAGATAAAATTAAAGGTATCTTAAACGGTATCGAAACTGATGAATGGAACCCTCAAACAGACCCTTATCTAGTCAAGCCATACAGCAATAGTAATATTGCGGGAAAACAGCAGGTGAAAGCAGCATTGCAACTTGCTAGCGGGCTCACTGTTGATGCAAGCGCACCATTAATGGGCGTAGTTAGTCGGCTAACCCATCAAAAAGGCTTGGATTTACTTCTACCTGTTATACAAGAACTTCTAGATAGTGGCTGCCAATTAGTTTTATTAGGTAATGGTGAAAAAGAACTAGAGCAAGAGTTTTTAAAATTAGCCTTAACCAACCCCGGTAAAGTCAGCATAACCATAGGCTACAATGAACCTCTCTCACATCAGATCATGGCTGGCTGTGACCTATTTATCATGCCCTCACGTTTTGAACCATGCGGATTGAATCAATTGTATGGATTAGCTTACGGTACGATTCCTGTTGTTAACGCCACTGGCGGACTAGCAGACTCAGTGCTAAATACAGATCTGCAGAATATTAAAGATGAAACAGCTAATGGATTCGTGATGATAGAAACCAGTTCTACTGCTCTGTTGGCATGCATCTATCGTGCGCTAGATCTCTTTAAAAACGATAAAATAACTTGGCGTAAAATTCAAAATAACGGCATGTCTCAGAACCTAAGCTGGGATAAAAGTGCTTTGGAATACTTAGCTCTTTATAAAAATTTGATTAGTTAAGTAAGTTATTAGTCACTATCGATGTAGGGAAGAAAACTTGGCATGGTAAATGCTTTATATAAACTAGCTTCTCCAAAGCTAAGATCTCCTCCCTTAGGGCGTAAACTACGAAATGGTTTACGTCCTCTTTTTTTGATTTATTTCTAGAACACGATTACTTAACAATAAAGTGCTCACGGTAGTACTTTAATTCATCGATAGATTCGTAAATATCCGCCAATGCTTCGTGTTTGCTCGCTTTTTTAAAACCAGAGTAAATTTCAGGCTTCCAACGTCGTGCCAACTCTTTAAAGGTACTGACGTCAAGATTACGATAATGAAAGTATTTTTCTAAATCAGGCATATAGCGCGCCATAAAACGACGATCCTGACAAATTGAATTGCCACACATTGGTGATTTACCTGCTGGTACAAACTTTTTGAGAAATTCAACCATTTGAAACGTAGCCTCAATTTCGTTCAAAGTTGAGGCTTTCACCTTTTCAATCAAACCAGAACGGCCATGCGCACCTTTATTCCAAGCGTCCATACCCTCTAATACAGCATCTGTTTGATGAATAACTAATACGGGAGACTCTCCCAACACATTAAGATTAGCATCTGTCACCACAACAGCTAATTCTAAAATACGATCAGTATCAGGCAATAGACCACTCATCTCCATATCTAGCCAAATTAAATTATTTTGATCAGTCGACGTACTTAAAGTATTACTCTCAATTGCTTCTGCCATCATTATTTCCATTAAAAATTGATTTTTACGCAATCATGATGAACCAACATCGATGAAATGCCTCACAATAGGCATATTAACTTAATTAATTTTTTAACGATCTACATAAATTATGCCATTTACATTTACGCTTACCTTTCTTAGCTTGCTTATAACTGCCAGCATCATTCGCATTTGGCTTGGACGTCGCCATATAAACCATGTTCAACAACACCGCAGTCAAGTGCCAACAGCCTTTAATGCTAGCATTTCTTTAGATGCGCATCAAAAAGCTGCTGATTACACAATGGATAAAACTAAATTAGCCATGACTGAGGCCAGCACACAAGTACTTCTGCTGATCGTACTCACTTTAGGCGGCGGCTTACAAATCATAGACGATAGTTGGCGCCAAATATTGCCATCGCAAGAAATTATTCGTGGTGCGTTAGTGATCTGTAGTGCCCTGCTATTAAGCAGTTTGATTGAATTACCTTTCGATTATTACAAAAATTTTGTTGTAGATGCAAAATTTGGTTTTAATAAAATGACTATTTCTATGTTTTTTAAAGACCTAGTTAAACACAGCTTAGTTGGTGTTGCTTTGGGTGCACCCATATTGTTTGCGGCTTTGTGGTTAATGCAAAGTGCTGGAAATTACTGGTGGTTTTATTTATGGGTAGTCTGGGCACTATTTAACTTGATCATGCTGGCAGTGTATCCAACGTTTATTGCGCCTTTATTCAATCAATTTTCGCCACTAAAGGATGATGCCTTAAAAACGCGCATTGAAAATCTGCTGACGAAATGTGGATTTAAATCACAAGGTCTATTTGTAATGGATGGCTCTTCAAGAAGTAGTCATGGTAACGCTTACTTTACTGGATTTGGCGCATCAAAACGTGTTGTATTTTTTGACACCTTATTAGAACGTTTAAATGCTGACGAAATTGAGGCGGTACTAGCACATGAACTGGGACACTTTAAGCATCACCATGTGATTAAACGCATTATCATGATGTTTGTTGTTAGCTTTTTGGGTTTAGCGTTGTTGGGCTGGTTAATTAATCAACCATGGTTCTTTTTGGGACTTGGTGTAACCCAAACAAGTAACTACATGGCACTTATATTATTTTTACTAGTAGCCCCGGTATTCTTGTTTTTTCTTCGCCCACTAATGGCTAGTTATTCACGTAAAAACGAATTTGAAGCTGACAGCTATGCTGCCAACCACGCTAGCGCTAAAGATTTAGTTAAGGCTTTGGCTAAGCTATACAGAGATAATGCGTCTACGCTTACCCCAGACCCTTTACATTCTGCCTTTTATGATTCACATCCACCCGCAAGTATACGAATTTCTAAGTTGGCGGCATATACTCTCTAATATTTAATCCAAGGATTATTTATAATGAAATTACTAGGGTTATTTTTTTTAGCAGTCATTAGCAATCAAACTTTTGCCGAGCCATTTAAAAATGCTGACATAATGGCTGGCAAAGCATTATTAGATAAAAACTGCATCACCTGCCATGCTTCCAGTTTTGGTGGAGATGGATCAAGCATTTACACGCGAGAATATCGCTTGGTTCAGACTTCCAAAGGATTAGCTTCCCAGGTAAGAAACTGTAATACTATGATTGGCCTCAAGTGGTTTGAAGATGAGGAATTAGATGTTACGGGATACCTCAATCAAACCTTTTATAAATTCACTGAATAACCTCTTAAATTGCCAACTAACCCAGCTTTACCCATTCATAAAAATAATCTAATCATCGGCACTATAGTTGCAGCTTATGGCAAGCGTTTTCAAGTTGAGTTACCTGAAGACAAAAAACGTATTAGTTGTGTCACTCGTGGAAAAAAAACCGACCTCGCCTGTGGGGACAACGTCACCATAAAACTCACAGATAAGTTTGAAGGCGTCATTGAAAACATATTGCCAAGAAAAACCTTACTGTATCGTAGTAACGCATTCAAAAGCAAAATGTTGGCGGCAAACGTAACGCAAATTATTATTGTATTAGCTACGCAACCCAGCTTTTATGAAGCACTACTCAACAGGTGCCTAATAGCAGCAGAAGCTGCAAGAATTAAAGCATTAATTGTGCTTAATAAATGTGATTTAGCAGATAATGATGATGCCAAATTAAAATTAGCCTTATATACTAGGCTTGGCTATCAAGTACTCGCCCTGTCCGCTACCGAAGATATTTCTTCATTACGCCCACACCTTCAAGGTGAAGCCAGTATTTTGGTAGGCCAATCAGGAATGGGTAAATCAACTATCATTAATGCGCTTTTACCTGATGCTGACGTCCGGACTCGCGAAGTTAGTTTGGTATTAGATAGTGGCAAGCACACGACTACCGCCGCACATTTATATCATCTAGATGCCGATAGTCAGTTAATTGATTCGCCGGGCTTGCAAGAGTTTGGTCTGCATCATCTCAGCACCAATGAACTAGAACATGCATTTATTGAATTTAGGCCCTATTTGGGTAAATGTAGGTTTAACAATTGCAAGCACTTACAAGAGCCAGACTGTGCCATTAAAGGAGGCGTCACTAATGGCGATGTAACGGCAGAACGCTTAGCTATCTATCAAATGCTACGAACAGAAATTGGTGCTTAACCCCCTCGAAAACCGCTTGGCAAGAGGTAATAAAGCTGGACGAGTGCGCGTATAATACACTTTAGTTATCAAACGGACTGACCCGCATGCAAATTACCACTCGACTTGAATTCGATGCTGGCCATCGAATCCCCAGCCACAAAAGCCAATGTAGAAACTTACATGGGCATCGTTACGCTATGGAAATTACACTTTCAGGTGACATTATTAAGCAGGAAGATGCATCAGAAAACGGGATGGTCATGGACTTTTCTGATGTGAAAGCCATTGCTAAAAGTGCAGTGGTCGACTTATGGGATCATGCTTTTATTGTGTATCAATACGATGTTGAAGTATTAGACTTTTTAAATACAATGGTCAATCATAAAACCGTGATTTTCCCTACAGTGCCAACAGCAGAAAATATGGCTTTTGAAGCATTTAGAATACTCAAAAGCAAATATCACGATACTTATGGGAATCATTTAAAGTTAGAAAAAGTGAGATTATATGAAACCCCTAACAACTGGGCCGATGCCTTAACTTAAGAATATCCTTAGTCATTAGTTTAGACGCAAATCTTTTAGCTCTTGTATTAGGGATAGACGCCAATCTGGCAAATGCACTGAAAAATCAACAGCCAATTTGGTGCAATCTAAAACAGAATTTGCTGGCCGTACTGCTAAAGTTGGAAATTCTTGAGTTGTAATGGCTTTGATATTACCATTAATAATTTTAAGTGCCGGCCAAGCACGATTAACTTGCAAACATGCGTATTCTTCAATAATCGCTGTAGCGAAACCATGCCAACTTGTAACACCACTGTTTACCATATGATAAATACCAGCTGTTTCTGACCTCCATTTTGGCAACATCGCCAATACCGCTTGTGCAATACTCTGACTGCTCGTCGGAGCACCAATCTGGTCTGCGACAATACGCAAATTATCTCGCTCAGAAGCTAAGCGCAAAATGGTTTTAAGGAAGTTATTACCGTAAGCACCATATACCCAAGAAGTACGTATTATGAGATGTGGCAAACCTACGGCTCGTATAGCCTCTTCTCCTGCCAATTTGGATTTACCATAAACACTCAGTGGCATAGTATTATCAGTTTCAACATAAGGAACAGCTTTTTTTCCGTTGTATACATAGTCAGTTGAAAAATGGATCAAATTGGCACCAATCTTGGCTGCCTCTTCTGCCAGTACTTGAGGTGCTGAAGCATTGACGGCATAAGCTAAGTCAGACTCGGCTTCAGCTTTATCCACAGCAGTATAAGCTGCTGGATTAATAATTACATCTGGCCTAAGCGTTTGTACAACACGTCGAATCGCTTCTGTATCGGTAAGATTAAGTTGGTGACGATCTAAACTCACTACGTCCAAGGCTGCATCTTTTGCGAAAACATGCTTTAGTGCATGACCGACTTGGCCGTTTACACCAGTAATGAGAATCTTTTTATACATCGCATATAGTCTTGTATTTAAACTTTAGGCTCGAACACATCGGCTTTTGAGTAGTCAACACCAAGCTGATCTTTAGCCGACAAACTAGGTGTCGCTGTAATGGGCCAATCAATAGCTAGATTAGGATCATCCCAACGCAAACAACGCTCATATTGTGGCGCATAGTAGTCAGTAGTTTTATACAAAAATTCAGTATCTGGCTCTAATGTCAAAAAACCATGCGCAAAACCTGCTGGAATCCACATTTGGCGTTTATTTTCAGACGACAATTTGACCCCTACCCACTGTCAAAAACTACTAGATTCTCTTCGTAGATCTACCGCAACATCAAAGACGGAACCATGGATTACCCTCACTAACTTACCTTGCGCCTGCTCAATTTGATAATGGAGTCCCCGTAAAACATGGGCTGCGGATTTTGAATGGTTATCTTGCACAAACTGTGCTTTAACACCGGTTAATTGTTCAAAAGTTTTTTGGTTATAGCTCTCAAAGAAAAAGCCTCTGTCATCACCAAAAATCTTGGGTTCTAATATTAATAAATCAGGGATCGCAGTAGCAACGACTTGCATTAAAATACCTTCTCATTTAGCACCATCTTTAGGTATTGACCGTAATTATTTTTAATATACTTATTCGCTAAAACTTCCAAATCCGCGCCATTAATAAAATTCATGCGATAAGCAATCTCTTCAGGACAAGCGATTTTTAGGCCTTGCCGTTTTTCTATGGTTTCAATGAATAGGGAAGCTTCTAACAGTGACTCGTGGGTTCCAGTATCTAGCCATGCGATGCCACGGCCCATCACCTCAACTTGCAGATCTCCACTTTCCAAATAATCTCGGTTAACATCCGTGATTTCTAACTCACCACGTAGGGATGGTTTAAGATGTTTGGCGATATCAATTACACGATTGTCATAAAAATAAAGACCAGTGACTGCATATCTGGATTTAGGCACTTTTGGTTTTTCTTCAAGGCTAATAGCTTGACCTTGGGCATTAAATTCCACCACTCCATAACGCTCAGGATCACTGACTGGATAAGCAAAGACAGTTGCACCATGGGTGAGTTTTGCTGCTGCCTGTGTACGTATAGCAAGATCATGACCGTAAAATATGTTGTCACCTAACACTAAGGCGACACTATCATTGCCAATAAAGTCTTCACCAATAACAAAAGCCTGGGCAAGACCATCCGGTGAAGGTTGCACAGCATACTGAATAGACATTCCCCATTGACTGCCATCACCCAGTAACTGCGAAAAACGCGGGGTATCCTCGGGTGTAGAAATCACCAACACTTCGCGTATGCCTGCCAACATCAAGGTCGTCAGCGGGTAATAAATCATAGGTTTATCGTATACAGGTAACAACTGCTTAGAGACCACTTGGGTGACAGGATATAAACGCGTGCCAGAACCGCCTGCTAAAATAATACCTTTCATGCTAACTCTTCTCCACGCTCAGCGTAATGTTTTTGTACCCAATGTCGATAGTCACCACTAGTGACATTGTTCACCCAGCCTAGATTTTCCAAATACCAATTAACCGTTTTTTCTATGCCAGATTCGAAGCTCTGCTCTGGCTTCCAACCAAGCTCATTGGCTATTTTAGTAGCATCAATTGCATAACGTTGATCGTGACCTAAACGGTCTTCTACAAATGTAATTTGATTTAAATACGATTGACCATCTGCTCGAGGTTGTTTAGCATCTAGCATTCTGCATAGGGTTTTGACTACTTCAATATTAGGCTTTTCATTCCAACCACCAATGTTATAAACCTCGCCGATGCGCCCAGCTTCAAGTACTCGTCTAATAGCAACACAATGATCCCCGACATAAAGCCAATCGCGAATCTGTTGGCCGGTACCATAGATGGGCAATGGCTTACCTGCCAACGCATTATGTATTACCAAAGGAATTAACTTTTCAGGGAAATGATAAGGTCCATAATTATTAGAGCAGTTAGTCGTGAGGGTAGGTAAACCATATGTATGGTGATAAGCACGCACTAAATGATCAGATGCCGCTTTGGATGCAGAGTAAGGGCTATTCGGTGCATAAGTATGTGTTTCAGTAAACGCGGCATCATTGGCGCTCAGTGAGCCATAAACTTCATCGGTAGATACATGTAAAAACCTAAAAGTCTTTTGGTAATCTAAGTTTAAACCACCCCAATAAGCGCGCACCGCTTCTAACAAATGAAACGTGCCAACCACATTGGTTTGAATAAAGTCTTCTGGGCCATGTATGGATCGATCTACATGGCTTTCAGCAGCAAAGTTGATGACTGCATCAGGCTGATAATCAGCTAACAATCGCGCAACTAAAGCATGATCACCAATATCGCCGTGCACAAAAATATGCTGCGTATTTTGCCGCACAGAAGCGAGATTCTCTAAATTACCTGCATAAGTTAATTTATCTAAATTAACTACTGTGCCCAAGCCCAGCTTAAGCCATGCCAATACAAAGTTTGCACCAATAAAACCAGCACCACCCGTCACCAATATAGTTCGTTTCATTTAAGTTTTATCTTACCTTAGTTCTTAGTAGGTGAATAAAGGCTTTGCCAAACACTATCGCCAGTCTTGCTTAAAGCTGCTAAATATTCTTCATGTGCTAGAAGCTCTTGTGCATTGGCTAAACAAACCAGTAAAGGCTGCATACTGTGTGTTGTTGAAGATGCATTAGTCATACTGGGCTTATCTAGCTCCATCATTAGGCTATCTTGACCTCGTGTCATGGCCATGTAAACATCAGCCAACAACTCTGCATCTAGCAAAGCGCCATGCAAAGTACGCCTTGAATTATCTATGCCAAAATGCCTACATAATGCATCCAAACTATTTCTCTGACCAGGCCGCATTTCTTTAGCTATTTTAAGTGTGTCTGTTACTTTAAAAACCAAGCTTTCGACAGGCGGATGCTCTATTAGACCAAATTCACAATTTAAAAAGCCCACATCAAAAGGTGCGTTATGCATAATAAGTTCAGAGTCAGCAATAAAAGCAACTAACTCTTTAGCAATATCCGGAAATCTTGGCTTATCTTGCAAAAATTCTAATGAAATACCATGCACTTCTTGCGCACCTTGATCAATTTCACGGTCAGGATTTAAGTAGTAATGGAAATGATGTTTAGTGAGGCGCCTATTTAAAACCTCAACGGCAGCAATCTCAATAACTCTATGGCCTTGCGCATGATATAAGCCAGTGGTTTCGGTATCTAGAAATATTTGACGCATTACTGACTCACTTCCTGCAAAATTTGCTCCACACCCATATTTGCTAATCGATCAGCACGCTCATTACCCACATTACCAGCATGCCCTTTAACCCAAATCCATTGTACCGTGTGTTGCTTTGCTAAAACATCAAGTATTCGCCATAAATCATCATTTTTTACTGGTTTTTTATCTGCAGTTCGCCAGTTGCGGGCTTTCCATCCAACAATCCATTCCGATATGCCTTTTTGCACATATACAGAATCTGTATACACATCCGCATGACAGGAGCGCTTTAGCGCCTCTAGGGCGCGAATAACCGCAGTCAACTCCATGCGATTATTCGTTGTTAATAACTCACCACCAAACAACTCCTTTTCATGACCATCATAACTAATCCAAGCCCCCCAACCTCCGGGGCCAGGATTGCCTTTACATGCACCATCTGCATAAATTTCAACTTTAGTATTATTAATCATAATCTTTCTTATTAAATTCTGTTTTAGGGCTACGCTTCTGACTGGGTTTGGTTTCCGTGGGCCTAGTAATTAAAGTTGAACCAAGCGAGATTGCTTTCCATTTTGGTTTAATCGGTATCATACCAACGACGCGTTTCTTGGCTACTATAAAATAAACGCCGCCTAGTATTGTGCAACAACGAGCACTAAGTTTATCTATAACAGAAAAGCGTTGATGCCAAGATTCAGATTGCACAGGCGGAACATGGCAGCACATTTCAATCGACATCACCTCGAAACCCATCAGTGCTAACCAGTCTTTCATGCGATTAAGCCCAATATACTTGCCACTCCAAGGAAATTCAGGGTGTTTTGAAAAAAATTTCACAAGTTTAGATTGAGCACCCCAACTACTCAGTGGATTAAAGCCAGAAATTATGAGATGCCCTTCTGGCATCATTACCCTCTCCGCTTCACGCAATGTTTGATGCGGACGCTCGCTAAAATCTAAACGATGAGGCAATAATAAAAGATCTAGACTAGCATTCGCTATTGGTAAGAAATCATCACAACATCGCATATCAATGTTATTGGTAGTATCATCTGCATCATCAGATTTATATTGATTTGGTATTCGTGAATTCCGAAGTAAATCCATTTGCAAACTACCCATCTGCAATGCATTAAAACCAAACAAATCAGCAACCGCCGTGTCATACAAATCTTGCTCTTTTGCACGCAAATAACGTCCAGCAGTAGAATTAAACCATGACTCATTTAAAATGATATTTGAATTCATTTTTGCCCTAAAATTAACCTATTAACCGGTAAAATAAATTATCATGATCGCACATCTACAAATTATACCGATTCCCGCATTTAAGGATAACTATATATGGTTAATCCATAACAGCATAAACGCTGCCATTGTAGACCCAGGTGATGCAGAGCCTGTACTAGCTTACCTAAAAGAACTAGACCTTCATCTCACTACGATTTTAATTACCCACCATCACCAAGATCATATTGGAGGCGTGAATTCGTTAATAGAAACTTTTCCTGATGTAAAAATTTATGCGCCAAAATTTAAGCATTTTAATTTTAAGCATCATGAGTCCTCAGAAGGTGAGTGTATTATATTAGATGATTTAAAGCTTGATTTAAAAGTCATCGACTTGCCAGGGCACACCCTAGATCATATAGCCTACTTTCATCATTCGGCGCTTACAGGCAGTTTACTATTTTGTGGCGACACATTATTTGGTGCTGGTTGTGGAAGACTATTTGAAGGGACACCAGAGCAAATGTTGGCCTCACTTGAGAAGCTAGCCGCGTTACCTCCCGAAACTGCCATTTACTGCGCGCATGAATACACGCTACATAACATTAACTTTGCTCTCACCTTGGAGCCAAACAATCCAGAGCTTCTTGAGCGCAAACAAGCCACAATAGCGTTACGAAATGAACAACGACCGAGCCTTCCATCAACAATCGCCCTAGAGTTATCAACCAATCCATTTTTACGCTATCGTAGTCTAGAGATTAAAGCCAGTTTAGGTCAAAAAGACGGTACTGATATACAAGTTTTTAGTGCGACAAGAGAGCTAAAAAATCGTTATTAATCATTAGGATATAACATATATTTGAAGTAATTTTTAATATTATATACTTGACTTATTAGAGCCTAATTAGTTAATATGCTGCTCTAACATGATCATGAGCCATTCAATGCTTCAGCTTCTATTTTTATGCTTATGCAAAAAAACTACAGTCGCGCTTAATCGCACGCCACGCTCACTCTTCTTAGCAGCATGCCTTTTTTACAGTTTAGCTTTTAGCGCATTTATTACAATTGCTCATGCAGAATCCAATGTCGCTGGTGAGGAATTCACTATCAACCCTGATGATGCTTCAAAATCAATACAACGTTCATCAATCGATAAAGAAGCAAAAGATTCAACGTCAAAAAATTTACAAGGTAGCCGATATGGCAGTGCCTTTGAAAATCAATTAAATGATAATGCTAAAGCACAATCAGATGTCATTATCATCAATAACGAAGATTTATGGCAACGCATTAAGAACGGCTATGCAATGCCGGACTCCACCTCGGAATTAGTAGCACGACATGAGAATTGGTACAGCACACGCCCAGACTATGTAAGTCGCATGGTTGAGCGTAGCCAAAAGTATCTGTTTCATATTGTCGAAGAAGTCGAAAAGCGAGGTATGCCAACAGAGATTGCGTTACTACCTATGATTGAGAGCGCCTACAACCCTCAGGCCTACTCGGTCGGACGAGCCTCAGGCATTTGGCAGTTCATTCCGTCAACGGGCAAAAATTTCGGTCTCAAGCAAAATTGGTGGGTCGATAATCGTCGCAATATCATTTTTGCTACCGATGCCGCCCTCACCTACCTTCAAAAACTGTATGCAATGTTTGGCGCTTGGGACCTAGCTCTTGCAGCCTATAACGCAGGCGAAGGCACGGTGGGACGGGCTATTGAACATAATCGAAAGCTTGGATTACCTACTGATTATGAAAGCTTAAATCTACCACCAGAAACCAAAAATTACGTTCCTAAACTTCAAGCAATTAAAAACTTGATGACTAACCCTGGAGATTACGGTCTTAAAATTCAAACTATAGCTAATACCCCTTACTTTGCAAAAGTATCTGCACCAACACAAATAGATGCTCACTTGGCAGCAAAACTGGCAGAAATTACCGACAGTGAGTTTCTTGCCCTTAATCCAAGTTATAACCGCCCAGTTATTACAGGCGGAGATGATAAACACGAAATATTACTGCCTATTTTGGCAGCACAAACTTTCAGAACTAACTTAGCTGGCTATGATAAACCCTTGGTTAGCTGGAAAACTTACTTCGCCAAGCGTGGTGAACGTATTGAAAGTATTGCAAGCAAGTTTGGTATTAAGCTTGGCCAGTTAAGAGACATTAATGATTTGTCAGAACAGAAAAAAATCAGGAACTCTTCTACAATTCTAGTGCCTATAAAAACAGATAATAATTTAATTACGGCTAAATTGAATGCCCCTATATCCGATACCTTAATGCCTGATTCAAACAAGGATGCGAGCAAATGGGCTGGTAAAGAAATCAATACCGAACAGAATTCAGCTAACATTGACTTAGCCACTACTGACAACAACAAAACTAGCCGCCAAGAAGAAGCGAACCCACATAAACAACATAATGTAAAAAAAGGGGAAAGCCTAAAATCGATTGCAAAATATTATGGCATCAGCGTTAAAGAAATAATGAATTTAAACTCACTTAAAAGTAGCAGAGTAAAAACTGGACAATCATTAATAATTGCAAACACAGCGACGACTAAAATTACGTCTAAATCTGTTCAAAAAAACAACAAAATTTACACTGTTAAATCTGGTGATACCATTTATAGCATTGCCCAAAAGCATAATATTTCGGTGGGAGACCTAAAGCAATTGAATAGCAATATGAGAGATAAAATTCAACCCGGCAACAAGATTGTCATTAGCTCAAGTAATGCACCTTAAGGAAAAGATGCTTATGCAACCCAACTTCCGCAAAATCATTCAAATAAGTGCTTGCGTTCTAATACCATTGATAAGCGTAAGCTGTGACAGGGCTTCCACCAATAAACCTAAAGTTAGTTTAGACTATAGCGTTAACTATCCAGCAAGTAATGGTGGCACACTGATTGATGCCATGACAGGCGAACCTAGTGGTCTGATCGCAATGATTGCCGGCGAGTCTGCGGCTTCTGCTATTGCTGGTAACATATTTAATAGCTTATTAAAATACGATAAAAATCTAGAGTTGACTGGGGAGTTAGCTCAATCCTGGGAGGTTTCTTCAGACCAAAGAACTGTTACTTTCCATCTTAAACCCAATCTTAAATGGGCTGATAATGAAGCATTGACGAGTGATGACGTGCTATTTACATGGCAAAAAGTTACCGATGAAAAAACACGCACCCCATATGGCTCTGACTTTAAATTAGTCACTAAAGCAGAAACTCCTGACATCAATACTTTTCGCGTAACGTACGCAAAACCTTACGCTCCAGCCCTAGACACTTGGGCTGGACTGCATATTCTGCCAAAACACCTTTTAAAGAATCAAGACATTAACAACACACCTTTCGCGCGAAATCCAGTTGGTAGTCACTACTACAAATTAGATAGCTGGAAAAATGGGCAATACCTCAAACTTACTCGTAACGACAATGCTACACAAGGACAAGCCAAAATTAGCAATTTATTGTCACGAATCATTCCTGACAAGGCTGCTCAGTTTTTAGAATTGAGTGCGGATAATATAGATTCAATGGCACTTAACCCTATTCAATACGCTAGAATATTTCCTGCACGTCCAGAACTCAATAAAAATATCGCCCTTTATAAAGAACTCGGCAATAGCTACACCTACCTGGGATTTAATCTTAAACGCAAACCTTTTAATGACGTTCGCGTTCGCCAAGCCATCAATTACGCTATTAATAAACAAGAAATTATAGATGGCGTATTATTGGGACTAGGAGAGCCAGTCGCTTCACCCTATAAGCCAGGAACACGATGGAGCAACCCTGCCCTTAAGCCCTACCCCTATGATCCAGCTAAAGCTAAAGCATTGCTTAAAGCCGCT
>Ga0316220_1000816_pt1 | contig 40153 bp, 38 predicted proteins | sample TBH18005metaG_FD_203632 | JGI IMG/M metagenome (GOLD analysis project Ga0316220, IMG submission 203632) | Freshwater microbial communities from Trout Bog Lake, Wisconsin, USA - TBH18005 | ecosystem: Environmental > Aquatic > Freshwater > Lake > Hypolimnion/Profundal zone | place: USA: Wisconsin... | reverse complement strand
ATCATTTCCATAGTGATCACCTTTTATCTCCTGCCTTAAAATTAGGCAGGGGTAGTAGAACACCTGGGTCAATTTTCGGTCGGCATAACGCCTATAACTGGGTCACTTTTCGGTCGGTATCAACACCGGTTCATGCCGATGACTGTGCCTTTTTCAGCATGGGCAGCACGTCGTTCACCATCCATCTTTTGTTGAGCAGCCCAGGTATTGTCGGTGATCAAACCCATTGCCTCATGCTCACTGATGGCATTGAGCAATTGCGGCAAAAAGCCGGATTTCAGTCCGGCATGAGCTGTGGATTGGTAAGCAGAACCGGATACGTCAGGGGTATAACCCTTGGCGGTTTTCTCCTTGATGAGCTTGTCGTAAATCCGCTTTGCCTCGGTGAAATCGACTGGTGCGGTTGTTTTACTGCCGCTAGTCAGTGTGCCGCCGCGACGACCGTAACGAAAATTGACGACGTTCCCGCCTGCAACAGCAAGAATTTCAGCGTGGTACTCTTTGTTGCTGCTGCCTTCAGCGTAGTAGAGGCTGGTGCGAGCGATGGCATTCATGTGATTCTCCTGAGTAAAAATAAGGCATAAAAAATCCACGACCGAAACGGAACGTGGACTTGTGGGGTGACTTGCTGGGTACTTGTGATGTGTGTAGACTTGGCTTGCTTGTGGACTGGTTGCTGCTGAGGACTACGATGCTATGTTGATAAATGATGACCACTGTTTGCAGGATGGCAGGCTGTTGATGACTTCCAACACTTTGGATTCGTCTGGATAATGATCAATAAAGCCATCGTTCAGAATGCAATTTTGCAGGTACATCAAATCTGCCAGCGTCCGTGATCCGTACCTATCCGCAATGCTGCTCAAACTTTCAACCGACTCCAGCAATTCCTTGAAGAACGTGCTCGCAGCATGTTTGCCTGATGTCAGGTTTAACGCTTCGACAGTGAAAAAGCGAACAACGGTTTTATCACCCTCGCTGTTGTCAGCAACGAACCGATCATCGTTTTCAAATACGCCTGCGGCAATACCAGCTTCAGTCAGAATGTCCGAATAGTCACATTCGCCATCCGTCCAGGTGAAAATAACGACCTGATTATCTGGATTGCCGGTGATATTTGCATTCTCGAAATCGGTCAGCATTGCGCCATCGTCAATCGTGACTGCATCGGCAGTATTGAGCAGTCTGAAAAACCTCTCGATATTGCTGTTCGCAGTAGGTGGGTTCATAGCAAACCCCGTTCAGCAAAGGACAAGGCTTCCTGTTCACCGATAACAATGTGATCCAATACGCGAATATCAACCAACGCAAGTGCCTGTTTCAGCGCTGTGGTGAGCAGTTTGTCAGCCTGACTGGGTTCGCTGAGTCCACTGGGATGATTGTGTGCCAGCATGACGGAGGCCGAATTATTTGCCAATGCACACTTAACCACCTCGCGTGGATAAACTGATGTTTGCGTCAGCGTCCCGTGAAATAGCTCTTCTGAGACGATCAGACGGTTCTGTGAGTCCAGGAACAACACCATAAATATTTTCTGCTGCCTGCCACCCAAGGCCAGACGCAGGTAATTTTTGACAGTATCAGGATTGCTGAAGGAAATTGGATTGATGCTGATTTCCTCTGCCCGTGCTCGTGCAATCAATTCCTTTGCGGCTGAAATGATAGGGTCAGCTGCGTATGGCGTAAGGTTTTCTGAAACGAGTTGACGATTAGTGCGGATTTCAAACAGGACAGATAACGGCATCCTGGACAGTTTACTTGCCGTGCGCCGACCGACCAATACCGCCAGTAATTCAGGTGTACTGCAATTCTGGATATTCATTTTTGTCTCCTCGAAGAATGAAGGGACACTATCCCAATACAGGGAGCATGTCCCTGTTGTGGGTGTATAGCTGAGCTATTGCCTAGCTACATGGAGGTAATATATGACTGAAAATTTCTAGAATATTCGTTGCTAAGATAATGCTGTTTGAACGTTTTGAGATAATGCAGGATAAAAAATATGTATATTGATCAAGATTATTTTGGCAAAAAATTCTCGTCGCTATCGTTTTATTTGGCTTATTGTTAATCTTAACAAGATTACAGTATAGATTTTTTTACACCGATATTTGACATTATATTCGAGTACTGTATAAATATAGATAAGGCGCTGTGCATGATTATTTATGATATTTAATTGAATATTTTAAAATCAATATTGCGCTTGGCAGAGACTGGATTTTAATTATTTCTTAATTATTTTTTGTAAGAAATTAAGTTGTTGTCAGGCTAAATTTATATTTATTTAAGGAAATAAAATGAAAAATACAGGTCAGGATTTAATCAAAATAAGCATCAGTGCAATCATTATCTCCACCCTGTTATCGGCCTGTGGCGGAGGCAGTGGTGGAGCTGCTTCTGGCAGTGCAGCGACAACAGCGGCAAGCCCTGTTACTTATACAAGTGCTGGGGGAATTGGTGAGCTGCTCAACTATACCGTCGATACTTCGAAGTTGACTTATAGTTATACCATCACAGACAGTCAATATGGATTAACTGGAAATACAGGATCTGGCACATTGCTTCATAATTCGGATGGAACTTATACACCATCCGGTGTGAGCAATGCAAGGGTTGTTGTTCTGCCAAACGGACTTTTATTAGGCGCTTTTAGTGCAAGCATAAATGGTACTGTTACGACAATTCCGGTAATTGGCATATCTAATCCGGTGACTACTTTCAGTGCTGCTGCCGCGACTTATAATTATGTCAGACATTATAAGATAGGCTCAACTTATACATCAAATTACAGAACATTTCAGATTACTTCATCAGGGACATGGACTGACTGTATAGGAGGTAATTTAGCGGCAACCTGTTCAGGTGTTAGTAATTCAGGAACGTTAAATTCCTTAGGTGGTGGTGAGTTTCAGGTGCTGAGCGGCGCGACTGTGATAGGTACTGCTATCGTGCAAAATTCCAGCGGGCAGAATGTGGTGGTCGTTGATCTGAACAATTCAAGCAATGGTCTCGGACTTCTTGTTGGTTCTACGCAACAGCTAGCAACAACACAAACTGATGGTACCTGGTACACCATTTCCTCGGCAGGTGATTACAGTACTTTCACTACTACAGGTGGTAATATCACCTACGCTTCTGTCAATGGTTCGTCTTATACCGGAACAGACACCTTTATTGTCAATTCACCCTGGTCGGGATTTGCGACTCCCGGTACTGGCGGAGAGGCTTTGTTGGCAGGTGCGGGGGTATTTGCCGATATCAAAAGTGATGGCACGGCTGTAATCGGACTCAAGCTCAATTAAAAATGCCTGATTAAATTGATGCCTGTCATAGGCATCAATTTTCTGCAAAAATACAGCTATTGAGTACGCTCAGTACTTCAGTTTTTTTCTCATAAATAGGTGAGATTAACAGCTTGCACACAGACATGCGCTGCATGTGGGATGAATCATGAAAATTCGCTTCGGGTTGCAACTGGATGGACAGCGTGGCTGGCATAACAGAGATTCATTAGGCGAAATTACCGTCGGCACGAACGGGATGCTGGGTATTCTTGAAGCCCAATTAGGGTTGGTGGCCGATTTGATCCCGCAGGCGCGTCGTATCGTGCAGTATCTGGACTGCCTTAAAAAAGCGGATCATGCGCGGCGTTTTTATCATAATAGCCTGGAAACAGACGAACTTGGCACGGCCGCGACCTTGCTGAGTTGGCGTGATACCTGGCATCTGCATGGCTGGAGTGGTCAGATTGAGTCGAATGAAGGTCGATTGACCGATATGGCCGACGTTGAGTGTTTGGCCAAGGTCTGTGTCTCTTCTTCTGAAGGTGAGCGTCTGGACGCGATTTGTCAGGTAATGTCGCGGCGCACACCTGCCATTCGCAGCGTAACGCTGACAACCCCGATGGCGCACTTTCCAAAACGCTGGCAACAGGTATTATCCGGGTTGCCTGTTGAATATCTGCCTTTTGTTTCCAAGCCTGGCGATCTGTTTTTACATGCGTTGCAGAATCGACTGCAACGGGCGCAGGCAGGTGAGATTTTTGCACCCGAAGATAAGTTGATTTTTAATATGGATGGCTCAATACGGGTTGTTCGTGCCGAGACCCGCTTGCTGGCGTCGCGTTGGCTCGCAGATCGCATCTCTGCCGGTGTTGCGGATGGTGTGCTGGTGGCCTCGGATGCCTTGCTCGATGATATTCTGGTCTCTGCCGGTGAAGCGCGACATGGCATGAGTGAATCGAGCGCATTTCGCCCTGCCTTGCAATTGCTGCCGATGGCACTGGCGCTACTCTGGGCACCTCTGGATTTTAACGTGCTGACTTCATTTCTCAGCCATCCAATCTCACCTGTACGCGGTTACGCCCGCCGCAAGCTTGCTGGAAAATTTGCCGACCAACCGGGTATTGGCGGTGCTGAGTGGGATAAGGCTTTGCACGATATTGCCGTGCATTATGGAGATGCCGAAGTTCATGAGGAAATCACGACCTGGGTTGATCATCCGCGCTTCGACCGGAATGCCAGTGTGCCGCTGACTGAAGTGATGGTTCGCGCACAGAAGCTGGCGCATTATTTTCATGTACGTCTGATTGATCAGGACGAAGCCAAACGGGCATCATGGCATGCCGGATTTTCACAAACTTCCGGATTTATCAGCGCAATTGAGCAATTGCAGCAAAACGGTGTGACTATGATTCGTCAACGTCAGTTGCAAAAATTACTGACAGAGGCTACTGCGAGGGGAAGTTCCAACCCGAAACTGGTTGCACAAACGGGTGCAATGGGTTTGGCCAATGACCCTGCCGCACTGATTGAAAGTTTTGAACAGGTATTCTGGTGGCAACCTGTCGCCGGTGCTCTGGTCAAATCCTATCCGTGGTCAGTTGCTGAAATTCGTGCCCTGAGCATCTCCGGGGTCGAATTGCCTGATATTTCCGATCTGCTGGAACGTATTGCGCTCGATAGTCTCAGGCCGGTTCTTGCTGCTGAAAAACAACTGGTGATTGTGCTGCCACCCCGTGAAATGGAAGTGCATCCCGCCTGGCAGATGATTGAATCGCTGGTTACTCACATTCCCGAGTATTCACTCGAACAGAGCTTCAAGGACACAGCTTCCGAACTGCAAAGCTGTTGCGTCGTGCCGCATACGTCGTTACCCGAGCTACGGCGCTGGTGGCAATTGCCCGACAACCTCACTGTTCCCAGAATGGAGCGTGAATCCTTTTCCAGCCTGGAGTTATTCCTGTTCAACCCGTACCAGTGGCTGTTGCGTTATCCCGCCGGACTTAAATCCTCCAACATTCTCTCGGTCAGTGACGGTTTTTTGCTGGAAGGCAAACTGGCGCATGCGCTGATCGAGCGGTTGTTTGTCTTGCCGGATTCGCTGCTGATGACTGATGGAGAAATATCAGACTGGTTCGATGCCGAATTTCCCCTAATCATTGAGACACAAGGTGCTGTACTGTTGATGGACGGCAGACGCGCTGATTACCAGGGATTGCGCTATGCTCTTAGGCGAGCGCTCAGCAGACTGCTGACGCAACTAAAATCTGCCGATGTGAGCAAAGTACATGCTGAGATGGAACTGAACGGCATTTTTCCTGGGGGCAAGATTTTGGGTTATGCCGATCTGGTGATAAGCAATCAACACGGGCAACAGGCCATTGTTGATATGAAATGGGGCGGCGTCAAAAAATATTCAACAAGGCTTGCGGAAAACACCCAGCTGCAACTGGGTATTTACGCCGAATTGCTGCGGCAACAATCAGCCAACTGGCCTGATACCGGTTATTTTGTGCTGTCAGAGGCAAAACTGTTGACGCAGCATAACCATTATTTCCCTGAGAGCACGGTGATTGTCAATAAGACCGAGGAATCTACTCCTCATCTGTGGACGCGTTTTATAGAAAGCTATGCCTGGCGCAATGAATTGCTAAAACAGGGGCGACTGGAAGTGGTGCTGGCAGCCAGTATTCCAGATGAAGAGTTTGATACCCCGGAAGCGGGGCTCAAGCCCGAGTTCCTGAATCCGGCTTATAATGACTACCTGACTTTGGCAGGCTGGAGGCAGTCATGACAGCGAAATTGCATTTTATCAGCGCAGGTGCAGGAAGCGGCAAGACCTATCGGCTTACCCGGATTTTGCATGAAAAACTGTCGAACGGTTCGATACGCCCCTCAGGTGTCATTGCAACCACTTTCACCCGCAAGGCGGCGACTGAATTGCGCGAGCGTGTGCGTTCACATTTGATGGAAATGGGCTCGTACAAGATCGCCAATGCGATGGGGCAGGCACGCATCAATACGGTTAATGGCCTGTGCGGTGAATTGCTGACGCGTTTTGCCTTCGAAGCGGGGATCTCCACCGAACAGCAGGTGCTTGAAGAAGCGCAGGAGAAAGTGCTGTTGTCCCAAGCCATTGAAACCGTCATGGATAGCGCACAGACGGCAAAACTGCTCGCGATCGTGCGCCGGATGGGTATTCAGGACTGGAAGGATGACTTAAGAAAGCTGATGAGTCAGACACGCGCCAACGATATCGCGATTGACTGCCTGGCTGGCATGGCACTCTGCAATGCCGATGATTTACTCGATCATTTTCCCAAGGTTACAGGGGATGATCTGGCTGGCAAACTTCAGCAGGTGATTACGGAGACTTTGCCCGAACTGGAAAGCGCGGCGGCTGAAAGCCGGATGAAAAACACCAATGACTACCTGACGCTGGTCAAGGAAATGCGCGTCAAACTGGGTGCAAACGATGCCGTCTGGAGCGACTGGGTCAAGCTTGCCAACGCAAAGCCCGGCAAAGGCCTGATTCTCCTTGCAGAAAGAATCGGCGAATACGCCAATCGCTACGCTGAACATGCCGAACTGCACAGCGATATTCGGACATATTTGCAGATGCAGTTTATGTTGTGTGAGAAGGCGCTCAAGGCTTATGCCGACAAGAAACGCGAAATGGGCGTGCTGGATTTTACCGATCAGGAACATTTGCTGCTGAAAGTGCTGGATCATCATGTGGTCGCTGCAACCTTGCGTGAGGAACTGGATTTGCTGATGGTGGACGAATTTCAGGATACTAGTCCGATACAGTTGGCGTTGTTTACCAAGCTTGCGCAACTCGCCAGTGAAGTTTACTGGGTAGGTGATATGAAGCAGGCAATTTATGGTTTTCGCGGCAGCGATGCTGTTCTGATGAAAGCGGTCCTCGATGCACTGACTGTGCTGGGTGGCGACAAGGAAGTACTCAAGCTATCCTGGCGTTCGCGCGCGCCGCTTGTCACGCTGGTCAATGAGGTTTTTGTGCCGACTTTTGCCGCGACAACGGCAGCAGACGATATTGTTTTAACAGCCCAGCGCACGGAAAAATTGTCAGGTGCCGCCTTTGCCAACTGGCACTTGCAGGGCACCAAAATTGAAATACGCAACATGGCCCTGGTTGTCGGCGTCAGACAATTGCACGATTCGGGCTACATCGTGTTTGACAAGGCAACAAGGCAGACGCGCGCGATCCGTTATGGCGATATGGCGATCTTGTCGCGCTCGAACGATGGCGTGCGGAATATTGCTGCTGAATTAAAGGCGCAAGGCGTGCCCGCTGCCATCTTGCAGGCGGGACTGCTCAAAACACCGGAAGCGATTCTGGCTATTGCCTGTCTGCGTCGTCTGAATGATCCCTCCGATACCATTGCCAGCGCCGAGATCGTCTCGCTGGCCGGCTGTGAAGCGCCGGAGAGTTGGGTGGCAGATCGTTTGCAGTTCATGAACAATGCTCCCGCAGAAAAACCCGGCGGCTATGGCAATAGTTGGCGTGAGGAAGGCGATCAGGTATTCCCGCTGCTGGCAGAACTGGCCGCTCTGCGCGCGGATATGCCTGTACTGTCACCGATGGAAGCGTTGCAAACGGTGGTAGCGCATGGACAATTATCCGCAGTGGTGCTGCGCTGGTGTAACAATGAAAATGAGGCGCGCAGTCGATTCGCCAATCTGGAAGCCTTGCTGGGGATGGCGCGTGATTATGAGCAAACCAGTCGTAATATGAATCAGAGCGCCAGTGTTTCCGGATTGATTTTATGGCTGAGGTCGCAGGCCGAAGCGGAAGCGGACTTTCTGGCTATGCCGGCCATTGATGCGGTGAAGGTGATGACGCATCATGCTGCCAAGGGACTTGAATGGCCGGTTGTGATTCTGACCGGCCTGGAAGGTAAAGTCAGGGACAGGCTCTGGTCTATCAGTGCCATCTCTCAAGCTGAAATTGATGTGCAACACCCGCTGAAAGATCGATTTATCCGTTTTTGGCCCTGGCCTTTTGGCCTGATGGGAAAAGTGACGATTGCGGAAACAATTGATAACTCGGATATAGCCCGAAAGCTTCATCTTGAAGCGGTTGAAGAAGAAAAGCGCCTGCTCTATGTCAGCATGACACGTGCACGCGATCTGCTGGTGATGGCACATCACGGCAAAGGAAGCGAGGATAGTTGGCTGGGCACGGTTGCTGCCGGTTGGCTGCAGGGCGAGGTGGATGCGACTACCTTGATGACACCTGGCGGCGCGGCGATTCCTTGTCAGAATATAACGTTATCAGCGGCTGGCGGTACAGGCGCGACTGCCGTAGAGCCGGTGTACTGGTTTACCGATCCCACACCGAAAAAGCTACGTATGCCGCTCAAATTCAGCCCCTCAGACGCCAAAGCGCAAAGTTCGCGTGTGTTGAACAATGAGCATATCGGCAGGCGTCTCTCCCTGAAACCGGATGTCGATATGGCGCGTCTGGGTAACGCGCTGCATCTCTGCATCGGTGCTCACTTTACAGATCCTGACGCACCGGTCACCGTGACAGAAATCGAAGCAGTATTGCAGCGTATGGGACTGGCAAGTGCCGTGCAACCGCAAGCGTTGCTGGATCAAATCAATGCTCTGGGTAGCTGGATCAAGGCACGCTGGCCGGAAGCGGTGCCATATGCCGAGTTTCCAGCGGAAAGGCAGCTGCCGAATGGACAGCTGCTGCAGGGGCGTATTGATATGCTGCTCAAGGTCAACGGCGGCTGGATACTGATAGACCATAAATCCAACCCGGGCGGGTCTGATCGCTGGGAAGCCATTGCGCAGGACTATGCAGGGCAATTGGCCGCATACAAGTGGGCTGTTGAAACAGCGAGTGGCGAAAAGGTGCTGGAGAGCTGGCTATTTTTGCCGGTAGCGGCAGCAATAATACGAATCGAACTTGAATAATGAAACCGATTACAACTGTTGTACGCGAATGGACTCAGGCGTATTTTAGCAATAAAAATATTGAATTGACCCACGAGGGGGATCGGGCGACTTGTCAGTTCACCGCCGGTGACAGTGATCACTTTGAGTATCGTTGCTTTGTCGAGGTATATGAGGATCGCCCCGGCATCATGCTGTTTCAGTACGCGCCTTTCAAGGTTCCCCGTGTACATCGTACTACCGTGGCTGAATTACTGGCGAGGATCAATTACGTTCTGGCTAATGGTGCGCTCGGCATGGACATGCAGGATGGCGAAATCCGCTATAAAAACGGGGTCGATATCAAGGGCGGTGTAATCTCGATAGCAATGATCAGTGAGCTGGTTGAGCTGGGGTTATCCATTCTTGACCAGTATCTGCCGGCTGTTGCAGCGGTCGTTTATGCCGGACAGAGTGCGGAGCAGGCGTTTTCAAGGGCAGAGCAACACCGGGTTGCACAGGGTAGAACTAACCCAGTGCCGGAAGAGACGCAAATCAGGCCTTGGGAGAGTTTTGTTGGAAGTGAAGCGATTCGTTCCTGGTCGGCGGATTTGAACAGTGTGCTGTCGGGCAATGAGGTGGACTGGGCGCTGGCCGGACATGCGACGGTGATTGTGAATGAGGATCAAAATTATTGTCGGGAAATTCTGCAACGCGTTGCCGCCGATAACAACTTGAATTTTACTGTAATCGCAGCCTCCGATGTGATGGACATGTCGCCACCTTCAGGGTTGCAGGCATTGAAACCCATGCTGGTATATCTTGAACCCGGACGGTGGATGAGGTTAAAAGGCGAAGACGGTGAAAGCGACAATACCGCTGAAAATGCCAGGCGTTTTCAGTCGCAATTGCTGGACTGGATCACTGATTTTGATCCGCTTCATCCTGTCGTGTATGTGACTTCAACCGCTAAACTTGGGAATATGACAAGTCGCTTGCGGGCTGTCGGCGGTTTTGACCGGTACATTGCCTTGCCTCAGGAATCGCTGAGCATACTGGCGGAAGGATTTCTGAGCCTTATTGGCCGGGACTGTTGCAGTGCAGCACTGCAATCCGCCACAGCCAAGTTGGGCAAACTGCTGAAAGATGAGTCGTCTGAAAAGCGCGAGCTTGCCTTGCTGTGTATGCGCCGGCTTCATCATCGTGAAAACAGGCCGCTTGAGTTTATCGATCTGGTACATGCGTTTTCCCGCAATATGCTGGAACAGGATGCTTCAACAATTGAAACTGATGAATTACGTCAGCAGGTAGCCTTTCATGAGGCGGGGCATGCTGTCGTGGCTGTACTCGATTCCGGCGGCAAAAACGTTCCGGACTGCACGTCTATCGTGCCATCCGCTGCATTTAATGGCATTGTGGTCGAATCGTACACTTTTCATCATGCGCATGATGATCTCAATACCTACCGTAACTTTCGCCACAACATCCGTATTTGCCTGGCGGCTCGCGCAGCGGAGGAAATTGCCTTCGGGATTGAAAACGTATCCTCTGCTTCATCAGATGATCTGGAAAATGCTTCGCGTAGTGCCTTCAAAGCCTTCGCTTGCTGGGGTTTTGTCCCGCGAATGGAGGCTGGTGATCGCGCAGCCAGGAATCTCGGCGTTGTGTTTGGTGCTCCAAGCAATTCGGAAATGCACCATTTGGAAGTGCTCGTGCGTGAGTTTTTGGAACAGGAGTATGAAGTGGTCAAAGTCATGCTTGAAAATAATCGCACACTGCTTGATGCTGTTGCAAACCGCCTGCTCAGCGAGCAAATGCTTGATCAGGGTGAATTGAGCGCTATTTTTACAGAAAATCAGGCTGTTGCAACGGCAGTAGCTGTGAGGATCAATCAAGCTGATAAGAAGCAGTAAAAATGGACAATTCAATAGGCTTCTGTCACAGTTAACCCAGTGGATGCAATTACTAGAGAGTTGATGAAATAAAGCAATTAAATTCAAGGAGGTAATATGAAATCACACAATTTTTTTGATGGACGTATCACACTTGATCCTGATATTTGCAACGGCAAGCCTACGCTGCGTGGGAAAAGGATTACCGTACAAACCATACTCGGCTACCTGAGTGAAGGGGACAGCGAAACTGAAATTCTTGAGCAGTATCCAAGTCTGGAAGCCGAAGACATTCGCGCCTGTTTGCGTTTTGCCTCGAATGTCATGGGGCAGCGTTATGACTTGGCGATGGTCGCCTGATGGCTAAATTTCTGATAGATGCAAATTTACCATATCGTTTTGCATTGTGGCAGGGTGAAGAATTTAAGCATGTTTTTGATATAGGTGACGATTTACCGGATTCGGCTATCTGGCAATATGCGGAGCAGAATGATCTGATTATCGTCAGCAAAGACGCTGATTTTTCTGACCGGATGATGCTCTCCGAACCGCCACCTCGCGTGGTTCATTTGCGCATCGGTAATATGCGGATACGCGACCTGTTTGCATTTTTGCATCGCGTTTGGCCACAAGTCATTGAACTTGGCGCTACTCACAAGCTCATTATCGTGCGCGAGTCATTGATTGAGTGTATTTCATGATTAATGCTTGCCAAATTTAGCGCAGCATATTGAATCTATATCCTTTTCCCGAAAATGCGGGTGCGTTATTTAATTTTTCGATGTTACTGGAAGTGATGGGCCGGTTTGAGGAAGCTGAAGCATTATGCCGACGTGCACTGGAAATTGAAGAAAAATTGCAAGGTGTTGGACATGAGGACACGGTTCAGATAATCACTGCCTTGGCGAGATTATCGTCAGTCCGTAGAAGTATGAATCCGGCTTGATGTTGGCGAACTAATAGCGGGCGGTTAAGCCTTGAATTTCATGCTTACGTGCATCAATTTCAAGCGGTGCAAATTGATAGCCGACGGTCAGAATCTGTTGAAAATAAATTGAAATAAAGCTCTTAATGGAACCTGCCTGCTCGTACTGATAGACGTGCCGAAATTCGTGAGAGAGCAGACGGGTCGTTGCCTGACCTCGGCATATGTAAATGCCGTAACCCAGTGTCAGTCCTGCCATGTTGGGCGATAGCAGTCCGCTTGAATGGGCGGCTTGCCTCAATTTTGCATCATCAGGCACAGGAATTGCTTCGACTTCCAGCAATCGTATCTGTTCAGGATGGACGACACCCACGCTGCGCGCAATTGCGACTTGCGCTTCATTCAATGGCAGTCCCGTGCGAGCAATGAGGTCTGACAGTGCCCCTATCCAGGAAATTGCTACGGGTATTAGGGATGCGATGTCATTAGTCACTTATAGGTTGGGCTCAGTTGGGTTTTTACGCTCAATTATAGGCTTTGGCGATTACGTAAAGCAAAACAAGTAGGTGAGACCGCGTAGATGATACAATTCAGCAAGTTTCAGTTACCATTCACCACCACTTGTCAGATATGATGTTTGAGGCGGTGCCAATCACTTTTTTAAACTCAATTTAACTTGTCTCAAGCACGACTGAAAGCAATCGCACATGTCCAATCAAGCACCTGAAATCTTTCAAATCGCGCTCAGCGCTCTTGATTTTCCCGAGTTGCCGGCAATTACTGACCCCGGTTTTGAACCCGCAGTGATTATGCATTACGCCATGCAGTATGCCTTAAAGGGTTGGACTGCTGCGGTAGTCATCAATGACGGGATGGTTCGCGTGGTAGCAGTGCCTGAGCAGGGAATTGAGCCTAAAATGTATTTGCTGGGCCTGCTTCAGCACCGTTATATCGAGGAAGCATTACCTGGTTTGGAAGCAATGTACGGCATGCTTGATGATGCCGACATTTGTTTCAATTACGGTGTTGCTCTGTCAGAGCTTGATCGAGTTGAGGAATCGCTGGCACCGTTGAACAAATGCCTTAACCTTGATCCGAGCTACGATAACGCAGCTATGATGTTCTGGCGGAGAAGGGGGGATTCGAACCCCCGTTGGGATATTATCCCAAACACGCTTTCCAGGCGTGCGACTTAAACCGCTCATCCACCTCTCCGAAGGGGGCGGAGAATAAACCAGATTGCGTTTTTGTGCAATTGATATTTGAATTAATATCTGGTTTTGGCTGAATTCAACAATTGTCACGCCATTTGCGCAAGGCGGCAAATACCGCAGATTCCGAGGTGTCCGCAAGTCCGCGCTGTTGCAGAATCTGAATAATTTCCGGATCATGACAGCGCAGGAAGGGATTAGTCTCCTTTTCAAGCCGCAGAGCAGAAGGCACTGTGGACAGATTCGCTGCACGCAGCCTGTTGGTGTCAGTCACGCGTTGTTGTACCGCAATGTTGCCGGGATTACATACGACGGCAAAGCGCAGATTGGACGTCGTATATTCATGTGCGCAATAGACCTGCGTGGTATCGGGCAGTTCAGCTAGCCGTTGCAGTGAATGGTGCAGTTGCGCGACCGTTCCTTCAAAACTTTTACCGCATCCGGCACCAAACAACACATCCCCGCAAAAAAGCACCGGCGGTGTTGCAAGGGGGGCAAAAAATGCCAGGTGATCGTCCAAATGGCCGGGAACTTCCATGATATTGAACGTTAAATCGAAGGCATCCAGCCTGAGTTGCTCACCCTCTCGCAAGTCGTGTGTGATGTGCGGATTTTTCTCATGTTGCCGCCCGTATACGGCGACGTTGTATACTGCGCGCAAATTTTTGATGCCGCCGATGTGATCATGATGACGGTGAGTGCAAAGTATGCCGGTCAGGGTGAGCTGGTTAACACTAAGAAAATTCAGAACGGGTTCAGCATCGCCGGGGTCTACTACAACGCATTGTGTATCGTTATGGATAGCCCAGATATAATTGTCTTCAATGGCGGAGATGGCGGAAATTTTAAACATAAATTTTGAAAAACTGAAAGTTGACAATGATAGATTGTAAGTCAACGGCGAAAAGTTTGAGCGGCTGGTTTGCTACAGAACAGGGCAGCTATGTACTGGAACGTGAGCAGATTTACTTTGATCACACGGTTAACGATATTTTTGGCTATAACGCGTTGCAACTGGGGTTGCCGGAACACGATTTATTGCGTAACAGTCGTATCCCCTTGCGTTTTACCGGTTCGACTCACGTGAGAACTGACGTGCAAATGTGTCCGGATGAATTGCCGCTTGCCACGGGCAGCCTTGATCTGGTGATTATGCCACATGTGCTTGAATTTTCAGAACAACCGCATGCAATTTTACGCGAAGTGGAACGAGTACTGATCCCCGAGGGCAATCTGATTATCAGTGGCTTTAATCCCCGTAGTTTATGGGGAGTACAGCGCAGCCTTAAAAGAAAGCGCGGCTATCCCTGGTGCGGTGATTTTATTGCGCTGTCGCGCCTCAAGGATTGGCTCAGTTTACTGGGGTTTGATGTTGCTGCAGTGCGATTTTCTGCATATGCGCCGCCATTCGGGCAATGGCTGGAACGACTGAGCGAATCAGAAGTTGAGCGCTGGTGGGCTGGGAGTGGCGGGGTTTATTTTTTGCACGCCATTAAACGTGTGCCGGGAATGCGACTGTTAAAACCCAGTTGGAATGAGGGATTTGTGAAAAAATTGTTGCCTGTCACCCCTAAAATGAACAAGACGCAAGGTAAAATCAGTGCGAGAAACCAGCATATCAGGATGGGAAAATGAATAAGGAAACAGCGGAGATAGTGGAAATTTTTACCGACGGGGCATGCAAGGGTAATCCCGGTGTCGGCGGTTGGGGGGCATTATTGCGAACGCGTGGCCGGGAACGCGAGTTGTTTGGCGGGGAAGCACATACCACCAATAATCGCATGGAGCTGATGGGCGCAATATCTGCCCTGGAAGCATTGACACGGACTTGCCAGGTGACGCTGCATACCGACTCCAAGTATGTGCTGCAAGGTATCACCACCTGGCTGGCTGGCTGGAAGCGTTCAGGCTGGAAGACCGCAAGCCGTCAGCCTGTCAAAAATGAAGATCTGTGGCGCCGTCTGGATGCACTGGTAGTACAGCATGAGATTGAATGGGTCTGGGTCAAAGGGCATTCAGGGCACGCCGGCAATGAACACGCCGATGTACTGGCAAATAAGGGGGTCAGCATGATACAAGCGCAGGGCAATGTCGATGCGTAAGATCGTACTGGATACGGAAACCACCGGGCTTGATCCTAAAAAGGGTCATCGCATTATAGAAATAGCAGCTATCGAACTTGAGGGACGTAAAGTCTCCAAGCGGCACTTTCACCATTATCTGGATCCGGAACGTGAAGTGGATGAAGAGGCGGCAAGGGTGCATGGCTTTACCTGGGAGATGCTCAAGGGGCGTGCCAAATTCGCCGACATCGCGAACAGTTTTCTGGAGTTTGTGGACGGTGCAGAATTGATGGCGCATAACGCACCATTCGATATGAGTTTTATTAATAACGAATTGCGCTTGCTGGGGCTGCCGCCTTTGCAAAATCCGGTGGTGGATACGCTCAAATTAGCGCGTGAAATGCATCCGGGCAAGAAGAATGGTTTGGATGCCTTGTGTAACCGCTATGAGATAGATAATACGCATCGCAGTTTGCACGGTGCGTTACTCGATACCGAATTGCTTGCTGAAGTTTATTTTGCCATGTCACGCGGTCAGGAGAGCCTGTTAGATGACGAAGTACCGGCGATGACTCGCCAGTCTGCAGTGCTGAAAACTGATGCACAGCGAGCTGTTTTACGCATCTTGTTGCCCGATGCAGCAGAATTGCTTGCACATGAACAGCTGTTGCTCGATATTGATAAAGCCAGCAAGGGTGCTTGTTTATGGAAGCAGAATGTCGCATGAACGCCCGGCTAATTCGATTAACCATTCTGGCCGCAGCATTGCTGTACATCTCAGCCTGCGGCTATATGTGGGCAACGCAGAGGGGGCGTGTGTTTGAAGCCACTTCCGTTTGGCAATCTACACCGGATCGTCTGGGAATGAAGTATGAAGAGCTACATATTCCCGCAGGCAGCGGCGCTGAGCAAGGGGAGTTGGATGCCTGGTGGCTACCATCAGAGAAAGCAGGCGCGCCGACAATGCTTTATTTGCATGGCAATTATCGCAACATGGGCAACAATCTGGAACAAGCGTTACGTCTTCATCAGTTGGGCTATAACCTGTTGCTGGGAGATTATCGTGGTTTTGGCAAAAGCACAGGGGGGCAGCCCAGCGAAAAAAAGGTTTTTGAAGATGCAGAAAGCCTCTGGCAATACCTGATAAAACGCCAACCGGCCGGTAGTACTTTTATCTACGGCCATTCTCTGGGCGGTGCAATTGCGATTGATCTGGCGGTTCATCATCCGGAGGCTGCCGGTCTGATTACAGAAAGTACCTTCACCTCGATGCAGGCAATGGGTGAGATAAATTACGGCTATCTGCCGATTGGTTTGCTGCTTAACCAGCGCTTTAGCTCATTGCAAAAAATCGCAACTCTGAAAATCCCGGTACTGTTTATCCACGGTAGTTGGGATCAGAAAGTGCCGGTAGAAATGGCTACAGAGTTGTATGCGGCGGCGCCTGAACCGAAGCAATTACTGCTGATCGCGGGTGGCGAACATAACAACAGCGCGGCTATCGGCTGGGTTGAGTATCGCGATGCGGTCTCCGCTTTCGTCAGAAAAAATACACATTAAACGGCCAATTGAAAAATATAATATAATCAAACAAATACGATGTTGTTCTGGTTTTTTGCGAAATCGGAACAGTTTTGCATGACTCACTTTTAATTATTTACAGAGTAAACGCCTGTTTCAGGCGTAACGGAAAAACATGAAATCAGATGCAATTATTATCGGTTCAGGCGCAGCAGGCCTGATGTGTGCACTACAGGCAGGTCTGCGAGGTCGCTCTGTCGTGTTACTGGATCACTCCAAAAAACTCGCGGAAAAGATCCGCATCTCAGGCGGTGGACATTGCAACTTTACCAATATCAACACCAAGCCTGAAAACTTCATCTCCGACAATCCGAATTTTTGCCGCTCGGCGCTGGCACGCTACACGCCTAACGACTTTATCGAGCTATTGCAGAAGCACAACATCGGTTTTCACGAAAAAACACTGGGTCAATTGTTTTGTGATGATGAATCCGAAGTGATCATCGCCATGCTGCGCAAGGAATGCGATGCTGCGGGCGTCAAGCGTTTCATGAGCTGTGAGATTGAAAAAATCAGTCACACGCCCTATGCTGAAGATGCCGGTATCGGCAAGAAGGCAAAGTATTATGTCAGCACCTCGCGCGGCGAATTCGAAGCGGTATCGCTGGTGATAGCCACGGGCGGTCTGTCGATTCCCAAAACAGGTGCTACTCCTTACGGTTATCACGTTGCCGAACAGTTTGGCGTGCCCATCACCAGGTTAAGAGCGGGGCTCGTGCCACTGACTTTTGCGCCGGATGAATGGAAGCCGTATGCGGATCTGACTGGCGTTTCTTTTCCTGCCATCGTCACCACAGGCAAACAGTCGTTTCGTGAAGACCTGCTGGTCACGCATCGCGGCTTGAGCGGGCCGGTTATCTTGCAAGCCTCCTCGTACTGGCAGCCGGGCACTGCGCTGCATATCAATCTGTTGCCCGATCTGGATATGGAAACCGTGCTGGATGAACATAAAACCAGCAAAAAACAGCTGGCCAACTTTTTGACGCAATGGTTTCCCAAGAGCTTTTCAGAAGTGTGGTGTGAACAGAACAAGGCTTTTGAAAACAAGCCGCTAAATCAATATAATGACAAACAGCGCAAAGTAATTGCTCAGCAGTTGCACGACTGGCAGGTGGTGCCATCCGGTACTCAGGGTTATGCCAAAGCCGAAGTGACTTGCGGCGGGATCAACACCCAGGCGCTCTCCTCCAAGACCATGGAATGCAATGAGGTGCCGGGTCTGTATTTTATCGGCGAAGTGATGGATGTAACAGGTTGGCTGGGTGGTTATAATTTCCAGTGGGCCTGGGCATCGGGCTATGCTGCAGGGCAGGCGGTTTAACTTGAAACCGGGTTCGCTGGTGGGAAAATTGCTTGCGCTGAGCATAACTGCCGCCTTGCTTATTTTGGGTATGATGTTTTCAGCCGTGCTGCTGTTGTTGATTTTGACTGGCGGCACGCTGGCATTTATCTGGCTGTGGTGGAAAACCCGTGCGCTGCGTCGTCTGATGCGTGAACAAATGAGCAGTCAGACGATGAGCAACAGCGAAGAAGCGCAAACGCTCGGCAAGGGTGAGATTATTGAAGGTGAAGTGATTAGCAAGGTTGTTACGGTAGAGATGTAACGCGATAAACACGCGTTGTCAGTCCGCAATATTTTTTAATATCTTGACCGTCATGGTTTACTTGCATTGCCGGGATAAGCAAGGTGGATAATCGAGTTTTGCAGCCGCAGCTTTTATCAGATAGTACACGGATATTTAATCAGATGATCACGGCGGCGTGCGGCAGCATTGTTCAGAATGCACCTGCGTTCGGGATCATTAGCCTCGCTCCAGTCGAGAATTTCTGACAGTGATCTGAAACAGCCCAGACAATTGTCGTCATCGTTCAGACAACAATGACGTATGCAAGGCGTCTCGACTGAATGGCGCTTCATGATTGATTAAACAGCAGATTCATCCCGAATTCGGCTGAGTACATCCTGCACCCGTTGTATGGCACGAGACTCTGTTGCCGCTTCGCAATAACAGCGCAATTCCGGTGCATTGCCTGATGGCCGCAAATGTACGATTTCACCGTTGTCAAAAGTGATACGCAGCCCGTCTATGCTGTTGATATTGACAAGCTGTGCATGCTCGGGTGCCAGGTAATGCTGAAGTATCAGCTGGTCGCTGGTCATTTTCTGAATCAATTGCCGGCTGGTTTCAACCGGAAATGCTTGCAGGCGGTCGCTGGCAGTAAAGCGTGCGGGTAAGTGCGGCAATAAATCGGATATTTTGCCATTGATCTCTCTGGCTGCGGCCAGTACCGCCAGTGCGGGTAACACCGCATCTCGGGTAGGCAGGGACGCCAGACTTTTACCGTCACGGATAACGTTTGTGCCTACCAGAAAACCACCATTCGCTTCGAACCCTACGATAGCGTCATCAGGCGCTGAATTAATTTCCTGCATGCCGGCAATCACGTAAGGAGAACCAATGCGAGTGCGCAATACCGTTTTAAATGCGCCGCAAAGCTCGATCGCCGTATTGCAACTGACCGGAACGACCACTTTGTTGGCGGCAAGGAAACGTGCGCAAATCAAACCGACAATATCGCCGCGCAGCCAATTGCCTGTTTCGTCGGAAATCAGAGGACGATCGCCATCGCCGTCAGTCGAGATGATGGCATCGAAATGATGTGTAGCCGCCCATTGCTTGCCGCGTTGAATATCTTCCTGAGCGACCGCTTCAGTATCGATGGGCACGAAGGCTTCTGTACGTCCGAGCGAAGTCACGACGGCACCCAGTTCCTCCAGAATGCGCCTTAAAACATCGCGCGCCACACTGGAATGCTCATATATGCCCAGATTCATGCCTCTAAAATATTGTGCCGGAAAAAAGTCGAGATAGCGCTGTACGTATTGCTCGATTGCAGCCGGATTAATTAATGGCAGTTCGCCGCTGAATTTGTTTAGCGCGACAACCGCATCGGCAATTGCAGTTTCATCGGACTTGGTGATTTCACCATCAGGCCGGTAAAATTTGATGCCATTGCGATCGAACGGAATATGGCTGCCGGTGATCATGATGGCCGGTATGCCTTCATTTTGCGCATACAAGGCCAATGCCGGCGTAGGCAGCGCCCCGCAATAATCTACAAGGATATTCTGTCCTTGCAGGGCTGCCGCACACGCTGCCGCAATGCGAGGACTGCTGGGGCGTAAATCAATCCCGATGGCGATGCGAGTAACATTGAAAGACTGGCTCACTACCTGCAGGAATGCGGCAGCATAGGCTGCGCAAACCTCGTCAGTCATGCTGGTTACCAGACCACGCGCGCCGCTGGTGCCAAATGCCACGCCGCTGCTCGCCATGACTTCGCGAATGTTGATTGTTTTCAAGTGCAATACTCCCGTTTAATATTTAATCCGCAGTTTGTAAAGTAGCGATGCCATTTTACTGTAGTTAACCACATCTGACCGACTGATTTTAAGCAAAACAAGCTATTCATCGGTCATTGCAAGCGGGAATCCGATCATAAAAAATAACACTTGAAACGAATGGCTGTTGCGGGCGTGGGATAATGTCGCATGAAAAATAAATTGCCACAAGCTGTGCGTGTTATCCCCGTCGAACGTTTGCATCTACGCAATGTGCATCGCGGTCGTTATGACTTCAAGCACCAGGTCGCCGTCAATCCCGAGTTGGCGGCTTATATTTTCCGCAATGCGCATGGCGATGACGCCATTGATTTTGCGAATCCGGCGGCGGTAAGGGCACTCAACCGCGCCCTGTTGAACAGTGAATATGCGATTAGTGATTGGGACATTCCGCCGCAGTACCTCTGTCCGCCTGTTCCGGGCAGGGCGGATTACCTTCATTACCTGGCTGATCTGTTGACTGAAAGCCAGAACAGTATTATTCCGAGAGGTTTGTCGATACGCGTCCTTGACATCGGTAGCGGCGCGAACTGCATCTATCCGCTGATAGGTCATCGTGCTTATGGCTGGCGGTTTGTTGGCAGCGATATCGACCCTGTTGCGCTAACGAATGCGCAAAGCATTATCAACGCAAACAATGGACTAAACCAGGCTATTGAATTGCGTTTGCAAACTTCCCCTCAGGCGATTTTCAAGGGGATAGTGCGCGCGGCTGAATTGTTCGATTTGACGCTATGCAATCCTCCTTTTCATGCTTCTCTGGCTGAAGCCAATGCAGGTACGCAACGCAAATGGAAGAATCTGGGTAAAGAAGCGGGTAAGAAACCGCTGTTGAATTTTGGCGGGCAAGCAAGGGAATTGTGGTGTCGTGGCGGAGAGGAGGCCTTCGTGTGCAGCATGATTGCCGAGAGTGTGCAGTTTAAAGGTAATTGTTTATGGTTCACTTCGCTGATTTCCAAGTCAGCCAGTTTGCCTGGCATCTATCGTGCATTGAATAAAGCTGCGGTGCAGGATTACAGGACGATTGAGATGTCACAGGGGCAGAAGAAGAGTCGCTTTGTGGCATGGACTTTTTTTGACGAGCGTCAGCGAAGTACCTGGAATCAAAATCGCTAATTAAAGACAGCGGATGTTACCTATCTGCCATCAAGTTCCGGCGTAGCCTTTTGTTGCGCTGTGCGTGCCTCTGCTGTGAGCCGCCGAAGTTAGTCTGTCTGTTGCGGCCAGAGCCAAACCCGCAGGGTTCTTATTGCCGGTCGGCCTCCTGCAAAATTGGTTTAGTGTTTAACTGACGGATATTGCTGCGTCACATTTGATGCAGGGCAATAGAGGTCTTACTGCCGCCAGTAGAGATTCAACCCGGGCCAATAGAAGACTCACCAAGAGCAGTCGGGCTAAAACCAGGGGCGTCAATGATATACCGGTGAAACTGCCATGTTTTCATGGCAAGGATAGCCTGAGCGGATAGCGAGGAATTTTGGGAAGGGAAAGCGATTAGTTCTAAAGGATGAAACTCTTAAGTGAAGCGGGATACAGCTTGAGCCATATCCCATTTTTCAGATTTAATAGTCTGTATAGCCTTTTTCACCTGGCGTGTAGAAAGTATCGAAGTCGGGCGGCGTCAATTCGCTGCCGTTTTGCAATTTTTCTACCAGATTGGGATTGGAGATGAACGGACGACCGAAAGCCACCAGATCACCGCGATTATCTGCCAGATCGCTGTTGGCATGTGCCAGATCATAGCCGCCTGACAGGATGTAACTGCCTTTGAAGTTGGCGCGGATTGCCGCTTTCAAGGTCGGACTGACTTCAGGGGCACCCATCGCGCTGTGGTCGACGATGTGGATATATACCAGGCCGATTTGATTGAGCGCTGCTATCAGTGCCAGATACATGGCATCCATGTTGGCATCGCTGGCGGCACCATTGAATACGCCGTAAGGCGAGATGCGCATGCCGATGTGCTCGGCGCCGATGGCTAAAGCCGTGGCTCTGGCAACTTCCACTGCAAAGCGGATGCGGTTCTCGACGCTGCCGCCCCAGCGGTCGGTGCGCTGGTTGGTGGCGGTATTGAGAAACTGGTCGATCAGATAACCGTTAGCGCCATGTAATTCGATGCCGTCAAAGCCGGCCTCGATGGCATTTTTTGCACCCTGTGCATATTCTGCAATCGCCTGGGCAATATCAGCCTCAGTCATTTCGGCAGGAACAGGGTAGGGCTGCATGCCGCTGCTGTCCGTCCACATTTCGCCTGGGGCTGCCAGTGCTGAAGGCGCGATTATCTTAGCATCCGGCAGCATATTGGCTGCGTGACTGACGCGTCCGGTATGCATCAGTTGAATGAAAATATGCCCGCCTGCCTGATGCACTGCATCGGTGACCTGATGCCAGCCTTGTATTTGCGCTTCACTGAACAGGCCGGGCTGACGAGCATAGCCCAGGCCATTGGCGGAAGGGGAGGCCCCTTCCGCGATGATGAGTCCTGCGCTTGCACGTTGTCGGTAATATTCCACCATCAGTTCATTTGGCACATTGTTGCTTGCGCGACAGCGTGTCATCGGTGCCATGACAATGCGGTTCTTTAATTGTAGCTTGCCCAGTGTGGCGGGGGTAAACAGCGCTGTGGTCATTTAATGCTCCTGAAAATAGTGAACCCCCGTCCATTTGGAGCGGGGGGTAGCGAGTCGGGATGAAAAATTATTGCTTGATTGATTCAACCGGGATCGTCAAGGTAACTTCGTCGCTAACATAAGGTGCATGTTTGCCCATGTTGAAATCGGAACGCTTAACCTTGGCTGTTGCTGTGGCACCGCAAGCATCCTTCTTGACCATCGGGTGAGGCATGCACAGAGTGGAATTCACGGTCAGCGTAACAGGTTTGCTTATACCCTTGATGGTCAGGTTTCCTTCCACGGCAACCAGTTTGTCACCGTCAAACTTCAGCTTGTCAGATTTGTAAGTGATGGTCGGATATTTTTCGGTGTTAAAGAAATCTTCACCTTGAATGTGTCCGTTGAATACGCTTGATCCGGTATTGACTGATTTTGCGTCAATCGTGACATCGACTGAACCTGTTTTAGCGACACGATCAATGGTGATGGTGCCTTTTGCAGAATCAAACCGGCTTTGTTGAACGGAATAGCCAAAATGGTTGTATTCGAAACGCGGCATGGAATGGCTGCTGTCGAGCACATAAGTTTCCGGTGCAGCAAAGGCTACGGTAGTGAACGAAGCTGCGATAGTTAATGCGATCAGTCTTTTCATAATAATTCCTTAGTGGGTTGATGAAGGTATAACGGGTGCTGCGAAAACGATAAGGTGAAACACAATCTGTACATCATCTGCCACCGTGGACAGATCGGCCCACTCGCCTGTGCCAATGCCATAAGCCAGACGTTTAATATTGAAACTGCCATCAATGATTGCACGTTTGCCATCCGTTTTGATGGTGACTGGCGTTACGATATCCAGCGTTTTTCCCTTGATGGAGAGTTTACCGCTCACTTGATAATTATTACCGCCGGCAGCCTTGACGCCACTGGAAACAAAGCTTGCCAGCGGATAAGTTTTGGCATCAAACCATAGCTTGCCTGCAACTTCCTCGTTGGCATCTGTCGAGCCGGTATCTATGCTGGCAAGATTGACATCAATGTGCGCGCGGGCATTACCAGGTTTTGCCGGATCAAAGGCAATTTGCGCTGAAAACTGCTTGAACTTGCCCTGCATCGGCACACCCATTTGTTTGTAGGCAAAGTTAAGAGCACTTTGATTCATTTGAAACGTTCCGTATTCCACGGCCTGTACCGAGGAAGCAAACAGCAGTAGAGCTGGTAAAGCGATTTTGATCATATTCATGGCAGCTTACCTTTTGATGATTTGCCTGGCAATATTCTGGATAGCAGTTGATCGCGGTCAATAAATTGATGCTTGAGAGCGGCAGCAATATGCAGTCCGATCAGCAACAGCAGCAAAGAACTCAGGCTTCCGTGGACTTTGCCCAGTAAATGCCCCAGTGCCTCATTTTTTTCAACCATATCCGGCAAGGGAATCAGGCCAAACCAGATCGTCTGTATCCCCTTGGCCGAACTCATCAGCCAGCCTGAGAGCGGCATGGCAATGAATAAAAGATATAACAGGCCATGCACTGAACTGCTCGCGACTTGCTGCCAGCACGGCAATACCAGCTCAGGCGGTTTATGCGTGAGTCGCCAGACAATACGCAGCACCGCCAGCAGCAGCAGACTTACACCTGCCCATTTATGGTAACTGTAGAGCTGAAGTTTCAGCGGCGAGAGCTTCAGATCGTGCATGTAATGGCCTAGCGTCAGCATGGCAAGTATCAGCAGCGCCATCAACCAGTGCAGCACAATGGCAGTAGTGGTGTAACGTTTCATATAAACCGTCCGTTCCTGTAGTCATCCAGCGCCTGGTGAATTTCTTCCTGGGTGTTCATCACGAACGGGCCATATTGGGCTATCGGTTCATTCAAGGGGCGACCTGCAATCAGGATCAGTCGTGAATCTTCCTTGCAATGAAGTGATACCGCATCGCCATCATTTTTCAGTATGCCCATACGACGTGAATCAACCAGTGTATCACCGACGCTCACAGCGCCGCGATATACATAAATGAAGGCGTTGTGGGTTGCCGGTATTACAGCATCGAAGCGGGTGCCGGCAGGCAGATGAATATCCAGATACAGGGGGTCGGTATCCGGACGGGTAATTGCGCCGGCTACTTCATTACTCGATCCGGCAATCACGCGTACCGTCACACCCGCGGGTGTGACATATTCAGGAATGTCACGGCTTGGAATATCCTGATACCAGGGATCTATCATCTTGCGGCTTGCCGGCAGGTTCAGCCAAAGCTGAAAGCCTTCCATGCTGCCATGCTCCTGCTCCGGCATTTCAGAATGGATCAGGCCGCGACCGGCGGTCATCCATTGCACGCTGCCGTTTTCCAGCAGTCCTTCGTGCCCTGCGTTGTCGCGGTGGCGCATTTTCCCCGCCAGCATATAGGTCACAGTTTCAAAACCGCGATGCGGATGATCCGGAAAACCGGCGATGTATTCGTCAGGAACGTCGCTGCCGAACGCGTCCAGCATCAGAAATGGATCAAGCCGCTGTTGTAGTTGTCCTGTGAGCACGCGGGTCAGCTTAACCCCGGCACCATCAGAGGTCAAAACACCTGCTATCAATTGCTCGATACTGCGGAACGGTTTGGTATTCATTATTGACTCACTGTAGATAGTGCTTGCATATTAAAGCAACGATAAGTATAGATAAAGAGGCTGATTCGGGATAGACTATCCCATATATGGAACAGTCAATTTTATCGGCGGATGATTGCCTGCTGTTTGTTGCCATCGCCGAACAGCAAAGCATGGTGCGTGCATCCGAGCAGCTTGCCATGCCTAAAGCCACGGTATCGCGCAGGCTGAATAATCTGGAAGCGGCCATCGGTCAGCGGCTGCTGATTCGTACTACCCGGCGCTTGACGCTCACCGATTTTGGCCTTGAATTTCTTGATCATTGCCGGCGGGTGAGTGAGGAAGTCGCAACTGCGCAGGATTTTGTGCGCAGTCAGGAATCCCGCCCGCACGGACGACTCCGAGTTTCCATGCCGGGGGATTATGCAAAGCAGCATTTTTCGCGCGCCATTGCGACTTTTATTGATGGCTTTCCCGAGGTGCAGCTTGATCTGGATTTATCCTCACGGCGTGTTGATCTGATTGCGGAACGCTACGATCTGGCGATCCGCATGGGGGATTTGAGCGATGACGCTACGCTGGTCGCCCGCAAAATAGACGAGCAGCATTTTGCGCTGTATGCCAGCCCGATTTATCTAGTGATGCATCCCGCACCGCTTCATCCGGATGAACTTGCGCAGCATGCATCGGTACGGCTGCTCTCTGACCGGGGCAGCGCAGTACCCTGGATACTGCTCAACGGCAAAGAAGTGTGGGAAGGGGTGCCGCCAGGCAGAATCACGCTCAATTCTGTCGATATGATTCAACAGTTATTGCTTGATGGCGCTGGTATCGCGGCTTTGCCATGCAATTTTGTGGTGAGTGATGTACGGCTGGGGAGGCTGGTGCGGGTGTTGCCGGACTGGGCCTTGCCTGCTGTCGCCGCCTGGGCGGTGATGCCGATGCGCCGCTATCTGCCGGCCAAGACGCGCGCCTTTCTGGCACACCTTGAGCGCTTCATGGAAAAAGGCTGAAGGCGCATGATTTTTAGTTGAATATCTTAGCGGATACAGCAGAATTGCCACGCGATATGAGAAAAAAGCCATCAATTATATGGGCATGCCGTCATTTTTCCCGGTATGGCTACGCTGAAACGTCAACCGAACCTAGCAATTACTTCTTGTATTTGCGGACCAGTCCGGTTAATACGCCGAATATTTCCAGTGTGCCTTGCGGACGAATAACAGGAAAAGCTGGATTGGCGGGGCGTAGAATGAATATGCCATTCTCTCTATCCAGCGTCTTGAGCGTGAACTCATCGTCTACAATGGCCACCACGATATCGCCGATATTCGCTGTCAGGCGTTTTTCCACCACGGCCACATCGCCATTGTGGATGCCGGCATCAATCATCGAATCGCCTTTAACCGTGATCAGGGTAGTTTTTGAGGGTGTGTCGATCAGCATTTCATCAATGATGAAAAAATCTCCTTGCGTGGCGGTAACGGCAGCAGGCATGCCAGCCTGAACAGATGATTCAGCCAGAGGGCGTGCGAAAAATTGCCGTGTCGGTATCCAGGCTCCATCCGGCGTGCGTTCGATAAACCTGGCATCCCCAAGGCGCGTCAGGATGGTTTTTATCCAAGATTTTGAGGCGATGCCAAACACGACACACAGGCGGGCGTATGAGGGGATGTTTTTCCAGTCAGCATAGTAATCCTGAAGCTTATTCAGATACTCGATGTCTTTGTAGTCGGTCATGATTATTTCTTTGAGAACGAACGTACTGTGAACTATAAAGAACGTTCGTTCTGCTGTCAATGAAATTTCGCAATGCGTCATGATGGGTAACTGCAAAGCTAATAAAGTCATTGCTATCAGTTAGAATGAGGGATGAACGAAAAAATTATTTTTGTCAGGACACCACGCGGTGAGGATGAGATTCACAGCGGAACTGCGCATTTATCCAAAGACATCAAGCGTGCCTTATTAATGGTTGATGGCGTGGCCTCCGTCGCCCGGATAATAAAACGTTCGTCCCCCAGTTTGCGCGGCATGCTGGAAGATATGCTCACTGACTTGCATAAAGGCGGATATATTGAGGACAAAGCTAAAATCGTAACGAAACGGGTAAGTTTCTCGGAGATTCAGCCTGATGAATCCGGTGAACTCGATTTCACCACAGTTCCGGCACTTACTACCCAGTGGAAGGCGCAGGCTTTGAAATCAGTACCTATAGAAGCCGCGCACATGAGTGCGAAACAAGCCCTTGAGTGCCTGAGTGAGGAAAGTGAACGGACAACTTCGACGGTGGCTGACTGGGGCGTTGCGAGTGTAGCAATACAACCCATCCGCGAAAAAATTGTTGAGTATGAACGAGAATCCGGAAAAATATCGCCTGACATGATTGCTTTAAATGTAAAAAATGCTGCAATGGAGGCCCGCGTGTTTTCAGAACTGGATACGTTGAATAAGAAAGAAGCTGCAAGTGATCAGGCTGGTGGCAATCCGGCGACGGAAAGGCGTAATGTCAGCGCAGCAGTGCAAGGGTGTGACAGTCGGGGAGCAAATAAGGGAGTGCCGCTGATAGAAAGACGAGTAATTACAGTTGCGGTGGTTTTTTTTGATATTGTGGGTTACACAAAACAATCCGACAGCATGCAGATTATCGTTAAACAAAAGTTTAACGAATTGCTGATGCGCAGCCTCGATAGGCTAGCTCCGGAAGAGTGGATCATTCTGGATACCGGCGATGGTGCAGCGATTGGTTTCTTGCACTATCCGACTGAGGCGATGTCAGTGGCGATGCGTTTTTGTGCTGAACTGCTTGCCGGTGGGCAGATGGATGGTTTAGGGGTACGTATCGGTGTAAATCTGGGACCGGTCAGTCTGGTCAGAGATATAAATGGACAGATCAATATGCTGGGCGATGGCATCAATAGTGCCCAGCGTGTGATGAGTTTTGCAGGAGAAAACCAAATCTATGTATCTCGTGCCTATGTTGATTTCGTTTCCAGTCTGGGCTATGAGTATGGAAAACTATTTCGCTATCATGGTGAACTACAGGACAAGCACGGACGTGAACATCAGGTTTACGAGTTGTCGGTTGTTGACATGCCGCCGGATGATTCCGCGTCGATACTGCCCGGTAACGCGGATGCCTTCAATTTTGATGCTTTTAACCTGGAGCTGTCTCGCCTGCCAGAACCGGTGAAACTACCCGAGCCGCTAGTCACTCCCCGGAGTAAGGATGATGCGGGCGCAAAGTGGTTAGCGATTGTGGAATCTTACGTGCCTGAGAGTTTGCCAGAGATTCCGCCAGAGACGCTATCAGCGACCCCGCTTGAGACTTCGCCTGAGACTGAGCCGGAGATTCCGCCAGTGACCATCGTGCTTGCAAAAGTGCCTGCAGAGTCCAGTCGTTTGCCTGAGACTTCGCCCGAACCCGCTGTACGGACTGAAGTGACCGTTGAGGTTGTGCCCAGAGCTGTAATGCCGGTTGAAAAAAAGTCACTAGCTGCGTCTGTCGTTCCCGCTGATAACAAAAAAATTAATGCAAGGGCTATCGTCAAGGTAACGCATTACACGCAGCCTTGGGGTAAATGGGCGACAGGCGTACTCATCTTGCTGATGCTTATGCTGTTCCTCGTGCCTTTTGTCTGGCCGCTGCAAAATTATGTTGCCGGAATCGAGCAGCACTTGAGTGAGAAACTGCACCAGCCAGTGCATATCGGCCATCTAGCCGGGCGGATATTACCTGTACCCGAACTGACTTTGAGTGATCTCTCCATCGGTCAGGCCGGGCAAATTCAGATACCTCGGGTACAAATGAATTTCGCTATTACTGCGCTGTTCAGGCAGATTAAATCGATTGACAGTGTTGAATTGGATGAGATACAGATACAGGGCGCAGGGTTGCCGGAGGTATCTGCATGGTTGCAACAATTAGCGGGTGATCCCTCGTATCCGATCCGGCGGATCGTGGTCGCGCACGCACAGCTGGATGAGGACGGTGTGCTGTTTTCGGCAGTGGAGGGCGCTTTGGATTTTGACTCATCCGGAAAATTTATAAATGCGAATTTTGATGCCAATGAGCATAAGCTGGTACTGCAGATACACGCCATGCCAGCAGATAAGCTACAGCTGACTATTGCATTACATGACAGTGTCTTGCCCGCATTGCCAGACTTGATATTTGACAGCTTTCATGCTCAGGGTGAATTGAACCGGTCTGAGCTGCGTCTCAACAGTCTGGAGGGGGTCGTCAGGGGTAACATACTGACGGGTAATGCGCGCATCAACTGGCGCAGGGGTTGGCATGTGCAGGGGGAACTGGCGGCGAAGGCGATGCCGCTGCAGCATGTTAATAAGTTGCTCGCCGGTGATGCGGAAGTCTCAGCAAGTTTTCAGATGCAGGCTGCAAGCCTTGCGAAACTTGCCGACACAGCGACTGTTCGCGGTATGTTCAGCGCCCAAAAAGGACTGATTAACGGTATGGATATTGTTGAAACCGCGCGTTTATACAGTCAGAAAAACTTGCCGGGCGGTAGAACTCATTTTGATGAAATGAGCGGTCACTTTTCTTATGCTAATGGTAATTATCTCTTTGATCAACTCAAACTCAATGGCAACATGATGAAAGCAGCCGGAAGATTGTCGATTACAGGGTCGACATTGTCGGGGGTTATTTCGACTGACCTGGCGATGCGTGCCGGGTCAGTCGTATTGCAAATCAGCGGCACAACAGCAAGCCCCTCTTTACAGCTTGCCCCCTGAGGATATTGTTTTTATATTTTTTGGTCTGATACTTACCGTATATATATCCACTCAGTCCATGACTACGGCAGACCAGCGACTTCAAATTGCCGGCTTGCCGCCGCACATGTTTGCGCCGTCCATTCCCGGTTGCCAGGTCTGTTGCTTCCGTTAGAAATCGTTCATTTTTTCAACTTGACCCGTCATCTCGAATAACGGACTTGTAGTGAGTGTAAGGTTGTTTGCAATCAACTTCGCTTGTATGATGCGCAATATGCCGGAGCTTATATGCAGAGTTTAGCAACGTCATGCATCTACTCTTGACCAGGCATCATCGTCAACTTTCTTTCTACTTTCATTCTTTCTGGCCGGTAAATTGACAATTCAGACTAAAGCTGTAAATAGGGATGTGCTCCCGGGTGTGATCTTAGCGCTGCTTGCAGCCGTAGGATTTTCAGCTAAGGCGATCCTGGTCAAGCTGGCTTATCAAGGTGGTGTCGATGCAATTACGCTGCTGGCGCTGCGCATGGCATTTTCACTGCCGGCTTTTATCGGTATTGCGCTGTGGTCCGCACGCCAGTCTGGCCAAGCTCTCAATACGTATGACCGCCTGCTGGTACTGGCGTTGGGGCTGATCGGCTATTATCTGTCCAGTTTGCTGGATTTTTTAGGCTTGCAATATCTGTCCGCAGGACTGGAACGTCTGATTCTGTTTCTTTATCCGACCATGACGGTGCTGCTCTCTGCCTTGATCTACAAGAGTCGCATCAGCAAAAGAGCCATGCTGGCAATGGCCTTGAGTTATGCCGGAATCGCACTGGTTTTTTTGCATGACGCAGGTATCAGGCAGGGCGGCAGTGTCGCACTAGGTTCTTTACTGGTTTTTTTGAGCACCTTGTCCTATTCATCCTATCTGGTGGGGGTGGGGCATGCCGTGCAGCGTATTGGCACAATGCGTTTTACCGCCTATGCGATGCTGGTGGCCAGTGCGGCCAGTATCGCGCAGTTTTTTTTGATGCGCCCGCTGAGCGCGCTTGATTTGCCATTGCATGTCTATGAGTTGTCGATTGCGATGGCTATTTTTTCAACGGTGCTACCCGTATTTATGCTGTCCTACGCGATTCGACGTATCGGTTCAGCCAGCACGTCGCTAATAGGCTCGATAGGTCCTGTCAGCACAATTTATATGGCTTATTTGTTTCTGAATGAGACAATTTCGTTACTGCAAATGATCGGATCAGCATTAGTGCTGGCAGGCGTGCTGATCATCAGTCGGAATAAAAAATGAGTCGTTATAAAAAGCCGCCGGGTGTAGCGTAAACAGACAGACTTTTAACGACTCGAAGGCGAGCGCTTGCGGATAACTGATGATTTTTCCGCAGTTTGAATATAGAAAAAGATGCGAGTTGTTTAACGCGGATAGAGTCCAAGGATACCAGGTTTTATTACTATGATGCTAAATCGTTTGTCGCTTGTCCTTGATGAATCCGTGATGGGCTTCCTTGCGCTTACGGGGTTGAGTCTTGGAGTAACGCCTTTGCTGTTCGAATTGCCCGATGGGCTTGAATTGAGTTTTGATTTTGCCAAATGGTTGATCATTGGATTATTTGCGCTCGAATATACCGTCAATTTCATGCTATCAACGGACAGACGCAAGTTTATTTTCGCCCCCTGGCGTATGCTTGATGCTGTCATCATCATCGTACCGTTGTTATCATTGTTCCCTGCCGTATCGAACATAGCGAGATTGACTCCTGCGCTGCGAATACTCCGGCTGTTTAGTCTGTTGTTGTTCGGCCCGCGCGTCGGACATGCTCTGCAGCGCACCGCCACGCCTCTGACACGCAAGGTGCCTGTTGGTCATCCGCAGGTGACAATATTGCGGCCCGGTGATTTAAGCCCGCAAAGTTCTGGATGGGATGCGCTATTGCAGTGGATTGCCGCACCGACAGAAGCCTGGATGCATGCCTCGAATCTCTCACCTGACCGGCTCATGGAAATTGCTTCCGCAGCAGGTGTTCCCCACGTGTTAATCGAAGCTGCTTTGCAAGAGTCGAGTTACCCGCGCATTGAATCCGACAAGCACTGGACCGCACTGACAATTTCGCTGCTCTCAGAGGGTGAGACGATACGCCGTGATCCCGTTTTGCTGCTGGTGCTGGAGAATGGTGTGCTTTCTCTCGCAATACACCCGCTTGATATTCAGCAACCACCTGCGGAATCATCAATGCTACCCTGGGGGCCTCGCTGCGCGCTGCATATTATTCGTCTGGTGCTGGCGCTTGACGAGAAATTCACCGGCAGGCTCGAACGCCGGGTACGTCAGTTCGAAGAACTGCCGGCGATTGAAAGTCCGGAAAGTTTTTTCAGGCAAACACTGGGTTTAAAGCGCATCTTGTCGACGATAAAAAGCGATTTATGGCGCTTGCACGGTCTGTTGGAAATGCTTGCCGATGGACGACGTCTGCTGCCCGGATTTACGCCTGAGCAGCGCGATTTTGTCGGGCCATTGATTGAAGAAGCCGATTATCTGTATGAAACAGTTGACAATGTTCGCGAATCATTACTCTCACTGATAGAGCTGCATATTAACATTGCCGCGCACGACACAACCCGTTTCATGCGTTTGCTGGCGATTGTGACCACGTTGGCTTTAATTCCGGCGGTGGTCGGCGGGCTGTTTGGTATGAATCTCGTCGATGCCCCGTGGCCGGTCACACTTGGACAGGTCGCTTTTGGAACCTTAGTCCTGACGCTGGCAGTGCTTTATACCTTCATGGCGAAAGGGTGGTTGCGTTAAGAAGATGCGGGGTTGATAGCCGCAAGACATCAACCCCGGCAAAGCCGAGTAGTATTACATGAACAACGCCTCTCCGATATAGCCACCCGGTTTGGTGCCCGGCGGACAGGCGAATAGTCCGCCGCCGGTATGCGTGGTGAATTGATTGAGCATGTCTATCTGAGCCATTTTTGCAAACAACTTGATAAACCCGGTGCGCGGATCTTGCTGGTAACACTGAAACAGCAGTCCGGCATCGAAAGTCATCAGTTGGCGCCACGGCGGCCAGCGTTCGGCGATTCTGGTAATGCCGTTGTCAAATGAAAACGCCCGGCGCAAGATTTGCGCGCCGTCATTGTTTTCCGGCGCCGACATCGCTGCATGGGAGTTTTCAGTGGTCACCGGATTACCGGCTGTGTCTGTTGCATCAAGATTCAGTTTGTCGAATTCATGCTGCTTGCCGATAGGCGCCCCCGATGCTTTTTGACGACCTACAGTTTCTTCCTGAAATGACGTTTTCATGGCATCCCAGTGTTCAAGTGAAATGCGGATAGGGCGGATCACCATATAGCTGCCATTTTGCATCCAGGCCGGGCCTTCCTTGCCCACCCAGACGAATTTATTCATCTCTGTTTGGTTTTGAGTTGGCACATTGATGGTGCCATCCTTGAAGCCCATTTGATTGCGTCCGGTCTCACCTGGTTTGAACCCGCCGGAAAACCCCATCTGTGCCCAGCGCATCGAGGCCGTACCGATGGCTAACTTGACCAGTATGCGCACCGCATATTCCACAACTTGCGGATCGTCCGCACAGGCCTGAATTGACAGATCACCGCCTGTGCGCTCAGACACCAGCTGGTCTCCGGCAAAGCGCGGCATATCAACCAGTGCTTCAGGACGCTGTTTCGCCAGAGCATAGCGGTCTTTACCCTCTTTCTCGAAGAGCGTGGCACCGAAACCAAAGGTAATAGTCAGACGTGAGGCCGGTATGCCCACTGTAGCCCCTGATTCACCTGAGGGCTGGTTGTGATCCGCTTTTGCATCAAACTGAGCAGGTCCTGCGCACATTGTCGCTGCGGCATCAGTCCAGGCCTGCAGCAGTTTGGTCAAATCCTCACGTTTGGCTGTGTCATCCATATCAAAGGCGATAAAGTAAGTGCTGCTCTGCATGGGGGTGGCAATGCCGCCCTGATGCTTGCCCCGGAAGGGTTCAATGCCCGGTTGTACAGGTGTTGCGTTTGCCGTGCTGCTGGTCGCCAGTTGTGCGAACGGAGTGACAGCGATGGCCAGTGCGGTACGGGTTAAAAAATTGCGTCTGCTGTGGTCAGGTGTCATGGTGTGGCGATCCTCAAAGAGTTGATGTCATCTTCTACGTAATAAAAACTTTTACCATCCGGCGCCAGGGCAATGCCAAACAGATTGCCGTTGCCAGGTGGCGATTGCGCCTGATTGGCGTTCAGCCAGTGTGCATAAATCTGTTTTTTCGCGACAGGATCAATTTCAACCGCCTGACCGTTCTTGCCGTTACAGACAATCAAATGTCCTTGTGCTGTCATGATCATGCCCAACGGCCAGGAAAGCAGACCGTCTTTGGTCACCAGCTCGCCTTTTCCGCCACTCCCGCTGCGGGTGCTGGCATTGCTAATAGCGGTGATTTCATTGTCCAGCCCGTCGGTAACATATAAAGTGTCATCCGTGCCGAGTGCAAGGCCGGTCGGACCCAGCAGAAAGTTGGCAAGATCTGCGCGTTGCGAGTAGCCGTCGCCGATCACCGTCTGACTTTGCAATACCGGCGGTTTGCCTTCAGGGATAGTTAAATTGAAACGCAATACCGTGGCTTGATGTGCTATGACCGGATAGTGAGTTGCCGGATCCAGCACATCCGGACTCTGTACGCCAAATCCCGCCATACTAATGAACAGTGTCGCGCTGTCCCCATGATCGATTGTCGCCATACTGCCCCACGGACCATTGATGGCAGCGCCCGCCCAGGTGGCGACATGATGGCCGTTTGCATCGAACACCAGCAGACAGCCGTCCCCCTTGGTGCGGGTTGTGCCATCGGTGCTGGGCGTGCTGCCAACAATCACCCAGCCGCTTTTGAGCATGGTCATGGCGGTGGAAAGTCCGACGCCGCCAGGACATTCAGCCAGTTTTTGCGGCACCTGCGCGAATAGCTTGGTCTCTTTAGTCGAGGGACGATAGCGCATGATGGTGGTGCCTGTGCCCTGCAGATTTGAGATGTTGTTGAAGTTATCGACCAGCACATCACCTTGTTCGATTACACCTGCGGATACCGGCGCGACGATCACCGCGTAAGGATTTACATCGCCGTTGTCCGCCATGGTTGAGGTCAGAAATTTGTGCTTATGTATCGTCTCCAGCAGGCCTTTTTGTTCGGCAAAGGCAGGAATGCAGAGTGTAAGTACCAGTGCAAATAGCGCGCCTTGCCTAAAGCATCTGGCGGCTTGTGTCGTTGTATGTATCATATTCATGTCCTGTTAAAGTTAGAAGGAAATATTGGTGCGCACACCGATGACCAGCTCGTTTTTAAGTTGCCTACCGGCCTCATTCGCAACCCCCGCCCCCGGATTGATTACATATTGGAGATCCGGCTGTATCTGTATCCAGGGCTTTAACTGGTACTGGTAGGTTAATTCGATGAACTTTTCAGCGCTCTGTATCGGGTTATTCGTGCCGTTATAAAGGTTATTGTCGATTTCCTGTTGCGCTAGCTGGGAGCTGACCTGGGCAAAGCCCGCACCGATGCCAAAGGTATCTGCCGGACGATTGAGAAACGGGCTATGAAAAACCACTCCAGTATTCAGGCTGAACACGATCAGATTGCGATCTTTCAAGGGCGTGCCCATCACCCGCGCGAAAATACCTGCGGTGCGGTCAGGGTAGTGTTCATCGCGCCAAACCAGTTTGTCGGCGACCGCATACAAGGCGTAATTGCTGCTGTGTTGCCGTGCCATGCCGTTGCTTGCGGGATTCACCAGGGACAAGCCGTTCTGATCAAGACGCATGTCTGCAAAATCCTCGGTGTTATACCAGCCGCCCAACCGGTAAGTCCAGCCCAGCGGTTGCGTTTGTCCCGGTTCAACCATGCTGCCTAGCGCAGGATAAGAAAACTGCATTTCTGCGATGTAAAGTTTACCGGCGCTCCACGGAAAGCCGGTGCCGTGCTTGTTTTCATCGTTTTTAAGCGGTGTGCCGTTAAATACTCCGGCCAGCACGGTGACGCCGTCAACCGGGCGGACGCTGATTCGTGCGCCGGGTGCGGACAGAGGATAAGCCGGGCCGCCGCCGGGTAAATCAGCCGATGGCAGCATAGGCCAGCCGAACATGGTATTGACGAAATACAGTGCATCCGCGCTGACCATAAATTCCTGATCCAGACTTTGCTGACCTACTTTAACGTCCAGTCGGTCTTCGTCAAGAAATTTCTGGTCATACCAGAGTTCCCATAAGCGGGTTGCATCATCGGCTTCAATGCCGCTGGCCGTTTGCAGCGTTTGCAGATTATCCGCGCTCAGATTGTTGCCATGGATGTTGAGCAGGCTGACATTGAACAGGCCGCCATAGTGACTGAAGGCGCGCTGAGTATCGAGTTGCCCGAGAATTTGCGTCAAGCCGTCATATTTGTAACCTTTTTTCGTGCCGCCCGAGGTGTTGCCCAGTGTTTCGCTGGTTTCCATTATTTCCAGGGAAATACCCTGGCGGCTCAAATCGCTGCGCAATCCCCACATGTCGCCCAGCAAGGCGCTACTGCGGTTGATGCCATCGAGAAAACCAAAAACACCCGCAGAGCTGGCCGGCTGGTTGTCATCCGTTACCGGGATATTCATCATTGGCGGCGGTGCGGCTTGAACCGGTACTGCACATGCCAGACATGCGGCTATGAGCGTCTTGCATAAAAAGGGGCGAATCGCTTGCATAAGAGTTTTTTTTCTGTAAGAGTGAGCACAAGTGAATGAGATTGTAAATGATAATCATTCTTATTAAAAGATAAATTATTCAAAAAACGGCAGTTATTTGGAGAGATTCTGTATTTAACGCTGGCCAGCTTATGCTATAGGTTATTATTGGTGGAAATCATTATCAGGAATATGCTTTATGAGTCGCAGTCGCGGATTGAACGTTTATGTCCATGGAAATTCATGCGACTGATATTAGCTCCGATGAAGGGCATAGCCGATCACAGCCTGCGTGACATATTGACGCGCATAGGGGGTATCGACTTATGCGTAGCCGAATTCGTGCGGGTGACCAACCATTTGCTAACCGGAAAAATGCTGCTAAGAACCGTGCCTGAACTGACGAATGGCGGTTGCACCAGTGCCGGGGTACCGGTGCGTGTGCAACTGCTGGGCAGTGATCCGGTCTGCCTCGCGGAAAATGCCGCTCTGGTCGCGAGTCTTGGTGCACCAGGCATCGACATCAATTTTGGCTGCCCTGCCCCGATGGTAAATCGTCATGGCGGCGGTGCTGTGCTACTTCAGTTTCCTGAGCAAATTTACGCTATTGTGAACGCCATTCGCCGTGCCGTGCCGCAACATATTCCGGTTACGGCCAAGATGCGGCTGGGGCTTTCAGATACTTCGCAGGCGCTGGATTGCGCACGCGCCATCGAGGCGGGCGGTGCCGATGAGATTACTGTCCATGCGCGCACCCGCGCCGACAGTTACCGTCCTCCCGCGCGTTGGGAATGGCTGGCTTATATCAGGGAAGCTGTGAAATTGCCGGTAGTGGCTAATGGCGAAGTATGGACCCCGGCAGACAGCGAAGCAATACGCCGAATCAGCGGCTGCACCGACATTATGATAGGGCGCGGTGCCATCATCCGACCGGATCTGATGCGTTGCATCAAGAGTGGAGATGCCGCCATGAACTGGCCTGAATTACTACCCTGGATAATTGATTACTACCAGCAGTTATGCGGCAAAATGGAGCCCAGACATGCGCCCGGGCGGCTCAAGCAATGGCTGGGAATGATGCGCGCCACTTATCCGGAAGCGGAAACGCTATACCGGAGATTACGTACAGAGCGCGATCCGTTCGCCGTTGGCAGGATGCTTGTATCCTGATGTGACTGCCACCATTTTTGAGGTGGAGGCAAGTTTTCAGTACGTGCCAAAACTTATTTTTGGAAAGATATAGCGAAGCTTGTGTCCGATACATGCTCCAGTACACAGGCCGCATCAGTAAAAATGTGAAGCGAAAAAATACCAGTGAAATAGTGGTTGTGAGCATCAAAATCAGTGCCGCTGCGAAAAGTAACTTAATAATCATCCACCAGAGATTCTGTCCTGCCAGATAGCTGAAACTCATGGCAAGCAGACCTCATAGCAGCCCGAAACTCAGCGGTGGCAGTTGCTTATTCCGGATAAGGTAAGCGCAAATGTGATAGTTTGCAATAGTAGTGCAATGGGGGAATGTGGCCGTTTTACAAGCAGGGTGCAAGCATTTGTTTAGCGGGCTAATCCGGCCTCAACTTCGCAGCGTTTGGCTTTTCCTGCCAGTCGTTCAGCAAGCAACAGTGCAAAATCCATAGCTGTACCGGGGCCGCGTGAAGTGATGAGGCGGCCATCTTCGACGATCGCTGTTGTTTGCAGATAAATATTGGGAAAACTGTCCAGACTGCCGGGGTAGCAGGTCGCCAGTTTTCCCTCAAGCAATCCTGCCGCAGCCAAAATAGACGGGGCTGCACAAATCGCAGCGATGTATCGACCTTGTTCATTCATCTGCCGCAGTAGTTGCAAAACGCGTTGATCCGCCAGCAAATGATTTGTGCCAGGCTGCCCGCCGGGCAATACGATCATGTCAAAAGGTTCATTTAGCACCTCGCTCAATGCGATATCCGGGGTGATGAGCACCTCTTTAGCACCACGCAATGCGCCGGGATTCAATCCGGCAAAGGTGACCTTGACACCGGCGCGGCGCAGGATATTGACGATGGTAACTGCTTCGAGCTCTTCACTGCCCTGTGCGAATAATACCAGTGCGGATTTCACGCTTTTCTCCCCAAGTTGTAAGCCTCAATGAGTGCGCGCCTAAGTGCAGGATGCAAGTTTAAATCGGTAATGCCTAATTCCTCTTTTACAACGGGCTGCAACAGTATCAGCGCCTTTGCTTCGGGCCAGTTTGTCGCCAGTGACGGCAAATCAAATTTACCCTCTGTCAGGTAGTTGACGGCTAAACCATGCGGATCTCTGAACTCAAGTTCCGCTTCCAGCATGACTTCATACAGGTAGGAATAGCTGTCAACCTGGTACTTTTTAGCCAGAATTTCATGAATTGATGGCATTTCATCGTGTTGCCGCAACAACTGATCAAGGTCGACTACGGTTGCATAGTGATAATTTTCACCCTTGAAGGAAAATTCAACACTAACGCCAATGCAATTTTCAGGCATACCCATTATTGTGACAGTCGCGTAAACGTTCGCCTAGCTTCTCTACCGCAAGCGGATTGAAGAGTGGGAACGTACAAGCTAATTTTTAGCAGCTACGTTAATCACGGAAATTCTGATATTGCAAGGGAAAGTCGGTGATGGTTTTCTTGATGAAGGCGATGGCTTCCTGTAAATCGTCGCGATTCTTACCGGTAATGCGCACTGTGTCACCCTGAATACTGGCCTGTACTTTCAGCTTGCTTTCCTTGATGTGCTTGACTATTTTTTTCGCCAGTTCAATTTCAACACCTACTTTGACTTCACATTCGCGTTTTATTTTGTTGCCGCTGACTTTTTCAACTTTATCGCTGATTTCCATGCACTTGATATCCACGCCGCGTTTGAGTAATTTGGCATTGAGAATATCCTGCGCCTGTTCAAGTTGAAACTCATTGTCAGCCCATACCATGAGCTTGAGTTCGGTTTGTTCTACGCGCACATTTGAACCTTTGAAGTCGAAACGTGTGGAGACTTCCTTGTTGGTTTGTTCAACTGCATTTTTAACTTCTTCTTTTTCTACTTCTGAAACGATATCGAATGATGGCATGCTGTACTCCCGCTAAACAAATGAAACTAGGCAAATGAAAAACAAAAGATTTTGAATTTATCCGAAGCTGCAAACGTAATTGACGACTTCATCGGCTTCGATGACAAACTTGCCATTAGCAGGAACCGAGAACTGGCTACCGGCTATAAAAGTGGTGA